>Ga0209450_10000679_pt1 | contig 17166 bp, 23 predicted proteins | sample FrelakmetLWP11LW_FD_187149 | JGI IMG/M metagenome (GOLD analysis project Ga0209450, IMG submission 187149) | Freshwater lake sediment microbial communities from the University of Notre Dame, USA, for methane emissions studies - LWP11 LW (SPAdes)... | ecosystem: Environmental > Aquatic >...
TACCCAAAACGCGGATGCTTTTCAATCTGCTTCTGAATCGCTTCGATTATTGAGGCGTCCTTAATCGGCAGCCTCAATTCATACCGCTGGGTACTCCGGGACTGGTCCAGAGTCTCACACGCTTTCCGCTGGGATACGCCCAACTCAGTACAGGCCAATTCCACCGCCTGACGCTTCTGAGCCGGGCTTAGAAGTTTCCCTGGGCAACCTCCTTGAGAATCGCTATGTCAATGGCCTGATCCGAAACCACCTTACGCAGACGGAGGTTCTCTTTCTGCAACGCACGCAGCTGCTTGATCATATCCGGACTCATCCCGCCATACTTATTCCGCCACCGATAATACGTCTGCTGGCTAATCCCGATCTCCCGGCAAACCTCCGGCACGTTCTTACCCTGTGCCAGCAGCACATCCGCCTGACGTAACTTACCAACAATCTCAGTTCCACTCAATTGCTTTGCCATTGTCCGATAACCTTTCAAAAATAGTCCTTTCCAGACCACTTCTGTCGGCTATCCTCTCACACCACTTGGTTCAAATTCCGGGGAGCACGCCACTCTCATGTTTCTTCGTGTCTCTCATAATTTCCAACGCCATAGAGGGTTATCTTGTTTAGAATATCGGTGGGCAAAATCCACGGCCTCTATAGAGATCCTGGAAGGAAGGTATCGTTTATGAACAGGTCTATTATTAAAACACCGTTCCAGCAAGTATCGGTGTCCCAGCCTACTCAAGACATTCCGCGTTCCAGGGCGTCCCAGACCGCCACGCCTACGCATGAAGATATTGCCCGACGGGCGTACGAAATCTATCTTGAAAAAGGCCGTCCGCTGGGCCAAAACGAACAGATAATGCAGCAGGCCAAACAGGAACGGTGGTACAAAGGACTGGTGGAGATGCGCCGCGCCATCAGGAACAATTTACAATTTCCTGTGTGAAAATCTATTATCACACGGTTTTTGTGTGGGCGATTTAACCGACAAGCAATTCGCTTCTTTGCCTTACGCCAGAATCAGCAGTTGCGCCGATTTACACAGGAGCCTTTGTTCGTATAATCATTATGTGAACAAGGCAGGAACAAGAATACGTTTTCAATCTACTGCCACTATAAGGAACTTTGAGAGAAAGGAATTGTTTATGAATAAGTTTATGACTAAGTCGACATCCCCTCAAACGCTGGCACCCCAACCCAAAGCAGCACAAGTATCGGTTCCGCAGCCCAAGTATGACTTTGCGCGACCGAAGCCCAGGCCGACCCAGGCTGCCACGCCTACACACGAAGACATTGCCCGGCGGGCGTACGAAATCTATCTTGAAAAAGGCCGTCCGCAAGACCAAAGCGAACAGATCTGGAAACAGGCTGAGCAGGAACAACTGAAACGAAGTTTGTCGCATTTTTTTTCACAATAATTCAGGTATAGTACCCGTTCAGGATTTTCACAGCGTCAGTAAACGCGGAAAACCTGTTTAGACAAAAAAAGGGTTTTTCTAAATTGCCTGTTGCTCTTATTTATAGTTTGGTAACTTTTTGAACGTTGAGAACAGAAAAGAAAGATAGTCAATATTAACCCTTTGATTTAGGAGTATAGAACATGTTAGCTAAAATAGAATGGGGTACTCTTGTTGCCGACCCGGTACGCGAGATGCTGACCAAAATCATGGCCTACCTCCCCGTCCTGCTGGGCGCATTGGTGATTCTCATTGTTGGCTGGCTTATCGCCAAAGCCATCAAGCGAATCGTAGAATGGCTGCTGAAGACAATCCGCCTGGATACGCTGGCGGACAAGGCGGGTATTTCCGAAGTACTCAGAAAAGGCAATTTGAATACAACTGTCAGTCAGGTCATCAGCGGTTTGGTGTATTGGCTGATTATGATTATGGTATTCGTGATGGTTGTCAACGCTCTTGGACTGCCTAAGGCGTCGGACATTCTGGCAAGCCTGTTTGCCTACGTCCCCAAGGTTATTGCCGCCCTGTTTGTGCTGGTAGTGGCGATGTTTCTGGCCAACTTTGTCTCAGGCATTGTTCGCACCGCCGCAGGCAACGCCAATTTGCCCAACCCGGAGATGTTCGCCGGAATAAGCCGATGGGCCATTATCATTTTTGCCGTGACGATTTCATTGGGAGAACTGGGTATTGGAACGCTTCTGGTAACCACAACGTTTAATATTATCCTTGGCGGGATTTGCCTTGCTTTGGCGCTGGCCTTTGGATTGGGCGGCAAGGACGCGGCCGCACGGTATCTTGAGGAATTGCGAGAAAAACGCTCTCAGAAATAGATAGTATGAAAAGTCAGGCCGCTTAGGCTTTGAAAAAATGTTTCGAGTTAATAGAAAAAGAATGTGTGGGTTTTGGTCCATCAGGCGGCTTGGCCGCTGACGACGAAAACTGAAACCCGAAAAAAGAAAGGCAGGACTGTTATGCTTTACACTATCGCCGTTATTTTGCTTGTTTTGTGGCTTTTGGGATTAGTTTCTTCCTACACCATGGGCGGCCTTATTCATGCTCTTCTGGTCATCGCCATTGTGGTTATCTTGTTTCAGCTTTTCAGCGGGCGAAGAGCTTTGTAGCTCTGTTGTGGTCAGAAACGAAAATTAAAAGCAGATTCATGGAGTTATTTGTAATTGTAAGTACGCAGCAGGCGGATCGTGTTGAAGCCTGCCGAGGTAAGACGTTCGCTTTACTATAGTTTAGGAGAAAGTATATGAGCAAGATTCTGATTGGATTAGTTATCGCAGCGGCACTATCACTCAGCATGACAGGGTGCGAGAAGAAGCCCGGAGAAGCCGTTAAAGATGCGGCGAATGCCACTGGCAGGGCCGCAGAGACCACGGGCGAGTACCTGACCCAGAAGAAAGATGATGCGGTCAAGGCCATACAGGAGAAAATAGACTTTCTCGATACGAAGTGGCAGGAACTGCAGGACAAGGCTCAGCCGACCACCGACGAGGCCAAGGCTGAATTCCAGAAGGCCAAAGATCAGATGGCCATGACCCTTGCCGATGCCAAGACCAAGCTCGTCGAGGCAAAGGATGCCAGCGCCGATGTCTGGCAGAAAAATGTCAAGCCTGAGATCGATGCCGCTCTGGATAAAGCCCAGAAGCTTTATGAGGATACGGCCGCCAGGTTCGGCGGCAAATAGGCCGGATGACGCAATGCCCGCCTTTGACGGATAGCGCCATCTACAATTTACCACCGGTAGTATAGCGGTGGAATAGAACATGGAAAGGATACTACGATGAATAAAGTGATTTCAATGATCATACTTGTTGCGGGCATCGTTCTGGTAATTTACGGCGTTTCCGCGTCGGAGTCATTCAGTTCCGATGTGTCTCGCTTTTTTACCGGCTCGCCTACGGACAAAACGATGTGGCTGCTGATCGGCGGGGTTGTTGCGGTCATTGTCGGGCTATCTGGCGTATTTGTGTTCAAATCAGATGGAACCGGAAAAATTTGATCAGAATGGTATGATCCGGGTGATCGTCCGTTTAACCGCCGTAAAACAAACGTATAAAATTAAAACAAATTTACAATTATGACATTAATGAAAGGGGTTTCTTATGGGATTGCTACTGATTATTATTGTTCTCTTGCTTCTTTTCGGCGGGTTGCCTCGATGGAGTTACAGCCGAAACTGGGGTTACGGTCCCACCGGCGGATTGGGATTATTACTGTTGATCCTGCTGATCCTGGTACTGATGGGATATATCCCACGCGGCTTCTGAGTCAATCGTAACATCAAAAAGCTACGGTAAGGATAGGCTCTAAACAAAAAAGGGGTCTTGTAGGACTCTATGTTTATTTAACAAAGGAAAGCAACATGAAAAAGTTAATTACAATTATGTCAATGTTAGCACTGGCGGCCATGGTCGGCTGTCAATCGAGCAGCTCTTCCAAGGGCGGCAGCGTAACGACGGATGAGGGATTCAAAATCGCCGTCCCAACTTTTGCCACGACGATTAAACAGGGCGAAACCCAAAGCATTCCTGTCACGCTGGAACGAGACAAGTATTTTAAGCAGGATGTTAAAGTACTGATCAGTACAACCAAAGGCATCAGTATCGACCCGACCAGCGTTATGGTTAAATCGAACGACAAACCTGAGGTACAAGTCAGGATTACGGCGGCACAGGATGCCGCTCTTGGGGAGTATAGCATCCGTGTACTCGGTACCCCCAAAACCGGAGAGCCAACCTCGACGGTATTCAATGTGAAAGTTGTCGCTCCGTAGATATGGGGCGATAGGGTCTGGTCTGCGCTGGCCTGCCGATATTAAAAATGTCCGGATTCCCAATCCCACGGAGGGGAGAACTTGGGGTCCGGACATCTATATCGCGCTTTGACCAACAGCTAAAACAAAAAGGCAGACAGCCGTCATAAAAACGTGTTCAAAACAAAAAAAGCACACGCGTGCTTTTGGGCTTTTCAGATAGTTTAATCATCTAACCCGATGGGAAAAGAGAATGATATGAACAAGACTTAATTATTAACAGCAGTGGTTTTGGTGTACATTACCGCTCAGCAGAAGTTAAAAAAGTGTAATACAAATGAATGGGAGAACAAACATGGAAGAAAACTCAATTTACAAGGATGTCTTGACTACTTTACCTTTTCCACAAAAATTAAGGATAAGAAATTTAAGCGTGGAAAAGGAAAGTACGTGTATGAAGATGACGACGTTGATGGTTGTTTTATTGGCGATAGGCGGACTGACCAGCTCTGCGATCGCCAAAGTTACCACATTTAATTCAAACTCGGCAGAATTTAAAAAAATGTCAGACAAATCCACCTGCTACACATGGGGAATAAACTTTAACCTTCCTCAGGGAGAAACAATTACCGGCGCTACACTTACATACTACAATATAGATGACCGGACAAAGGGAAAAGAGGGGTGTTTATCCACCTACCTTCTTGATAATCCTGCAAAAGGCGTAAAAACCAAAAAGGACAATCGATGCGATGGAGATAACTTTGCCGGGAAAGGCGAGCTGGTAGGCGTCTGGACAAATAGTTCGGACAAAAATCCGCGCAACTTCAATTTAGTCTATGATTTCAGCAGCCTGGGGCTTTTGGATGAATTGAAGCACTATGCCAGCACTCCAAATGGGAACAAAGAATGCAACTTTGGTTTTGGGATTGACCCGGACGGACGGTATCGCAACCATGGGATCGGGTTTGTTATTACTACTGATATTTCCAGAGATTGTACGCCCGCGGTTGTTCCCGCTCCAAGCGCAATACTCCTTAGCGGCATCGGAACTTGCCTTGTCGGCTGGCTGCGAAGACGAAAAACGCTGTAATAGCTGAAACATAAAAAAATGATTTCATTAACAAATTTAACACAAATGAACAGGAGACTGAATATGAAAACGATTTTAATTTACAAGTACTTTTTGGCTCTCAGCCTTTTTGCGCTGATGGCTTTGACGAATGGATGCCATGGCGTTCAGTGGTAGATTGTTTTGACGATTGGCCCAACGGCAGTTATACTAAAGAAACGGCAAGGATATAAATTGCTTATTCTATCCGGCTGTGATACTCAGTGTATCTGCCGTTGGCTGTCGCCGGAGGCAATGAAAAAACGGCAGCGGGTGCGAATGGCGCAATGACCGAGGAGCACTCGTCCCGTTTTTAAATGGCAATTTCTGGTTGTTTAGTCTCTCAATATGCAGGAGAATGCCGTGCGATTATATGTTAATCCATATACAAGGAATAGTTGCCTAAGCACCTTATTCGCGGTGGTCTTTGTCTGTGTTATTCTTTTACCGTCTTGTGCCCGATCAAATTCCAACCCGATAGGCGGCACCGGCATCGATGACGATCGCTCTTCGGCCGACAGCAATAATCTCACCAAAGACGATTTTGGTCCTACGATTTTACTAAGTTACAGCAAAGAGACATTCAAGGAAAACCCTATAACTTCTTTTATGTATTTTGTTCCGTTGATATCATTGACGGGAGTTGAAAGGCAAAACAGCGCCGATAATGAGCAGCAAATAGGCATTGTCTCGTATGAAAGCAAAATCACCCCCAAATCTTTCAATGTGGTCTGTGAATTTGAAATGCTGGGAAAGGGGTTTTATAATAATGCCTTTGACCCTGTAGGAATGATGGCGATCTTTATCGATGAGCTGAAAGAAGGGGAATCATTGACAAATATGCTGGATTATATCAAATTCGAAGGAGAAGGATTCGGCCGCATTCAGGTAAAAGGAACGATAGCGGATTCTACCCAGACCGTTACCGAGATCAACATGCAGTTCAATGCAAAGAGCCGAAAAAGCCCTGTAACAATTGGTCTTTATGATGTTAAACCAGAAAATGGGCAATACTTGTACAAAAACAGGGCAAACCAGAGCATTGCTCGCGTAAATTCCCTTGTCTTTAAGAAGAGCAAAAAGGATCCCAGAATGGGAATCAAGGTTGCCTCCATCAGCAAGAGTCCGGATTCTGATGGTTTCTGGGCAACTATCAGGGGATCGATAGCCAATCTGCTGATCAGGCCGCCTAAAGTTGATAAACTCGGTAATGATACGATGCTTGACTTCGGCTATGCGCTGCTGAAACAAAAACCCAAATTCACGTTTCCCAAGGCTAAAAATATTAAGGACGTTAAGATAGCAGAAAAAGCTCCTATACAAAAATAAGGTTCGACAAACGTATTGCCTTTGTTTTATTGGGCATGTCTATGAAAAACAAATTGAAGATTTTGCTTATCAATCCAGAAGTGCCGAATACGTTTTGGAGTCTGAAAAATGCCTTAAAGTTCGTTTCCAAAAAGGCAATTCTTCCCCCTCTGGGACTACTTACGGTTGCGGCGATGCTGCCGGAATCCTTTGAGAAAAAACTGGTGGATCTGAATGTCACGGCTTTGCACGACAGTGACATCCTCTGGTCTGACTATGTCTTTATCACAGGCATGGTCATCCAGAAAAAATCCGTCGATCAAATTGTTGAACGCTGCAAGAGACTTCATGCAAAAATTGTCGCCGGAGGTCCGCTGTTTACCGCGTTTCCAGAAGCTTATTTGGCAATTGATCACCTCATATTAAAAGAGGCGGAAATCACCTTGCCTGCATTTTTACGAGATATTGAAAGTGGACGTCCACAACCTTTTTATACGACGCGTGAAAAACCCGACCTGAAAGACACCCCTATTCCGCAATGGAATTTGATTGACATGAAGAAATACGCCCTAATGGGCATTCAATATTCCCGAGGGTGTCCGTTTAATTGTGATTTTTGCGATGTGACGAGGCTTTTTGGGCATGTTCTGCGTACCAAAACAACGGTGCAGATTATCGCTGAACTGGACAGTCTCTATACGGCCGGATGGCGGGGAGAAGTGTTTTTTGTCGATGACAATTTCATCGGAAAAAAAAACGCCCTGAAAAAAGAACTGCTCCCGACAATGATTCAGTGGATGGAGCAAAAAAAACACCCCTTCTGCTTTAATACCCAAGCTTCCATGAATCTGGCCGATGATGAGGAACTGATGAGCCTGATGGTACGTGCAGGCTTTGATTGTGTCTTTATCGGTATCGAATCGCCGGACGAAACGAGTCTGACCGAATGTAACAAAACACAAAACACCGGACGTAATCTTGTGGCCGCGATCAAAAAGATTCAGCAGTTCGGATTGCAGGTGCAGGCCGGCTTTATCGTTGGGTTCGACAGTGACAAGCCGGGCGTATTTGATAGAATGATAAACCTGATCCAGGACAGCGGCGTGGTGATGGCCATGGTGGGCCTGCTCAATGCCCCGCGGGGAACCCAACTCTACAAGAAGCTGATGAGCGAAAACCGATTGACAACACCGCCCACGGGAGACAATATGGACTGCACCATGAATTTTATCCCACGGATGGATATACATGAACTTCTGAGTGGATACCAAAAAGTGCTCAATACGATCTACTCACAGAAATACTATTACAGACGGATTAGAATATTTCTTGAGAACTACAATTTCAAAGACGTGGTCTTGCCCAAAGTGCAGTATTCCGGCGCGAAGGCTTTTTTAAGGTCTATGTGGCGAATCGGTTTGGTCGAGAAGGATAAAATTCACTATTGGAAGCTGATATTCTGGTCACTCAAAAAACCGCAAAGACTGCCGTTGGCCGTCCGTTATTCAATCTATGGATTTCACTTTCGCGAGATGTTAAAAAACCTTCATCCTCAGATCAATGAACTGATTGCCAGTTCTGCGAATAAAAACGAAACGGTTATGACTGCAGAATAATTGAGAAAAACTGAATAAAGGAAAGCATATGAAGAAAAAGATGGGTTTGTGGATTGATCATAAAAAGGCGGTCATTGTAACGCTTACGGACAAAGGGGAAGAAATCAAGCAAATACAATCCAATGTCGAAAGACAGCCTAGCCGTGATGCGAATTCGCGTTCGCAATCCATGCAGATTCCAGCGGAAGATACTCGCGGAAGAGCATTTGTCGGACATCTCGATATTTATTACGAGGAAGTTACTTCCTATATTCGTAACGCAGAATCTGTTTTAATTATGGGTCCCGGCGAGGCAAAAGGCGAATTCAAAAAGCATCTTGATCACAAAAAACTCGGCGAACGTATTGCTGGCATTGAGACCGTTGACAAGATGACCAACCCTCAGATTGCCGCAAAAGTTCGGGCGTATTTCTCACAATAGAAGCCGCCCAGGCCATTTAAGACGTTTTGTTGCGGAACCTGCAAATGCAGTTAATTCCTCAACGCACGGATCGGCGCGGGCATCCGGCCTTTGCGCGCAATAAATCCGGGGCTTGCAACCCTCGGTACCGGCATAATCGGCGCCGAACCGAGAAGTCCGCCGAAGTGGACAATCTGCCCGGCTTTTTTGCCCGGCACAGGAATAATACGAACGCTGGTGGTTTTGTTGTTGGCAACGCCAATGGCCAGTTCATCGGCAATAATGGAACTAATGACCTCGGCGGAGGTATTGCCGGGGACAGCGAACATATCCATACCAACCGAGCAGACACTGGTCAGGGCTTCGAGCTTATCGAGCGATAAGGCGCCTTCTCTGACAGCACGAATCATCCCGGCATCTTCGCTGACGGGGATGAATGTGCCGGACAGTCCGCCGACGTTGCCGGAAGCCATCGAGCCGCCCTTTTTGACTGCGTCAATCAGCAATGCCAATGCGGCTGTGCTGCCGGGACGACCCATCCGGGATACGCCCATTGCCTCGATAATTTCGGCAACCGAATCGCCGGCGGCAGGCGTAGCGGCCAGTGAAATATCCACAATCCCGAACGGAACGCCCATCATCTGGGCAACCTCGCGGCCGATCAATTCGCCGGCACGGGTGATTTTAAATACCGTTCGCTTAATAACCTCCGACAGCGCCGTCAGATCGCAGTCGGGATTTTGTTCGATAACCGTTTTAACCACGCCGGGGCCGGAAATGCCGATATTCAAAGAATAATCCGGTTCGCCCATCCCATGATGGGCGCCGGCCATAAACGGGTTGTCTTCGGGAACATTGGCAAAGACAGCCACTTTGGCGCAGCCGATACCGGTTTTGCTGCGTTTGGCAAGGTCTTTGAGGATGTGGCCGAATTGTTCAATCACGGTCATATTCATCCCGCTGAGCGTGCTGGCAAGATTGAAAAATGCGCAAACCCGCTTAGTCTGAGACAATGCCGCAGGCAGCGACAGAATGAGATTTTCATCGGAACTGGTAGCCCCCTTATGCACCAAGGCGCCAAAGCCGCCGATAAAGTCGATATCCGCCTTATCCGCGGCTGCGTCAAGCGTTTTGGCAACCTCGACCGCCACTTTCTGGGTTCGCGGCAACGGCTCAAGCAAAATCGATACCGGTGTTACCGCAACACGACGATTGGTAATTGGAACACCGAATTTATGTTCAATTTTGTCGGCAATCGCATTAAGCTGAATACCCTTTTCGCTGATGCGCTGATAAATCCGCCCGCAAAAATGATCCAAATCCCGATCCATACAGTCTTTTAAGTTGACCCCCAGCGTAACGGTGCGGATATCAAAATGCTGCTGTAAGGTCATATTGACGGTTTCAAAAATTTCTTCAACAGTAATGGACATAGATTAAGCCTTATCTTTTTAAACAGGATTTCCATCAATCTAATTTAAAATCTACAATTTACAATTTTTACACCCGGTGCATCATCTTGAAGATGTTTTCATGCTGGAACGTGATATTCAGTTCCATTTCTTTGGCGATTTTGTGAAGCTGTTTATGAATCGCAGACATATCCAGCGTCGCATCGGCAATATCACAGGCTAAACTCATCACAAAATATTCTTTCATGATTTTCTGGCTGACATCCACGATGTTGATATTGGCTTTGGACATCGCAACGGCGATCCGGGCAATAATGCCGACCTTGTCTTTGCCGGTTACCGTTAAAATACAAATCTGAGACGGCTTGTTTTCATTCTTTTTTGCCATATTCTATAACTCCAAACAGGTTAATATTTGTACATAAACCGCAGCGACACTTTCCAGCTATTTTTCCCCACGGCTGCTTTATCGATTGACAGGCGTTCGCATTCCAGTTCCGGCCATCTCTGCAACACTGCCGAAACGAACTTACTCAAATTTTCAAAATCGATGGTTTTAATCGACATATCGGCGCTTTTGACAGTCTGCCCGGCCCGCTTGGTCGCCCCGCGAACCACCAGCGTATAGTCGCCGGGAGCAATGCCAAACTGCTTGGCAAAATCGCCAATGACGTTGGTGTAATCAAACTCGGACACCTTGCCCTTGTCCTGCTGATACAGCAGCCGCTGCGGCTCAAGAGTCAGAATCTGTTCAAGCTGTTTTTGGCCTTCCTGAAATTCCTTATATGCGGCATCATACCGGTTCAGCGACGATGGATAGGCCGCAAGCCAAACATACAACATCCACAGCGCTGCAAGGGCGGGAATGCCCAGGGTATAAACCATCGGATTTTTAAGCTGTTCTTTCATATCCATTACGTTATCCTTCCTTTATCTTGAGCGTAATATTGAATTCATCGCGAGGGCCATTGGCGTTAAATCGCTCTTCGGCAACTTCAAGACGTTTATGTCCCTTAATCGAATCGAACAAATCACGGGTGCTTTTGCGACTGTCGGTGTCGCCTATCAGCGTAATGCTGCGGTCGCTGATGGTAATCGTTTTCAAATTAACGTCGACACTCGCCGGACTTTGATTGATCGCTTCCAGAATGTATGTCAGCCGGGCGGTGATTGCGTTTTCATCAAAGCCGGTCTGCTGAAATTTTTTGACATCATTTAATGTGCGTCGCAGCTTTGAGCCCATCGATTCATTGGCCGGCGGTTTGGCTCCATACATCGCCGCGGAGTAATCCGTCTTCAGTTTTTTATCCCATGCCGAGGCGTAGCCGCTGACACGCAGGGTTTTGACCTGGAAATACGATCCGAAAACCAGAAACAGGATAGTCAGCGAAATACTGACAACCCGAAAACTTCGCTGCAATACCCGACGACGACCCTCATAAGGCATAAAATCCCGGCGAAAATCCGCTTTTCGAACCCGACCAGCCAGCCCCATCGCCGCCCCGCAGGCAAAAAGAAATCCATTGAAATGTCCTGCGCTTGCCTCGTACGGGATTTCAAGATTCAGCAGCTTCTGGGCGTCTAATAGTTCAGCCGCCATTCCTGCACGGCGCCCCATCTCTGCCTTATCAATACCTTCAATATGCCCAACCAGAATCAATTTTTTGAATGGCCCGGCATCCGTCATCCCCGCCGAAGTTAAAATCACCTGCCGCGCCAGCGCTGCGGTTTTATCCGCCTCATCAGGCAGCAAAAACGTCCTGACTTTCGGCGCCATCCCCGCATTGATCGATGTAATCAAATAACACGTTCGGTCAAAAATAAGCAAATACATCCTGCCTTTTTCGTCAAACTCCGGGGTTTTTTCCAGAGCGCGAGCCAGACAGACCGCATCCGGCTCCATCTGCGCCGGATCCATCCCCCCCGCCTGAACATCCAGCAAAAGATCGGTCAGAATTTGCCGACTTACCGTATAAAGCGTAACATCCGAGCCGCCCGGACCGGACTGGGTAATCTCGTAGGCAATCGCCAGCGTCGAAGCGTCGGCAGCAGACGCTTCTTCGGCGTCAAACCGGACTGTGCTTTCAACCTGCTTGGCATCGGCAAATTCGGAATGATGATAATACTGGCTGATCAAATTGCTGCGTACGGCGACGGCGGATTGCTCAAATAATCCCGCCTGGCCAACGGCCTGACGTGCGATTGCAGTCATCGCCGCCGTCCCTTGCTGGGCACTGTCGGCGGACGAAACAAAGAAACATCGTATGCCCGAGGTGTGCCCCTTGCCGGAAAGCACAGCGCAATACGCCCCTTCGGGCGTCAAATAGACGCCGAGTAACTCATTTTGTTCCATGTGCATAACTCCTTATCGCTTAACGACCATACAGCACAATCAGCCGTTCTACAGTTTTACCTTCTTTAATCACCGCCGCAGCCGCCGAAACCCTGGCATTGCCGCATCGGCTGGTTACTTTAATCAAAAAACAATTGCTTTTAACATCCAGATACGGTGCGGCGCGGTCCAGCGAGGCTAAATCGCCGGAAAGCTTGCTCCGCAAATCTTCGACCGATTTAATCGGTTCTTCTTTGCGGGTGCGAATAATCCGGTCCGCAATCTCAACCGCATTACCGCCAAAATAAAATGCCGCCTCAAGGACCTGTCGCGGAGCCGTATTCACATTGACTCGTTGACTGCCCCATAAAGCAAGATACTTCATCGGGCTCTCGTCGTCAAATGCCATTTCCGGAAGCGGAATCGATAGCGGATCAACATTCAGCAGCGAACTGTGAAACAATTTGGCAAAATCCGCCGCGTGTCCTGCCGGCGGACGAACCTCCTGCTTTGCCGTCTGTGCCGCAGGCTGAGCCGTTCTGGCACGGCGAGACCTTGTCCGACTGGGTCTCGCGGGTTGTGCCGGCTGGGGCTGAGCGGGTTTGGCCGACAGCAGCACCGTTGAAGGATTAAGCTGAAATAGCTTATATTTGCCCAATTCATTAAGCTGCAAAGCCAACTGCTCAACCGTCAATGGATCTATCAGCATCCATTCGGCAAACGTATCCAGTGCCGCTCTGGCCTGTTTGTTGGCATCAATATTATCTGTAACCAGCCAGCTTAAGGGCAGCTTGGCATTTTCATCCTCAACGGTAATCGTAATTTTACAGTCGCCGACTTCCAACTCCATCGGCTTTACCACATTCGGCCAGGCCGGACCATAGGGGCCTGGGACCACAATCTGGTTGGGATCCACATATAAAATAGCATTGGCATCGCCGACCGCATTGGGTTCATTAGAGTCGCCGGAACCTTTCATTTTTGAAATCAATCCCGAAAACAAAGAAACGCCGCCCCCTTTGGATATTTCCTGATCCTGATCTTCGGGTTCTTTGAGATATTTTTGAAGCTGTTCATCGGTAGCCACAGCAGCCCAGGCGGACAGATACTCCAGGTACTTGGGCTTATCCAGCCAGAATAAATCCGAAAAATCCGCCGCATCCTTGCGGTCGGCATAATCGATGGACTGTTCGGGCAGAACGCTAAAGATATACTTCATCGAAGAATCCGCGCCATAGCGGGCCTTTTGATAATCCATGATGTACTGCTGCCGCTGGCGAACCTGCGCAACACGCAGAGACAAAATGGTGGTAATCACCGCCAGCGACATCAGCACCACCAGCGTTATTGCCAGGGCAACGCCGGAGCGATTTTTATTTTTGTCGGATTGTGTGAAATTATCTATCATCTTTTTTTGGGATCATGGCGCTGTTAGGGTCAGCTGCTTTCGTATTGGGATCATTGGGGTCTTTGGTTTTCTCATCCAACGCATTGGGGTCGGCATCGAATGTCTTGGCAACAAATTTATAGGCAATCGGCCGCATCCGATCCACAGCGACGGCACGATAGACTATCGATTCTTCCGGCAGATAAAACGAACCATCCTCAAGCTGAATCAGCGGGGCAAAGGAAAGACCCAACACGATGCCGTTGGGCATTTTAGGATCCGCCCAGACCAACTGCGGCTCTTCGGCGCCCGTCAGCGCACCGATATAAAAATGCGTCAAACCCGGACAAATCGGCACGAATGCCTGAGCCATCGCCAATTCCTGTTTACCCCTTTCGGTGCCTTTGTCTTCGACAAGCATATTAACAATCTTATCTTCCATATTCACACCGCTATGAGAACGATACAAGACCAGCCGGTCGGTTTCCGGGTCGTAGCTGGATTGCCAGACAACGCGCTCGTAAATATCAGCTTTCGGCGGATCGCCGTTACCGTAATATTTGTTTTCAATAGTCAACTGGGCGGAATTGTAGCCGTTTTCGACCTTGTTGCGAAGACTAATCGTCGCGTCAAATCCAGGCGAGGCCAGCCGGTCGATATCTTCGGCGATCTTCTGCAGAATTTCTTCCGGCAGACCATACCGATCCAACGTCGTATTGATCGCCGCGGCGCTGGTGCGAACCCGGCTGAATATCAAAATCGCCGCCGACAAGACCATCGTCGACAAAACCAGCACCGTCAGGATTTCAATCAAAGAAAACCCCTTAACGCCGTATTGCGGAGATTGTTTTGCACGGTCTATACTCATCGCTCAAAAAAATCCTCCGGCTGTAATTTCCTCGAGCCATCCGGAATACCGGTCGTATCCGCAGGCTTTTGCTTTGATGGTTTATCTTTGGGTGAAACCTTGCCGTCAGGCTTTTTATGATTTTTTATATAGTCTTTATAAAACTTCATAAATTTGTCGTAATCCCTAACGCCAAGCCGATAGAGAAAATCGCTTTCATCCTGCTGAAGCTGGTCTAAAAATTCAAGATACCCTTCATCGAAACCTTTTTCGGCGATGTAATCCAGTCGACGGCGATCCAGCCGTTCGACAAAGTCTTGATACGCATCCATATCCAGATTTTCCTGCTCAAGAAATGCGGCGGTAACCTCTCGCTGCTGCTCCAACTCCTTGCCATATTTCGACTCGGAAAACTGTGACATATATTCTTCCTGCAGCTTTTGCTGATCAATAATTTGTTTGATCTGCTTGGCATTTAGCCCCGTCAGCCAGCAGGTCAGCTCAATGGTTTGCCGCTGACCCTTGCTGTCGGTGTAGCTGGATGAGCAAATACCGCGAACCCACATCCGGTTGCTAATCGGCTCGTAAAAGGGCTCGACAATCGTCTGCCAATCCATATCTGGATTGGTCTCCACAATGCCATACTCAGACATATCCTCAACACTCGGCGAAGTCAGCAATTTTTCTAAATTCTGCCGGGCAATAGAAAAAGCCTGTGTCTGCGCCTTCAGGTCGATCATCCCCTCGGTAATATTGCCCATCACCACCAGCGCCGAACTAATCAGCATCGACAAAATCAGCAATGCGGCAACCACCTCAACCAAGGTAAAGCCTGTCATAGGATGGTTTGTTAATTGCTTCATTTTCAAAAGTTCGTAGTTCGTAGAAAAAGTTGATAGTTAACAGTTTATAGTTGACAGAAAAAACTGTGTTCCTGGGTTCTTAGGTTCTTATCTGACTCCTGACTTCTGAATTCTGTCTTCTGATTTTTAAAATGGCATTTCACTTTCCGGGATCGGCGCCAAAAGCGAAACATCCCCAGGCAGCAATTCGACGGGCTTGCCAATCCGATAAATCACAATCGACCACCGTTGGCCGTCTTCGTCAACCAGAACCACCTTGCCCCCGTTTCGCCAGCCGCCGTGACCTGCAAAAAATATCGCCGCAGAGGTAATCTCCCCCTGGCGAGGCTCGCGCGTATCAATCCCATCATCATACAGCACATAATCAATGTCAAATCGAGGGTCGAAATAACCGGTTTTGAGAATCGCCTCGTCCTCGGGGATACCCTCAAAGTCCAGTTGATTAAACTGCCGCAACATCCAGGTTTTGTCGGCGAAATTCAGAATCACCGCATACCGCCGGTCGGACTGCTGAGCGGTATTGACCGCAGACTGGAACGCCTGCACCAGCGTGGCGGCTCTGCGTTTGAAATAATTTTTCCCGGACATGGCCGAGAAACTGAACATCGCAATCGAGGTCATCAGCGCAATAAGCATCACCACCATCAGCATCTCGACTAAAACCAATCCGCCAAGTCGCTGATTAGGCTTACCCGATGCTGTTTTTGTTGCCAGCGCCAAGCGAAAAAGTAAAATAGAAAATGGAAAATTCTCTCTCATTCTACAATCTGCAATTTCCAATTTACAATTTACTACTCCGTATCTGTGCTGAGCAAGTCGGCATCATACCCCTCGCCGCCCTCTTTGCCGTCGGCGCCGAAGCTGATAATCACAAATGGCTTGCCGCTTTCGGGATTAAGCTGATAGACAAAATCGTGTTTCCATGCGTCTCTGGGTATTGTGGTGCCTTCAAGGTATCCGGTTTGCGACCAGCCCTCCACATCCGCTGGCTGTTCGACCAGGGCGACTAAGCCCTCTTCTTCGGTCGGCAGCCGTCCGGTATCCATCTTGAACATATTGACCGACTCATGAAGTGTTTTGAGCGTCGCTTTCGTGGTAATCACGCGAGCCTTGTCCGTCTGGCCGAGAAAGTTTTTGGCCGCAATGGCCGCCAATAGCCCGATGATGACAATCACCGCCATTACTTCGACCAGCGTAAATCCGCGATAAAAAGATTGAATTTTTTTGTTGTTCATAATCGCCTCTTTTAATTTTCCATTTTCCATTTTCCATTTTCCATTTGATCTTTATTTTTCCATTCTCTTAAATTGACAATTGAAAATGGAAAATTAAAAATCTCAAAAGCTTCCCGATGAAAACTTAATCAACGGCATCATCGTCGCGTAGGCGATAACGCCGATAACCAGCGCCATAAAAACAATAATCACCGGCTCAATAGCGGCACTAAGCCGTTCGATCACCAGATCGCTTGAAGCATCCAGATTCTCGCTGATGACTTTAAGCATCTGTTCCAGTTCGCCGCTTTTTTCCCCAACAGCGACCATGTGAGCAACGGAAGGATCAATCACGCCGCTGTCGCGCAGCGGAGTGGCGATATCGGCTCCGGCCAAAATCCGGTCGCGAGCCTGTTTAACCGCGTCATTCATAATCTGATTGCCGGTAACCTGTGCGACAACCCGCA
>Ga0209450_10000680_pt1 | contig 17164 bp, 9 predicted proteins | sample FrelakmetLWP11LW_FD_187149 | JGI IMG/M metagenome (GOLD analysis project Ga0209450, IMG submission 187149) | Freshwater lake sediment microbial communities from the University of Notre Dame, USA, for methane emissions studies - LWP11 LW (SPAdes)... | ecosystem: Environmental > Aquatic >...
AGAAAATCTGAATGGTACTTTCGGAGTCTCGGCGACCTTAATGTCTAACCGCAGCCTCGGCGCCGAGAAACTGATTCCCGGTTACACTTCGGCGGGAATGGGATTTTATGCTTATGAAAAATATAATTTAGAAAAATTTACAATTTCAGCAGGACTGCGGTACGATTATAAATCAACGGATATTGAATATACAATAATGGAAACAGACACATCAGGAAATGTTGTCAGGGACATATCTCCGAGGACGATTGATTTCAATGCGTTTTCCGGTTCCGTCGGTTTTGTCTTCAGGCCGGATGAATCAGTTGATATTTTCTCAAATATCGGAAGAGGGTGGCGTCCTCCGTCGGAATATGAAATGTACGTTGACGGCGTTCATGAAGGGACAAACAGGTTCGAAAGGGGAATCCTCACTCGTAATCCTGATGCCGAACCCGTTAATGAATCGTCACTGAATATTGACATAGGAGTCAGGGCAAGATTAAAAAATTTCAGCGCGGAGATTTCATTATACAATAATTCAGTGAATAATTTCATTTATCCGTCGCCTTCGGGTACCGTCGATTCTGCAAGCGGTTATTATATATACGATATTCTCCGGGATAAAAGCATTTTCAGGGGAATTGAATACTCCTTACAATACCAGCCGCTTGATTTTATGCTTCTGACGTTCGATGGTGATTATATATTCTCTGAAAACAATGCAACAAGCAATCCGCTGCCGTTTACTCCGCCGATGAAAAATATCGCGGGTTTAAAACTTCAGAAACAGAATATCGGCGTTCTCTATAATCCGTATTTTGAATTCAGGGCAAAATTTGTTTCTGCCCAGGATGATGTGGACCCGCTCGAAACGGAAACGGGTGCTTATGCATTATTCAATGCAGGGTTAGGAGCGGACTTTGTATTCAATAAGACCGTTGCCTCTGTTGATTTTAGAGTAGAGAACATCTTTGATACCAAATATGTCGATCATCTGAGCAGGTATAAAACATTCGCGCTAAATCCCGGACGGAGCGTCAATCTTAAACTGACTGTGCCGTTTATGTTTTAATCTGCTTGTTTTCTGATTGCATTGAAATATATTTTTCGACTCCCGTATTTACGTCAAAGAACAGTTTGTCGGTTTTCAGCGTATCGAAGAATCCTGAACTTTTGAATATCTCGAGAACTCTCTCGTTCAGCGCGCAAAACCATATCTCGATGCCGTTTTCGCGGTACTTTTTTTCGCCGGTGATAAGCATATCAAGCGCGGTGTATTCAATGTCGGGAACGCCGCTGAGGTCGAAAAGTACTATTTTAGGATTATTTGCCTGGTACAACTCTTCAATCTGTGTCTTTGCAACTTCGGCGTTTGAGAATAAAATCCGTCCTTCTGTTCTCAGTATCATAAGCCCTTCAAAAGTTTCATCTTTCGGGTGAAGATGAAGCGGGCGGAAAATCTGCGTGTCTTTTTTCCTTCCAAGCAGATACAGCGACGGTTTGTTAGACTGATACAGAATTGTAAAGAACGAAACTAATATAGCCAGCAGAATTCCTTTCAGAGTGCCGACAAAAACTACGCCGGCGAATGCTATTAAGGTCCATACAAATTCGGTGCTCCTCACTTTCAGGATTTTTTTAAAACTGCTGATGTCAATCATCCCGATTGAAAACTCTATGAGAATTACCGCGATGACCGTATTCGGAATCCATGACATGTAAGGAGAAAGGAATAACACAGTCAGCGCCAGCATGCCGACTGTTACGACAGACGACATTTGCGTCTTTGCTCCTGCTTTTGTATTAACGAGAGTCTGCGATGTTCCTCCTCCCGCAGGCATTGACTGGAAGAAACTTCCGCCTATGTTAGCGGCTCCGAGAGCAAAAAGTTCACGGTTCGCTTTTGGCTGTTTTTCACCGGGCTTTAAAAAAGCTCGTCCTGCAGTTATGGTTTCCGTGAACGACATCAGCGCAACCCCGCATGCAGGCAGTATTAAATCACTTAAATTCGTAAATTCAGGAAACTTGAATTCCGGAATACCGGAAGGTATAAAGCCGAGAAGGGAAATATTTATTTCATCAAATTTCAGAAAAATTGAAAATATTATCGCCGCTACCATAACGATAAGCGTAGCAGGAACATTCCTGAAAATCTTTGGAAGTAAAAATAAAAGTACAAATGAAGCAGCCGATATTATTAGCGTCGGCATGTGAATATCATTCAGTCCCTGTATTATAGCAGAAATATTACCTATGAAATCGTGTCCGCCGTGAATCCCGAGGAGTTTCGGTATCTGGCTTACTATAATAATAACGCCTATTCCGGCATTAAATCCTGTGAGCACAGGCAGTGATATGAAGTTGGCAAGAAAACCAAGCCTTAAAATACCTGCAGCAAAAAGGACTGCTCCTATAAGAAATGTGAACGTAATTGCATAACCCAGCATTTCCGCTTCAGTAGCATTATTTCCTGCAACTGCCGCTAATGCTGTGGCAGTTAAAAGCGCAATTGTCGTTGTGGTCGTCACGCTCAGATTCCTCGAACTTCCTATCAGTGCATATAACAGCAGGGGTATAAACGCAGTATATAAACCCATCTGCAGAGGCAATCCGGCGATAACTGAATAGGCTATTGCTTTCGGAATTATTACGGCAGATGCAGTTATCCCGGCGATAATATCAGGCTTTAAAAAACTGCCTGAATAATTCAGAAACCAGATATTTTTAAGAAAATTTTTATTACTGCTCATATAAAATATTTATAAATATACTATAAATATACTTTAAGTAGATGTTCCGGCATTACCCGATTCGAATAGACAGGCCGGCTAATGTATGTTTTCAAAATACCTAATCGGATTTTCATCTGCAACTTCAAATTTCCGATTTCCTGCTGAACCATCTTTACGCTCTCCTTATCTCTGCTTTTCGACTCATAATGATTTCCTGCGGAGGAAAAAACCTGTTTTCTTTTTTCTATTTTACTGTTTTATCACTGTTTGGTTAAGTTTTTTATATTGACTAATCTCTATTATATTAATATTTTAAACAAGACCGAAACAGTAATAATAAAAATTTTTTGTGATTACTGTATCGGTGAATAAACTTATTCACAAATTTAATTTCAAGGAGTAATTATCATGGAAGAAAACAAAATGGCAAAAGGCCTGATGCTGGGATTTCTTGCAGGCGGAATAGTAGGTGCAATTGTTGCCCTGCTGTATGCGCCGAAATCCGGCAAAGAACTGAGAAGCGACATAAAGCTGAAAAAAGATGAAATTCTGGATGATACTTCAGAATACATGAAAATCGCAAAATCCAAAGCAGGTGACATGATTAATGAAGGCAAAAAAAGGTCCGAACAGATTATCCGCGATGCTAAAGAAAGAGCAACCACGCTTCTCGATGATGCAAACACCGTTTTGAACGATGCGAAAACCAAGGCAGCAGATAAATTCGGCACTGCCAAGGATAAAATAACGACTGAAACAGAAAGAGTAAAGGATGCCTTCAAAGCAGGTATAGATGCATGGAAAGAAGAAAAATCAAAGGAAAACCAAATTTAGGTGTGAGTATTGACAATTGAAATTTTAAATATTGTATCTGTTGTCATTCAGATTATTCTGTTTATTGCGTTAATATTTGTCATTATTTCACTGACAAAGTACTTTAAGATTCTCACGGGAAAGATTGAAGCGCTTGAGGGAGACATCAGCAGGTTCAAAACCAGGGTGGAACCCCTCATCGATGATTCGAGAATAATGGTCCAGAAAATCATTAAAGTCTCGGATAAGATTGATGAGAACTTTGTTTATGTTACAAAGACAATCGAGAAACTAAAATCTGCCGCAGATGATATAATCGATTTCAAGACCAAAGTGCTGAACCGTGTGGAAACGCCCGTTTTCGATACTATCTCCGCTTTTTCTGCTATCGTGAAAGGAGTAAGAGCTTTTACTGATACGTGGAAAGGCAGCAAGCCTCTGAAATCGCATTCTTATCAGGAAAAAGATGACCTCCTGTTCGATGATTCGAACGACGTGGAATTCGAACTTGAGAAGCAGTATGACGACATAAACAAGGAACTGAATGAAGTCAGAAAAAAACTTGAGGAAATGAAAAAAGTCTGATTAGTTTTTCATTTTTCCGGGTTTTAATTCAAATAGGTTAACTGACTGAGGTTAACCTATTTTATTTTAAGTTCAATCATTACAGGGCAATGGTCGCTTCCGTGAACTCCGTAATGAATTTCCGCCTTTGTAACATTGTCCGCAAAATCGTTCGATACCATGAAGTAATCAATTCTCCATCCGGCATTCCTTTCCCTTGCTCTGGTAAACATGTCCCAGTATGTATATTGTCCCGTTTCACCGGGGTGGAATTTTCTGAATATATCCGTGTATCCGAGATTGATTATTGTGTCTATCCATTGCCTTTCTTCCGGAAGAAATCCTGAATTAGCCGAGTTTTCTTTCGGCCGCGCAAGGTCAATTTCGGTATGCGCGGTGTTGTAATCACCCGTGACTATTATTCCTTTTCTGCCTGAGTATTTTTTCTTTAATTTAAAGAAAAGTTCGTCGTAAAAATCGAGTTTGTATTTGACTCTTTCCGGTCCCCGTCCTCCGTTCGGGAAGTAACAGTTTGCAAGGACGAATTTCCCGTAATCTGCGATTATCGCCCTTCCTTCATTGTCAAAATAATCGTTGCCGATTCCGTACTGGATTTCATCGGGTTTAATTTTTGTAAATGTTGCAACTCCCGAATAACCCTTTTTCTTTGCGGAGTGAAAATGAGTTTCGTATCCTTTTATAGTCCTTAGTTCTTCAGGCAGCTGGTCCCTGTGAGCCTTAGTTTCCTGTAAGCATAGTATATCAGGTTTTTCTTCAGAAAACCATTCCAGGAATCCCTTTTTGTGTACGGCTCTTAATCCGTTCACGTTCCAGGTGAAAATTCGTATTTTGTTACCGGTTTTATTTGCCATGCGCAAAAATACAACAAATAGGAGTAATTTTTTATTCCATTTCTTTTGCAGTGCGGATGTAGTAATTTTGTAAATATTTTAATAAGTCACGGTTCATAAGATGGGCTTTCATAAACTCGACGGTTTTTTCAATCCCCGAAGAATAGCATTAATAGGTATTTCAATCAACCCTAACAGCGTCAGCGGAAAGGTCCTTTCAAATCTTGCTGGCAGCGGTTTCAAGGGCGCAGTATATCCCGTAAGCAGTTCGAACGAAGCTATTATGGGCGTACCGTGTTATCCTGACCTGAAAAGCATACCAAAAACTCCCGACCTTGCAGTTATATGTTCGGCGGCGGCAAAGGTTCCTGATGCAGTTAACGAATGCGGTATTGCGGGTATAAGGAATATAATAATAATGTCGGCAGGATTCAGGGAATCAGGAGAAGAGGGCAAAAAGCTGGAAGAAGAGATTAAATCCTGTTTAAAGAAATATGACGGCCTCAGGGTATTGGGGCCTAACTGTCTTGGAATTATCGTGCCGTCACTGGACCTGAATGTCAGCTTTGCATCCGGAATTCCGAAAAACGGAAACATAGCATTCATATCACAGTCGGGAGCGCTATGTACTTCGGTCCTTGACTGGGCGCTGGAGAAAAAAATCGGGTTTTCTTATTTTATTTCAGTCGGTAATGCGCTTGATGTTGATTATGCTGACCTTATAGATTATATAGGCGAAGATGACAAGACAAAATCTATTGTTCTTTACATCGAGTCTGTTACAGGAGCCCGAAGATTCATGACTGCCGCGCGTTCATTTGCAAGAAGCAAACCGATAGTTGCGTATAAGGCGGGCAGGTTTCCCGAATCTGCAAAAGTTGCCGCATCTCATACAGGGGCAATGGCAGCCGAAGATGCTATTTACGATGCTGCTTTCAGCAGGATGGGAATTACGAGGGTCTATGATATCGGGGAAATTTTTGATGTAGTCGAACTTATCGGCAGGAACAAAATACCGAAAGGCCCGAAACTCGGAATCGTAACTAATGCAGGCGGACCGGGCGTTATGGCGGTGGATGCATTGATGGAAGCAGAAGGATTTCTTGCAGAACTAAGCGATGAAACTTTCAAAAATCTTGATGCAAACCTTCCTTCTTTCTGGTCAAAAGGCAATCCCGTTGATGTGCTCGGCGATGCAAATTCCAAACGTATTGCAAAAGCCGCGCAGATTCTTGTTGAAGATAAAAATATTGATGCCGTGCTTATAATCCTTACTCCCCAGGCAATGACTAATCCGACTGCCGTGGCTGTAGAAATAAGCAAAATTGCCGGTACAACAAAAAAACCCCTGCTTGCGGCTTTCCTCGGCGGGGGAAAAATGAAAGAAGGAATTAAAATCCTTAACGATAACGGAGTGCCTGTTTATTCCACTCCCGAACAGGGCGTAAGGGCGTTTATGTCACTCGTCGCTTATTCAAAAAATCTTGAAAGCCTTTATGAAACTCCGAAAGATATTGATGTCAATTTTTCTCCCGGGAGGAATAAATTAAGGCATAGTTTTCATAGTATAATTTCCGGGAAAACGAATATTCTATCGGAAGAAGTTTCAAAATCATTCCTTGAGGCATACGGAATACCCGTTTCAATTCCGGTTAAAGCGGCAAGCCTTAAACAAGCACTTGAAACCGCCAAAAAAATTTCTTATCCGCTTGTAATGAAAATTGATTCTCCCGAAATAACTCATAAAACTGATGTCGGCGGTGTCATACTGAATATTGAAGATGATGAAATGCTTGCAGAAGCATACAACAGGATGATGCAAAATGTTAAAACAAAGGCGCCGGATTCAGTTATTAACGGTGTTACAATTCAGCCGATGATAAAATTCAGGGATGCGGTCGAATTGATTCTCGGAATTAAACAGGACGAGACTTTCGGAACCGTTGTAATGGTAGGCATGGGCGGAATCGGAGCCGAACTTTTTAAAGACAGGATTATAGGATTTCCTCCGCTGAATGAAAATCTTGCGAGCAAAATGCTTGAGTCGCTGAAAATCTATCCTCTTCTTAAAGGATACAGGGGCAGGGCTCACGCTGATATTGATAAACTCGTGGAAATACTTATCAGGCTTTCGTATCTTGCCGCTGATTATCCTGAAATAGAAGAACTGGACGTAAATCCTCTCCTGGTACACAGCAATGGCGTTATTGCCCTTGATGCCAGAGTAGTTGTTAATAAGAAATATAAACCGGAACACAGAAAGACATTTGAACACCTCGCGATAAAGCCGTATCCCGAGGAATATGTGAAGAAAGTAAAGCTTCAGGACAGTACAGAAATTCTGTTCAGGCCTATTAAACCGGAAGACGAACCGCTCTGGATTGATATGCTCGCTTCATGCTCGAATGAATCCATTTATTCGAGATTCAGATATTTTTTCCACTGGGATTCGCATGATGTTGCCGTCAGGTATTGTTATATTGATTATGACAGGGAAGTTGCCATAGTCGCAGAAGTTGTCGAGAATGATTCGAGAAAACTGATAGGGGTAGGCAGGCTTATTGCTGAACCCGACCATGAGTCCGTGGAATACGCAGTCCTGATTACCGATTCATGGCAGAACAGGGATGTAGGCGGAATATTAACGGATTATTGCTTCGAAATAGCAAAAAAATGGGGTCAGAAAAAAATTGTTGCCCAGACTACCGCGGATAATAAAAGGATGATTTCTGTTTTTGAAAAACGCGGTTTTACAATCGATATTGACCCGCGGAGTTCTCTTGTCGAAGTATCAAAACCATTAAGTTAATAAATAAAAAATAATATATAATTATGACAGTTGAATTAGGCAAGTTTTTCTACCCGAAATCAATAGCCGTTATCGGCGCTTCCTCTAAACAGGGTACTCTCGGATATGAACTGCTCGGCAACCTGATTAAGTTCGGTTATAACGGAAAACTTTTCCCGGTTAACCCGAAAGCGGATGCAATTCACAGCATAAAGTCATATAAGTCCATAACGGAAATTAAGGACGAAGTTGACCTCGCTGTGATTATGCTTGCAAAGCACCTTGTGCTTCAGGCAATAGATGATTGCGGGAAAAAGAAAATCAAATCAGTCATTGTAATAACGGCAGGGTTCAAGGAATCAGGGGAAGAAGGCGTTAAGCTTGAAAAGGATTTAATCTCAAAAGTGAAGAAATACGGTATGCGCCTGGTCGGCCCGAACTGCATGGGCATCATCAATACTAAAGGCGATGTGATGATGAACGGAACATTTATAAAAGGAACCCCGGTCGCAGGGGGAATCGGATTTGTGTCACAGAGCGGCGCACTCGGAGCGGCAGTACTGAAGATAATAGAAAAATATGACATAGGTTTTTCCCAGTTTGTCAGTATCGGAAACAAGGCAGACGTTGATGAAAATGATTTGATTGAGTACTGGAGGGATAATCCCGATGTAAGCGTAATAACGGCTTACCTGGAATCATTCAGCGATGTAAGGAGATTTCTCGAAGTTTCAAAATCCGTCACTAAATCGAAACCCGTAATTGCAATTAAAGCCGCAAAGACATCAGCGGGAATGAAAGCCGCATCGTCTCACACGGGCGCGCTCGCAAGCGCAGATACCGTTGCACAGACATTGTTTGAGCAGTCGGGAGTAATACGTGTTGATTCTGTCGAGGATATGTTTAATCTTGCAAAAGCTTTCGACAGGGCAAAATTGCCATCGGGCAGGCGCCTTGCAGTTCTGACCAATGCGGGAGGACCTGCAATCCTGACGGTTGATGAAGCGGCAAGATGCGGGCTTGAAGTACCCGACCTTTCAGAAAAAACAAAGAAACGGCTGAGAGAGATAGTACTGCCCGAAGCATCGGTTAATAATCCCGTTGATTTGCTGCCGCCTGCAACCGCAGAGGTTTACGGCAAGGCGGCTGAAATTATCCTTCAGGACGAAAACGTAGATGCAGGCGTGCTGATACTCGGTCCTCCGCTTATGTTCGATACGGTTGAGATAACTAAACAAATCTGCGATGCCGCCAATAAAAGCGGAAAGTGCGCGATTGTCGTTGTAATGTCCCAGGATGAAATTATTGCGGAAGTGGCAAAACAGATGCCTCAGCATCCTCCGCTTTTCAACAGCGCGGAAAAAGCCGCATGGGTAATAGGAGAGATGTATAAATATAAACTCTGGCGTGAAAAACCGCACGGGAAAATCAAAACCTTTAACACAAATACAAAAGGAGTTAAAGCAATTCTTAATAAACAAAAGAAAGGCGAATATTATCTCGACTTCGATAAAGTGTGCGAAATCCTGAACCATTATAAACTCCCCATAATCGAAACACGGATATCAAAAAATGTCCAGCAATCAATTTATGATGCGAATAAAATCGGATTTCCTGTCGCGGCAAAAGTATTCGGCAGAGAACTGGTGCATAAATCGGATGTAGGCGGCGTTGCTCTTAACATTCAGGACGAAGAAGAATTAATAAATACTGAAAGCAGGATTATCGCAGGATTGAAAGAAAAGGGGATTGAAAGTAAACTCGAAGGATTTATTATACAGCCGTTCACTAAAATCGAAGATGGGGTCGAAACAATCCTTGGAGCAGTGAAAGACGAAAAAGCAGGGCATCTGCTTATGTTCGGGCTCGGCGGTATCTTCGTGGAAGTCTTTAAGGATGTTAAATTCAAGATTGCTCCGCTTTCAGACATTGACGCCAGGGATAAAATCACTTCCATAAGAAGCTATGAAATCCTGAAGGGCGTCCGGGGTAAAAAAGCCGTTGATGTTGAATTCCTTGCGGAATGCATTTTGAAATTATCAAAACTCGTAACGGATTTTCCTGAATTCACTGAAATTGATTTGAATCCGTTTGTGATTTCTCATAACTGGAAAAAATCGAAAATACTCGATGCAAGAATGAAAGTACTTATCAGATAAATTATATTATCCGGGCAAATAAAAAATCCCCTCTTTCGAGGGGATTTTTTGTATCAGATGAAACCGGATACTTAATTACCCGGTTATTATTTCATTAATATCATTTCTTTTTCCCTGAATGTACAGCCTGGACAATTGATTCCCGAATCAAGTTCAGCTGCTTTAATATTATCAGGCATTTTGATTAACTGTCTTCTTAATCTGCTTATCATGAAATTTCGATAAGAAAACCAGCATGCATACTGCTCCGATTGTTGCGTATAACATATCAGACTGTGTATCCCAGACGTATCCCTGAGTTCCGAGGAAGGATTCAGCGGACCCGCCTGATGCAACCGCAACAAACCATTCAAGGAATTCATAAAAGGCGCTTATGGCAACACAAACGCAGACAGTGATAAACGAAAGCCAGAATCCTTTCTTTACAACATTATTTCTGATAAATATCTCTCTGGTAATCAAAGCCGGTACAAACCCCTGCGCAAAGTGTCCGACCTTGTCATAATTGTTTCTGCTCTGGTGAAACATATCTTTAATCCAGTCGAACATGGGGACCTCAGCGTATGTATAATGTCCGCCGATGAACAATATATAGCAATGAACTAATATCAGAATATAAGTTATATCCGTAAACCTGAATTTCTTAAATGTGAGAGTCAGTACCGCTAAACCGATAACGCCCGGTAAAACTTCGAGTATCCAGGTAAAATAATCGTGCGGATTAATTCCTGAAAGAATTAATCCAATAAAAAAGATAATTATTAAGACTTTGTATTTTCTCAATTATAAATGCAGATTATTTAAGACAACTTATTTCAGTAAAATCATTTTCTTTGTTTCCGTGAATCCGCCTGAAGTCAGTTTATAAAAATACAGTCCGCTTGTCAGGTTTGTACCGTCAAAAGTGTATTCATAAGTTCCGGGCTGTAAAATTCCGTTTACTAATGTTGTAATTTCCCTGCCTGTAACATCGAATACGGTTAGTTTCGTAATTGTATTCTGTTTTCCGTTTTCAGTTTTCTGAATATCAAATTTTATTTTCGTAACAGGATTGAAAGGATTCGGATAATTCTGGTATAAAGCAAAATTGTCAGGCAGTATGCTGACGGAATTTTCAATCCCCAGAGTTCCGCCTTCGGTAAGAGAAATAATCCTGTTTGGAGTGACATTTGTAAATGTCTGCGTCAGTCCGCTGTACCATCTGACTTTTAGTGTGTCGATAACTGTTGCAGAACCGAATCCGAATTCAACCGGAAGCGAGTTCTGTCCCTTGCCGCCGGAACCGCCCTCAACTTCACGTATTTGCCTGAGGCTGCCTGTAACAGCAGTTACCCTTGTTCCGATTGCCGAACGGTTTGTATTCGTCCCTGTCAGCTTTAAAATAAGCCACTTATTTGAATTTCCCGCATTATTCTTATATAACCTGTTTGCGGAACCGTTATTGTTAAGGTACAAATCAAGGAAACCGTCATTATTGTAATCACCCCATGAAATGCAGCTCGAATGAAGCAAATCGCCCATTCCGACTGAAGCAGTTACGTCTGTAAAGGTTGCACCGTCATTTCTGTACATCTTGTCCGCCTGGTTAACTCCCCTTGAAAAATATATGTCCAGGTCACCGTCGTTATCATAATCCGCCCATCCGCATGAATAGGATGAAGTCTGAACGTCTACCCCGAGTGCAAATGTTGCATTTGAAAATGTGCCGTTACCGTCATTCTTAAAAATATAGGAAGCGCCGTTTGAGTTCGCGAATGCAGCGTCAAGGAAACCGTCATTATTATAATCACCCCAGTGCACTCCCCAGGTATAGTAATTAATAAAAAGCAAAGCTGCTGCTGTTACATTTGTAAAAGTGCCGTTACCGTTGTTTTTATATAAGACTGATGTCCCGTTGGTTCCCTGTATCATTTGTGTCCCCCATAAAACATCAATGTCACCGTCATTATCATAGTCTCCTGATGCGCAGGATAGTACAGATGTACTGTCAGTCATGCCTGCCAGAAATGTTGTGTGTGTAAATGTTGACAGGTCATTATTCTTGAAAAGGAAACTGTATCTTGCAGGCACCCCGTTATTGCACAGAACGAAATCAAGTTTACCGTCATTATTGTAGTCGAACCAGTTAATAGCCCCGCCGTAACTTATCCAGTTTACTCCCGCCGCTGCAGAAACTTCGGAAAATGTGGTTCCGAGATTCTTGTAAAGCAAAATGCCGGATTGCCAGTTTCCGGCAACAAAATCAAGGTAACCGTCATTATTATAATCGCCGCAGGTGAGGCCCCTTCCGGGCATCAGGCTCTGGTAATTCCAGGCTGATGATGACTCTGTGAAAGATATTCCGTTGCTGTTTATCCAGAGTTTATTGGCAGTATTGTTGTTTAAAAGTATTATGTCCAGAAAGCCGTCATTATTTATATCTGCAAATACGACCCCCTGTGCCGCTCCCGGGTCATTCACCCCGAGCGCAGGCGCAACGTCTGTGAATGAAACCTGGGAATATATAAAATTTGCTGTAAGGATTAGAATTGCAAAAACAAAGTAAATTGTCTTCATGATGAATGAGTTTTGTTAATCAATTTTATTTAAATATTACTGTTAAATCAAGTTAGTTTTAACTCTCAACTCTCAACTCATAACTCATAACTCATAACTCTCAACTCATAACTCATAACTCATAACTCTCAACTCATAACTCTTAACTCATAACTCTTAACTCATAACTCTTATTCCTGTATTCTCTTTTTGCGATTAAGTATATTTATAAAAAATAGTCGAAACAGATAATGAAGATAGCAAAAGAGTTCAGGTGGGAAATGGGACACCGGCTTCCGGACCATCCCGGTTTATGCCGGAACATTCACGGCCATTCGTATAAAATGGTCGTTGAACTTGAAGGTGAGGTATTGAAAAACGGAATGATAATAGATTTCTATGACCTCGGCGTGATTGTGAAACCAATCATCGAAAAACTTGACCATGCCTTTCTAGTTACAAAAAGCGATAAAAAAGTTTTTGAATTCCTTAAAAAGAATAAGATGAAAATGCTTGCGGTTGATTACCCAGCAACTGTCGAAAATATCTGCTCGGATATGCTCGGAAGGATAGTAAAAGAGATTAAAAACAAAAAGATTGTCAACATTTCAGGCATAGCCCTGAAAATATATGAAACTCCGAACTCATTCGCTCAAATGAAAGCAGGTCTGAAATCCGTATCAGGCAGATAAGTTTGTAAAGTTCTGAAAAAATGGGTTTGGTATATTGGAATTGAAATTAATGTTGCATAATGTTAATTTAATTTTTTGAATTTCAGTATAAACCCGGAAGGGTGGGTGAGTGGCTGAAACCAACGGTTTGCTAAACCGTCGTACGGGTCAAACTGTACCGCGAGTTCGAATCTCGCCCCTTCCGCACCGCATAAGATTTATAACCCATATCAATTCAAGAATTTTTTCTGTAAATTTTTTCAGTATTAATGGAACTGAATTAATTTAATTCAGGTTATAAGTAATATACTAGTTCATATACATATAAGTATAGTATTTTAGGTCTTTAGGGAATTTTTTAAAATTGAAATTGTTTTAGATTATAAGTTTTACCTACCTATACTTTCACTCCTAATAAATGAGGTAGATGAGGAGGGCTGACGGGGAAACAGCTCTCCTATTTTTTTGTCCGGGCAGTGCTTTACCGGAATTTTACTGCCGGTCATTTTAAACCAGAAAAATATTTTTAAATTCAGGGAATTTTATTAAATTGAAACTGTTGTATAATATATAATTTTTACCTACCTATACTTTCACTCCTAATAAATGAGGTAGATGAGGAGGGCTGACGGGGAAACAGCTCTCCTACTTTTTTGCCCGTAATTTAACTAATGTTATAAATTAATTTTTTCTTTAAGAGAAACGGTTGTTTCTGTTTCTTCCGTAAAATTATTTTTGCTGAGATATTTTCTAAATTCTGGAAACAACTATTTCCAAAAATCTAATATTTTCTTCATTTTTTCCAATGAATATCAAAAAATAGGCTATTTCAGGCATATTAAGTTCATTTTTTTGCTTTTTTTGTAAAAAATAGTTTATTAGATTATATTATGATTGATAATTACCTAAACAGGTCTGTTTCAAGTTCAGAATTCCCGAATCTTATTGTCGATAGAGAACTGAAAATTTTATCTTTTAATAAATTCACCTTTGACGTGATTAAAGCGTCAGTGGGACTTGAAGTAAAAAAAGGTGATTCGGTTTTGTTGTTCTTTCTTCCGGAAAATGTTGACAAGGCGAAGTTGAATTTGCAGACTGCTTTGAACGGACACTTCGTAAAAGATCAATTAACATTTACTGCACCTGACGGGAGTAAAGAATATTCTGAATACGTATTCAATCCTGCATTCGATGAACAAGGGAACGTTCATTCCGTATCAATCAGCTCGATTGATATTACCGAATTAAAGAATCAGGAAATTGCTTTGAAGAAAAGCGAAGCGCGGTATAAAGGCATCGTGGAATCACAGAATGATATTATTCTTAGGATGAATCTTGAAGGATGCTACACTTTTGCGAATAACAAATTCTGCGAAATTACGGGTAAAACGCTGAATGAAATAATCGGAAACAATTCCTTAAACTTTGTTCATCCGGATGAAATTGGTCTGTTTGAAAGCGCATTCAGCCAGCTTAGAAAACCGCCTTTCAGAATTTCGGGAGAAGGCAGGGGCTTAACTAAACATGGCTGGAGATGGTTCCATTGGGAAACTGTAACAGTTTTGAATGAATCAGGAGAACCCGTGGAATTTCAGTCAATATGCAGGGACATTACTGAAAATAAAAATACACATCAAAAACTGTCTGAAACCAATGAACTTCTATCCGCTATTATGAGGTCATCACCCATGGCTATTGTTGTTTTTGATTTTTCAGGGAAAATTACTTACTGGAGCAGAGGTGCTGAAAAAATATTCGGATGGAGTGAGTCTGAAGTTTTGAACAAAGAAAATCCGACGTTATTGGAATCCGACAGAGATAATTTCTTTTCACGCCTTGAGTCACTGAAAAAAAGTAATAGCCTCGATTTAAGAAATATCGAAAGGTACAGGAAAGACGGTTCCGTAGTTATAATGGATGCGATTGGCGTGCCTCTCAGGAATGAATCAGGTCAGATTATAGCCGCTCTTGCGTTATATATTGATGTTACTGAAAAAATAAACGCAGAAATTGAAAACCTGAAGTTATCATCGGTTCTTAAACTCAGCATGGGCGCAATCGCAATTCTAAACCATAACCTCGAAATAGAGTCCGTAAACCCGAAATTTTCCGAACTGACAGGATATTCGCTCGATGAACTTAAACGTATGACGTTTAAAGACATACGTTCCCCGCAGATGACACTTGAAGAATATTATAAAATTGAAAACATGATTAAATCCGGAACCGAATGGAAAAGTGAATCGATTAACAGGAGCAGGGGAGGAAATATCTATTATGAAAATATTATAGTTTCTCCGATTAAAGATGAGTACGGAGTTGTTTGCAATTACATTCTGATAAAAGAAGATATTTCGGAAAGAAGCAAGGCGCTGCAGGAGCTAATTAATACGAGACTCAGGCTCGGTACAATTATGAACAGTCTACCGAATCTTGTGATATTCGAATATGTGGAAGGATTTACATTTATTTCAGCGAATATAAAAGATGTCATCGGTTATCCAAGGGAAATGTTTTTCGAAAACAAGGAGTTTTTCAAGTCGATTTTTGATAAAACCGATATCGATGAATTAAGCAATAAGTATTTTGAATGGATTAATTCAGATACTAACGATATTTTTTCATGTATCCTCAGATTAAAAAAGCCCGGCAATATTACGGCATGGGCAAACATATTCGTGTCGAAAACGAAAAACGAAAATTCAACGGTTATCTGCGGTGTTGTTATGGATATTACGGAGTCGAAAGAATCAGAGGAGAAACTTATCTGGAATGAGACACTGCTTCTTGCCATGACGGAAAGCACAAGGTATGGATACTATGCGGTTGATTTATTAACAGGCGATATTCTCTATATTAATGAAAGATTCTGTGAAATTTGGGGGATATCTTTGATTTACAGTCAAATTTTAGAGAGAAAAATTAAAGACGCCGAAGTTACCGCGATGTGTTCAAGGGCTGTATATGATGCAAACCATTTTCGCCTGACTAACATTAAATATTCTGACCCTGCAAACTCAATAACATTTGAGGATGAAGTGGATATGGTTTCAGGCAGGATTTTGAGAAGGTTTTCCTCGCTGCTCAGGAACAGCGAAGGGGATTACATAGGAAGATTCTACCTTTATGAAGACATTACTGAGAAAAAACTGTATGAAAGAATGTCAAATATGCAGAACGATTATAAACTCCTTATAGAAGAATCTATTGATTCGATGGTAATTACCGATATTAAAGGGGACATAAAAGTAGTAAACTCTAAATTTTGCAATCTTACGGGGTTTGCTAAAAATGAACTTATTACATTATCTTACTTCGATTTATTCGTTAATCCTGATGAAAGTGATATTCTGGTATATCCGCAGGATTCCGTCGACGGAAAAACCGTTATCAGACAAAAGATTATTAAACGTAAGGATGGTACTTCTATAAATGTTGAAACCCGCTCAAAAATGCTTCCGAATAAATTGATTCAGATTGTTTTAAGCGAAGTTGACAAAACTGAAGCGGTAGTTCAAACAAACGCGCATGACGGAATTCTGAACATATATGTTAATATACTTACGAAACTCCGGCTTTTCAGGCACGGTGAGAATTCGCTGTCATGCCTGAACAGGATTTCGCTTTTTTTGAAAAATCCGGATTATCTGATGAAAACAGGTTCGGGAGGTGTTACAGCGGAGATAAAGCAAAGGTTTTTCAAACTTACCGAAGAATTCGATTCCTCGGTCTGCCCTCAGCTGGATCATATTGTGTCTATTATTTCGAACCTTATTATTGATTCCCCGAACGTGGATTTTCAGACACAACTTCTTAATATGAAAAATGATATTAGTGTCAGTGCAAAAATGCTTAAAAAGAACCTGTTTGAACTTAACAGTAAGATCAGGGATGAAAAGTCAGTTTTAAATTTAAATGCCTTAAAAAATGATATCTTAATTTCGATTAATAATATCAAAAGCAGTATTAAAATAATTACCGGACTGCTCGAGAAGGCATATGTTACCGATGCAGGAGAATCGCTTAAAAAAATTATTAATAAATTTTTTAAGCGATTCTCCTGCATCGG
>Ga0209450_10000681_pt1 | contig 17158 bp, 20 predicted proteins | sample FrelakmetLWP11LW_FD_187149 | JGI IMG/M metagenome (GOLD analysis project Ga0209450, IMG submission 187149) | Freshwater lake sediment microbial communities from the University of Notre Dame, USA, for methane emissions studies - LWP11 LW (SPAdes)... | ecosystem: Environmental > Aquatic >...
CAGTTGGTCCAGTTGGTCCAGTTGGTCCAGTTGGTCCAGTTGGTCCAGTTGGTCCAGTTGGTCCAGTTGGTCCAGTTGGTCCAGTTGGTCCAGTTGGTTCTTGCACACCCGCGGACCCAGACTAGATGGACTATTAATAGCTAAATGTGACTATTTTTATTCAATTTCGATCTTTAGAAATACGACCAGGCGAACATTTCCTCGATTTGACTTAATGTAAATTGAGCGATTATCTTGTCATCAATCTTGAGATCAAAACGTTTATCATCTGATTGGTAATAAAAACAGGAGGTAAGATACGCATCTTATGCGTCGGATCACAAACAGTAATTTCAGCCAACTTTTTCCTGTTTTTGGAACATATCCCCATCCATCAAGATTTAAGTTCCGGCAAAACCAATACATCGTGGCATCGTCAAATGCTGGATAACTGTATCTCTTTAAACCGTCATCAAATGCACACTTCATAAGATCACCATCCATATATTCTGGTATATCCCGGTCAATCATAACTCGTTGATGCCCGGGATATTGCCGCAACTTGGAGCTCTTAAATTCTTTCCTGAGTTTCTCAAAATTTGGTTGATATGTAACATCAAATAGAAACATGTCATCCATGACGTAAAATGAAAATTGTCGTTCGATTTTGACTACGACCAACATCGCGATTAACTATGTACTTAGTCGCAGTTTCTAAAATCCCAAAATAATGGCGCCCTGCTAATTCATAAGGGTGACTCGCAACATAAACATAGCTACCTTTCGGGATTAGAAGTAATTGGTAACCGTTCTTATTAATTGTTGACACATTCTCCACCCAATTGGAGACATAGTTATTCTTCTCGAACTCATGCATGGCTTTATCCATCTCGGATTTTGTCGATCTTTTCTGCCAATTTTATGTCGTTGATCCCATTCATCTACAGTCGTCAAAAAGGTCCAATCGAATGCTTTATCGCGATTCAAGTCATCTTTTTCGGATATTTGGCGCTGATTCTTCGGCCTACCGTGACTGTATTCATCTTCGATAACATTAATCATTTTTGATGTTTCGAACAATATTCTTGACCAATTGGAATCTTACTTTGACAATCTAGGATGGCACATGGATGAGTTTCTATTTCCCGTTCTGGATCCATGCTAAACCCAGAAACTGTATGCTTTTTGCTAAGGGTTCCGGTATTGCGGTTTTTGATGGAACGAAGTGCGGACAGTTACCTGATCTATGAGAACCACAAAATAATGATTTATTAGGTGGATATTTGGCATAATATGGGCATTGTTGTTTGGAATTGGCAACTGATTTTGACAGACACACTGTGACATTATTATATAATATATATATATAATTTCCAAGGAAGGAGATAATTATCTTTGTACTGTTCATTATAAAATGACTTTGTGGAACTCACATACCTTTAGAAGAAAGCTAATTAGTTTATTTGAACAATAAATTTGTCAAAGACACTAAATATATACCATAAATCAGATTCATTTCCAGAAATGAATCTGATTTATTAATAATTAAATTTTCTATATTGATAGATCCTTGCAGGATAATTTAAAAACATATGAGACAAAATAGCATCTTTCATTATAAATGCCAGGACATCTCGATCAATATCGCTGGGGATTGCGAAAATTTCCTGGAACATTTTTGGATAATTTCGAATAAATTTTCTATTGACGTCAATAAATAAATATCGATCTAATTTTGAATTATTATCGTAGACAAACTCAACCTCACACAGGTCATAGAATGTATGAATGAGCAAATATTTGATCACATGAGGTTGCCCATCCATAGCTAATGCTCTAATATTTTTTCTAATAGGTTTCATTGTAAATTCTCGAATTATTTTAGTGATATTATCCATATATGTATATGCAACGAAATAAATTCTCAGAATTATGACTTATATATTGTCTTGTTATTTGTCTGATTTGCACACCTTTTTTGGTAATCAATTCTCCTAACAAAATCGCGAGTAGGTAATCCACCGCGTTGCCATCCACCGAGATGGATAGGAGGAGGGATGATACATTGTTCCCTCTGTGGATTGCCATATTCTGGTAAATATGTGAAATTGAACCCTGTTTTACCTCTGCTCGTTTCGCAAGGTTTTTGACGTAAATTAGTCAGTAAACTCTGTTGCAAGGCTGATTCCAAATCTTTGTGACCAATTGAACGCATACCCGGACCGCAAAAAAATCCAGCGTATGGCCTAGCATATAACTGATTAATGTATCGAGGATTAGTCGATTCTGACAAAAATAATGCGCTTTCATCATCAACATATGTATATGGATTCCTATATACTTTTTGAAAGTGTGTACGAGTATGTTCTGCAATGTTTGTATAATCGCCCACATTTTGATATGTCGGATCATATCCAGATAACTGATATTCACCTGGTTTCCGACTCTCTTTTTCATTCACATGAATAGTGCATTGATCATCCCGTAAACGGTCCTCACCATCCCATTGAAATTTTACCGATTTTTCTGGGTTGAATGATGGTGCTGTGAGTACAGACGGATCACTTATTTTCTGCCCATAATAATGATCTAATGATGTCATTTAAATTATATTATAGTTACATGAAATAAATTTTCCATAATTTTCTGGCGAACTTATATAATTATCATGAATATCCATATCATATGTTATGTACACATATTAATCATATGTCTTTTAATTTACCGAAGTTTCACTAAGCCAGATCTGTGGGTAGATACATTATGTATCATCACATTTATCTTATTTTTGTTGGGAATTGTCAATATAGAACCATTACAAATTTCAACGGAAATACATAGTAATAATTTGGGTTCCCAGAGTCAAAAAACAGTGATTAAAGGTGTCACATCAAGTGGAGATATTGAGATTACTGGACATCTGTCCGAAAATGTTGCTGTTTCTTAAATTAAGGTCACTAAAATTAATTAAATTAATCAAAATCATTATATCACACAATATATATATACATATATATACATACATGTGTGGAGTCAATTCTTGTAATTCAGATGTCGTTCGCCGCAAATATGATTATCATACTGGCAACTGCCAGTATAGATATGAAAAATGTGTTGTATCCACCCCTTGTTGGGCATATTGTTGCAAATCAAAACACAATGACCATCACCACCACCATCACCACCACCATCACCACCACCATCACCACCATCATTGTCATTGAAAATCAATCTATTTAAGGAACAAAATATTTAATTTACCTGTAAATTAAATATTTTGGGGAGATAATAAATCTTTTAAGTTCGGACATTTGTGCTCATACTCTTGACAAAACCAGTTGATCACACCTGCTAATTTTTGATCAAACTCACTATATGTAAAATCTGGGAAACAAGAAGTGAAATATTGATTACTTGCGGTCTTTTTAAAAATACCAGCAGATTTACTTGTATCATATATATTTTCCCCTGAAAATTCCATATTTTCTTTATTTTCGAATCAATTCACTAATTGAAATCTCTGTATTGCTGGCACAAATCAACATTTGTGATCCGGTGTATCTAAACAATACATCAACAATAATTTTGGCAAAATCTCCTGCATACAAGAATTGTCTAACTGCTTTACCTGTACCCGGTAAACAAAGTGATTTATGATCATGTTTTGCCAAATACATTCGATGAATAATGGTGGGAATCACATGACTATCATTTAAATTAAAATTATCCTACTTACCGAATAAATTGACAGGTGCAACACATAGATATTGTCGCCCATATTGTTGGTTATAATTCATACAATGTTGATATAACATCCTCTTTGAATAAGCATAATTATCATTCGATGGATGGGGTGGTCCACTCATGATCATTTCTTCGGTCATCGGAAATGATGGCGTATTTTCAGGGAAAATACATGTTGAGAGACAAAATACTGCACGCTGCACATTATATTGATGACATGCGTCAACAACATAAATATTCATTAGGAAATTACTTCGGAACATATCGACTTTTTCGTTGAGATGTTTATATAAACCACCAACATTAGCGGCCAAATGAATGACATAATCTGGTTTAGTTTCCAAGAAACATCTTTGTACGTCATCAAAATTGGTCAAATCATATTGTTTGGAACTGATAAAAATCCGTTCATGTGATGGATAGATTTTGATAATTTTTGTAAATATTGACCAACCATACCAGTCCCTCCCGTAACCAAAATTTTCATCTTACATGTATCATGTATTGGATTAAATTTAAATATATTTACAATTTTGGAGTCTTAATCTTGAAACATTATTGTCAGGACAGATAATGTTTTATCTGATATATTTGAACATTATAGAACGTGTAGTTGTTCCGACGAATATAGATCCGTGTGCTATTGAGAATTGGGTATGCTGCCATGTTATGTATACACATATTCTTCTTATGCTCAAACAAAGTCCTTCTTCAATTGGTTAACAATACTCTTCCAATTGGCACCTTGATCAATCATTTTTTTATAATGTTTAATATCCACTGAAATCTTTTTCCCTCCACCTATTCGCATCTTTGTGAATAATTGAAGCATATAGCCCATTATCTGCTGATTATTGCATATCAACCGAAGAAGTTCATCGTCATTCGTACAGATTTCCACTACATTTCTCCCTCTCAAGAAAGGTGTAACAGGATTTTTAGCAATCATATCTTCAAACTCTTGATGGGCTGTCTTTCTGATCTGATTATGACGTGCCAATTCAGTTACAACAGTATCCAAACAGGTACGTAATTCAGCGAATTCTTGCTGATCTTTATCTCTTGTTGCCGCCAAATTAACTCTTATATGTTCTGGTATGACACCAACATTAATTGCTTCTACAAGAATCTGCTCCATCATATTTATATACTCCCGTTTGCTCCAATAAGCCGTTAACCGTTGAGAACAGGCAGTCAATGACGCATCCAACAAAGTAGATGCTTGTTTTAATTCGTCAATCGGTGTCGAGAGATATGATTGACAAGACAATATATAGAGTGTACAATGTATCGTAGGATGCCCAGCGATCACCTGACATACACTTTCTAAGGAAAAAAATGGTTGGTTATAGATATTAAGAGTTACATGTGGGAGTGCACCAGATAATCGAGTAGTATTGATTTGCCCACACAACTGAGTCATTATGTTATGATCCATATAGTTATTGTCAAATATGGGCCAATACCCACCATTAGTGGGTGATATATCAAAATTGGTGCAATTTTTGGTCATTGGTGCTTTTTCACTATTAAATTTATACACACCACATTGAACATCGTCATCTGATGCTCTAAAAATTATATTTGGCACATTATTTTCCCTTGGTTGATATATTTGACACATATAATCCTTGGCATTTTCTAACGGTATTCTTAATACAGTGTTATCTAAATTCATTATGGCTTCAGGGTTCGGTTGACGCCCACCGGTAGGATGAAGTTGATCTTCAACGTAATTTATAATATAATTTTCTATTAATCCCATTTCGTTAAAATAAGAGTATCTTCCCACATCCTGAAATAAGACTATGTTCATATTATCAGGACACGTAACGGTCGGACCCGAGTATGCATAATTCATTTGAGATGATCCGATACGTAAGCTTCCATGTGATATTAAAAATCTATTGAATCGTGGTCTTTGTGCAGCCATCTGTTATGTATATATATATATATATATATATATATATTATTATTTATTATTAAAACATAATGATGATGTCAATTAAATTATTTAGAATCTAAGCGTTTAAAATAAAAATAATATAAATAAACTATAACTATATGTCTGCCAAAGCACAACAATTGACCGATATTGGTAAATTTTACAAGCAAGTCGGTGATTTTAAGGAAAAAATAACAACTATTTTGAACCAACTTCACAAAGAATATGAAATCATCGAATTGAATAAATATTATGACAAATTAATGGAATTCAAAAAAGTCAATGTCCGTAAACCGATTGAATTATTTTATCAGTATGGTGTAATCACATATATGGATGATATTTTGAAACGGGACGAAACAATTTTTTTGGGACAAGTGTCAACTATTGTTGAAACCAACGTTACCGAACCACAAAAGATAGAAAATATTGATCAACATGATGTCTTATTTATTTCTCATATTCGACAATTTTGGGATGATTTAAATCCCATTGTCAAAATTAACCTATGGACATATATTCAAGTCATATCAATCCTAGCGGAAAAAGTGGTCGGTGGTACCTTGCTAACAACTCGCCGTGAATATTTGAAAAAAGAGGGATTAATCGAATAAATTAGGTATATAAAACATTGTTGATAATATCATGTATTATATGACTGAAACACACCAAATCCAATTCAACAATTATTTGGTTGAATTTATCCAAAAACTAAAAATTATCTCACCCACAGAAAAGAAATTATTTTCGAAATATTATAAATATTATCGAACGTTTGTGGATCAGAATAAAAGAGTTGAATTTATTGCTGAATTTGTCCAATATATTTCGAAATATAATGTGGAAGTATCAAGTTGTGATGAAGGATTATTTAGTGAAGAAGAAGATTATTATCCTGGTAAACCAATTCAGTTAATGAAGGGTATTGATTTCAAACACATCTGGAACCAAAATGAATTGACTGACGGATCCAAAGAAAGTATTTGGAAATATTTGCAAACATTATATCTAATCGGTACTTTTGTACTCAAAGAGACTGATAAATATAGTGAATTATTGAAGAAACAACAGGAAATTGTGTATAATTTGTTGCAAAATATGAAATATGAAAAAAAAATTAAGGTTGATGCTGAAAAATTAAATCAAATTGAAACAGAAAAAGAAAATCAGAGTGGATTTGATTTGAGTGCATTGAGTGATTTGTTTGATGAAAACAATGTCATTACTCAAATTGCAATGGAGATTGCAAAAGAAATCAAACTTTCTGGTGACATTGGTAGTGACCCAATTAGAGCAATAAGCATGTTATTCAACCAAGACAGTGGTAAATTACAAGAAATTATAACTAAAGTCAGTAATAAGTTAACTAATGTCCTAAAGGAAAAAGGTTTATCCGAACAGGAATTATTGGAACAAGCCAAAGCAATGAATTCTAAAATATTAGGTAAACTGAAGGGCATCCCGGGTATGCCAGACCTTGAGCAATTGACCCAAAAATTGGCTGAAAATTTCGCGAATAGAGAGGATAATTCAAGCGGTACACAACCATCAGATAAACAATCGAATGAAGAACAACTACATCAGTGTCAAAATGCTATCAAAGAATTAACAGATACCCTTAAAGAAAATTTCAATCAAATGGGCGTAACGGATATAGATAGTTTCGCAGATAATTTACAATCAATGATGACACAATTTAAGGATAATGATGAACAAGAATTAGACGTAGAGTTAGAAAAACTAAAAAAAATGAGTAAAAATTCGACAGGAATGAAACAGAAAAAATAAATTATGTAGACAAATGATATAAATGAATACATCATCAATTTATGAAGATGAACAAAAGAAACATATTAATGATATGTTTTGGACAGATGACCCAAAAATCTTATTCAATCCAGATAGATTGATTGAATTTTTTCCAACAAACGATATGAATGACAGTGAAAAACTCAATTCAATAACTCGGTTCTCCATTTATTTGAGTATATTGCTGTTTATTGTATATCGTAATTATAATGTGTTCTTTATTGCTATTGTTACGACAAGTATTTTATATGTGATTAATTACAACGAGAAAAAAAAACAAATCACAAGCAAAGAACAATTCGAGGATAAAATCAAAGATGAGTTGAAGATTAAAAAAGATACACCGATCAAAGTAAATGAATTTGGAGACATCTGCCAACTACCCACACCTTCCAATCCGTTCATGAACGTTTTAGTCACCGATTATACAGATAATCCAAATCGTCCACCAGCTTGTTCATATAATGATGAACAAGCCAATGAATCAAGGGATAAATATTTCAATTATAATTTGTACAAAGATGTCGAAGATGTCTGGAACAATAGGAACTCTCAAAGAGAGTTTGTGACATTACCGGGAACCACTATTCCGAATGACAGAGATAGTTTTATGAAATGGTGTTGGAAAACTACATATGTATGCAAGGATGGTGATCTCAATTATTGTTTGCAAGACGAGGATCTCCGGGTACCAGGATACTCTTCATAAATATTTATTATATTTTACTTTTGTATCCATACACACATACAAAAGTAATATCATAATCATGAGACTTATATAATCTGATTAATAAACCCCATTTCCAAATATTTCGTTGAATCAAACCATGATTCGCGCGTTAGTAGATCAATGATAAAATCGTGTTCATTTTTGCTATTTTGAGCATATATGTCAACTAGTTTATTATATAAATCATTGTAATGTTTCATTCGTTGATTCAGGAAATTGATCACACCTCCATCCCATAGTGATATTTGATGAATCATCGCTGACGCATTTTCCGTCATTTGTCTGTGATCCGCTACAATTGCCATTAAAGTAGATGCGGAAAATGCAGTTCCATGGATACAACTAATATAACGAAACTCTGGATATTGTGATTTGATAATAGCAATGAAGTCAATAAATTTAAGCACTTCATAAACATCACCACCTGGTGAATCAATGATGATTCTAATGTTCATTTTGGGGGAACTTTGTTTTCAAACATTGATGGCGTTTCATTTGTGGGATATTTGTAATTTTTATTACAGTTATAATCTCCCTCTGCAGTTTATTGATTGATGCTGATTCAATCACACAATTGAAATAAATATCATTCCCAGAAGTATATAACTCATCAGCAGAGATAGCTACAGCTGCAACAGCTGTATTGACGATACCCCAAATACATTTACTCATGATGATATAAAATATTATTGATTTGAATCAAATCAATTCATTTTTACAATCTTTTGAGATCAATTGAAGAACATATGTTCTTTAATTAAAGAACATATGTTCTTCAATCATGGAACATATGTTCTTCGATCATGGAACATCGAGATAAGTTAGAATATAAAAATTTATATATTATAAAATGGTATATTGCAGACCATGAGTTCAATTAAAGATAAAAATCTACTCTTCTATAGTATTCATCCGAATGATGAGCACAGTCGCAAATTTATGCAAGAATTGGAGAAAAATCCAAATTTAAAGAGACAATTTGTGTTAGTATGTGTCAATGACCCCAATATTAGGATACCTGATAAAATTAAACAATTAAACAAGGTACCTGTACTTATCGTAGCCGGATTCAATCGGCCAATTTTTGGTGGTGATGCAGTTAGTTGGTTAACAAATAACAGTTTCCAAGAGAAGGGGAATGGTTTTGATTATGGTTCATTAACAGATGACATGAAATATGCATATCTTGGTGAAGAATTTAAGACAAGTGATTACAACCAATTTTTCAATAATGATTACAACCATGGATTTGTTGACAAAGATAATCCCTTAAATAAAGGATTCACTAACCTGAAAAATGATACACATATTACGACATTTGATGATGCAAGTGAAATGAAAAAGGATATTTCTGGACAACTCGAACAACGTCTGAGCCAATTAAGACAACAACGGGATGCTGATGTGCCAAAACCGGTTAAAAGAATTGGTGGCTTAGAAGATCAACAACAACAAAATTTTTATAATACACCAGGACAAGGTAATGGAATGGGGAATGGAATGGGGAATGGAATGGGGAATGGAATGGGGAATGCTCCAGTATATAATCCGAATCCATTCACTACTCCATCAATTCTGCAACAGCAACCTGGATATAATCAGGGAAGACAACTACCGTTCGCTATGCCACAAATGTCACAAATGCCACAAATGTCACAAATGCCACAAATGTCACAAATGCCACAAATGTCACAAATGTCACAAATGCCACAAATGCCGCAAATTCCCTACCAGGGAATTCAAGCTAATAGACCCGGAATGAATCCTAGTTTACCATTTAATATGCCATCAATGCCATATCAAGGTAACCAATGTAATAGGGGTGGACTGAATCCTACGTTACCGTTCAGAATGGGCAGTAATCACCCGAATTTATAAATACATAAAATATCACGGTTATATTAAATCAGAAATGAACTTTAAAATTATCAAAAAATTGGATGATAGGATAAAATTTGACGACAATGACAATTATAATGAATTGAAAGAGAGTCACAATTATCATTTTCCTTTATGTGGATTCGGTTGTTATAACCCCCCCCTATCAAAATTGGAGATGTTGTCGGTGTAATACTGAAACAATACACATTACATACCGTAAAAGGGTCACCGTTTCTTAAACTTATTGAGGATGGGATGAGATTGCTTCCTGACAAAATCGTTAGAACTGAACATCGCGGAGAACATTTATTTAAAATCATCAGAAAAATTAAACGCGTACGCAAAAAATTCATGGTGGAACAGTATAAGTCAACTAATAAAGTAATCCAGGAAAATATCCACAATCTGAAGAAAATCCAGTACAAAATCCCATTAGACCACATATTCATAATGTGAATCTTACATGGTATTATCTGGGAAATGTAAAAATTTGAACATTAGCAACAAGTTCGAAAAACTCGCAATTAAACACTTAATTGAAGCATTAGAAACGAACATTGACCTTGAAAAAAGTGGCAATTGTATGCTCATCATTTATACAAGAAACAATTTTATCATGCTAGGGAAGATCTTATCAATCATTTATATGATGCGATAGAGACACATTTGGATCAAATAAATGATCCAAATAAGTACCAGATGAGAACACGAACAGATGTTATCCAAACAAACCGTGAATTTATTCAGGAAGCTTTGACTTATTATAAAGATGGTGTAGATTTACCAGTCTATTATTCAGTTGATGATGAAGGTGGAATAGTGTATACAACGCCGTTAATTCGACACAATATTCGCATCATTAAATATTCGGAGATATATCGTGTCTATGTGACAACACCAGATCCAACTTTTGCGTGGTGTCACCCCAATTAGTGACACTAATTGGGGTGGTATCATATTGGATGAAGAAATCAGAAATCATCTAACTACTGGTCATATTGTTCGAGCAATGTATTGTGATAAACAAAATTCATCTATCAAACAGATGAAGACAAAAGATCTGGTGATTATGTATCTTATTTTCAATTATTACATCAAATTGACAATAATAGATTCCTTGCGACAATATCGAATCAATACAGTGATCAGTATGAAAATCGTTATCGTACACGATAAAAGAGCTATTTCGGAAATACCTATTACTTGATTGATGGACTTGACATATATAATAGGGAGAAGGGACAAGGTTTTTATGACATGTATGTTTGCTACAAAATTAGACAAGAAAATCTCACATGAGCTGTCTATGTGGTATGAAATGAAATGAAATGAAATGAAATGAAATGAAATGAAATGAAATGAAATGAAATGAAATGAAATGAAATGAAGTAGATCCACTTAACGGGTTTAATGAATCACAAGAACATATCAATACGTTACACAAAAATTGATTTATTTGATAATTTATTTATATTCTATTTAATATAAATAAAGTATCCATGGCAGAGACTAAATACATCAAATATGTGAATTCACCTAATATTTACATCAATCGGATGTACAGGAAATTTGGCGCAGAGGAAGAGATAGATCCGAGAAGGTTCCTTCCTCTGCTGTTCCAGGATTTAGATGTATCATTTGTTAATGCTTTACGGCGTGCATTTATATCAGAAATAAGAAATCTCGCTTTTGCACCAGATGACAATGCAACGAAACACCCGATTGATATTATCATTAACACATCCCAATATCACAAGGAAATTCTAATCGATCGCTTCGGGTTCATTACACTCAATACTCAATATATTGAGTATAGTCAGATGAATCCGGTTGATCTAAAATTTATTTTATGTAACCCAGAAAATTCTGATCAATCCCTTAAAAATACAAGTTCAAAAATTATGAAAATTACCATACGAAAACACTTAAAAATTTACTACCTTTCTAAGGAAGTTGACGAAGATGTACATCGTATGATTTGCCCGTTTGACAGTTTACTGATGACATTGAATCCCAATGAAGAAATATTAGCCGTAATGTATCCCTCATACGGCACAGGAACGCAACATCCCATATGGCACACTTGTGTGACCATGTACAAATTTGCGACATCCAAAGACATGGATCTCCTATATGAAAATAGGTTACAAGATGTGGTCAGTATCGATGATATCGGTTCACATAAACCTGATAAATCGGGTCTTCGATATATTGCAGAAAAAACAGTGGATCAGTACACAGCTAATTGGATTTATGAATCTAAAAAGGATGCTGATTGGGATGCCTATCAACCGAAAAAAGGTGATGTTGTCTATATATCCGATCATAAGAAATATGTTGTATTTGATGGTAATCTGTGGGCACCTGATTCTGATGATGTTGAGTCAAATGTCGAGCAAATGGCATATCTTGGCAATCAAAAGAAGACACCCCAAGCGATCATGATGGTCATTGAATCTATTGATAAATTTGAATCCGTTGAAGTACTTCGACGGGGAATTGATGCACTCAGGTCAAAATTAGAAGAAATTTACAAAGATTTCAGCAAAATTGATGAAAACCCAAAAATATCAATGGAGTATGATGAAAAAATACCAAATTTCGCCAAATTTAAGATTTTGGGTGAAGATCATACATTAGGATTGATTTTAGAGTGTGCATGTTTGGCAAAATTAAAAGAATTAATTGCACTATGTCTGCCAGGAGAATCGAAAGACGATAAAAAAGTGGAATTACAGATATTGCTAGAATGTTTTAGTGGTTACAGAAAAACCCACCCATTAGATAATTTCATAGAATTAATCATCCGCACACCAACTAGTTGTAAATTGGATATACCCCGAGATTATGTGGCAGACAATACACCATTAGGATTAGTCATTAACGCAACCCATGATATGATTTCGTTATGTGAAGAGTTATTGCATGAAGTATCACTCCTGTTTGGACAGAATTAATACATCTACACAAACGATCAATAGATATGTCAACAATATTACACCGTAATTGAATATGATCAATGTTATTGGAGTTGATTTAACGTGCTCATCTTGTCCGAAAAATATCTTTGGTTTCATCAAAAATGTTAGAATAGTAACCAAGATGAATATAGTTGCTGTCGTACGAAATGGATCAATAAACATATGTATATATATGTATATATATGTATAATATTAGAAGAGAATCTTATACAAATTCTCTTCTAGAATTAAGATTATTTACAAATAATCGTCACCTAATTTGACTTTGTCTGTTATGCCACAAAACAGTACGGTTTTAAATTGGAACAAATGACAGTTACTGTGAGTGGTTGCAGATACGTTTTGCCTCTTCTGCAATCGACATCATAACATTTTCTCGTAAGTTTTCAGGGTTTTTCATTTGGTTGAGAATTGCCAGGAAATCTTGATCTGACAATGTGAATCCATATTTATGACATATATTGTCGAGTAGATCATGTTTGTGGCAAAATCCGAATGATAACCACCATCTTCGTCATCATATTCATAGATATGAATCTTGCATAATTTAAAAGAACACTCATGGTTAACACAATATTGACGTCCTTGTACGTTCTCTTGATTACAATTCTGATACAAACATATTTTCTCACAATGATCCACACAAAATCACACTTTTTGATCCGTACGTGGATACTGACCCCCCATATAAGCACATTGACACCAGTGGCAATAATTGGATCCATCTGATTTTATTTCCTTATGACAAGGTGAACACACATGTATATCACAATAATGTGTGAGATTTTTATGGAACATTTCTCTGCACGGCATGTTATGTCTGTCAAGTGATCTTTACAATATTTCTCTCCGTTAAGCGCAATGTGTTGTGGACAGACACAACACTTATGTATTTCACAAAAATCTGAATTAAGACACAAATTATAACATATCTGACCGCCAATTACACTACCAGAGTGACAAGAATGATTCTTACAATATCTGGATAACACACCATCACTCAGATACTCAGATACTCAGATACTCAGATACTCAGATACTCAGATGGTTGATAACAATCCGATACATTACATTTATGTAATTCACATACTGTTGATTGTTGCACAGTTGGTAACCCACATAAAATTCGCGTGTTTTCAGATCGTTGAGAATATAATTTTGAAAATGACCGATCCTGATACAGAGAGATTATTGTTTTCTTTAGCGGCCGAAATAAGAATGATCCTTCAGTCAACTCAAATGTGCATCCTTGTTGCATTGGAAATATAGTTATTTGACAATTGAATGATGAAATAACCATTCAATTTTGTGTTAATGTAAAACGTAAATCTTTTCTGTGAATATTGTATAAAATGGATAACTACTCATTTATTTTTATCATCTTCATTATTTTAGTGGTGATGGTTATTATAGCCACATATACTGCACAGCGAACAATAATTATTGAACCTTTTACAAGAAAATTTTTTGAACAAATCAAACCGACACATTTTATTGGTATCGATCAAGCTCAATTATTTGGTAATGAATTTGAATTAATTGGCTCTATTGCGAAGATGATGCCATTTAACATTAATACTTCAATGGTTGACCACAGTTTGAATCGATATATTTACCTAAATAATAATACCATTCAATTATTGTTATCAAGATCCAATGAACTATACAATCTACTGTATAAATTAACACCTGCTTTCGCAGCGATTGACGTCAATCATATTCGATTTATTAGTGCATTATATAAATTACCAGTCAATATTTTGTCAACAGATGTCAATCTCAATGAATTTGGTGAATTGAAAAACTCTAAGTTAACCGTTAATGTGGGGCACAAAAATGAATGTGATTACTTTGTAGCAATGGATCTTCTACAACAATACAAAATCTCTGCTGATATTGACGTCTGTTTGACTTATTATGACGTTAATGAATTATATAAACATTATGGTAAAGATGTACAAGTTGCTATCATTACGCGGTCACATCCAGATAAAACAATCAGTAACTTAATCAACAAAAAATTGACTCGTTTCGTGGAGATTCTCAAGTATAATAACGGAAATATTTATCATATGGATCTTGATGAAGAGAGTTTTTATAAAGAATATCCATATTATTACAAAACAATCATTGAAAAAGAAAGATTAAAAAATTATTACTCAAATTTAGTTCTCAATGAAGATATTTTTAAAACTGATGTCAAAAAACCATTAACAAGCATAAAAACTCGGTTTATCAATACAATTAGTCTAAAATACTACCTGCTTGGTAATGATTTCGTGTCAAGTAATTCGATCTACCAATTATTATACAATATGAAATTAAACATGAATATCATCAATCAACATCCATTTATTGAAGAGGCTCTAAATACTGCAAGTTTAGTCGATTTTAATTTACCTATGCAAATCCAAGAGGGTGCAAGGGAGTTTTATATGGCTACAGGTCTGTATACATATTTAAATAATCCAAATTGTTTGAGTATTAATGGACGATGTGATGAGCAACAATTACGCGAACACCATCTGGATGATCATTATGGACCAACGTTTGATGAATTATTCAATAAATAATTTGGTCACCTAAGGAAATTTAGCCCATAATAAATTGCTTTGTTTCAAAATTTCAGTATTTTGGCGTCGTTTAGACACATCATTCAAAAACATATAATCTGGTGATGGTATTTGATCTTGACAGCATTGACCGATCGATTGCTCTCCCAAGAAACCATTCTGACAATTATAACAATATGCATCCTGTGGATTGGATGGATCTCTAAAAGTCAAAGGATCCACGCCGACAGGCATTTCACAATAACCTGTTTTTTTATTACATCCACCATAATCATTTGGGTAGTATTCGTTACTTCTGAAATATGGACATTCAATATTCTGTTCACATTGTTTAACCCATTTACCGTTAGCTAATTCACAATCTGTACTGTCTCTAAGTTGATTACTCATAGAGTGAGCATCTAATTTGGGTGTAAAACATTTATATTTCTTAATATCTGTGTCTTTCTTAAGTTTAGCGATATATAGATCACGTGCTTCAGTGTTTGACAACATTCGATAAAGTTCATCCTTGGATCTAGCTAAATAGAATAAATTATCGAAGTCCTTAATGTAGTACAAATCATCCCATACATCATCATTTTCATAATCAATACTGGGAAATCTCAAATATTTCAGATGATATCCTCCGGATTGATCTATATCGTCAATATAGATGATCATATTCTTGTCAAAAGTCATTTTGAGATGTTCATTAATATTTGGATCAACCGCATCAAAATATTTAATATCTTCAACGGTGTACTTTTTGTGCACATTAATACTAATAATCACCGTTTCTTGATTAATCCAATGATGTTTAATTTCCTCACGATTAAAACCCACAATTGGTACATCCATGTTAAATCGGCGATTGATCTCACTAATAACATCGAGAATGACGTTTTTAATACGTGTGTCCGTCTTATCCCACTGAGTCACACTGTAAGAATATTGTGTTCGCCATTCCTTGTTATTCCTGTCGTGCAATCTGGCATTCATGTTGAAATCTTTCTCCATTTTATGAACAATGGTCAATAAAATATGATCAAATCGACGATTGACATAGGTGTAAGGATAGACCCAATTGGGCAACGATTGGTACTTATCAATCATTGAACTATTAACAGCCTGTAAATGATTGTAATTCTGATGTAAATCTGTCATTTCATTAAAGTTTTTAATACTACTTTTAGGTGACCTAAAATCCCACGATAATGACGCCGGATATGGTTGTGGTATTGATGTTTGATCAATAAATGGCTCAATTGGTTTCCATTGAATCAAAAGAATAATTATCACAAAAATGATGATTAAAACAATCATTTATAACATATAAATCCAAAATATTTTGGATGACAAAGTCAATTATTCATTGTGAATAACCCATTCACAATAAGTAATTATAAGAGGGTGTCCAGAAATACAACATTGGTAAAAAAATTCAAAAGTGAATTACTATTCTTTCCAGTAAATCATTTTGAGTCATATCTATCAATGTAGTATCTGATTATTTTAAAAATAAATATTTTATTAT
>Ga0209450_10000682_pt1 | contig 17144 bp, 10 predicted proteins | sample FrelakmetLWP11LW_FD_187149 | JGI IMG/M metagenome (GOLD analysis project Ga0209450, IMG submission 187149) | Freshwater lake sediment microbial communities from the University of Notre Dame, USA, for methane emissions studies - LWP11 LW (SPAdes)... | ecosystem: Environmental > Aquatic >...
TGAACATTTCCATCTGACTTCGAAGATAAAAAAGATAGGGGAGGTGAAACTCCTTTCACCCTGTCTTCCTTCGAAAATTGTCGCTTTGGGTTTGAACTACCGGGATCATGCTGAAGAAGTAAAAATGCCTATCCCCAAAGAGCCTCTTCTTTTTATCAAACCCTCCACCTCTGTGATCGGGCCAGGGGAGGCCATCATTTATCCGAAGATGTCCAAGAGGGTTGACTACGAAGCGGAGTTAGCTGTGGTGATTGGGAAGGTAGCGAAGAACGTTTCGGAGGAGAAAGCATCTGATTATATCCTTGGATATACCTGTCTGAATGATGTGACCGCCAGGGATTTACAACCCAAGGAGGGTCAGTGGACAACGTCGAAAGGCTTTGATACTTTTTGCCCCATCGGTCCCTGGATAGTGACAGACATCGAACCCTATCATTTAGATGTTTTGAGCTATCTGAATGGGGAGAGACGTCAACATTCGAATACCAAGAACCTCATCTTTGGCCCTCATCAACTGGTGAGTTTCATCTCTCATGTGATGACACTTCTGCCAGGAGATGTCATCGCCACAGGGACGCCTTCTGGGATCGGTCCGATGGCTATTGGCGATAAGATAGACGTGGTGATCGAAGGGATCGGCACCCTCAGCAATCATGTCGTTGCTGAGGGATGAATAGGAGATAAGAGATGAGCAGAAAAAAATCGATCGGACTTTATCATCGGGCATTGGAAATGATTCCAGGAGGGGTCAACAGTCCGGTCAGAGCTTTTAAAGCCATCGGCGTCTCACCCATTTTTATTGAGCGTGCCAAAGGATCAAAAATATTTGATGAAGACGGTAATGAATATATTGATTACGTGGGATCTTGGGGGCCTATGATTTTAGGCCATGCCCACCCAAAGATTGTGGCCGCACTCAAAAAAGCCATCTCAAAGGGCACGAGTTACGGTGCCCCCACTTCACTGGAAGTAGAACTTGCCAACAAAGTGAAGAAGGCTTTCCCATCCATAGAGTTGGTAAGGATGGTGAGTTCTGGCACCGAAGCAGTGATGAGTGCCATTCGAGTAGCAAGGGGTTATACCGGTAGAACTAAGATGATTAAATTTGAAGGATGTTATCATGGCCACAGTGATGGTTTGCTTGTCAAAGCAGGCTCCGGAGCGATGACCTTCGGGATTCCAGACAGCCTCGGCATTCCAGAGGATTTAGCGAAACATACCTTGACCGCATCCTATAATAACCTGGAAAGTGTGAAAGCCCTGATCACTCAATATCCTGAGCAGATTGCCTGCATCATTGTCGAACCCATTGCTGGAAATATGGGGGTGGTTCTTCCTGAAAGAGGATTTTTAGAAGGGTTGAGAAAGATCTGTGAAGAAAAAGGGATCCTTCTCATTTTTGATGAAGTCATTTCTGGATTCCGGGCAGCCTACGGAGGTGCCCAGGAGCTTTACAAAATGAAAGCGGATATGACTTGCCTCGGAAAGATCATTGGAGGAGGTCTCCCTGTCGGGGCCTATGGGGGAAGGAAGGCGATCATGGAAAGGGTGTCTCCTCTCGGAGGGGTCTATCAGGCTGGGACGCTTTCCGGGAATCCTCTGGCCATGACCGCTGGGATCGCAACCCTGGAGCTCTTGAGGGCAAAAAAGGTTTATCAGGATTTGGAGAAAAAAACTCTTTATTTAACAGAGAAGATTTCCGAATGTGCTGAGGAAAGAGGAATTCCTTTCTCCATTAATCGCGCCGCAGGAATGTTCACCCTCTTTTTTACAGAGGGTCCGGTCAGGGATTATCGGACCGCCAAGACGAGTGATACAAAGCGATTTGCCCAGTTCTTTATTGAAATGATGAACGAAGGGATTTATCTCCCTCCCTCCCAATTTGAAGCCTGGTTCATTTCTTTATCACACACCCAGAAGGATCTGGACAAAACAATCGAAGCATGCGATACGGCTTTCAGGAAGATTTGATTCTCGTTTGACCTGGATCCCTCCGCTTTTACCCCAAGCAGTATTCTCTGTGTTGGTAACAAAGGGCGAGTATTATGCTATATCGGAAGTTATTGAATGATGGAATTCAAAAAGGAGGGAAATCGGAAGAAATGATTTGACAGCCTTGGGTGAAACTCATTAGAATATTTTGATGGAGAATTTAGTTTGGTATTTCATCTCTTTATGTTTAAGCATTTTTATTTACTGGTTTATTCTTCCAAGTCGATGGCGAAGCCTTTTCTTATTGTTGATGAGTCTCCTTTTTGTCTCCCTCTTTAATTTTAAATATGTGCTCTATTTTTTGTTGCACATGATTCTGGTTTACTCAGCAGGTCTTTATCTTGACAAGGGAGAAAAGAAAAAAAGACTCATACTCACTTTTATCCTCCTATGGTTAATTGGAAATCTCTGCTTCTTTAAATACAGCGAGTTGTTCTTGAGCGCCATCGTTGAATCTGGATTCGGTTTCTCATGGATGCCGAAGATTACTGTTCCAACCCTCCTCCTGCCTTTAGGAATGTCTTACATCATCTTCAGGTTAATCCATTTTGTCGTTGAGGTTTATAAGAAGAAAAACCCAAAATGTTCCTTTATCGATTTTGGGCTTTATGTCTTATTCTTCCCAACCTTTTTAGCGGGCCCTGTCGAAAGATTTAAACCCTTTCATACTCAGACCATGGAGATGAAGGCCCCGGATCTTTCGAGCATCAATCAGGGGTTATTTCGCATTCTTTTGGGTGTTGCAAAAAAGTTTGTCGTGGCTGATACCCTAGCACGATGGATCATCCCTGCACTCCATACCCCGGAAAGCCACCCTCGGTTTCTCGTCCTTCTTTTCGTCTATGGCACAGCCATCCAAATCTATCTTGACTTTTCCGGCTATACGGATATGGCCTTAGGGGTGTCCAGACTTTTTGGCTATAAAATTATGGAAAATTTCAATCGTCCTTTTTTCCAAAGGAACGTCGCCCAATTTTGGAGAAATTGGCATATTTCAGTCTATAGTTGGATTAGGGATTACTTCTTTTTCCCCTTTTTTGGCTATCGGGCCTCCACTCTAAAAATATATGTGGGGATCTTTATGACCATGATCGTCTTTATGCTGTGGCATAAAGGAAACCTCAATTTTCTCCTGTTAGGTATTTATCACGGATTGGGTTTGGTCGTATGGCAGCTCTTTCAAGAGATGAAAAGGAAATATCCTTCCATCCGGAAATGGTCGCTCCGGCCATATGTCCATTCTATCGCGACCTTTTTTACCTTTAATTTTGTCAGTATCAGCTTCCTCTTATTCTATTTGGATTTGCCTCATCTTTATGCGGTGTTGGATAGGATTTTTTAATCAACAATGAATTCCATAAGAAATCAATCGAAGGAGGAAGAAGCGTGAAAGAAAAGATTAAGCATTTTATTATCGAAAATTTTCTATTTAGTGAAAGGGGATTGAAAGATGATGAGCCCTTGTTTGAATCGGGCATCATTGATTCTCTGGGGCTGATTAAATTGATTGCTTTTATCGAGGAAAAATTTAATGTTTCGATTGATATGAGCGAGATCATGATCGAGAACTTCAATACGGTGAACGACATCATGGAGACTCTGAAAAGTAGAATGAACCCCTCATGATTTCATGTGACAAATTGGGGGATAAGATTGGATTCGGGGCGAGGGCCATCAAAAATTATTTGTGAGAAATCCAAGAGAGGCAATGATGAAATTTGATCTAAAAATTGTCGCCAAAGGAATTTTCATCGCCCTCTGTATTTTTATCGCTGTCCTTCTTTTAATAGAGGTTGCTGACAGAGCCCTCTTCAGGCCGAAGAGTATTTTTGGAAGGACGGTCAAGGATTTTGAGAGGCAGAGAGGAGAGATCCAAATTCTATTCCTGGGACAATCGGATATGAAACGGGCGGTAATCCCGGAAGCCATGCCCTTCAAAGCTTACAATTTTGCAGAGTTGGGAGAAAGTTTTATCGAAACCTATTATAAGCTCAAATATTATATTGATGATATGCCCAATTTGAAGGTCGTTGTTTTGCCTCTTCCCCTAGGCAGTTTTTCCTCTTTTCGGACAGACAGAATCAACACCAAGTACTATTCATATGGGTACATCTCCTACAGAGACCTATGGGAATTATATCAAATTAAAGGTCTTCTTGTGATCAGACAAAAATTGATGAGCCTTTCTCCATTACTGGATCCCGGACAGCTGAGGGTATTCTGGAAGAACGTGAGGAGACTGATCAAGAAGCAGCCGATCGAAAGGGCCGTGATCCAGGAGGGTTATCATCGGATGACGTTTAAGGGCATCGTGAATGAAAAGGTCGCATCAAGGAGTATCCAACGCCATTTTCGAGGGGACAATATTTTTGACAAAGATTTACTGCTCTATTTTGAAAAGATTTTAACCCTTTGTTCCCGAAGGGGTATAAAAGTGGTAACCCTCACGACCCCAGTGACCGATTATTATTTCAAGCATGCAGAAAAATATGTCACCCAAGCTGCCCTTTATGATAAAGTGTTTTCAAATCCAAAATACAGCTCTCATATCTATACACACCTGGATTACCTGGGCCTCTATGCAAAGGATCATGCTCTTTTTGTGGATGGGGAGCATCTTAACCATGAAGGCGCGACCGCCTTTTCAAGACTGATCGCCTCAGAATTATCAAAGGTGATGGAGAAAATCGAAAAGGGATCATGATGTTAAAATAGATTGAAAAAGAAAAGGACCTCTTTTTTTAACACTTAACGTAACCTACAATGTAATATTCTAACAAACCATGCGTTATTTCAATTGCGAATCGCATGCCGTACAGTCAGACAGCTGATGGTGACTCGTTTACCCAATGGATTTTAATGGTGGTAGAATGGGTTAAGTGTCCTATTCCAATAGGATGAAAGCCTATCTCCCGCCTGTCCCCCGAACCATTTAGGAGAGAATCTTATATTTTATGGTTATTTTAATTTGACAAAAAACCATTATTACGTTAGATAAAAATACTTAATTTGCATATAGAATATCATGTTAACCCCTTCGTTTCACACGAAATCCAAGAGCTCCTATTTTCCAAGGCAACGCATTCCAGAAACAGAAGACGAAACTCCATTCAACTATACCCATACCTATGATCAAATGATGCGCCGCATCCGAGATATGGGTCTCCTGCAGATCCAACTGATTCTTGAAAAGGGCATGACTCAGGGTGTGGCATTAGAGATTGGTCCTGGACCAGGCTATATGGGGCTGGAATGGTTGAAACACACTTCCAATACGATGCTCAAGGGATTAGATATTAGTCCAGAAATGATCCAAATCGCTGAGCGCAATGCAACGGAATATGGCCTATCTGACCGAGTGGAATACAGAAAGGGAAGCGGAAGTGAAGTCCCCTTCGATGATAACTCCTTCGACGCCATCTTTACTTTTCAGTCGCTCCATGAGTGGTCTACACCGGAGAAGACTTTTGATGAGATTGAGAGGGCATTGAGAATGGGAGGGAAATATTTGATCTATGACTTACGTAGAGATATTTTTCCTATCATTAAATCGCTAATGCTATTTAACACGCTGCCGGAAGAAATTCGGCCTAAGTTGATCGCTTCCATCAATGCTTCCTATGTGGAGGAGGAAATTCAAGGAATTCTGAAGCGGACGAGGCTGTGGGATAGTATGATCGAGAAGAACTCGACCGGCATCGTGATCTCGGGTTCAAAACACCGGTAGTCTTTTGGAATGTCCCAATACTCAACCCATCCCAAACCACTTTCTGATCATTTCGATGAGGAACGAAACCCTTGACGAAATAATTTGAGCTACGATCTCAAAATGTTATAAATAACTGGAGGCGGGGTTATGGACAAAACATTACAAATGGCGCTCCACACGCAGCTCGATAAGGTTCCTGGACGGCGAGCGTTGGCCTATATCAACTACCGGGGGGAGTTCTCATGGCGTTCTTTAGAAGAGGTCTGCAGACAGGCAGCGGGCTATAGCGCAAGACTGGCGGAATTGGGCCTGGGTCGTGGCGACGTTTGCATTCTTGCGCTATCGAGCGACTCTTTTTGCGCCGTCTTGCTGATCGCAATCCTTCTTTTAGGGGCAGTTCCACTTCTCGTCGCTCCTCCGATCATACAATTAAAAGGACGTTATTCGAATCTAACGCAGGTGCTCAAGCACATGATAAGAAAGACCAAACCTAAAATCGTTATCGCTCCCAAAGCGATGGTGGACATGCGTGAAGAACTCGAAAGGAGCCTGAAGAAGACTCGTATCATTATCGAGGGAGAAGGTCTGAACCCTGACCCTTCAGCAGCGATACCACAAGTGGCACCGAAGGAATCTGACATCGCGGCGATGCAGCTTACTTCAGGCACAACAGGGTTTCCTCGGGTGTGCGTATGGCAGCAGAAAAATGTCATGGCGGCGTTGGATGGCATGGCTCTCGCTATGGATTTGAATAGCGATGACAGTTGCTTGAACTGGACACCTCTCTACCACGATATGGGATTAGTGAATAATTTCCTCTTTTGTCTCACCAAGGGTATTCCGTTGACGATGCTCAATCCAATCGATTTTGTCAATAAACCGGCTTTATGGCTCCGTGGGCTCTCTGATACAGCTTCGACCATCACCTGGTCCCCCAACTTCGGCTTCGCCATCACGGCTGAAATTGTGAGAGATGATCAAATTGAAAACGTGCGTTTGGATCGAGTCCGGGCGTTCTGGAATGCCGCGGAGCGAATACACATTGAAACCCTGCAAGCCTTCTACAAACGTTTTGCCCCCTTCGGGTTGCATCGCGACTCACTCAAAACAAACTATGGCTGTGCTGAAAATGTGGGTGGCGCCACCTTTAGCGATCCGGATGGGCCGATTGTCGTTGAACAGGTGGATGGAATGATGCTCCAACAAAAAGGTATTGCGCGCCCCCTGACGCAGTCAGACGAAGGCGGACAAGTCATTCAAGTGGTTGGGGTTGGAAGGCCATCTCCAGGGATCGAAATTGAGATTTTATCTCAGAAAGGGCGCCGCCTGCCGGATGGGCAAGTGGGTGAATTAGCACTTAAAACACCCTCTCGCATGAGCGGCTACCTAGGCCAGGCACGTGAAACCCGCCGGGCTATCTTTGGCGATCTGTTACGCACGGGCGATATCGGCTATAAGCGAGGGAGTGAACTTTTTTGGGTTGGGCGTCTGCGTGAGCGGATTACAACCTTAGGGAAAAAATTGGATCCCAGCGATTTCGAGCGAGTTCTTTTGAGAATTCCGAATCTGCGGCATGGTTGCTTCGCCGTTTTCGGTGTGGATGACGCACAACTTGGCACTCAGCGAGTGGTGGTCGTATCAGAAGTTCGAAATGCAACCTCGCGACCCTATCGCGATATGGTCAGCGACATTCAAAGTCAGATCTCTCAACAGCTTGGCGTGAAGGTCTATGAGGTTATTTTGGTGCCAAAGGATACGCTCACGAAGACATCCAGCGGCAAGCGACGCCACCGATATTTTCGTCAACGATATCTCAGCGGCGAGTTGCTGTCGCTCAGTTTGAGTGATAAAGAGAAAGAAGAGAGTTCCCAGATTCAGGTTAAGAGGGGTTCAGAAAATTTATAAACCGGCCATTTCGTAAGTCTGAATCAGGATGAAAAACTTGACTTGAGCGGCTGTTGAGATTATATGAGAAAGAAAAGCAAATAAGACGAATCGAGAAATATTCATCCAGGAGGGTCTATGAAGAAAATTAGGAAGGAACTTCTCTTCACCGTTCTCCTCACTCTTCTTATCTTGGTCGTCCTATACCTGATCTACTTTTTAGGGTGGACGCCATTAAAATTCGTCTACGAGGAATTTTAGGGGGGAGGATGAAGTTTGATCTAAGGGTCGTCATCAAAGGGGTCCTCATTGCCCTTTTTATATTTGTGGCTGTCCTTTTGGCTGCGAGATGGATTGACCGAATTTTTTTCAGGCCGGAAAGTGTTTTTGCGAGGACGGTGAAAGGTTTTGAGGAGCAGAAGGATCAGATTCAAATCTTATTTATGGGACAGTCGGACATGAAATATGCGATCATCCCCCAGGCGATGCCTTATCAGTCCTATAATTTTGCAGACCTGGGAGAGAACTATATAGGGACGTATTTAAAACTAAAGTTTTATATCGATCAAATGCCCCGTTTAAAGGTTGTTGTCTTAGGCCTTTCCTTGCCCAGTTTTTCATCGGCGCGTTTGAATTGGAATGAAAGAAGAAACTTTTCTTTGTCCAATTACTTCAACTATGGTTACATCACCCACCAAGACTTTAAAGAATTGTACAAAATGAAGGGTTCCATTGTGGTCAGGCAAAAAATATCAAGCTTTTCTCCGTTGCTGGAGAAAGTGCAGTTTAGATTTTTTTGGAGAAACATGAAGAAGTTGATCCGAAATCAACCGATTCAAAAAACGGTCATCGAAGATGGATATGTTAAAGTTTCTGGAACTGCGGTCATGGAAGGGCTTGTAGCGAGGAGGGTTGACACTCATTTTCAAAGGGACAATCAAAATGATTTTGACAAAGATTTATTATTCTATTTTGAAAGAATTTTGATCTTGTGCCACCAACGGGGGATAAAAGTAGTCACCCTGATGATCCCCACGACCGATTATTACCTGAAGCATGCTGAAAAATATATTACCCAAAATGCTCTTTCCGAAAAAGTGTTGACGAATCCAAGATACAGCTCTTATATCTACAAACAGTTGGATTACCTGGACCTCTATGCAAAGGATCACACTCTTTTTATTGATGCGGATCATCTGAACCACAAAGGGGCCACCCTCTTTTCGGAACGAATTGCTTCGGATTTATCAAAGATCATAGAGCAAATCCAATAAAAACCTCTGCATTGACCAACCTATTGTAATTTAGTAGAATTCCGTAAATCCTAAAAAATTACGAATGTTAGCAAATTCCCCAAATGGGATGGAGGGAATTATGAAATTTAAACAAATTGGATTATTTCTATTGTTCTGCTTTTTCGTGGTTTCTTCCACTTATGCGGAAGAGGGACCTTCGGTTGAGATATTTTCTCCCCAAGGGACGGTGAAAGGGGTTCGGCAGGTGAGTGTCCGATTCTCGGAACAGATGGTACCCTTTGGTGATCCACAGGGGCTTATCGAACCTTTTGATATCATTTGTCCTGAAAAGGGAACTAGCCGGTGGGCAGACGGGAAAAATTGGATTTTTGATTTCGAAAAAGATCTCCCCGCTGGAATTCGCTGTGAATTTCGACTGAAGCCTGAACTGAAGACTCTTTCTGGAAAAGAGATCGCAGGCCAGAGAGTATTTTCTTTCTCCACAGGCGGGCCTTCGATCATGAAACCTTCTTATCCTCCCGAAGGCCACCAGAACATTGATGAAGAGCAAATATTTGTTCTCACCTTAGATGCAGAACCTGATGAGGCATCTGTGCTCCAGAATGCCTTTTTCTCCGTGGCAGGCATCCAGGAGCACATTGGGATTAAGATTATTGAGGGGAAAGAGAAAGAAGAGATCCTGAATGCCCAATTCCGTTATAGGAAACCTCCATCCCTTCCAAGGATTCTGATTCAGTGTAAACGGCGTTTTCCAGCAGATACAAAGGTCAGCCTGGTCTGGGGCAAGGGGGTGAAATCTAAAAGCGGAGTGGAAACCGATCAAGACCAGACCCTGCACTTCCAGACAAGAAAGGTTTTTTCTGTAGAGTTCCACTGTGAAAGGGAAAATATAAGGGCTGGGTGTATTCCCATTTTACCCATGTCTTTAAATTTCTCTGCGCCTGTTTCTAAAGAGTTAGCAAATCAAATCACATTAAAGAGTCAGGATGGAAAAATATGGAAGCCACAATTGGAGGATAAAAAAGAGTCAAGGTTCATAAACCAAGTTTCTTTTAAGGGTCCTTTTCCAGAAAGCAAGAATTTCACCGTTGAGCTTCCAACCGGACTTAAAGATGACGCAGGCAGGCCACTGATCAATGCAGATAAATTTCCACTATTGATTCGAACTGAAAAATATCCTCCCTTAGCTAAATTCTCAGCAAGATTTGGAGTTTTGGAATGGAAGGCCGAACCCGTGCTTCCAGTTGCGTTGAGAAACCTTGAGTCTGAGGTCAAGGCGAGAATGAAGAAGGTTAAACAGGAGGAAGTGATCATCGGGAAGGTGACGGGAAAGATTCTCAATGTACCCCCTGATAAGGCAGCAGACCTTCAGGTCTGGTTGAGAAAGGTAGCTTCTGCTTCTCGGGAGAGTTCCCTTCTAAGTCGAGAAAAGGGAGTGAAAGATTTCAAGGTTCCCAAACCATTGGGGGCTCGGGCTTTTGAGGTTGTGGGGATTCCGCTAAAGGATCCCGGACTCTATATCGTGGAGCTCGAAAGCACGATTTTGGGGAGCTCTTTGCTCGGTTCCCAAAGCCCTATGTATGTGCCAACTGCCGTTTTGGTAACCAACCTCTCTGTCCACTTCAAGCAGGGCAGGGAATCATCGTTGGTCTGGGTGACAACCCTTGATACGGGGCAGCCAGTGAAGGACGCATCAGTGACTGTTCTGGATTGTCAGGAAAAAATCTTATGGAGAGGGAAGACAGATGCGAATGGGATTTCACGCATCGAAGGCTCGGCGCTTTCCGTAAAAAAGCTTCCCCATTGTGAGTATAGGATAGACAGCTATGATTATCCCCAGATGGGGGCCTTGAGTTCCCTTTGGGGAGGTCTTTTTATTACGGCCCAGACCTCTGATGATATGGCATTTGTCCACTCTAATTGGGACGATGGGATCGAGCCCTGGAGATTTCAACTTCCGGAATTGTCTTATAAGGGCCCCTATATCTCTCACACCATCTTTGATCGAATGTTGTTCAGAGCAGGTGAGACTGTGCATATGAAGCACATCTTTCGAGAACATACGATGAAGGGATTTTCAGTGCCGTCCAAAGACCGGATGCCGGGCTTTGCTTTGATCTACCATTATGGCAGCGAAGAGAGGTACGAATTTCCTTTGAAATGGGATGGAAACGGAATTGCTGAGACGGAATGGGTGATTCCGAAAGAAGCAAAACTTGGGACCTACGGGGTCTCCTTGTCGGAAAAATCGATTAAGAAAGGACAATATTTCTACGAAGGAGATCGTGGGGTGTGGATTTCAGGCGGATTCAGGGTCGAAGAATTCCGTGTTCCCCTCTTAAAGGGGATGATACAGCCGCCTAAGGAGCCCTTGATCAATGCAATAGAGATGACCCTTGATTTGAACGTCCAATATCTTGCAGGGGGTGGAGCGAGTCTGCTTCCTGTCAAATTACGGGGTGAAGTTCGGCCTAAGAGTGTTCCATCCTTCGAAGGGTTTGATCAGTTTGTTTTTGGCAATGGCCCGGTTGAAGAGGGTCTTGTTCGAAAAGGGGAACCGCTTGAGCTTGAAGAGGAGGGGGGGGAGATTGAAGGCGAAGTGAGCATAGAGGAAAGGCGGGTTGAGAGAAAGGAGATCAAACTTCCAAGCAAGGAATTGGTACTGGATAAATTTGGGGTTGCTCGTACGGAGATCACGAAGTTACCAAAAGCTGAAATTCCTAAAGAGATACTAAGTGAACTTGAATTTAGAGATCCTAATGGTGAGATCCAGACAGTCTCTTCGAGGATTCCTTTGTGGCCCTCAAAATACCTAATCGGCATCAAGCCCGATTCATGGGCCGTTTCGAAAGATGCCTTTAAATTTCATATCGCCGTACTCGACCTTGCGGGTAAGCCTGTTCCGGGTGCACTGGTGAAGGTGAACCTTTATGAAAGGAAGACCTATACCCACCGAAAGCGCCTTGTAGGAGGATTCTATGGCTATGAACATTCTGTGGAGACGAAGAAGATTGCCATCCTTTGTGAGGGGAAGACAGATATAAAGGGACTTCTGATCTGTGAGGCCAAATCACCCGTTTCTGGGAATGTCATCCTTGAGGCGCAGAGCCTTGATGATGCCGGGAATAGAACCGTGGCCAACAGAGAGGTCTGGGTGGCGGGAAAAGGCGAATGGTGGTTTGAAGTGGGCGACCATGACCGAATCGATCTCCTCCCCGAGAAGAAGCGATATGAACTTGGGGAAACAGCCACATTTCAGGTCCGCATGCCTTTCCGAAGTGCAATGGCTCTGGTCACTGTGGAAAGAGAAGGGGTCATGGAGACCTGGGTGAAGAGGATCTCCGGCCAGAAACCGATCATTGAAGTACCCATTAAAGGAACGTATGCTCCGAACGTCTTTGTTTCTGTTCTGGTTGTGAGGGGCCGTTTGCCCTGGATAAAGCCAACTGCCATGGTCGATCTCGGGAAGCCCGCCTACAAACTTGGGATCGCTGAGATCAACGTGGGCTGGAAGGCGCATGAACTGAAGGTAAATGTTTCTACAGATCGCAAGGTCTATAAAGTTCGAGAGAAGGCAAAAGTAAAGGTTAAGGTTCAGACTTCGGGTGGGAAGAATCCTCCTCAATGGACGGAAGCGGCTCTTGCTGCGGTGGATGAGGGCCTCCTTGAATTAATGGGTAACAAGAGTTGGGAAATCCTCCAGGCGATGATGGGACGAAGAGGCTATGAGGTGCGGACTTCGACGGCTCAGATGCAAGTGATTGGAAAACGCCACTTTGGATTGAAGGCACTGCCTCCGGGTGGCGGAGGAGGAAGACAGACCACAAGGGAGTTGTTTGACACTCTTCTGCTCTGGAAGGGGCGTCTCTTATTGGATGCGAATGGAGAAGGATCAGCAGAGGTTCCGCTCAATGACTCCATCACCGGTTTCAGAATTGTCGCTGTGGTTAACGGCGGGGCAGGCTTCTTTGGAACGGGATCCACATCAATTCAATCAACACAAGATTTGATGGTCTTGTCCGGTCTACCTCCTCTCGTGAGAGAGGGCGATCGTTTTAAAGCTGAGTTTACAGTCCGAAATACAACCAAGCAGAACACGGAGGTTCATGTATCTCCAAAGGTGCTGGGTCTCTCTGAACCCTTGAGACCCGTAACTACTTCTCTCGCCCCCGGAGAAGCGAAGGAGATCGGTTGGGATGTGAATGTACCGATTGGTTTAGAAAGACTCGGATGGGAAGTAGAAGTTAGGGATAAAGGTTCCACTGAGGTGGACCTTCTCAGGGTGACACAGCGGGTTATTTCTGCCATTCCCGTGAGGACATTTCAAGCAACCATTACTCAAATTGAAAAGGAGGCTAAACTCTCGATTGAACGGCCGAAGGGTGCAATACCTGGGCGAGGCGGCATAAGGTTGAATATGAGGTCCAAAATTGCCGAGGGATTGAATGGTGTCATCGATTATATGAGATATTACCCCTATTCGTGTATGGAACAGAAAATCTCAGTCGCCGTAGCGTTGCGAGATGTAGATTTGTGGAAACGAGTGGTGGCACAACTCCCCTCACATCTCGACTCCGATGGATTGGTTAAATATTTTCCATCCTGTGAATATGGAAGTCCAACATTAACCTCTTACATCATTGCCATTGCCCACGAAGCTGAATGGGAGATCCCCTCTGATTCAAGTGAGAAGATGGAAAGCGGTCTTAAGAAGTTTATTGAAGGATCAATTAGAAGGGGCTCGCCCATACCCACAGCAGATCTCAATATCAGGAAATTATCGGCCTTTGAAGCTCTATCCAGAGGTGGAAAGGGATCGACAAGTTTGTTAAGTTCAATCCCCATCGAACCCAATCTCTGGCCCACCTCTGCTGTGATCGATTGGTTAAGCATCCTTCAAAATATGGAAGAGATCCCGAACCGTGGAGGCCGAATGCAGGAAGCTGAGCAGATCATCCGATCTCGCCTCAATTTCCAAGGGACAGTCATGGGATTTTCGACCGAAGGCACAGACTGCTTATGGTGGTTGATGGTATCGAACGATGTGAATGCTGTTCGTGTCATCTTAGCCATGCTTAAATTAGAAAAATGGAAGGAGGATATGCCAAGGTTGGTCTTGGGAGCCCTGTCCAGGCAAAAAAAGGGAAAGTGGGACTTAACACTTGCCAATGCCTGGGGTGTTCTGGCCATTGAAAAATTCTCAAAGGCTTTTGAGACGGTTCCGGTTTCGGGCGTAACTCAGGCCACCTTATTGGTACAGTCTCATGAGACTGACTGGAACGCCACACCCAAAGGAAAGACTTCTTTATTCGCATGGCCTTCAAATAAGGAAGACTTATCTCTCTTTCATCAAGGAAAAGGCAAACCATGGGCCACGATCCAGAGCCTTGCTGCCATTCCGCTTAAAGAGCCATTTTCCAGCGGATACAGAATTAAGAAGACGATCATTCCGATTGAACAAAAGAATTCGCGACAATGGACCCGGGGAGATATCCTTCGCATCCAATTAGAGGTTGAGGCTCAGGCTGATCAGACCTGGGTCGTGGTGAATGATCCTGTCCCTTCAGGATCGACCATTCTCGGAAAGGGACTGGCAAGAGATTCAGAGCTCTTAACCAAAGGGGAAGAGTCGAAAGGTTGGGTCTGGCCAGCTTATGAAGAGCGATCTTTCGAGGCATTCAGAGCCTATTATGAATATGTGCCCAAAGGAAGGTGGACGGTCGAATACACGGTCCGACTCAATCAGAGCGGGGTCTTTCAATTACCAGCAACCAGGGTAGAAGCCCTTTATTTTCCAGAGATGCTTGGAGAGATTCCGAATAAAACGGTTGAGGTGGGGCCATAAAAACGGAGATGCTGGAATAAATTCAGCATGACAATGGTGGAGACCAGAAGACTGTCATCCTGAACCTTGTACTGAGCTTGATTCAGTATTGACTCAGGATCTCTTCAGGGCAGGCTTTTTTCATGGTCTCAGGGATAGTTTGGGATTCAATGAAGAGATTACTTTTCTCTATTATTGTGATGGTTTCTTTCTCTTCTTTGGCTTATGCCCTCCCCACTTACGATGAGGTCCAGCAATCTTATGTCAAATCCGATTCTCTTTTGCTGGACCGAAACGGGGAGGTGCTCCATGAATTGAGGATCGATAGAAACCGGCGAAGGCTCGACTGGACTAACCTAAAAAATATTTCGTCTGCACTGCAGGAGGCCGTGATACAGGCAGAAGATAAGCGATTCTATGATCATAGGGGTGTGGACTACAGGGCCATGAGCGGCGCTTTGATCAATGGACTGACACAAGAAAGCCTCCGCGGAGCCAGCACCCTCACCATGCAATTGGTCTCCATCTTAGATTGGGAACTCCAACCTAAAAAAGGCAGAAGATCCGTCTGGCAGAAAGGGAAACAAGTCCTGGAAGCCTTGGATATTGAAAGGAGCTGGTCCAAGCACGAAACCCTGGAGGCTTATCTCAATCTGGTCACATTTCGTGGAGAACTTCAAGGGATTGCCGCAGCATCAAGGGGACTATTCGGGAAGGACCCTCACGGGCTTGAACGATCAGAATCCCTGATCCTTGCCTCTTTGATTCGGTCCCCCAATGCTTCATTTGAGGAGGTATTCCAGAGAGCTTCACACCTGAACCGAACTATGAGCTGGCGGATCGATGGTAGTGAGATCCATTCTAAGGCGAGGCAGGTTTTTCTTGAATCAAATTTCGTTCGGCCGCGAACGGATCTTGCTCCACATGTTTCGAGGCAATTATTAAAAGATAAACCACCTGGGTCAAAGGTCATCTCTACGTTAGATCATCGGATCCAGCGTTTTGCCCTTGATCGTCTGAGGCACCATCTCATTTCTTTGAAATCCCAGAATGTTAGAGATGGTGCAATTCTCATAGTGGAGAATCAAACAGGAAATGTGTTGGCTTACGTGAGTTACACCGGAGAGCCTTCCCGTCGCCGGTTTGTCGATGGAGTGCAGGCAAAAAGACAGGCTGGCTCTGCCCTAAAGCCTTTTCTTTATGCCCTTGTCTATGACAGACGAATCCTCACACCCGCATCCCTATTGGAGGATACTCCTCTAGACATTGCTGTTTTGGGTGGAATCTATCAGCCAAGGGACTACGATTCCGATTTCAGAGGTTTGGTCATGTCGCGAATCGCCCTCGCTTCTTCTCTCAATGTTCCTGCGGTGAGAGCCCTTTCCTTGGTCGGCATCGAACCTTTCTTAAGCAAACTCCGCCAATTGGGAATCAAGGATCTGGATGAATCAGGTGATTTCTACGGCCCTTCTCTGGCCCTTGGATCGGCCGATGTGAGCCTCTGGGAGCTGGTCAACGCCTATCGGACTCTTGCAAACGGAGGTACATGGAGTGAGCTTCATTTAAGCCCTCAAGGGAATATCTCTCCAAAGCCAAAAAGAATATTCTCAAAAGAGGCAGCATTTCTCATCTCTGATATCCTGTCCGATAGAGAGGCCAGAAGCTTCACCTTCGGTTTTGAAAACCCTTTGGCAACTCGTTTCTGGACAGCCGTGAAAACCGGTACCAGCAAGGATATGAGGGATAACTGGTGCATTGGATATTCAAAAAAGTATACAGTCGGTGTCTGGACAGGAAACTTCTCCGGGGAATCGATGTGGAATGTGAGTGGAGTAACAGGGGCTGCTCCCATCTGGATCGAGGTGATGAATTTTCTTCATCGGGATGATCCAAATATAAAGAGAGAAGCTCTTCCCAGCCTCGTGCGGAAGGAGATTGAATTTCCCCAGTCCATAGCACTGTCCCGAGAGGAATGGTTTATTCGGGGGACAGAGCCCGTTTCAAAGAATCAGAGGATAGGACAATTCCATCCGAAAATCACCTATCCTCCCTCCGGGACGGTAATCGCACTGGATCCGGACATTCCCATGGAACTTCAGAAAATCTTCTTTATCTGTCAAATCAACGGAAGTGAATTTCGATGGGTATTGAATGGGATACCCATGGAGAGGGCAAGTAAAACTATTCCTTGGAGCCCAAGAGCAGGAAAATATTCTCTCGCTATTGCGGATAGAGAGGGAAAAATTTTAGATTATGTTTATTTTGAAGTCAGAGGTCCAGAGACGGATCGAGACGCACTGCCAGAAGAAGAAAGAGGAGCTTTGAGTCATTGATTAATATTTACATCGCGAGGCATGGGGAGACCCCTTGGAATGTGGAAGGAAAGATTCAAGGGCGAAGCGATCCAGGGCTCAGCCCGACGGGTCAACAACAGAGCCTTGCCCTTCTTGGGCAACTCAAGAACCGGTCCCTCACAACC
>Ga0209450_10000683_pt1 | contig 17143 bp, 10 predicted proteins | sample FrelakmetLWP11LW_FD_187149 | JGI IMG/M metagenome (GOLD analysis project Ga0209450, IMG submission 187149) | Freshwater lake sediment microbial communities from the University of Notre Dame, USA, for methane emissions studies - LWP11 LW (SPAdes)... | ecosystem: Environmental > Aquatic >...
CGATCACCCGCAGCGGCGATGGTGCCGGGTTGGGGTTGGCTATTTGCAAACAACTGACTGAACTGCTGGGCGGAACCCTCGGGCTTGAAAGCGAGGTCGACGTTCTGGCTGGAATTGCCGGTTAATCTGCAAACGCCTGATGAGAAAAAAACAGAATGAAAAAGTGTTTGATGTCGTGTTTGATAGATTATTCAATCCGTATTTTTTATATCCCAAAGCCAAGGGCAGGCGGGTTTATAGTGCCGGTAGTAAAGGCCTATGGTTCGCATCGCAAAGAGCATCAGGATGACCATCGCTATCCGGAATGCCAGATAGAGTGACTTTTCGAGCAGACTCAGATTTTCTATGGTAGAAAAGGTCAGCAGGCTGATGAGCCAACCCAGAAAAACGACTTCTGTTATCAGGGCGATAACCAGATAAGGTTTGAGGGTTGCCGCCAGTATACGAATCAGCACATCGACGCGAAAGACAATCCATATCGGAAAATCACAGCCAAACAACCCCAGCCACAACGTCAGTAGCAGACATGACAATATCAGTATCACCAGATTGATCCCCAAAGAGGCAAAACCGAAGGACTCCAATATGGTGCCAATGACGATACCTGGAATGGCGGTCAGCAAAAGACCATTCAAAAATAAAAAGATGGATTTGAATAGAGCGCCGAAATATTCAAATCCAATTCCGATGTCCAGTTCGGGCAGGCTTTCGGGGTACAAGACGGTAGTGCCGATAATCTGAAAAAAATACCAGAATAGGCCGCCAAGGGTGAAAAACTGGGTAATCCAGCCGATAATCAGCGGAGGACGAAATCCGCCCATCGTAAAAGAATAATCCAGATTGCCGAGGAAGAATTGAAAGCAGGTCATTGCGATACAAAATGCCAGCCCAGCGAGACTGTCTTTGACGAACAGGATTTTCCAGCTTCGAACAAAGACTTCTCGATAGAACTCCGGCAGAGGCGGCAGGGCGGGTTCATTGTAGGGCAGTACTTTATCGCCTTGTTTGGCAGGAACAATAAAACGGCAGTGGCAATGCGTACAACGGACACGACGTCCTGCATAATCCTCCGCAACAGCACAAAAGCGTTTGCACTTGGGGCAGCTGAAAGACAACATGACGGTTCCTCTGCACGATGACATCAAGATTAAGCCAAAGTCTCAATGTCGGTTTAATCGAGTTCCAGTTCGGAGTCGCTGTTCATCGCATCCTGAAAGCTCTTTAGGTCATTGGCCCATTTTTGAGCTTCGCGCAGATCAATCTCACCGCGTTTAACGAGCATTGCCAAATGCCGCTCCATCGTAATCATTTTTTCATCGACCTGCTGCTTGGTCTTGACCTGAAGCTGGGAATAGATTTGCTCCAGCTTATTTTTGCGAATTAAATTGGCAATGGCGTAATTGTTGTTGAGGATTTCCATTGCGACAACCCGGCCTTTGCCGTCCTTGCGTGGGATTAGTTTTTGGCAAATAATATAGCGCAGCCCGAGCGATAACTGGTTACGGACTTCTTCCTGACGGCCTTCGGGGAAAAAGTCGAGAATGCGGGTGATTGTTCCGATCGAATCGCGGGTGTGCAGTGTGGAAAACACTAAATGTCCGGTTTCAGCGGCCGTTAGCGTCATTGACACTGTTTCTGCGTCGCGCATTTCGCCGACGAAGATGCAGTCCGGGTCCTGCCGCATCATGGAACGCAAGCCGAGAGCGAATGACATCACATCGCGTCCGATTTCGCGTTGGGAAATAACTGAATTTTTCTGTGAGAAGGTATATTCAATCGGGTCTTCAAGCGTAATGACACGGCATGCACGGTTGTCATTGATCCGTTCAATCAGCGAGGCAATCGTTGTGCTTTTGCCTGCGCCGGTGATGCCGGTAAAGAGAATCAGGCCGTGTTTGCGGCGGACAATATCCTGCCATGCGTCATTGGGAAAGCCGATTTGTTCCGGCGGCGGGATTTGTGTGCCCAAGGCGCGGATAGCGCCGCAGAGGCCGTCATTTTCGTAAAAAGCGTTGATGCGGAACTGAATCGTACCGAAGCGGTGGGAGCAATCGACGGCAAAGTTTTGTTTGAGAAATTCGATATTTTTTTCGCCGAGGATGGGAAATAGGAGTTTTTCCGCGACATCGGGGGTTACCACGCCACCTTTGAGTTTGACCAGGTCGCCGTCAATCCGATAAGACGGCTGTGTGCCGACTTTGATGTGCAGATCGGAAACACGCAGCGCGCCCTGTTTTTCAAAATAGGCAAGCATATCGTGGATGCTTAGCATTACACCTTCCCCGGCGGGGAAAACCTTGCTGTCAACGTTGTATTCCATAAAACTCAATTGCTCCGGTAAGTATGAGTTCTGATTTGTCGTCATTGTATCGAAAGGACAGACTTTTGCAATTGGCATTTCAGGTGGGATCGTTTTTTAAGCCTATAAATATCTAAAAGAAGACCTATGACAAATAGAAAACAAATTGGGTCTAATAACTCTTTATTATATATTTGTTCTTTAAATAGCAATAAAACGTAATATAAATATGATTTAGTACACAAAATATTTTTTGTGATGAAAAATTTCACAAAAACTATTGACAATCAACAAAATTTGTTGTATTCTTTTATACATAAAACAACGCTAAAGCATAAAAAGACTCATGTGAAAGTCTATTTAGATGCTTTTATGAGATTGCGAAAGAATATTGATATGTTATTTGCGAGGAAAAAATGAAGACGGATACAACACGGAAATTTGAGAATGTGTGTCAAATTCTGGATAAATATCAGCGGGATTCGAGTAAGCTGATACCTGTTTTGCAGGAGGTCCAGCATGTCTATCGCTATCTGCCTGAAGAGGTTCTGGCGTTTATTGCTACAGGGCTTGGGCTATCTCCTGCCAAAGTCTATGGTGTGGCGAGTTTTTATGCCAATTTTTCATTAGAACCCAAAGGTAAATACGTTGTTCATGTTTGCGATGGGACGGCATGTCATGTCAAAGGTTCAGGACTGATTAAGGATGCCTTATTCAAAAAGCTCGGTCTGTCATCGGACAAAAAAACGACTCAGGATATGTTATTTACCGTTGAAACGGTATCGTGCCTGGGAGCATGCGGATTGGCGCCAGTTATAACAATTAACGATAAAGTTTATGGACAAGTTACGCCGGATAAGGCGGTATCGCTGATCGATGCGATTATCGCTGAGGAGACGAATGCATGATTACCGAAAAAATCAACTTGCAATTGGTCAAAGATGAATTTAATCAAACCCTTTCACGAATCAAACGGCGTGTGGTTATTTGTGCCGGAACGGGTTGTGTTGCCAATGGCGCATTGGACGTTTATCAGGCTCTCGTCGAATTGCTGTCTGCACGCGGTCTTGATATCGCTGTGGAACTGAAAGCGGAAATTCAAGCAACGGTGTACGTTTCTAAGAGTGGGTGTCAGGGATTCTGTCAGGCAGGTCCTCTGGTAACCATTGAGCCGGAGGGATTTCTATTTTGCAAGGTTCGGACAGGCGACATTTCGGATATCGTCGAGCAGGCAATTATCGGCGGGCGGCCTGTCGAACGCTTGCTGTATCAGCATCCAATGAGCGGACAGACCTATTCCAAGCAGGATGAGATTCCGTTTTATAAGCTGCAGAATCGCTACGTGATTGGTGACTGCGGGGTTTTGAATCCTGAAGATATCTCTGAATATGTCGCCCGTGGCGGTTACGAATCTGCTCGCAGGGCATTTCAGGCGATGACTGCCGAAGCCGTTTGTGAGGAGATACTTGCCTCCGGATTGCGAGGACGCGGCGGTGGCGGTTTTTCAACCGGCAAGAAGTGGAAACTGACCTTAGCCCAACCCAGCGGCAAAAAATATGTCATCTGCAATGGCGATGAAGGCGACCCGGGCGCATTTATGGATCGCAGCCTGATGGAAGGCAATCCGCATCGCGTGATTGAGGGGATGATGATTGCTGCCCGCGCGATTGGCGCTGACGAGGGGTATATTTATGTTCGTGCCGAATACCCGCTTGCCGTCGAACGAATTCGCAAAGCAGTTGAAGATGCCGAGCGGGCGGGGTTGTTGGGTGACAACGTGTTTGAGTCGGGACTATCATTCCGGATTTCCGTAATGGAAGGCGCCGGCGCATTTGTCTGTGGCGAGGAGACGGCGATGATAGCCTCCATCGAGGGGCATCGCGGAATGCCGCGTCCCAAGCCGCCGTTTCCAGCACAGTCGGGGCTATGGGGCAAGCCGACAGTGATCAATAATGTTGAAACTCTGGCGACTGTGCCGCTGATTATTTCGCAGGGCAGCAGCGCTTATCGTACGATGGGTACGGAAGGTTCGCCGGGAACGAAAACATTCGCCTTAACCGGCCATGTTGCCAACACGGGGCTGATAGAGGTTCCGTTTGGGACAACACTGCGGGAAATCATTTTTGAAATCGGCGGCGGCGTGACTGACCGCTTCGGCAATCTGGATGCCGACGGATTTAAGGCGGTGCAGATCGGCGGTCCGTCCGGCGGCTGCCTGACGGCTGCGGCGCTGGATATGCCGCTGGATTTTGAATCCGTTAAAGGCATCGGCGCAATGATTGGTTCCGGCGGCCTGGTCGTCATGAATCAAGATACATGTATTATACAGATTGCACGATTTTTTATGCAGTTTACGCAAAATGAGTCGTGCGGCAAATGCGTGCCGTGTCGCGAGGGAACTAAACAGATGCTGGCGATGTTGGACGACATCATCGAGGGACGCGCCGACGAAGGAACTTTGTCCCTGCTGGAAGATTTGGCTGAGGCTGTACAGCTTGGCTCGCTATGCGGGCTTGGCAAAACGGCATCCAATCCCGTAATCAGTACATTGCGATATTTTCGCGAGGAATATCTGGCTCATGTTCAGCAAAAGCGGTGTCCGACAGGGCAGTGCAGGGCTCTGGCGCAGCCGGAAATTCTCGCTGCGATGTGTAAGGGTTGCGGGGCGTGTGTCAAAAAGTGCCCGGTTGGCGCTATTACGGGCGAAAAACGCCAGCCGCATGTCTTAAGCGCTGGCGTATGCGTCAAATGCGGTTCGTGCGTGCAAGTATGTAAGTTTAACGCAATTGTTGGAGTCTAACGATGGCAGATAAAAATACGATTTTACTAAATGGCAAGCCTGTTGCGATTGAGACTGAAAAGAACTTGCTGGAAGTCATCCGCAAGGCGAATATTGAATTGCCGACGTTTTGTTATCATTCCGAGTTAAGCGTGTATGGGGCGTGCCGGTTGTGCATCGTCGAAATTGAGGGAATGGGCATTGTAACGTCGTGCAGCATTAAAGCGGCACCGGGAATGGTTGTTCAGACTCATACCGAGCGGCTTCGCAAGATGCGGCGAATCTATCTCGAATTGCTGCTGGCCAATCATCATCAGACCTGTACGACGTGCGTGAAAAGCAGTATGTGCAAACTGCAGTCGCTGGCAGCGCAGATGGGTGTAACACAGGTGCGATTTCAGAGCAAGACCGGACACCAGTCCATTGACAGCTCTAATCCATCGCTGGTCAGGGACCCGAATAAATGTATTCTATGCGGTGACTGCGTGAGGGCATGTGAGGAATTGCAGGGCATCGGAGCCATTGATTTTGCCCATCGCGGAGCGGCAACGACCGTGGTTCCCGCGTTCGGCAAGGAGCTCAAACAGGTCGATTGTGTTTATTGCGGATTATGTGCGAACGTTTGTCCTACCGGAGCGATTACGCCCAAGTCGGAAATTGACGCCGTCTGGTCGGCGCTCGGAAACCCCGAAAAAGTTGTCGCTGCTCAGATTGCCCCGGCTGTACGGGTTGCGCTGGGTGAGATGTTCGATCTGCAGGCCGGTCAGGTAACCACCGGAAAGATCGTTGCCGCGCTCAAAATGCTGGGGTTCAATAAAGTGTACGATACCAGTTTTGCCGCGGATTTGACGGTTTTAGAGGAAACGAGCGAATTTTTAGCACGTAAAACACAGGGTAAGAATCTGCCGCAATTTACGTCGTGCTGTCCGGCGTGGGTTAAGTTTGCCGAGCAATATCTGCCTGATTTGCTTGGGCATTTGTCCAGTTGTCGTTCGCCACAGCAGATGTTCGGATCGCTGGCCAAACGTACGCTTCCGGAGCAATTGAAGATACGCCCTAAAGATCTGTTTGTGGTGTCGATTATGCCGTGTACCGCCAAGAAATTTGAGGCTCACCGCCCGGAATTTCAGACGGAGAGTGTGCCCGATGTGGACGCGGTTTTAACCACGCAGGAACTGGGGCAGATGATTCAGCAGGCGGGCATACGCTTTAAGGACTTAACGCCCGAATCGATGGATATGCCGATGGGATTTAAAACCGGTGCAGGCGTCATCTTCGGCGCCAGCGGCGGGGTAACCGAGGCCGTACTTCGCTATGCGGCGGAAAAACTGACGCATGTTAAAAATGAAACCGCGGAATTTACCGAAGTCCGCGGCTTGGAAGGTGTGCGGGAGCAGACCCTGTGTCTGGGTGAAGTTACGCTCAAGATAGCGATTGTTCATGGCTTGCGAAATGCGGGCGGGCTTGCAGAGGCGATTGCCAAAGGTGAAAAACACTATGACTTCATCGAGGTGATGGCCTGTCCGGGCGGGTGCATTTCCGGGGCCGGTCAGCCGGTTACGTTTGACCGGCAGACCCGTGCGCTGCGTGCTGAGGGCTTATATAATACCGACAAAACGCTCGAACTACATACAGCACAGGATAACCCTTATCTGCAAAAGTGCTATCGTGAAACGCTGGGCGAAATCGGAGGCAAGACCGCGCACGCTTGGCTGCACACAAAATATCGAAATCGCAAACGCTATGAGGATACGGGCTTTACTGTGTCCGACAACGGTTCGCCGCAAAAGCTGCAAGTCTGTGTTTGTGTGGGAACAAGCTGTTATGTGCGCGGGGCGCAAAAGCTGCTCGAACAGATGCTGGGTCATGTCAAAAAAACGGGATTAGACGAAATTGCCGAGGTGCGGACGACGTTTTGTTTTGAGCAGTGCGACCGGGGGCCTACGGTGCGGATCGGAAATACGGTGATCCATAAATGTACGTTTGAGCAGGCGCGGCAAGAACTGCAAAAACAGACTGCGATGGTCAAGACGCAGGCGTAAACCAAGGATTAATGTATGCAATTTGGGCAAAGCCAGAATCAAGTTGTTTTTACCAATCGCGCACGATGTCGCGATTGCTGCCGGTGTGTCCGTGTCTGCCCGGTCGAGGCAATAGGCATTCGCGACGGACAGGCCTATGTTGATGAACGCCGCTGTATCTCGTGCGGGACATGTATTCGCGAATGTCCGCAACAGGCTAAAAGTTTTCGCAAAGACCTTGTCGAGGCGATGGAACTGGTTCGCGAAGGTCGCGTCGCGGTTAGCATCGCCCCCTCGTTTGCGTGTCTGTTTGAAGAGTGGCAGATTCGCCGACTGCCTTCAGCGCTGCGTAAGCTGGGGTTTAGCTATGTTGCCGAGACCGCATCGGGGGCGGTGTGGGCTGCGGAAAAAACAGCCGAGTATGTACGGCAGCATCCCAATCAGCCGTCGATTGTAACGGCGTGCCCAGCTGTGGTTCAATATATTATCCGCTATCGTCCAGCGGTTCTGGACTATCTGGTGCCGGTAGTTTCGCCGATGCTGGCGCATGCCCGCGCCCTGAAAGCCAAATTGGGCAGCGAAACCAGGGTGGTCTTTGTCGGTCCCTGCGTTGCCAAGAAAGCCGAGGCACAAGCCGATGCCGACCATTCCGTTGACGTGGCGCTGACGTTCACAGAATTGTTCGAATGGTTTGAAATGGCAAAAATCCATCTGCAGGATTTTGAAGAAAGCGACTTTGACGAACATCCGGCGAAAATTGCAAGGGTTTTTCCGCTGGAAGGCGGCAGCCTGAAAACGGCATCGCTACCGGTGGATTACTGCCAATCGCAAACGGTTACTGTCAGCGGTTTTGAATCTATCTGTGATGTATTGGATGGTGCGGCAACGCTGCAAGGCGGCTGTGTCATTGAACCGCTATTTTGTACACAGGGTTGTATCAACGGACCGGTCATCGGATGCGAGAAATCGCTGTTTGAGCGAAAACAAGCGATCCTTCGGTATCAGCGGAGCTCCGACGAGGGGATTTTGCTTGCGCCGCCGGCTGAAATGGGGCAGACTTTTCCCAATGAGCATCTTGATGATAAGGTTATTACCGAAGAACAGATTCGTCATATTCTTGAAAAAACAGGCAAAGAAAATCCGGACGATCAGCTCAACTGCGGCGCGTGCGGATATCCGACGTGTCGTCGGCAGGCGATGGCGGTGCTGCGGCAGATGGCCGAGCCGGAGATGTGCGTTTCGTATGTCCGCCGAATTGCCGAACAGCGCACCGACCGGATTATCGAAACCAGTCCGAATGGAATTATCATACTCGACAAACAGTTGACGATTTTGCATGTGAATTCGTCATTTAAGCGGCTGTTTATGTGTACCGAATCGGTATGCGGCAAATCTATTTCTTATCTGGTAGACCCCGAGCCTTTCCAAAAAGTAGCTTGCGCCGAGCAGGAATTATTTGAAGCGACGGTTCATCATGAAAAATACAGCTTATTCTGTCACCAAATTATTTATGCGTTGCGTCCGGAAGGTCAGGTTGTCGGCGTATTTGTAAACTTAACCCGTGCGATTAAGGATAAACACAAGTACAACCAGTTTCGCAGTCAGACGCTTCAGCAGGCGCGGGACCTCTTGCGGCGGCAAATAGAAATGGCAGGCAAGATTGCCGAGTATATGGGACAAAGTACTGCTGAAAACGAGAAGCTTCTGGTCAATCTGATGCACATCGCACAAGACCAGCCGGTACAGAGCGCACAGGAGTCAGCGGGATGGCTAAAAGATATTTACACATCGAAGTAAACGTCCATCAGCGTCCCAAACGACTCGGGCAGGTTTGCGGCGATGTGGTTTCTGTAACCCGCAGTGACACGGTAACAATGGTGGTTGTCTGTGACGGCGTCGGTTCCGGGGTGCCCGCTCATGTTGCCGCCCGGATGTGCCAGTCACGTCTGGAACGGTTGCTGAGTGAGGGATTTTCGCCGCGCGAGACGTTTTTATGTGTTGCCGCTTCCATGGAGCAATGGAAACAGCCGGGCAAGCCCTATGCGGCATTTACCGTTGTGCAGATACGCAGCGATGGGGCGGCTGCTGTGCTCAGCTACGAGTCGCCGCAGGCAATCTGGATAACCGGTCAGCAGGCGATGGTCTTGCCGCAGCGCCTTATTCAGGTTAATGGAATTTGTATCCATGAATCCACGTGTTATCTGGGTACCGGCGAAAGCCTGCTGCTGATGACGGATGGAATTACGCAGTCCGGGCTTGAAGTGATGCCGGACGGCTGGCAAAGTAAGGGGGTTGCCGAATATCTTACCGGCTTGCTGTCTAAAAAACAAATGGTCAATCCCGCACAGCAGATACAATCCAAAGCGGCGGCGATCAACCGCGACATTGACTATGATGATGCGACGGCGGTGTGGATGCAATGTCGTCCAGGGAGGGCGTTGAGTTTGTGGACAGGACCGCCGGCAGAAAAGCTGATGGATATGGCGATGGTCGAACAATTTATGGCAATGCCCGGCACGAAAGTCATCTGCGGAGCGACGACGGCGGCAATTGCCGCGCGTACGCTGGGACGCCAGGTGCAGATTGAGCCGGAACCAACCAGTCTGATTGCTCCGCCCAAGTATTTTATTGAGGGGGTTGATTTGGTTACCGAGGGCGCCGTTACGCTCAATCAACTCAATAATGTGTTGGAGTTGCAGCCGGATGATTTTCACGAGATTAGCGCGGTTACCGAGCTATACGACTTAGTGACGGCAGCGGACCGAATCCACATTTTGCTTGGCACGGGCAAAAATCCAGCCAACAATGATGCCTGTTTTGTCCAGCGGGGCGTATTGTCGCGGGAAAAGATTATTCCCTTAATCGCCCAGAAGCTCCGGCAGCAAGGGAAATGTGTTGTGATTGAAACTATATAGAGTAGACACCCTCGTTTTGGGCAGAAATCAACACTGTTCGGAAAATGACAGGCGACGGTCGGATTCGAACCGACGACTAACGGTTTTGCAAACCGTCCCCTTAGGCCGCTTGGGTACGTCGCCATGTGAGACCCATTCTATAGCATTTCGAATATATTTTTGCAAGCAAAAATCAAATATAACAGGTTTTTTAAGCAATTTCTTATGAATACAACATAAATCTTATCTGTTTATACGGTTTTTATAGAAATTTTGAGGGTTGTCGTCGAAATTTTAAAAATGTCTTTTGCGGAAAAATAACCTCAAAAAACTTAGTTGCCTGTGATTAAAAGATATGATACAATGCCGCATCTTTTTTGCATCCCGTGCACGCCAAAACAGTCGGGCGTGAAAGGATCAACATCCATGATGCTGGTTATTCCAGAATATCTGTTTTGTGTTCTAACTGGCGTTGCTGTATTTACTTATGTTTTTTTGACTATATTTTTTGGACGATATTAAATTTCAATGGAGTATTGTATGAAGCGAAAAATGGTAACAATTGATGGTAATCAGGCGGCGGCGCATGTAGCACACGCCACGAATGAAGTGATTGCGATTTATCCGATAACGCCCAGTTCTCCGATGGGCGAAATTTCGGATGCCAAAACGGCGGCTAATCAGCCTAATATTTGGGGAACGATTCCTTCGGTTACGGAAATGCAATCCGAGGGCGGCGCCGCCGGAGCGGTTCACGGTGCGTTGGCCAGCGGCGCCCTGACGACGACATTTACCGCGTCGCAGGGACTACTACTGATGATTCCCAATATGTATAAAATCGCCGGCGAACTGCTGCCGACGGTGTTTCACGTTACAGCCCGCTCACTGGCTTGTCAGGCCTTGAGCATTTTTGGCGATCACTCGGATGTGATGGCCTGCCGTCAGACGGGTTTTGCGATGCTGGCTTCGAACAATGTCCAGGAAGCGATGGATATGGCCCTGATTGCCCAGCGGGCGACGCTGGCGACCCGCATTCCATTTCTCCATTTCTTTGACGGTTTTCGTACCAGTCACGAAGTTCAGAAAGTCGAAGAACTGACGTATGACGATATGCGTGCGATGATTGACGATAAGCTGGTTGCGGCTCACAAAGCCCGTGCGTTATCGCCGGATCATCCGATGATGAGCGGCACGGCTCAAAACCCGGATGTTTATTTCCAGGGTCGCGAGACGGTCAACACGTTCTATGCCGCGGTGCCTGGGCTTGTCGAAGAATCCATGAATCAATTCGCCAAGGTTGCCGGACGTCAATACAAACTGTATGAATATTATGGCGCCCCGGATGCCGAAAAAGTAATCGTTATTATGTGTTCCGGCTCCGACACCGTCCGGGAAACGGTCGATTATCTGGTTGGTAAAGGCGAAAAGGTTGGCGTTATTATTGTTCGGCTGTATCGGCCATTCAGTAATGAACATTTTGCGATGGCTCTGCCCAAAACGTGTCATAAGCTTGCGGTGCTGGATCGCACCAAAGAACCCGGTTCTATCGGCGAGCCTTTGTATGTTGATATCCGCACAGCCTTTGGTGAGCTGATGAGTGAAGGCAAAATTAAGCTGGATCGGTATCCCGTGGTCGTTGGCGGACGGTATGGCCTCGGCAGCAAAGAATTTACTCCGGGCATGGTCAAGGCTGTCTTTGATAATCTCGATCAGGCCAAACCGAAAAATCACTTTACGGTTGGCATCAATGATGATGTATGCCACACCAGCCTTGCGTATGATGAACATTTCGATACGGGCCAAAAAGTCTATTCGGCGATGTTCTTCGGTCTCGGTTCGGATGGTACCGTCGGCGCCAACAAGAATACAATCAAAATCATCGGTGAAGAAACCGAGAATTTCAGTCAGGGCTATTTTGTCTATGACTCCAAAAAAGCCGGGACGATGACAGTCTCTCATCTGCGGTTTGGTAAAGACCCAATTCGCAGCCCATATCTGGTCAGCAAGGCTGATTTTGTGGCCTGCCATAATCCAAGCTTTCTTGAAAAGTATGATATGCTGGCCTCGGCCAAAGTCGGCGGCACATTCTTGTTGACCAGTCTTGAACCGGCAGACAAAGTCTGGGATACCCTGCCGATTGAAGTACAGAAGCATATTATCAACAAGAAATTGAAATTCTATGTCATTGATGCGATTCGTATCGCCGAAGAACTCGGCCTCGGCGCTCGCATCAATGTAATTATGCAGACAGCGTTCTTTAAGATAAGCCATGTCATCGAGCCGGACATAGCCATCAATTCGATTAAGAATGCTATCAAGAAGTCGTACGGCAGCAAGGGTGAGAAAGTTGTGGCCATGAACAATGCCGCGGTGGATGCGGCGCTGGACAAGGTGTATGAAGTCAAAGTGCCCGCTCAGGCGACCAGCAAGATGCATATCCCGCCGACGGTTCCTGCGGACGCGCCGCAATTTATTAAAGACGTAACCGGCGAGATTCTGGCCGGCCGCGGCGATTTGATTCCGGTCAGCAAGATGCCCGTGGACGGCAAGTTCCCGACTGCGACAACGAAATTTGAAAAACGCAATATCGCCGTGCATATTCCGGTCTGGGAACCGCATCTGTGTATTCAGTGCGGACGCTGCTCGCTGGTGTGCCCGCACGCGGCGATTCGCATCAAGGCGTACGATGCGGCGTATGCGGACAAAGCCCCCAAGGCGTTTAAATGCGCCGAAGCGAAAGGCAAGGAATTTGCCGGGATGAAGTTTACCGTACAGGTTGCTCCCGAAGACTGTACCGGCTGCGAGGCGTGTGTGCTGAATTGTCCGGTTGAAGAGAAAGATGCGGAAAAGAAGCCCACCGGCAAGAAGGCGATCAATATGGAATTGCAGGAACATTTGCGTTTTCAGGAACGCGACAATTTCAACTACTTCCTGTCGATACCGGATACCGATCCGAATAAATTCAAGGCCAACAGTGTCAAGGGCAGCCAGCTTGTTCCAGCATTGTTTGAATTCTCCGGCGCTTGTGCAGGCTGCGGTGAAACCGCTTATGTTAAACTGATGACACAGCTATTCGGCGACCGTGCGATGATTGCCAATGCCACCGGCTGCTCGTCAATCTATGGCGGCAACCTGCCGACAACGCCTTATGCCAAGCGTTTTGATGGACGCGGTCCGGCCTGGTCCAACAGTTTGTTCGAGGATAATGCCGAGTATGGTATGGGTATGCGGCTGGCCGTCAATAAGTTCAAAGGGTATGCTGCGGAACTGGTTGATAAAGTAGCCGCCAAAGGCTGCGTCGATAAGCAGCTTACCGAAGATATCAAAGCAGGAATGAATACTCAGAAAGAACAAGCCGGCATTGAAGCCCAGCGTGCCAGAATAGACAAACTCAAAGCGGCCTGCCAAAAGAGTGATTGTCCCGAATGCAAACAGCTTCTGACGGTTGCGGATTATCTGGTCGAAAAGAGTGTCTGGATTGTTGGTGGCGATGGATGGGCTTATGACATTGGTTACGGCGGTCTGGATCATGTTTTAGCCAGCGGTGAAAGAGTCAACGTACTGGTTTTGGATACCGAAGTCTATTCCAATACCGGAGGCCAGATGTCCAAATCAACCCCGCGCGGCGCCGTAGCTCAGTTTGCTGCTGGCGGAAAGCGAATGTCTAAGAAAGACCTGGGAATGATTGCGATGAGTTATGGTGGAATCTATGTAGCGTCTATCGCGATTGGTTCCGATCCGAACCAGGCAGTCAAGGCCTTTGTCGAAGCGGAAAGCTACGACGGTCCGTCGTTGATTCTGGCCTACAGCCACTGTATCGCACACGGCATTGATATGTCCACAGGTTATAACGAACAGAAAAAGGCCGTTGCCTGCGGACACTGGCCGCTGTATCGCTTTGACCCCCGCCTGACTGCCGAGAATAAGAATCCGCTGCAATTGGATTCCAAGGCTCCGACGATGGACTTTGCCGAGTATGCGTATGGTGAAAATCGGTATCGGACGCTTAAGCAGTCCAAGCCGGAAGTTGCGGCGGCGCTGATGGTACTTGCCAAACAAGACGTTCAGCGCAGATACGAGACACTCGAAAAAATGTCAAGGCTGTAAAAGGGAATTTGCAAACAACCAGCCTTGTGATTATTCTGCAGGGCTGGTTGTTTTTTATGATGTAAGAGGGTAGAAAAAACCATGAGTCTGGCGTAACTGTCATCAAAGAGGAAAGAGTATGATTCGCGTTTCTATCTGGATTGCTTTTGCCACGTTTGTTATGGTGATAAACGGATGCAGCATGTCGAAAAACAATGCTCAGGCGGTGTTCTGTTCTGAAACACAGGTTACAGGAACATGTCTGGTGCGTTCATATAAGGACAGTGCAGCAGTCTATGTTACCCAGCAGCAACATTTCTTTTGTCCGACATCGTTGGGGTTGAAAATAATCTCAAATGAGCCGCAGGGCAAAAGAGTGTGGAGTCTGAATAAAAGCGATTTCCATGTTTCCGGCAGTGGAACACAATTGGATAAAACACATCTTTATACTAAAAATATAATGGAAGCCATCCTATTTGGGATGGCTTCTTCAGTTGAATTGCTGCCCGATATGAATAAGACTTCGGGCGAACCTATTAAAGTCGAGGGACAATGGTATATTCCCTACCAAATTTCCAATAAAAATGCACAGATACAGTTGCTTCAAAATAAGTTCAATAAAAGATATGAATTAGTTTTAATAAAGGAAAACGACACTTGTCTTTTGGTTCATAGTTACGATTATTGGTATGAAAAAAATATAAAAAAGCAAATTCCACGAACAATTGACATTTTTGACATTAGTAGAGGGATAGCATCAAAAACCCTGGTGAAACAAGTTAACTACCTTTTGTTGGTAGCCGATATGGGTAGGTGATAGTCGAGTATCGGCGTCGTTTTTTAGTATTGATAATGGGTAAATTATTGCTTTTTCTTTTTAAAAACTTTTCGTGCGACCCAATTTGACTTAATAAATTGGTCGTCTCTCTGGGTTTTTCTTTTCAGGAATGGGAGTAAAATAGGTGAAGTGCTCTCAAAAAAAGGCCGTTTTTTTTGCCTTGAAGATGTTTTTGGGATTAAGGAATCTGCATAGAAAGCCGATGTATAATTGCTATATGAAGCTTGGTGGATAAGACGATTATTGAAAACAACTTATGAAACGGTGGATAAGCCATAAAATTGGGAATAATAACGGTTTTAATATAAGGGTTGTAAAAACGATGGGTAGAATGAAAGCCTTTTTTACACTCGTCGTCGTTTGTGTTGTCTTGAACGGATGCAATAACGACATTCTCGATCCGACGCAGATAGGTCGATTTGAGCCGACGCCTTCAGTCAATGTTATTCTTGACTCTCTGGGTGTAGCTGATGAACCGACCCCGACATACGAAGGGGCTGAAGATCCGAAGCCCGAAGACCTCATCGATACGGAAACGGACTATGTGTTCGGTTCCGGCGATGTCGTCCGTATCAGCATTTTTGAGCTGTACCAGCAGGGACAGACGTATGTGAATGATTATGTGGTTACAGAAACCGGCCGGGTGTCAATTCCGGATGTTGGTCAAGTCCAGGCGGCGGCGCTGACCGAAGCGCAGTTAGAGCAGGAAATCCGAGATATTTTGTCGCCATCTATTTTGAAAAATCCTTCCGTAACCGTGGTTTTACTATCTTCGCAGTCACAGTATTTCTCGATTGTTGGTCAGGGTGTCGGACAATCAGCGCGGTTTCAGGTGCCGCGTTATCCGTTTAAGCTGACGGATGCAATTTCTCTTGCCGGGGGTGTTGCGGAGTTCAATGTTACCTATATTTATGTTTCACGTGATGTTCCCGATACCCAGGCCTCCTCCTATTCTGCTGAGCCGAATAATGCTCAAGTCATGCCCGATGCCGAAATTAAGATGACCCCGGTCGAGCCGAAAGTTAGTCCTGAAGATGAAATGTTAAACATCATTGCTCCCAGTGTTGCCAAAAAGCAGGGGGGCTTGTTGTTTACTACCGCTGAGATGGCAAGCCGCAGTGAATTGGAATCGCTGGCTGCCCCAGAAGGAATTGATTTGGTGGAGGGTGTTCCGGCAACAGAGCCGGTGTCAACGCGGGAGGTGATGCCTGTTACTCAGCCGCAGTCAGAGCAGGTGGAGTGGATATTTGAAGATGGGAAATGGAAGCCAACGCGTGCCGGAGGACAGGTGCAGGAAACTCCGTCGCCGACGCTTCCGGTGTCTCAGCAGCAGCTTGACAAGCCGACGCAGCAACCAGCCCCGGAAAATAGGCGCGAATCTGACCTTGATGCGTTGGGAACACAAGGCAAAATCACTCGTGTTTTGCGTATTCCAGTGGACCGTTTGCTTGCCGGCGATCCTCGTTACAATATTATCATTCGTCCGAGCGATCGGATTACTGTGCCGGTCGATTTGATTGGTGAGTTCTGGGTCATGGGCAATCTTCGGTCGCAGGGGGCTATACCCATTACGGGACGTCCTATCACACTTAAAATGGCAGTTGCCTCAGCCGGCGGGTTAAGCGACCTGGCTGTTCCTCAGAAAGTAGAAGTTATACGCCGTATTGGAAAGAATAAGGCTGGAATGATGCAGGAACAGACTGTGTTGGTGGATTTGGCCAAGATCGCAAAAGGCGAACAGCCGGATTTTTTCATCAAACCTTATGATTTGATTAACGTAGGGACTTCGGGAACGGCTCGATGGATGTTCCAGTTACGCAATGCGTTTCGTCCAAATTACGGATTTAGTTTTACTTACGACCGCAATTTTGCCGACTTGGATGCCGGCGGGAATCCTTTTCCGGGGCATGCTTCATTTGACAGCATTTTTTAATTTTTTGCATGGTGAATATGACTCAAATGGTTTCAACCCCGGTTCAGGCATCGTTAAAGACGCCGGAACGGGAATATCGCTGGGCGGAAGTTTCGCCGGAAGCCTGGATACGGATGACCGTATTGGCGGGGCTGTTTGTCTTGTTTTTTGCGGATGATTTGTGGGCTATTGTCCACCGCTGGCTTTCTGATTCCACTTGGTCGCATGGATTTCTGATTCCCGCATTTAGTCTCTATTTTTTGCATCGTAAAAAGGACGACATATTGTCCCAATCATTTAGTCCCAATTGGACG
>Ga0209450_10000684_pt1 | contig 17131 bp, 15 predicted proteins | sample FrelakmetLWP11LW_FD_187149 | JGI IMG/M metagenome (GOLD analysis project Ga0209450, IMG submission 187149) | Freshwater lake sediment microbial communities from the University of Notre Dame, USA, for methane emissions studies - LWP11 LW (SPAdes)... | ecosystem: Environmental > Aquatic >...
CTTTCCCAGATCCAATCGTTTCCCGACGCACGCGTCGTGGCGACGTCCAGGGACATCCGCGGCCGGGTGGACCGCGTCGAGAGCCCGCATCTGCGTTTCGCTCCCGGCCTCAGCCTCAAGCACACCGAACCCCTGCCGACGGCGACAGTGGTGCTCACGGACGGCGACCGGCCCGTTTTTCTCTACGATCGACCCTCGGCCGCAACGTCCCTCTTCGCCAGAGACACCCTGTCCTATGCCGGCTACGAGCTGGCCGGCCGCCCCGGCAGCGTTCTGATCCTTCTCTCCGGCGGCGGACTGGCCGTTCCCTGCGCGCTCGCCTCCGGCGCCGGCCGCATCCGGATTCTTCACCCCAACCCCCGCATCGCGGATCAGGTTAGAAGCCACTACCGCCTTCCGGTGACAGCGCAGGACCACCGTTCCTATCTGGCGCAGTCGACCGAGCACTTCGACGTCGTGCACGTGGAGAGCTGGGGCGCCACGATGGCCGGCGCGGATGCCCTGGGCCAGGAGCACCTGCTGACCATCGAGGCCTTCAGCGGGTATCTGCGGCGCCTCGCACCAAGCGGCGTGCTGATCGTGTCGCGCCGCCTGCGCCTGCCGCCCGCGGACTCCCTGCGGCTGTGGGCCACCGCATGGGAAGCCCTCGCACGCGAAGGCTTCCCGCACCCGGAGCGCTGCATCGTCATCCTGCGTGGATGGGACACTTACACCCTGCTGGTTTTCCGCGAACCGCCGGCCGATCTCCTCCCCCTGCTGGAGACCGCCCGCCGGGGCAATTTCGACGTGGTGTACGCCCACGGCGCCGACGAATCCTTCAGCAACCGCTACAACGTTTTTGACGCCCCCTACCATTTCCGCGAACACCTGCGACTCGAAAGCGCCATGCGCGCTGCCGCCGCAGAGGATTTCTTTCGCGATTACGTGCTGGACGTGGCGCCCCAGACGGACCGGCAGCCGTTTCCCGGGCACCTCCTGAAGTGGACCCGCCTGCCGGATCTTTACCGGATGTTGGGCAGCCGCCTGCACGCCTTCGGATGGTCCGGGGAAGTGGTGGTGGCCGTGGCATTCGCAGAGGCTGCGCTGGTGTCCGCACTGCTGCTCCTGCCGCCGCTGCGGATGATCTCGCGCAGAAAGGAAAAAATTTCATTTCACGGGACGCTGTTCTTTCTCGGCATCGGCGCCGGCTTCATGCTCGCCGAGCTGCTTTTCGTGTACCTCGGCACCTTTCTGCTGGGGGACCCGGTGATCAGTCTCACGCTCACCCTGGCCGGGACCCTCGTCTCGTCCGGGCTCGGAGGCCTCTGGGCCGGCCGGCGGAATCCGGCCCTCCTGCGAACAACCCTGGCGGCTGCGGCGCTGGTGCTCAGTCTGACCGCGGGGAGCCTCATGGTGCTCTCACCCCACGTGCTTGCGCTGCCTGCACCGGGGCGCGGCATCGTGCTGCTCCTTGCGGTCGCGCTTCCCGGTTTTCTGATGGGGATGCCCTTTCCCCTGGGCATGCGTTACCTGGCGCAGAGCCCCCCGGCGAAGTCATACGCCTGGGCTGCCAATGGATGCGCCGCGGTGATAGCCTCCATCCTCAGCGCGCAAATCGCCGTCAGTGCGGGCTTCGCCTGGGTCCTCGCCGCCGCCGCAGCGGCTTACGGCGTCGCTTTCCTATCTCTTTGGCGCACCCCGTTGACTATCGACATCAAGAAGCATACGGTCATGCACGGAAGATGAGCCTTATGGTGGGAGCGGCTTTCCAGCCGCGATCATCGAGGATGAAAGCCCCTCCCACATGTCAATGGCGAATCGCATGCCTCAACGTGCCACCACCTGCCTTATGAACATCCGGGTAGAATGCTACAACGGCTATCGCGGGGACGAAACCCCGCAGGCGGTATGGATCGGAGGCCGGCGGATCGCGGTCGCCGAAATTCTCGACCGCTGGCTGGCGCCGGACCACCGCTATTTCAAGTTCCGCGGGAACGACCAGGGCATTTACATCATCCGCAACGACGTGGTGTCGCTGGAATGGCAGATCACCTTCTATCAGGACCCGCAGATGGAATCCGGCCCCATCCGCGGCCCGGCAGGCGGGGATGCATGAGCATTTCCCCGTTCCGCCCCTATGCCGCCCCGTTTTTGCTGCGCAACGGCCACCTGCAGACCTTCCTGGCGAGCAGCGACCTGCGCGCCCACGGACCGAACCCCATGCGGGAGGCGGCCCGGGACGTCGTCGTGGAAGCCGGCGACGGCATCCGCCTGCTCGGCTCCCACTCGGCACAGCGCACCGTCGCCCCCAAGGGGTTGGCCGTCATGCTGCACGGCTGGGAAGGTAGTGTCGACTCCACCTACATGGTATGCACCGGCCGGGCCCTTTACCTGCGCGGCTACGACGTCTTCCGCCTGAACTTCCGGGACCACGGGCGAAGCCATCATCTGAACCCCGGCATTTTCTACGCCGCGCGGCTGCCGGAGGTCGTTGAGGCCGTCCGGCAGGCGGCCCGTGTTGCAGGATCGTCGCCCGTTTTCTTGATCGGGTTTTCGCTGGGCGCGAACTTCGCCTTGCGGGTGGCGCTCAGGTGCGCGCAGGATCCGATCCCCGGGCTGAAGCACGTGGTGGCCATCAGCCCCGTGCTCGACCCGGACGAATCCACCTCCCGGGCGGACCGCCACCCGGTGATCCGCCGGTACTTCATGAAAAAGTGGCGCCGCTCCCTCGGCCTCAAGCAGGCCTTGTTCCCGGATCTTTATGACTTCGGACCGCTTCTCAAATTGAAGACCATCCAGGCAACGACCGAGGCGCTCCTGAAGCGCTACAGCGACTACCCCTCGGCCCGCGACTATTTCCGGGCTTACACCCTGACCGGCGAAGCATTGAGCGGGTTGCCGCTGCCGGCGACCCTGCTGACGGCGGCAGACGACCCGATCATTCCCGTGCGCGATTTCCAGTGCCTGAGCCTGCCCCCGTCGGCCCGTCTCGTGGTTTGCCGCCACGGGGGCCACAACGGGTTTCTCGAAGGGATCCGGCTGCGCAGCCGCTACGAGCAGGACCTTCCGGACCTGTTCGACACGCTGCTCCCCGCACTTCCCGGGCCTTTCTGAGGAAAGCCCGGGCGACTCCTTGCTTTTCAATTCGCAAGTGAATAGATTCAACTTTAAAAATTCTGCGAGGAGGGTTGCATGAGCGAAGACAGAGCGACGGAGATCTTGAAGAATGCGATACTGCTTGAAAAGCGCGGCCAGGCCTTTTACGCGAAAGTGGCCCAGCAGGCCGACGGCGTGGCGGTTAAAAAGTTTTTTACCCTCATGGCCGAAGAAGAAGTGAGCCACGTCAAGATGCTGTCCGAGCAGTTCAAATCCTACCGCGCCCACAAGAAATTCAAACCCGGCGCGTACCAGGACCAGGGCGAGTTCAAGACCGCCTCCGACATCCTCACCAAAGATTTAAAGAAACAGATTTCAGCGGCGGACTACGAGGCGGCCGCGATCGCCGCGGCCATGTCGATGGAGAAAAACGCGATCGAGATCTACTCCCGCCGCGCGGCGGAAGCCCAGGACCCCGACGAGAAGGCCCTCTACGACTGGCTGGCCAAGTGGGAAACGGCGCATCTGAATTTTTTGGCGAAACTCGACAAGGAACTCACCGAAGAGATCTGGCACGACAACCAGTTCTGGCCTTTTTGAGCGGGTGGAAAAATAGCAACGGGCTTTGCATGCACGGCTGACGGTGCAAAACCCGTTGGAACCGCTAGGAGTTAAAAAGAGGGTGGGGTGGCGGTGGGCCCGAGCTCACTTCCCGCCGCGGCCGTCATCGCAGACATCGTCGCTGCCGCCCAGGCGCGAGTGCTCGGCCGTTGTGCTCATCTCACACACGGGCAGTTTCTCTGTTCCGCGCATCGGCTTGCCGCAGCATTCAGGGACCTTGGCCCCCTTTTTCTTGAGCTCTTTCTTATTCCCGCAGTTTTCGCATTCGTAAACCGACATGCCGGCCTCCTTGATCGAATAGTTGACGCCAGTGTATGTGATGCAGCAGAACGTGTCAAGTCTTATCGGGCTTGAGTTCGGCGGGAAAAAACCTGGGGTCACCCGTTTAAGACGCCGATCACGGAACCGATCAAACACGAGGTCAGGGTGCCGGAAACGAGGGACCGGACGCCGAGCTGGACGATCTCCGGGCGGCGGTCCGGGGCCATGGTGCCCATGCCGCCGATCATGATCCCCAGGCTCCCCGGGTTGGCGAACCCGCACAGGCCGTAGGTCATGATCAGGAGGCTGCGTTCGCTGAGGGCCCCGGCCGGCAGGCGGCTCATGTCGATGTAGGCGATCAGCTCGTTCAGGATCGTCTTGGTTCCCATCAGCGTGCCCGCCGCCGCCGCTTCGCCCGCCGGCACCCCCATCAGCCAACAGACCGGCGCCATGAGAGCTCCCATGAACCGCTGCAGGGTGATCGGCCCACCGTAAACGTCCGGCAGAAGGCCCAGCGCCAGGTTGACCAGACTCACCAGGGCCACAAGCACGATCAGCATGGCCGCGATATTGACGAGCAGCTCCACGCCCTGCACGGTGCCCTTGGTGATGGCGTCCATGGGGCCGGCGGCCGCCTCCGGCGCGGTCATGTCCCCTTCCGTGATCTCCCCGGCCTCGGGGATCATGAGCTTGGCGATGGTGATCGAGGCCGGCAGGCTGACGACGGATGCCACCAGGATGTGGCCCATGACACCCGGGACCCGCTCCCCGAGAATGGAGGCGTAGAGGGCCATGACCGTGCCGGCGATGTTGGACATGCCGCAGGTCATGACGGAGAAAAGCTCGCTGCGGGTCATGCGGCCGATGTAGGGGCGGATGAAAAGCGGCGCCTCCACCATGCCGACGAAGACATTCACCGAATTCGACAACCCTTCGGCGCCGCCCACTCCCATGGTCTTGCGCAGCCCCCAGGAAAACCCCCGCACGACCACGGGCAGCACCTTCCAGTAGAAAAGCAGGCAGGACAACGCGCTCATGAGCAGCACCATGGGCAGGGCTTGAAACGCCAGAATGAAACTGCTGCCGGGGTAGCTTTCAGCGAACGGCAACGGCCCTCCACCCAGGTATCCGAACACGAAGGACGTGCCGGCAGCGGTCGCTTCCTGGAGGGCCAGCACCATGCGGTTGAGAAGGGCGAATCCGTCACGGGAAAACGGCACTTTAATAAGAATGAAACCTGTCGCAAACGTCAGCAAGAGGCCCTTGGCGATCAGGCGGACGTTCACCCCGCGACGGTTTTCACTCAGCAGCCAGGCGATGGCGATGAAGCTGCAGCACCCGAGCACGCTCTGCCAGATCATGCCGACTCCTTCATGTGCGCACCGCCACCAGCGAGGCCAGGCGCCGGAGCTCATCCTGGCCGGTGTCGCCCTCCTCGTGGTAGTGCAGGACCCGCAGGGCCAGAAAGCTGTGCAACAGTTCGTTCGGCCTCAGAAAATAGTCGCGGCAGTGCTCGCCGTGGCCCGCATCGCCCGGCATCTCGAGAAGGGTTTCGAAGATCAGCAGGCCGCCGGGCCTGAGCCCTTCGCGGATCTGGGGGAACAACCGCCGGTTGAGGTATAACGTGTTAAGGATCAGGTCGTAGCGCCCGGTGGGGATGTCAAAGGTGTCCAGGTCGGCGCAGATCGACCGGACCCCGGGGTGTCGGCCGCTGAACAAGGCCAAGCCTTCCTCCGCAATATCGACCGCGTCCACCGCAAAGCCCTGCTCTGCCAAGAAAAGCGCGTTGCGGCCGCTGCCGGCCGCTATGTCGAGGGCCGTTCGGCCCGGTGCCATGCTGAAAAACTCCTTCACGAGGCCGGAAGGCTCCGTCGGGTAGCCCTGTTTCCGGTATTTATCATTCCATTTGATGCGGTCGCGACGCATGGCTTGTTTCTTTTCTTAGGTCAGCACGTTTCCGGCCCATGTAACCTTTTGCGCTGAGGAGGGTCACTAATATCGGTTCGAATCGGATTCGGACCGTTGAGAGGTTCTAAATCCAAACTTTCTCAACCTCCTTCTTTTCTCGACGGGTGGTTCACTGCAACGTGAACCACCTTGTTCTTTTTACGACCCGCTGCCAGTTTCGCCGCCAGCTTGATGGCCTCGATCATGGACTGGGGGTTGGCACGGCCCTCGCCCGCCTTGCCGAATGCGGTGCCGTGGTCGACCGACACGCGGATGATGGGGAGCCCCAGCGTCACGTTCACGCCGGCCAGTTGGCCCCAGGTCCCGGTCTTATCGTCGTACTGAAACCCCATGAGCTTGGTCGGGATGTGTCCCTGGTCGTGGTACATTACTACGACAAGGTCGTACATGCCGCCGCGCATTTTGGAAAAAACGGTATCGGCCGGCAGGGGACCCTCGGCGGCAATCTTCTCCGCCCGGGCCGCTGCAACGGCAGGGGCGATCTCCTGATCGTCCTCGTTGCCGAACAACCCGCCCTCCCCGCAGTGCGGGTTCAACCCGGCCACGCCGATCCTGGGCGATTGGACCCCAAGCTGCGTGAGGGCTTCGTGGGCCAGGCGGATCACGTTGAGCACGCGCTCCTTCTTCACGCGCTCGCAGGCCTCCCGCAGCGACACGTGGGTGGACACGTGCGCGACCCGGAAGCTGCCCTCCGCGAGCATCATGGAATAATTTCGGGTTTGGGTGAGTTCGGCGTAGATTTCCGTGTGCCCGGCATAGTGGCGGCCGGCGGCGTTGATGGCGGCCTTGTTGATGGGGCCCGTCACGGTGGCATCGATTTCGCCGGCCATCGCCAGTTCGATCACCTTGGCCACGTAATCAAATGACGCCCCGCCCTGGCCGGGAGTGACCTCCTTGTGCCTCAACTGGGCCAACGGCAAGCGCTGCAGGTCGAGCACGTCTATTTTCCCGAAGCTGAACCCGGCCTCGCTCACCTGCCGGCACGCCGCCACCTCCAGCGTCAATTTGGAAAAGCGCACGGCATCGGCCACGATGTCGGCATCGCCCACCACAATCGGACGGCAGACGGCATACATCTCCGGCAGGGCCAGTGTCTTGGCGCAGATTTCGGGCCCGATCCCTCCCGGATCGCCCATGGATATGCCGATGATCGGCAGCTCGGATACACGCATAGCCTTAAATCCTCCAAGATGAAGCTTTCATTATCGCCCAACCCGGACAAGTCGGAACCAAATTCGAAATCCGAAGCACGAAACTCGAAACAAAGTCAAATTTTAAAATCCTTAATCCTATGCACTCCGCCCTATGCCTCGACCTTCAGCGGCAGCAGATCCGGTGCATGCGTCAGAACCGCCACACGCGCATGGGGTCCCTGGCGGCGCAGGGCTTCATCGACGCCCCACTGAAGGCTGGGGGCATGGGTGTGCCCGAGCTTCTTTTTGTGGTCGGGCGGTATCCCCGGTGAAAAGGTGATCACCGAGGCCTTTTCGCGCACGAGCGCCCAGGCAACGGCCAGCGCCGCTGCCACCCCGTTCTTCAACCGGCCGGCCCGGTACGCGGCCTTGATATCGGCCGACGGCCACGCCGTGTAGTCCAGCAGATCCGTGTGGACCGGGCTCACCCCTTCCGGGGCCGGAGTGCAGACGACGATGGTCCCGCCGGGTTTGACCATACGTTGGGCGGGATATTGGGATTTGTGGGACTGCCAAAAATCAAGGTCGCAGGGGTACGAGTTGGCGACCACGATGTCGGGCGTCTCGCGAAACTCGACCCCGTAGATCTCCCGCGCGGCCCGGGCCCCTTGCCGGAAGGCGGCGCGCATCTCACCGTAGAAGATGTCGGTGACCCGGCCTTCGCTGTCCATGACGACGTTGAAGATGGTCTTCATGCTCACGCGGTCGGCCATGTCGTCCATGTCCCGGCGCACCGGATTGTCTTCGATCCCCAGAAGCGAATCCCCGCCGCCCTCGCAGGAAAGCATGTGCGTCTCTGCGGTCGTCCTGGGGCCGCAGACCCCCGGCTGGATGATCTTGGAGCTCCCGGAATAGCCGGGGATGTGGTGCGGGACAATGGCGCCCAGCCCGATGACGACATCGGCCTCGACCACCGCACGGTTCACTTGCAGCGGGGTCCCGGCGCTGGAGGTGCCGAGTTCCACAAGGTTTGCGGGCTCCCGCCAGGCATGGTTGAAGACCCGGATGCGCCGCCGGACCTCCGGCCCCACCTTAGCCGTCATCTCGTCGTCGGTCATGTAACGGTGGGTGCCCAAGGCCATGATGCAGGCGATGTTGCGGTCGGGCACACCGGCGGCGTTCAGCCGGGTGAGCAGCGGGGGGATCATGCGGTCGGCCGGGGTCAGCCGGGTGTTGTCGTCGCTCACCAGGAGCACCCGGTCCGAAGGCTTGACCCACTGCTCGATGGGCGACTGCCCGATCGGGTTGGTCAACGCCGCATGGATGGCCGCATCCAGATCCGCGAGGGGGGTGGAAGCGTTGGGTTTCAGAACCTGCGCCAGGTTTCGGTCAGGCACCTCGAACTGCAGAGAGCTGCCGCCGAATGGTATCGTAACGGTTGCCATACAGGATCCTCATGAATTACTCGATCCGGTCAGATGAGTCAACACCGGCGGACTCAGTCGTTTTCGGCCCCCCGGCGGCCCCGCAGCATCTCGCCCACGGTGACGAGGCTGAACCCTTGGCTGCGCAGCTCACCGATGATGTCGGGCAATGCCTCCGCGGTCTTCCAGCCCCGGCCGTTCATGTGCATGACGACAATCGAGCCGCTGCGCGCGCCCGCCGTCACCGAGCGCACCAAACGCTCCTTCGATATGCCCGGATCCGGGTCGCCGGAAGCAAGGTCGAACTGGACCGTTATCAACCCGGCGTCAGCGGCGATCCTTGAAATACGTTCGTCATGCTCGCCGTAAGGGGGCCGATAGAGGGCGGCCTGCCTGCCGGTCAGCGAATACATGACGATCTGGGTCCATTCGAGTTCCCGGCGCACCTGTTCATCCGGGATCCGGGGCATGTGCGGGTGCAGAAACGAGTGATTCCCGAGCTCAAACAGGTCGACCGCAGCCAGCCGGCGGGTCTGATCCGGATGCTCCAGCATCCACTTCCCGCCCAGAAAAAGGGTCGCCGGCGTCCGGGTCTCGATCAGGACCCGGATGACCTCCTCATCGTAGCCGCTCGCGATTTTGGTGGCGCAGGCATCGAACGTGAGCGCCACCTGCTTCCGGTTGCGACCGCCGTGAAAAACCACCCGCGGATTCACCGGTGCGGCCGGCGGCGGCATGCGCACATCCAGGGGAGTCGGAGAATAGCGAAGAATGTTAGGCGGGATGCGCTCCAGCTGCACGTCCCCCGCGCCGGCTGAACAGACGACAGCCGCCGTCCCGGCAAAAGCGATGATCAGCGCCCACCGGATGAAGGTGATTTTCAAATCGTTGACCGCTTTACCGTGCATAGGTTATCATAACGCACGTTTCCAAAACTGGCGAGGCCGCAGCGAATGTTCGACATGCTCCACCACCTGAGAGCGGATCACCTGTCCGGACGGCGCGGAGGCCTTTACGCCGTTTGCTCGTCGCGCCGCGAGGTGCTCGCGGCCGCGATCGAGTTGGCCCGCGGCCACGGCCGGCCCCTGCTGGTCGAGGCCACGGCCAACCAGGTCAACCAGTTCGGCGGCTATACCGGCATGACCCCCCAGGCGTTTGCGTCGAGCCTGAGCGCCATGGCCGCCGCCATGGACTTTCCTCAGGAGAACCTGCTGCTGGGGGCCGATCACCTGGGGCCGTACGTGTGGAAAAATGAGCCGGCTGCAGCGGCCATGGCCAAGGCCGCCGAACTTGCCCGCCAATGCGTGGCGGCCGGGTTCCACAAATTGCATTTGGACGCCGGTTTCGGCTGCTGCGACGACCCGCCGCAGGGTCTTCTGCTGGAAATCGTCGCCGCGCGCACGGCGGCCCTGTGCCAGGCTGCCGAAACCGCCGCCGAGGGGCGGCCCGCCGGCCGACGGCTGCCGCGTTATGTCATCGGCGCTGAGGTTCCCGTTCCGGGCGGCTCATTGGCAAACCCGGAGGATATCGAGGTCACACGGCCGGCGGACGTGGCTGAATTCATTGCATTAACCGAATCTCGATTCCTAAAAGCAGGCCTGTCCGGCGCGTGGGAACGGCTGCTCGCGGTGATCGTCCAGCCCGGCGTCGAGTTCGGAAATTTCAGCGTCGCCCGCTACGTACCCGCCAAGGCCCGCGCGCTCTCGGCGTTTCATCGGAATCTGCCGGGGATCATGACCTACGAGATTCACTCCACCGACTACCAGCCGCCCGAGTCCCTGGCACGCATGGTCGACGATCATTTCACTCTGCTGAAGGCCGGCCCTTGCCTGACGAACGCTTTTCGCAAGGCGGTGTTCGCACTGGAAGACATTGAAACCGAGTACCTGAAATCCCGCCGGGGCGTCGTTCGGTCCGACATCCGCCGCGTGGTGGAGCGCCAGATGACCGCCGCGCCGGAGCACTGGAGTTCCCATTATCACGGCACCGATGACGAACTCCGGCGCATGCGCTGCTCCAGCATGCTTGACCGCATCCGCTATTACTGGGGGCACCCGGACGTGGAGTCGGCCCTTGTTCGCCTGCACGCCAATCTGGGCCCGGCGCTGCCGACAAGCCTCTTGCACCAGTCGTGGCCCGATGCCGACCCGCCGGCCGCAGACGGCGCGTCGTCCGTGAGCCCTGCAGCGTTCATCCGACGCTGGGTCCAAAAAGCGCTGCGGCCCTACCTTGACGCCTGCCGGTGAGGGAACGCCTGGAGGCGAGGATAGGCGATAGGAGCGGCCTGGAGGCCTTGAGGAGCGCTGCGCTTGAGGCGAGATGAAGCGCAATAAGGGGATTGGGCTTCTGACGAAGTCGCTTTGTTACAGCCCTGTGGGAGCGGCATCTTGCCGCGACGCTATCGTGGCTGGAAGTAACTCCCACAATAACAGCACTTCATTACCGATTCGGATGGCTCCGCGCGCCATAACCTGCTTCTGACGAAGCCATTAAAGGGTATAAACCACAAGGAGGTGCCTCATGGCAAAGCTGGCTCTGTGCATCGGCATCAACGACTATCCCGGGACCGGCAGCGACTTGTCGGGATGTGTGAACGACGCCAACGACTGGGCGACGGAGTTCGCCAAGCGCGGGTTCAGTGTGGAGAAGCTCTTCGACCGGAAGGCTACGGGAAACGGGATCCGCAAGGCGATCGGCAACCTCATCGCCAAGGCCAAGAGCAGGGACAGCGTCCTGATCCAGTACTCGGGTCACGGGTCGTTCGTGCCCGACCAGGACGGCGACGAGCCGGACGGGACCGACGAGTGCATCTGCCCCTACGACATCGGCGCCAGGGGCCCGATCACGGACGACGAGCTGTTTGACCTCTTCAGCGCCCGGGCGCAGGGGGTCCGGCTGGTGATGGTTTCCGACTCCTGCCATTCGGGCACCGTGGCACGCTTCGCGCCGATCGCCACCCCGCCGAGCATGCCGGGACGGAGGGCTCCCCGACGGATCGTCCGCTTCCTGCCGCCGGCGGTGTTTCTCTCAAAACGCGAGGCCGCGAAGCTGGGCCTCACCCGCGCACTGCGCCGGTCAAGCCCGCCGGGCCGCTACGCCGCGCTCCTGATGTCGGGCTGCCAGGACACGGAATACAGCTACGATGCCTGGTTCCAGGGCCGGCCGAACGGCGCCTTCACCTATGTCGCCCTGCGCGCCCTAAAGTCGCTTCCGGCAAAGGCGACCTACCGCGACTGGTACAAGGCGATCCGCAAGGTGCTGCCGTCCCAGCAGTATCCCCAGACCCCCAATTTTTACGGGTCGACCCGCATGAAACGCTGGAAGGTGCTGGGATGAATTGCCCCCCGGGTCAGGGCGCCAGAATCGTCAGGAACGACGACTGCCGGGGGTCCTTGTCGATGAAACGGCGGATCCACTCCTGCCCCGACGGGGATGCGGCCACCTCGCCGAAGAGTTGGGCGTCGTTTTTGAGGCCTTTTTTGAACCCGGCCCGGTAGCCGTAATCGAGGGCTCTGATCGCGCATTGAGACGCGAACCTGCGCGCCGCGCGGAGATCCGCCGCCTCATCTGCGTGCGCCGCCGCCGAGGACATCAGTTCCTGGACCATGGGGTTCTTCAGCAAGGCTTTCAGTTGAACCTTCTGCCGCGCGGCCAGCGCGTCCCAGTCCCTGCGCGGCGGTTTTTTCCTGCCTTCGATGAAGGCCCGGGCCGCTTGAAACGCGACGCGCAGCGCCGTTCCCGAAGGGGTCACCTCATCCACCAGCCCTATTCGCAGGGCCTGTCTGGCGCCGACCGGTTCGCCGTTCACGCTCATCTCGGCCGCCTTGCGGGGGCCGATCAACCGCGGCAACCGCTGCATGCCGCCGTAGCCCGGGATGATCCCCAGTTTTATTTCCGGCTGGCCGATAACGGCGTTCTCGGTCGCGATGCGATAGTGGGCGGACATGGCGAGCTCATTGCCGCCGCCCAGGGTGAAACCGTCCAGGACGGCGATGACCGGGATCTTGAGGTTCTCGATCTCGGAGAAAAGCCTTAGGACCGACCGTGCCATCTCCTCGATGCGCCGGGCGCTGCTGCCGGCAAACTCCGTCACGTCCGCGCCGGCCACGAAGGCCCGCCCCGCTCCCCTGAGGATCAGGCCGCGGACCCTCCGGCCTTGAATGCCCCTGCGGGCTCGGATCTCTGCGACCACTTCCCCCAACCCGCGGATGAGGTCGCTGTTGAGGGCGTTCAGGGCCTCGGGGCGGCACAAGGTCAGAATGCCCACCTCGCCTGCCAGGTGGAAATCGACGTGCCGTTTTTTCCCGGCGTCGGATTGGATCAGGTGCTCGCCGAGGTAGCCGTTTTCAAAGGCCGCGATGCTGCGGCCGGCACGGTCCGCCTGCACCAGCGCGACGCCCTTGGGTCTGCCCATCCGCCCGTCGAGCATTTTCTGCTGAATGTCCGGCAGCCCTTCCAGCCCGACCACATCCAGGTCCTCCTGCTCCATCACCAGACGCTTACGGCCGAGCAGGCGAACGACGTCCCGGGCCTGGGAGGACCGGTACATGTGGGACCCCAGGATGGAAAGGTTGACAGGCCCCCCGGCGATCACGAAGCCGCTGGGCATGTCGTCCTGCTCGTTGAAATCCCGCAGGAGAAACGTGCTGAAATGCAGCGTGCTCTGGTCGGTCCGCTCGACGATGAAATCGGGGCTCACCCGGGGGCCGAAGATGTCCCAGACGGCCTTTCCCAGGGATCGGGCGGCGGCCATGTAGTCCCTGCCGTAGGACGGGTTGGGCTTCCCGTCGTCGGTCAGGGGGTCCGGCATGTCCGCCGGCAGGTTGAACCGGTCGCGGTCGATCACGCGGGACTCCGGAATCCCCATCTGCCGCAGTTCCTGCAGGCCCGCCGGTTCGGTCGCACGGGATGCGATGATGCCGATTTCGGCGCGGCGCTCCAGCGCGGCCCTGGTAAAGGCGAGGGCATAGGCATCCGCCCCCCAGATCAGTCCCTTGCGGCCGGGAGGCAACCCGATCTCGGAGAAGATGTCCCGGGGGCTTTGGGTGCGGATGAGGACCTGCTTCTGCCGCATCCATACCCAGCGGGCATCCAGCACCAGTCGGCGATCCCCGCAAAAGAAGGTTTCCTTGTATTCCCCTTTTATCCCGCCTCCGGTGGCTCCGAAAAACGCGAGCCGGCCGTTTTCGGCAAGCGCCGACGCCAATAGGGGAAAATTCCGCCCGCCGGTGTGCTCGAAGACCTTATCCACGGGGCGACCTTCGTTGGCCGCGAAAACCGCCTGCCGGAATGGCCCCGTGCGAGCGCGCCACTCTTCGACCGGCATGCCCTCCGGGATGACCCCGAAGACATGGGACGGTATCCGCCGACGGTCGATGAAGGCATCGGCGATCTGGCGCTCGATCAGGGTGTGCGCCAGCTCCGGGTTGGACCCCATCAGAATGACACGCGCACCGAGGGCCTTCGCGAGCTGGGCGCCGGCAAAGCTGGTCCCCTTGCCGCCGCCCATCAGGAGCACGGAGTCGCCCGGTGTCACCGCCAGGCGCTCCACGATCGCCCGGTAGGCGGTTCCATACGTCAGCAGCAGCGCGGCCAGCCGCTCGGGGCTGTGGGATTTCAATTCGTCGGCGACCGGGATGGCGCGCTCCTCGTCGACGACGGCGAACTGGGCATTGAACCCGTCATGGGTTTCATAGCCGCGGATGATGTTCCGGCCGGTCCAGGAATCCAGGATGACCGCCTGCCCGACCTTGAGCGTCTTCACGGCCGCCCCGGCGTCGACCACGATCCCCAGCGCATCGCTGCCCGGTATGTGGATCGTGCTGCCGTCGCCCCGTCCGAACACCGGCACGGGCAGCCCCAGGCTGGCGAAATTGGTGTTGAAGTTCGGCCCGGTGGCCAACACCGCCACCAGCACCCGGCTGCCGTCTTCCGGGTGCAGCCGCGGGCAAGGGGCCTCCGCGAGCTTGAGGAACCGGCCGGGGGGGCCGTACTGGTCTCTCACGATGGTGAGCGCGTCCATGGTCTGCGGAAGCGCCATCGCAATGCCCGGGCATTGGCCCAGCGGCCATTTGGTGTCGGCTTTTTTAGCCATCAACTGTCCCTCCAAATGCTAGAATAATTAGAAGTGGAAAACCTCGGATCACGCCCGAGGGATAGAACTGCAATGCCGCCGTCGGGTGCCGGAAGGGGTTATGATGAAACCACTTCTAACGTTTGACGTTCATCAGTCGGGCGATGTGGGCCTTGCGGTGCTTGCCCAGCGTCTTGAGCGCTCGGGCGACTTCGGGCAGCGCGTTCATATTCTCGGCCGCTTCGCCGTAGTAGCGATCCGCACGCGCTTCCAGCCGGGTGGCGGTCTCCAGCGCCTCGGTTGCACTCATAGCGGCCGCCCCTTCGCAGGCCTCGCAGAATGAGTCGCGCGTGAAATTCCGGACCGACTCCAGGATCATCTCCGTCGCATTCTCGTGCCGAATGCGCTGCACCGTCGCGATGGTGCGCCCCGCATCGGCGCCCAGTTCGGAAAAGAGCGCCCGGTAGGCCGCACAGTTCGGGTTTGCGGCGGCCGCCGCATAAAACGCCTGGTCCTGGCGCTCCAGGTCCTCGGCGAAATTCAGGATGCTTCCGAAATTCTGAAGTGGCATGTCCTGCTCCTGAAAAAGATTCGTGGGGAAAGGCAACCGGACCGGTGCCGGAATGCATCAGGGCTCAAGCCATAGCATTAGTGCAATACGCTTTTCAAGAGCAGGCTTAAAGAAGAAAATGCGGGCGGAACCCGTCCTCACTTGGAAATGGGTTCGGTCTGTTTCCTGGACGCTTTCACGCAGTCCTCGAGAACGCGGGTGGCCGGCAGATGGGGGGGAGCGGTCGGCATTTTTTCAAAAATGCAGTCGCAAACGGCCGGGGTGTAAATCTTGGCAAGTTTTTTATACTCGGACTCGGTCCCGAAACTGGTGATATAATTCTTGCCATATCGATAGTTGTAGAAGCAAGCCCGCTGCAGAATGACCGCCGCCTGCGGCGACGGCGGCTTTGCGGCATACAGGGTGATGCAATCATCATAGGTTTTGACAACCGGGATGCTCTGGCCCGACGCCGACGAGGGAAGCACCACGAGAATAAGACCAAATGCAAGAAGTGCTGCGCGATGATTCATCCTGCAAACTCCTTTTTTTTTACAACCACCCCTTGCGTTTGAAATAAAGGAAAGGCAAGGCGGCCGAGACGACCATGAGGAAAACCGCCAAGGGGTAGCCGAAGTCCCAGTGCAGCTCCGGGATGAACTTGAAGTTCATGCCGTAGATGCTGGCGATGAGAGTCGGCGGAAGGAAAACGACGGCGGCCACCGAGAACAGCTTGATAATCTGGTTTTGTTCGATGTTGATCATCCCCAGGGTGGCGTCGAGCAGAAACGTGATCTTGTTCGACATGAAGGAAGCATGGTCCGCCAGGGAGGCCAGGTCCCGGCTGATTTCTTTGAGGGTCTCCCGGATCTGGCCGGCCTGCTCGTGGTGCGCGACGGCCTGGTTCAAATAGAGGGCCATGCGGCTGACGCTGACGATACTTTCGCGCAGGGTTGAGAAGTGATTCCCCTCATGACCGATGTCCGTGATCGTCGCGTGCAGGTTGATTTTTTTCCTGGACTTCCTGACGCCTTGGGTGAAAATCATGTTGGATATACGCTCCACTTCGGCGCTGTGCATCTCCAGGATGTCGGCCATGCGGTCGATGATCATTTCCAGAAGCCCGATCATCACGTCCGTGCTGGAGGAGCAGTTGCTGCCGGGTTTCTGGATCCGGGCGGCGAAGGCGTCGAAGGGCTTGGGGTTCAAGTACCTAACGGTGACGAGGTAAGCCTCGGACAGGATGAAGGTGATGGCCGAGGACTCCATGCTGTCGTGTTCGGGGCTGGTGATACCGGTGGCCGTCATGAAGAAGGCCCCGTTTTCCTGGTAAAGCCGGCTGGTGGCTTCGATCTCCTGCATCTCGGCCCGGCTGGGGATTTCAATCGACAGGTGTTTTTGGACCTGGGAGATCTCTTCGGTGCCGGGGGACACCAGATCGATCCATATGTTCCGGGACGGAAGCCCGGGCTTGTCCCAGGAATCAATCTGCCAGTGACCGTCGGTGCGGTGGAAAACCCGGATCATTCCATCTCCATCGTTTCAGGTGCTGACGCGTGGACTTAACCCTTTGAATGCTAAAATGTTATATTTAGCACCTATTATTTATATTGTACAATTTTTTCCGGTCGTTTTACAGTGCTTCTTTTTTTGTAAACCCTTCGGCGCAACCGACCGTCTGCTGTTGGAGATCAAGGTGAGGGGTCAACGGCCGATAATAGTTCAGGCTGACCCCTTCCCGTTTTTCATCATTCATTTGAGCAACGGGAAAAAAGGTCGGAACTTTTTCGTGCCCAGCGGGTTTGAACCAGCAAGACACACCGAGCAAAGCGGGGTCCAAAAACAAACTTTAAATCCGAGCGTAAAAGGAGCCTTTCCATGTTCAACCATCGCATCATGGCATTCACGACCGCAGCTTTTCTCTTTCTTTTTCTCACCACCATCGACGCCTTTGCCGGCCAGCAATCCCGAACCGGCAGCTACCAGAGCCGGAAAACCAGCGGGACCTGGCAGCAGGATGTCCATC
>Ga0209450_10000685_pt1 | contig 17129 bp, 13 predicted proteins | sample FrelakmetLWP11LW_FD_187149 | JGI IMG/M metagenome (GOLD analysis project Ga0209450, IMG submission 187149) | Freshwater lake sediment microbial communities from the University of Notre Dame, USA, for methane emissions studies - LWP11 LW (SPAdes)... | ecosystem: Environmental > Aquatic >...
AGCACCGGCAGCGCGCTGTCGTTGCCCATCGAGCCGATCGCCTCCTCGCCCTGGGTGGCCATCGGCTCCATCAGCAGCTTCAGGTCCTCCTGCGTGTAGCCGAAGGCCTGCTGGCGGTCGAGAAGCGGCACCTCGACGCGCGCCGCCGAGCCGATGCCGATCGCCGGCGCCTCCAGGTCGTCGAGCTTGACGCGGATGCGGCGGATCCACTCCTTGTACGGCTTGGCCGCCGCCAGCTGCGCCTTGATCTCGGCGTCGTCGATGATGCGGCCCTGCTCGGTGTCGATCAGGAACATCTTGCCCGGCTGCAGGCGCCACTTCTTGACGATGCGTGCGTCGGGAATCGGCAGCACGCCCATCTCGGAGGCCATCACCACCAGGTCCTCGTCGGTGACGATGTAGCGCGCCGGGCGCAGGCCGTTGCGGTCGAGCGTCGCGCCGATGTGCATGCCGTCGGTGAAGGCGATCGCCGCCGGGCCGTCCCACGGCTCCATCATCGCCGCGTGGTACTCGTAGAAGGCGCGGCGGCCCTCGTCCATCAGCGTGTGCTGCTCCCACGCCTCCGGGATCATCATCATCACCGCGTGCGCCAGCGGGTAGCCGGCCATGGTCAGCAGCTCGAGCGCGTTGTCGAAGCAGGCGGTGTCTGACTGCCCCTCGTAGATCAGCGGCCACAGCTTCTTCAGGTCCTCGCCGAGCACCGGCGAGCTCATCACGCCCTCGCGGGCGCGCATCCAGTTGAAGTTGCCCTTGACCGTGTTGATCTCGCCGTTGTGGGCGATCATCCGGTACGGGTGGGCCAGCTCCCAGCTGGGAAAGGTATTGGTCGAAAAGCGCTGGTGCACCAGCGCGATGGCGGTCACGGCGCGCGGATCGCGCAGGTCCGGGTAGTAGCGGCCGACCTGCTCCGCCAGCAGCAGGCCCTTGTACACCACCGTGCGGCTGGACATCGACGGCACGAAGTATTCCTTGCCGTGCTTGAGGTTCAGCCGCTGGATCTTGTGGCTGGCGCGCTTGCGGATCACGTAAAGCTTGCGCTCCAGCGCGTCCGGCACCATCACGTCCGGGCCGCGGCCGATGAAGATCTGGCGGATCCTCGGCTCGCGGTTCTTCACCAGCGGCGACATCGGCATCGAGTGGTCGACCGGCACGTCGCGCCAGCCGAGCACCACCTGGCCTTCCTCGCGCACGGTGCGCTCGAGTTCCTGCTCGCAGGCCAGCCGCGAGGCGTGTTCCTGCGGCAGGAAGATCATCCCGACGCCGTACTCGCCCGGCGGCGGCAGGCCGATCTCCGTCTTGGCAAGTTCCTCGCGGTACAGCGCATCGGGGATCTGGACCAGGATGCCGGCGCCGTCGCCGCACAGCGGGTCGGCGCCGACCGCGCCGCGGTGGTCGAGGTTTTGGAGGATCAGCAGCGCCTGGCCGATCAGCGCATGGCCGGCCTTGCCCTTGATGTGGGCGACGAAGCCGACGCCGCAGGCGTCGTGCTCCGACGCGCGCGCATACATGCCCTTCTGCGCGGCGTCATCGAGGATCCGGTCGTGATCGGGAAGGTCCATGTCGCGCTCCAAGCTGCAGGCCCGCACTGTACTGCGCCGCAACACCCATCACAACCAGAAAAAATGGGGTCAGAGTCGATTTTTCGATCGATTTCGTCTCCAGCTCAGAAAATAGGGACAGAGTTAGAATGCATATGAATCATCTACTTACCAACTCTCCTTGGTCGGCCTTCCCCGCCGGAGCGGCTCGGCGCGACGCCCCGACATGGCAGCGATCTCGGTGATGAATGCGCGTTCTCCCAGCGCCCAACCTCGATGGGTCGCCTGGCGGATCGCTTCGGTCTCCGCATCCGGGAAGCCAGGCTCGAAAAGCCGCCGATAGGCCGACTGCCGCTCGAACGGCGTGTTGCCCAGCGCCCAGTAGACCCCATGCTCGGTGATCAACTGATCGACGGTCTGACCGAGCTGGTGACGATGGCTCGACCAGCGGTAGCCGGCGGGTCCCTCGACCAATCCGGCGCGAACCGGGTTCATCTCGATGTAGCGCATGCAGGCAAGGAGATAACGGTCGGTCTCGACCACCGTCGAACGGTACCGCCCCTCCCACAGCGTGCCGGTACGGCCGTGCCGGACGTTGAACCAGCGCACGTACCGGCGGCCAAGCGACTGCATCACCCGCGCCAGCGTGTCGCCCGCAACCGGGGTGAGCAGCAGGTGCACGTGGTTCGGCATCAGCACATAGGCGTGGACCGCCGCCCCGTGCCGTGCCGCCAGCTCAGTCAGGTCGTCGAGGTAGCGGACGCAGTCAGCGTGGTCGACGAAGATCGACTGGCGATTGTTGCCGCGCTGGATCAGGTGATGCGGAAGCCCCGGCGCGGTCAGGCGGGCAAGCCGAGCCATCTGGGGTCTCGAGGTTCGGAAATCGGAAATTCGACTCTGACCCCAATTCTGACCCCAATTCTGTCACTTGATCCAGATGCGCTCGTTGCCGGTGTCGACGTGGACGAAGCCCTTGTTCAGGTACATGCCGACGCCCCCCTCGCCGAACAGGCTAGCCATGCCGGCGAGGCGAGCCAGCGGCACGCCGGGAACGGTGATGTCGGCCGCCTGCCCGTTCAGGTGGCGCGAGTTCAGCGCCGCGCCTTCCGCCCGGTAGTTGGTGGCGAAAGTGCGGTAGCCCGAGGTGACGTGGATCGGCTGCCTGAGGCCGTTGAAGCCGATCCAGTTCTGCAATCCGCACAGCACGTCGAGCAGCCGCGGCGACATCGCGAAGCTCTTGCTCGCCTGCGCGTCGCGCAGCAGCCAGCAGATCTCCCGGTAGGCCTCGCCGCTGTAGCCCGCGTCGGGCGTCCAGTAGACGGCGCGGACCTGGTCTTCGCCACGGATCAGCCAGAGCGAGCGCTCACCCTGCAGAAGTCGCGCACGCCAGTTCTCGACGGCGGGCGCCGGGCCGGGCGAACCCGCCGCCCGCCCCAGCGCGGGCGCCAGCAGGCTGCCGGCGGCGCAGCAGGCGCAGCCGAGCAGGCGGCGGCGGCCCGCGACCGGCACGTCGACGGCCTCCTGGCAACGCTCGCTCACTGGACTACCCTCCGCGCTGCGCGCTGCGGGATTCGCGCTTGGGAGCGGCCTGTCGAGCTCATCGCACGCATCTCAGATCTCCCCGACCTCGAACAGCCGTCGATGCTCCTTGATCGCATACCGATCGGTCATGCCGGCCACGTAGTCGGCGATCGCCCGCGGCCCGTCGCGCTCGGCGCGCTGCCTGTGGTCGACCGGCAGCAGCCTGGGTTCGTCGAGGAAGGCCTGGAACAGTTCGCGCAGGATGCGCCGAGCCTTCGCCGTCATCCGCATCACCTGATAGTGGCGGTACAGATGATCGCGCAGGAAGACCTTCAGCGCGTCCGCCTCGGCGCGCACCGGCGCCGAGAACGCGACCAGCGGCGGCGCGGCGCGCACGTCGTCGACCGACGCCGGTGCGGCCGCCGCGATGCGCCGGCGCGACTCGGCGGTCAGGTCGACCACCAGCGCGTTGATCATCCGCCGCACCGTCTCGTGGATCATCCGCCGCTCGCCGATGCCGGGGTGCCCGGCCCGTACCGCCCGCGCATGGCGGGCGAACACCGGCACCTCGTCCAACTGGGCCAGCGAGAGCAGCCCCGAGCGCAGGCCGTCGTCGATGTCGTGGTTGTTGTAGGCGATCTCGTCGGCCAGGTTGGCGACCTGCGCCTCGACCGACGGCTGCCGGCGAAGCAGGAAGCGCTCGCCGAGCGCGCCCAGCCGCCGCGCGTTTTCCGGCGAGCAGTGCTTCAGGACTCCCTCGCGCGTCTCGAAGCACAGGTTCAGGCCGTCGAAGGCCGCGTAGCGCTCCTCGAGTTCGTCGACCACCCGCAGCGACTGCAGGTTGTGCTCGAAGCCGCCGTACGGAAGCATGCATTCGTTCAGCGCGTCCTGCCCGGCGTGGCCGAACGGCGTGTGGCCGAGGTCGTGCGCCAGCGCGACAGCCTCGACCAGGTCCTCGTTGACCGCGAGCGCGCGGGCCAGCGAGCGCGCGATCTGCGCCACCTCGAGCGAGTGCGTCAGCCGGGTGCGGAACAGGTCGCCCTCGTGGTTGATGAACACCTGCGTCTTGTACTCGAGCCGGCGAAACGCCGTGCTGTGCACGATCCGGTCGCGATCGCGCTGGAAGTCGGTGCGGTTGTCCGCCGCCGGCTCGGCGTGCACACGGCCGCGCGTGGCCGCGGCGTGCACCGCGTAGGCGGCCAGTCCGCGGTCGGCATCGATCACAGGTAGCCGCCGGCCGCCAGCGTGGCGTCGAGCGCGTCCGCCGGAACGCCGCGCTGGATCGCCCGGCCGATGCGTTCGAGCAGGATGAAGCGGATCTCGCCGGCATCGGCCTTCTTGTCGCCGCGCATCGACGCGAGCGCCGCGGCCCGCCCCAGGCCGGCGATGCGGGCCGGCAGTCCCGCCGCGGCAACCGAGCGCTCGACCATCCCGACCTCGACGGGCGAAATCAGCCCGAGTCGCCGCGACAGGTCCGCGGCGAGGCAAATCCCGCAGCCGACCGCCTCGCCGTGCAACCAGCGCTCGTAGCCTGTCAGCGCCTCTATCGCATGGCCGAAGGTGTGGCCCAGGTTCAGCAGCGCCCGCTCGCCGACTTCCTTCTCGTCGCGGGCAACGATCGCCGCCTTGATCTCGCACGAGCGCGCGATCGCCTCGGCCAGCGCCCCTTCCTCGCAGGCGCGCAGGCGCGGCATGTCGACCGTCACCCGCTCGAAGTACTGCGCATCGGCGAGCAGTCCGTGCTTGAGCACCTCCGCCAGCCCGGCCGACAGTTCGCGCGGCGGCAGCGTGCGCAGGGTGTCGGTGTCGGCGACGACCGCCTCCGGCTGGTGGAAGGCGCCGATCAGGTTCTTGCCGCGCGGATGATTGACGCCGGTCTTGCCGCCGACCGACGAATCGACCTGCGCCAGCAGCGTGGTGGGCGCCTGCACGAAGCGGATGCCGCGCATGTAGATGGCCGCCGCGAAGCCGGCGATGTCGCCGACCACCCCGCCGCCGAGCGCAACCAGCACGCTGCGCCGGTCGGCGCAAGCCCGCAGCAGCGCGTCGAGCACCGCCTCGACCGCGCGCATGTCCTTGCCGGTCTCGCCGCCGGCAAGCTCGAACACCTCGGTCGGCGCCACCCGCACAAGCGCCGCCCGCGCGCGCGGCGCGTAGATCGGCCCGACCCGCGCGTCGGTGACCACCAGCAGCCGCGACGGCCGCAGCGGGCCGACGAACTCGCCCAGCCGGTCGAGCAGACCGGAGCCGATGTGGATGTCGTAGGGCCGGCCGGCAAGGTCGACCGAGAGGCGGCGCATGCCCCGATTCTATTGAGCTTCGCGCCAGGGCCGCCCGGTTCAGCCGCCGCCGAGCACCGCGGCGACCCGCTCGTCCTGCAGCAGCCGGGCCACCAGCCGGTTCGGGTTGCCGGCGCTCGAGTGCACGGTCACGTGCGCGATGCTCTCGTAGAGGGCTTCGCGCTCGGCGAGCAACTGCGTGATCCGCCCACGACGGTCGGCCGTCTGCAGCAGGGGACGGGCGCGGTCCTTCTGCGTACGGCGCAGGATCTCGTCGACCGAGGCGCACAGGTACACCACCAGGCCCCGCTCGCGCAGGTGCCGGCGGTTCTCGGCGCTCAGGATCGCCCCGCCGCCGGTGGCCAGCACGGTGCGCGGCCGCTGCGTCAGTTCGTCGATCAGGGCCGCCTCGCGGCGGCGGAAGCTCTCCTCGCCCTCGAGCTCGAAGATGGTGGCGATGCTCACCCCGCTGCGCGCCTCGAGCTCGCGATCGCAGTCGATGAACTCGTAGCCGCAGCGGCGCGCCAGCAGCCGGCCGACGGTCGACTTGCCGGCGCCCATCATGCCGATCAAGAAGATGCGGTCAACCGTCACCGTTACCGATGCCCGCCCTGCCGGTGGCAACCGGGCCGGCATCGGGTGCCGGCCCCGTCGCCTTCGACGCACCCGCAGCAGAGGCGCGACGCATCTCCGCGGCCGTGCGGCCGCCGCACCGGGCGCCGCCGGACCTCGGCAGCGGTCACGATCAGTAGACGACCGTGACCGCCGGCAGGATCGTGGTCCCTCCCAGCGGCGTCTTGACCGTGATCCGCAACAGGCGCGAAGCATCGCCCCGGCACCCCTGCGGGGCATTCGGGTCCGGCGACGCCGTCGCAGCAATCGACAGGTCGATCGCGATGCTGCTCGCCGAGAGCGTGTTCGGAACGGGCGAGCCCACGATCGTTACCTTGTCAGCCGGGAAGGACGGACTGACCTCCGCCGTGACCGTCGTGCCCGCCGGCATCGGGTTGCCATTGATGTCGGGCAGCGCGAACGCCAGCGTCCCCACGCAGGTTGCTGCGGAGAACGGGCTCAGGCGAACGGACGACGGCAGGTCGGCGACCGCGTTCGAGGCCGAAAGCACGATCTGCGCCGTGTCGCGGACGTGGGCCAGGCCCCAGACGCCGTCGCAGCTATTCGGACGTCCTGGCGCGGCAAGCGGGCTGCTCGCGCACACCGACGTCGCCAGCGCGTTGAAGGCGATGAATTCCTCCGAAGTCTGGAAGTTGCCGTCGAAGTTGGCGTCGACGAACGCGTCGCCCAGGTCGCCGAACGGCTCCCCGCTGTCGTAGCGGTTGTTGCCGTTCGTATCCTGGAAGGTCTCTTCGCCGACCGCCCAAGCCAGCACGGCCACCCGACCGCCGGCCGGGCGATTTGCCTGGCTGCGGAAGTTCACCGAGCAGGCGCCCGCCGTGGTCCGGCAGGACGGTTCGATGAGCGCCCCCGACGACCGGAAGTTGATGGTCGTGCCGTTCGGCACGGGGTTGCCGACACGGTCGGCGGCGCGGATCGTCAGCGAGGTCGTCGTCCCGTCGACGTTCCAGCCCTCGATGTTGAAGGTCTGGACCGACAGGCTAAGACGGTTCTGCGTCGGCAGCCCGGTCTGGATCGTCAACAGGCTGGACACCGCGTTCAGCCCGGAGGCAGTCGACGCCACGACACGAACCGGCCCCGGCTGGGTGCCGGCAACCACGGTCGTGCTTACGGTGCCGTCGGCCGCGGTCTGCTTGGTCACCGGAACGGACTGGCCGTCGAGGGTCACGCCGCCGACTGACGTCGACAGGCTGAGGGTGACGGGCAGGTTCGCCACCGCCTGCTGGGCGGCGTTGACCACCTTGAAGATGACCAGCGACGAGGTCTGGCCGCCGCTGCCGGAAACCGAGATGACGTCCGGCGTCGCGCTGACGAACTGTATTGCAGTCGGCGGCGCCGGCAGGATCGTTATCGTTGTCTGGACCGACACAGCGCCGTCGGCCGAGATGGTGATCGTGTCCTGCCCGCTGCAGCCCTTGTCGGTGTAGACCGCGGTGGCCACCCCGTTGACGGTGACGACGGATTCAGGCAGCGAGGCCAGCCCGCTGGAGGTACACGACGAGGTGAAGCGCACGCTCACTGGAACCGACGTCGGCACGCCGGACACGGTGACGCCGATCGTCGAGGTCTGCAGCGGGTTGATCGACGCCGGATTGCGCGTCACGTTACCCAGACTGATGCTGGTGGCGCCGACCTGGAAGGCCGCGCTCGTCGCCGGGGCATCCTTCTCGTTGACGGCGGTCGCCGTCACGGTTCCCGCGCCCTGCGCCGTCAGGCCGGCCGCGATCAGCGTCACCGCGAACTTGCCGTTGGCGTCGGTGATGCCGTTGCCCGAGGCCGGCGACAGCACTGCCACCGGAGAACTGCCCCCGGAACCCAGCGAGAACTGAACGAGCGAGTTGGCGACCGGCTTGCCGGTGGCGTCGGTAAGCGTCGCCGTGGCGTTCAACGGCGAGGCCAGCGTCAGCGTGTTGCGGCTCGCCCCGGTGGCCGGGTCGGTCAGGGCCAGGCTGACCGCGGGAGCCACAGCCGGTGGCGCGGTGGGCACGACCTGGAACGACACCGAGACCGGTGGCGCATCGGTCTGGTTGACCGCTGTCGCCTTGATCGTGCCGCTGCCTTCCGCGGTCGCATTGGCGGCGATCAGCGAGGCCGTGAACCTGCCGTTGGCGTCGGTTATTCCGCTGCCGGACGAAGGCGACAGCACAGCCACGGCGGAGCTTCCGGCGAACGTGAGCGAGAGCTGGATCAGCGAGTTGGCCACCGGTTTGCCGCTGCCATCGAGCAGGGTGGCGGTCGCGTTCAGCGGCGAAGTGCGCGTCACGGTGTTGCGGCTCGCGCCGGTCAGCGGGTCGGTCAGCGCCAGCCTCAGCGACGGCGCCTGCGGCGGCAGTGCCGTCGCCACGACCTGGAACGAGGCGCTGGACGCCGGCGTATCCGTCACGTTGAGCGCCGTCGCGGTGATCGTGCCACCGCCTTCTGCGCTCGGACTGGCCGCCAGCAGGCTGACCGCGAAGCGGCCGTTGGCGTCGGTAACGCCGCTGCCGGAGGCGGGCGACAGCGTCGCCGACGACGAGCCGGCGAACGTCAGCGCAAACTGGATCAGCGAATTGGCTATCGGACGGCCGCCGGCATCGGTCAGGGTCGCCGTCGCGGTGAGGGGCGCTGCGACGTTCAGCGAGTTCTGGGCCGCACCCGACGAGTTGGTCAGAGCGACGACCAGCTTGGGCAGCGCCGGGGCCGGCGTGGTCGCGCCTGGCGCCTCGCTGCCACCGCAGTTCGCAAGGAGCGCGGCCGCCAACAGAGCGCCGATTGCGCGCACCCAGAGCCAGCCGCCGGGCAGGCGATAGTGCTGCGTGGACAGTTTCATGCTCATTTGCGTTCTCATCCGATTGCTTGCTCGATTGGCGGTGGCTCTCAGCGTCCCTGCACCTGGCTGGTGACGATGCGCGGCGTGATGAAGATCATCAGTTCGCTTCGATCGCTGACGGTGCTCGTGTTCTTGAAGAGGTAGCCGACCACCGGCAGGTCGCCGAGGAAAGGCACCTTGGTGACCGTCCGGCGCTCCTGCTGCTCGAAGATGCCGCCGAGCACGACCGTGCCGCCGTTCTCGACCAGCACCTGCGTCTGCACGTTCTTGGTGTCGATCGCCGGGCCGGACAGGGTCTGCTGTCCGGGGCTGTCCTTGTTGACCCGCACGTCGAGGAAGATCGCGCCCTCGGGGGTGATCTGCGGCGTGACTTCGAGCCGCAGCGTCGCCTTCTTGAACTGGACGCTGGTATTGCCGGCCGACGAGGCCTCCTGATAGGGGATCTCGGTGCCCTGCTCGATCGACGCCTTGACCTTGTCGGCGGTGATCACGCGCGGGCTGGAGATGATCTTGCCGCGTCCATCGGCCTCGAGCGCCGAGACCTCCAGCGTCAGGAAGCGCGACAGCGAGGCGTTGAACAGCGTCAGTGCCGCGCCGGCCGCACCGAAGCCGCCGATGGCCGCCGCCGGCAGGTTGACGAAGTTGGCATTGCTGATCAGGCCGGGCGCGCCGATTGTGCCGGCGCCGCCGGGCGCCGCCGTGGACGTCACCACCGTGCCGCCCGGGCCGGTCGCCTGGGTCACGCCCACACCGCCGCCGGTGCCGAAGGCGCCGGATCCGCCGACCTCGCGTGGATAGCCGCTCGAGCCGCCGAGGCGGATGCCGAGGTTGCGGCTGAAGGTGTCGTCGGCCTCGACGATGCGCGCCTCGATAAGCACCTGCGGCACCTGCACGTCGATCCGCTGCAGCAGGCGGCGGACTTCCTCGAGCCGGACCGCCGTGTCGCGCACGAACATCTGGTTCGTCCGCGGGTCGACGACGACGGTGCCGCGCTTCGACAGCATCCGCTGCTGCCCGTCGACCAGCAGCTTGCGCACGTCCTCGGCCTTCTGGTAGTTGACGACGAAGGCCTCGGCACGAAGCGGCTCGAGGTCGGCGATCTGGCTGCGCGCCTCGAGTTCGAGCTTCTCCTTGGCGGCGAGTTCTTCGCGCGGGGCGACGACCACCACGTTGCCGTTCTTGCGCATGTCCAGGCCCTTGCTCTGCAGGATGATGTCGAGCGCCTGGTCCCACGGGACATCCTTCAGCCGCAGCGTGATCGAGCCGCCGACCGAGTCGCTGGTGATGATGTTCAGGTCCGTAAAGTCGGCGATCACCTGCAGCAGCGCCCGCACCTCGACGTTCTGGAAGTTCAGCGACAGCCGCTCGCCCTGGAAGCCCGGGCGGGTGCCCTGGATCAGCCGCGTCGGGTCCTCCCTGACCGGCTTGACCTCGACCACGAACCGCGTGTCGCTCTGGTAGGCGTTGTACTCCCACATGCCGCGCGGCTCGATCACCATGCGCACGTTGTTCCCCTGCTGCGTGGTGCTGACCAGCGCGATCGGCGTGCCGAAGTCGGTGACGTCGAGGCGACGGCGCAGCGACTCGGGCGCCGTCGCGTTGAGGAAGTCGACGACCACACGGTTGCCCTGGTCGCGGATGTCGACGCTGGTGTTCGGATCCGACAGGTCGACCAGGATGCGGCCCTCGCCGTCGGCGCCACGGCGGAAGTCGATCGCTCGCAGCGAGCGCGGCCCGCTCGCCGCAGCGGCCGATGCTGCCGATGCCGCCGGAGCGGCGGCCGGCGCAGTCGGACTGGCCACCGTCGGGCGGAAGCTCGTCGCGTCGACCAGGCCGCCGAGGGCCACCTGGACCACGTTGCCGTTGACGGTCACGGAGTGGTTGACCGACCGGCGAAGGTTCAGCACCAGCCGGGTCCGCTCCTGCGCCTGAACGATGTTGACGGAGCGCAGATCGCCCTGGTTGAACTCGACGGCGTTGCGACCAACGTTGTTCTCGGTTGCGGCCAGGTCGATCGCGATTCGCGCCGGGTTGGCGACCGAGAAGCTCGGCGGCGTCTCCTTCAGCGGCGACTTCAGCTGTATCGTCAGCAGCACGCCTGCGGCGGTCTGCGTCGCATCGATGCGCTCGACGCTGTTGGCCGCCGCCGCGGCCTGGGCCTGCGCCGCAACGGGGCCGAGGGCCGGCACTGCGACCGCGGCAATCCAAGCCGCCGCAAGAAGAACCTTGACCGACATCCTCATCGCCTGCTCCCTGTTCGCGCCGCTTCCTGCAGCTCCAGCTTGGCGGGGCGCTCAACCCACTCGCCCGCCGCGTCCTGAACGATTTCCTTGATCTGCACCTCCGCCTCGGAGATGCGCGTGACCAGGCCGAAGTTCTGCCCGACGTAGTTGCCGACCCGCACCATGTGGGTGGCGCCGCCGCTGTTGAGCAGCGCGACGTTGACGTTGTTCTGCCGCATGGTGCCGACCATCTTGATCTGGTCGAGCGGAAAGGCCTCGAGCGCCTCGCGGCGGCGCTCCATGTCCGGGCGGATCGTGCTCGCCGTGGCCCGCACCTGCTGCTGGCGCGCCACCGCGGTGATCACCTTCTGTGGATCGAACGGGTCGATCATGCCGCCGCTTTCGTAGGCGAAGGGCGCGAATTCCTTCGGCGGCGCCACCGGGTTGGTGACCGGCCGCACCTGCTGCCGCACCTCCGCCATCCACTGGCGCAGCTCGGTCTCGTTCGACGGCGCGCAGCCCGCGGCCAGCGCAGCGGCGGCGATCGGCAGCATGAGTCGGGGGATCTTCATCGGCGTGGTCACTTCTTGGCAGCCTGTTGCCTGGCCTTGCGCTGCGTCGCCAGTTCCTCATCGTCGAGGTAGCGGTAGGTCTTGGCCGTCGCATCGAGCGCAAGCACGCCGTCACGCTGCGCGGTGAGGTTCAGGTTGTTCAGCGTCACGATGCGCGGCAGGTTGGCGATGTCGCCCGCGAACGCGCCCAGATCGTGATAGCGGCCCGACACCCGCACCGAGATCGGCAGCTCGGCGTAGTGGTCCCTCAAGCTCGTCTGGCCCGGCCTGAACAGCTCGAACTGCAGCCCGCGGCCGATGCCGGCCTGGTTGATGTCCGACAGCAGGGCGTCCATCTCGGCCTTGCTCGGCAGCTGCTTCTCGAGCGTCAGCACGTACTGGCCGACCAGTTCCTTCTGGCGGCGCAGCTCGTCGAGGTTGACCGCCTGCTGCAGCTTGGCGCGGTACTGCTCCTTGAGCGTCTGCTCTTCGCCGCGCAGCCGTTCGAGCTCCTCCGACTGCTGGCTCCACAGCAGGAAGTAGCCGGCGACCGCGCAGACCGCGACCACCGTGAACCAGACCGCCAGCCGCGGCAGCAGCGGCCAGGAGCCGATGCCGTCGAAGGTAAGCCCCTGGAACTGGGACAGCAGCTGTCGGGTGTCGATTGCCATGCGTGTCGCCTCGGTGCGTGATGCCGCGCTACTTCTTGGCCGGCGGCGCCGGCTTCTGCGCCTGCTGCAGCTGGGCGCGCTCGGGCGTCGGCTTCAGAGCGAAGTGCAGCGAGAAGTCGAACAGCCGGCGTTGCACGCCCGCGGGCTGCTGGCCGGAAACGCGGATCTCGACCAGTTCGGGCCGCTCGAGGAACCTCGAGTTGCTCTGCAGGTTGCGCAGGAACTCCGACACCCTCTCGTTGGAGGCGGCCCAGCCGACCACGGTGACCTTCTTGTCCTCCTGCTTGACCGACTTGAGGTAGATGCCTTCGGGCACCTGCCGGGCGATTTCGTCGAGCAGGTAAACGGGCTGGTTGCGGTCGGCCTGCAGGTCCTCGACCGCGCGCTGCCGCGCCACCAGCGCGTCGATCTCCTGGCGCAGGGTCGCGATCTCCCGGATCTGCAGGTCGAGCTTGCGGTTCTCGGCCGTGATGAAATCGTTGCGTTCGCGCTGTCCGGCGATCTGGTGCTGCAGCGCGCTCCACACCGCAAATACCAGCGCCAGGCCGGCCAGCAGGCTGACGCCGGTCGCGAAGATGAAGGCCTTCTTCTGCCGCCCGCGCCGCTCGGCGCGGTGGGGCAGCAGATTGACGCGAATCCTCATGGCAGCCCCCACGGGCGCCGGGCGGCCAACGGGCGGGGCGTCGACGGGGTCATGTGCCGAACCTCCGCATGGCCAGTCCGCACGGTGTCAGCAGACCGGGCGCGTCCAGTCGCAGTTGCTTCTCGCGCACGCCGCCGGCGATCTCCATGCCCTTGAAGGGAGAAATCACCGACGTCGGCACCTGGGCACGCTCCATCAGTTCGTCCGCCAGTCCGGTGAGAATCGCCGAGCCGCCGGCGAGCATGATCTGGTCGATCCGGGTGTACGGCGTCGACGTGAAGAAGAACTGCAGGGCGCGGGTGATTTCGGTCACCGCCGCCTCGACGAACGGGCGCAGCACGTCAGACTCGAAGTTCACCGGCAGATCGCCGCTGCGCTTCTTCTGCTCGGCCTCGTCGACCGAAATGCCGTAGGCGCGGGCGATGTCGCTGGTGAGCTGCTGACCACCGAACGGCTGGTCACGCTCGTAAATGGCCTCGCCGTCGTGCATCACGGTGGCGGTGGTCGAGTTGGCACCCAGGTAGAACGCGGCGATGACCAGCCCCTCGCCGCGGTTGGGCAGCTGTTCGATCAGCCGCTCGAGCGCGCCACGCATCGCGTAGGACTCGACGTCGATGATCACGGGCTTCAGGCCGGCAATCTGCGCCACCGCCATCCGGTCCTCGACCTTTTCCTTGCGCGACGCGGCGATCAGCACCTCGACGTCGTCAGGCGCGTTGGGGATCGGGCCGAGAACCTGGAAGTCAAGACTCACTTCATCGAGGGCGAACGGGATGTACTGGTTCGCCTCGCTCTCGACCTGCATCTCCATCTCCTCCTCGCGGAGGTTGGCCGGCAGGGCGATGCGCTTGGTGATGACCGCGGACGCCGGCAGCGCCATCGCCACGTTCTTGATCCGCGTGCCCGAGCGACGCCAGGCCCGCTTCACCGCCTCGGCTACGACGTCGATCTTGTCGAAGTTGCCGTCGACGACCGCGCCCCTTGGCAGCGGCTCGATGGCGTAGCGCTCGAGACAGAGCGTGCCGGCCGACGGCTGGGACAGTTCGACCAGCTTGACGCTGGACGAGCCGATGTCCAGCCCGATCAGGGGCGGGGTCTTGCTCGATAAGAAGGGCAACTCGAATGCCAAGGCGGCGCTCCCGAAAGCGCAGCTAGTCTCGACCCCAAGGCCTCGGCACCGAGGCTTGGCCGACAAGGAAGCTCTCTGCATGGCAGCCCCGAACCGCTCGGGCTGCCTGCCGATTTTTCCTTATCTTTCGAGTGTTTACCGCGATTTTGTTGGATGCTACTTGAAATGCTATCAACAAGCCTCAAGGATTCACAAGCCCTACGTACGGACGATCGAGGCGTCGGCGACTCGGACGATGGACAGCCGAATGACCCACCAAACAGGCTAGGCCGCCTGCCGCTGCAGGCCCTTGCGTGGCGACGGCAGCGACTAGACTCCGCTGGCCCCGCTCCCGGGCACGGCCGCGTCGCCCGGGCGTTCGACCGGCGCAGTGAACTCATTGGCTGCCTTCAGTGTCCATCCGGCCATCACCTTCTGAAGATTCCTCGATGCGGCATTTCCGCAACGCCCCCTGGTGGGCGCGGGGGGTGCTCGGCGTCGCGGCGGCGGGAGCCGTCGGACTCGTCGTGGCCGGACTGGTCCTGGCATTCGTCTTCTCGCTGGCCTATGCGAACCTGCCGTCGATCGACACCCTGACCGACTACCAGCCGCGCATCCCGCTGCGCGTCTGGACGGCCGACGGTGTGCTGATCGGCGAGTTCGGCGAGGAGCGGCGCGACTACGTGCCGATCAAGGAGGTGCCGAAGCGGGTTCAGCAGGCCATCCTGGCGGCCGAGGACGACGCCTTCTACCGGCACCACGGCGTCGATTACACCGGCCTGGCGCGCGCCGTGGTGGCCAACTTCTCCTCCGGCCGGCGCGGCCAGGGCGGCAGCACGATCACCATGCAGGTGGCGCGCAACTTCTATCTGAGTTCGGAGCGCAGCTACCTGCGCAAGATCTATGAGATCGCCCTTGCCTACAAGATCGAGTCGGAACTGACCAAGGACCGGATCCTCGAGGTCTACGCCAACCAGATCTTCCTCGGCCAGCGCGCCTACGGGTTCTCGGCCGCGGCGCAGACCTACTTCGGCAAGAAGCTGACGGAGCTGACGGTGGCGGAGGCGGCGATGCTGGCGGGACTGCCCGCCGCGCCGAGCGCCTACAACCCATGGGTCAACCCGCGCCGGGCCAAGGTCCGCCAGCAGTACGTGCTGTCGCGCATGCTGCAGCTGGGCTTCATCACGCAGCAGGAGCACGACGCGGCGGTCGCCGAGCCGTTCAAGGCGCGCCAGGCGCTCGCCGCCGCTTCGCCCAACTCCGCTCGCGCGCTGCAGCACGCGCAGTTCGCGGCGGAGATGGCGCGCCAGGCGGTTTTCGAGACCTATCGCGAGGAGGCCTACACCCTGGGCCTGAACGTGCACACGACCCTGGTCAGCGGCGAGCAACTGGCTGCCTACGAGGCGGTGCGCAGCCAGGTGCTGAGCTACGACCGCCGCTACGGCTATCGCGGGCCTGAGGCGTTCATCGAACTGCCCGCCGACCAGGCGCAGCGCGACCAGCGAATCGAGGACGCGATCGTCGAGGCGATCGAGAGCCCGAACCTGCTGCCGGCGGTAGTGCTCGACGCGTCGCCGAAGCTGGTGCGGGTCATCCTGCAGGGGGGCGAGGCGATCGAGGTCAGCGGCGAAGGGCTTCGCTTTGCCGCGCGGTCGCTCGATCCCAAGGCGCAGCCGGCCCGCCGGATCGTTCCGGGCGCGCTGGTGCGGGTGACCCGGCACGCCAAGGGCAACTGGGAGATCGTCCAGTTGCCGCAGGTCGAGGCCGCGTTCGTCGCCGCCGACTCGCAGGACGGCTCGGTGCGGGCGCTGGTGGGCGGCTTCGACTTCAACCTGAACAAGTTCAACCATGCCACCCAGGCCTGGCGTCAGCCGGGTTCCAGCTTCAAGCCCTTCGTCTACTCGGCGGCGCTCGAACGCGGCTTCATGCCGAGCACGCTGGTCAACGACGCGCCGTTCGCCGTCGACCCCGCCGAGACCGGCGGCCAGCCCTGGGAGCCGAAGAACTACGACGGCAAGTTCGACGGACCGCTGCGTCTGCGCCAGGCCCTGGCCCGGTCGAAGAACCTGGTCTCGATCCGTGTCATCAAGGCCATCGGGCCGCAGTATGCGCAGAAGCACATCACCCGCTTCGGCTTCGAGCCCGCCAAGCACCCGCCTTACCTGACGATGGCGCTCGGCGCCGGTTCGGTGACCCCGTGGCAGATGGCGGGCGCCTACGCGGTGTTCGCCAACGGAGGCTACCGCGTCCCGCTGCTCCTGATCGATCGCGTCACCGACTCGCGCGGCCGCGTCCTGATGACCGCGCAACGCACTCAGGCCGGCGCCGAAGGCAGCCGCGCCCTCGATGCGCGCAACGCCTTCGTGATGGACAGCCTGCTGCGGGACGTCACGCGCTACGGCACCGCGGCCAGCGCCGCAAGGCTGCGCCGCGACGACATCGCCGGCAAGACCGGCACCACCAACGACTCGCACGACGCCTGGTTCGCCGGCTACGGCGGAGGCATCGTCGCCGTGGCCTGGATGGGCTTCGACCAGCCGCGGCCGCTCGGCGACCGCGAGACCGGCGGCGGGCTGGCGCTGCCGATGTGGATCGCCTACATGGCGAAGGTGCTGCCGAACCGGCCGCCGATACCGATGGTGCAGCCGGAGGGCGTGGTCGTGGTCGGCGGGGAGATCTACTTCGCCGAGTTCCAGCCGGGCCAGGGGGTCGCCAGCGTGGGCCTGGAGGACGCCCTGCCCGGCACCGAGCCGGCGACGGCCGCCCGGGTGCGCGAGCAGATCTTCTAGCCGCCGCGCAGCAGCACCGCGGCGCGACCCTGCGCCGAGATCGCGCGCGACAGCGCTGCGAACAGCTCCGACCCATCCCGCGTGTCGTGCCAGCCGCCGTCGCGCCACTCGAAGTGAAAGCCGCCGCTCCTGGCGGCGACCCAGATCTGCCGCATCGGCGCCTGGCCGTTGACGATGATCCGCGAGCCATCGGCCAGTTCGAGTGACAGCACGTTGCCGGAACGCGTCGCCTCGATGTCGGCGCCGCAGGCCTCGACCGCAGTCTCGATCGCCTGCAGCGTGCGCTCCGCCGCCGCCAGGAACTCGGGTTCGCTCATGCCCATGCTAGATTGCCTCGATGCTTCGCCGCGTGTGGTCGATTGTAT
>Ga0209450_10000687_pt1 | contig 17052 bp, 14 predicted proteins | sample FrelakmetLWP11LW_FD_187149 | JGI IMG/M metagenome (GOLD analysis project Ga0209450, IMG submission 187149) | Freshwater lake sediment microbial communities from the University of Notre Dame, USA, for methane emissions studies - LWP11 LW (SPAdes)... | ecosystem: Environmental > Aquatic >...
GAATTTTCTCGGATCACGCAGGAATTCAATGATCTCCTGCAGTTCATCCTTGGCTTCGTCAATGCCCGCCACGTCCTCGAAAGTCACCTTTTCCTGGGAATCGGTCATGAGGCGAGCCCTGCTTTTGCCGAAAGAAAGGGCTTTGCCGCCGCCCACCTGCATCTGGCGCATGAAAAAGACCCAGACCCCGATGAGGAGCAGCATCGGCACCCAGGAGAGGAAGATTTGAAACCAGTTCGAATCCTCTTCCGGTTTCGCAGTGATTCTCACTTCTTTGCTTCTCAAAAACTTAATAAGCTCAGGGTCTCTGGGAGCGTATGTTTTGAAAGGTCCCTGGTTGGACAGGCCCGAGATGTTTTCACCCTGAATGGTCACCTGGACCACGTTTCCGCGTTCTACCATAGTCAAAAATTCGCTGTAGCTCAGGCCCGCACTACCTCTTTCAGGCTGTTTGAAGATCTGGAAAAGCATGATCACCATGAGGCAGATCACGAGCCATAGGGCAATGTTTTTGTAAAAGGGTGTCAACCGTCTAACCTCCTAAAGTAAACTGTTAATTGACCTTAATTATAACAATATTTCAACAAAATTCTATCACTGCCCCACTTATTTTCCCACTGCAGGAACAGCCGTTCGCGTCCTCCGTTGGGCTTTGACTCTACGATTTTATGGCTTGCCATAAATTATCTCTTGAGATAAAGGATTTTGAGTCCATAGTCAGTTGTCCATAGTCAGTTGTCCGTCGCATGTAGCACGTTGCCTGTTGCAGGTCGCTCGTTGCAAGAAGTGCCAGGGAACACCCATCACGAAAACACGAAAGGACGAAAGCACGAAAGAAGAGGGTTTCATATACCCCCTCGCCCTTTTTCGTGTTTTCCAATTTTCGTGCTTTCGTGGTAAATTTTTGCTTTGGACTGGGTTTTTCAACTTCAGGCACTCTAGGCACTTTAGTGCACTTTAGGCACTTTCTTATAGGAGTTTCCCATGCCCGGCTATGAAATCATTGGAGAAGAGGAAAAGAAGGAAATTCTGGAAGTCTTGACCAATAAAATCGTTTTCCGCTATGGCTTTGATGCGGAGCGGAAAGGCGTTTACAAGGTCGCCTCCTTCGAAAAGGAATTCGCCAAGTATTGCGGCGTGGATTATGCCCTGGCCGTCTCCTCCGGCACAGCCGCGCTGCGTGTGGCCCTGGCAGCGCTCGGAATCTCTCCCGGCGACGAGGTCATTACCCAGGGGTTTACCTTTGTAGCCACATGGGAGACGATCCTCGATGCCGGTGCCCTCCCGGTTTTCGCGGAACTGGATCAAACCCTTTGCCTTGACCCGGCGGATGTGGCGAAGAAGATCACTCCAAGAACCAAAGCCATTATCCCTGTCCACATGTGCGGCGCCCAGGCGCGCATCCCGGAGATCGTGAAGCTGGCCGAGAAGCATGGAATCCCGGTGATCGAGGATACGGCCCAGTCCTGCGGCGGCAGGCTGCAAGGCAAAGCCCTAGGGTCTTTCGGGAAGGTGGGCTGCTTCTCCTTTGATTCGGTGAAAACCGTGACAGCCGGCGAGGGAGGCCTGATCCTTACCAGCGACAAGAACCTTTACACTAAAGCCTCCGAGTACCATGACCACGGTCACGACCACAACCCCACGGTGCCAAGGGGACTTGAGAAAAGGAGCTTCATCGGAGTGAATTTCAGAATGAGCGAGCTCCAGGGAGCGGTGGCCCTTGCGCAGTTTCGGAAGTTGGAATCCGTCATTCTCCCTGCACAGAGGAAGAACAAGGCGAGAATCAAAGAAGCTCTAGCCAAAATAGATCAGATCACTTTCAGGGAGATTCCTGATCCCGAAGGAGACACCGGCACCTTTGTCACTTTCTTTCTTCCTACGGCACAGAAGGCGAGAGCGTTCAACAAGTCCATGGCCGAAGCCGGCGCAGGCGCTATCTACTGGTACGAGAATTACTGGCACTACTATGAACAATGGGAGCATTTGCTGGAAGGGAAGAGCCTGATGCGCACCGGGTATCCTTTTAAAGGAGAGTCCGGCCAGGTGAGGCGCTCCTACCCGAAGGATGCGCTGCCCAAGACCGCTGATATCCTGTCCCGGACTCTTTCGATCGCGATCAACATCCATATGGACCAGCAGATTCCGAAGATCATCAGTGCGATCGAAAAAGCGGCAAAGGTCATTTAGCCAAAGCCTGCACGTTGGAGGTCGCTTTTTGCGCGTTGCAGGTTGCCAGTTGCTGGTTGCTTGTTGTCAGTTGTCCGTAGTCAGCTGTTGGTTGTAGAAAAACCTTCTCAAAATCCATCACGAAAGGCCGAAAGCTGGAAAGCACGAAAAACAACCTACTCTTCTATCTAACCCCCTCCTCTTTCGTGTTTTCGCGCTTTCGTGTTTTCGTGATAAGGAGTTTCTCCTCATATTCTCTTATATAATTTTAGGCATTTCCCATGAAAATTGCTCTCTGCCAGATCAATCCTATCATCGGTGACTTCCCGCACAATACCGGTCTGATTGTGGATGCCGCGGAGCAGGCCAAAAGGGCCGGGGGTTCCCTGGCCGTCTTCCCTGAGCTTTCCCTGCTCGGCTATCCCCCCAAGGACCTGCTGGAGAGGCCTGCTTTCATCAAAGAGAATCTCAAGGCCCTTGAGAGGCTTGCTTCGAAAATTCACGGTATTCATATCCTGTGCGGATACGTGGACAGAAACCCGCAGAGCACGGGCAAGGCTCTCACCAACAGCGTGGCCCTCATTAAGGATGGCGAGATTCTGAAAAAGGGGGGCAAGAGACTTCTGCCGACCTACGATGTCTTTGATGAAACCCGGTACTTTGAACCTTCTGCACGGAGTCTCACCTTCCAGCTCCAGGAGAGGAGAGTCGCAGTGACGATTTGCGAGGACATTTGGAACGTGGGAGACGTTGAAGGAGTTCCCCGCTATAGCCTTGATCCGGCTGAGGCGCTTGCACAACAGGGAATGGATATTTTTGTGAATATATCCGCCTCCCCCTACACCCTGAACAAGAGAGCCGTGCGCCAGAAAATCCTTGAAACCATGTCCACCCACTATAGGGTGCCCACCCTTTACTGCAATCAGGTGGGAGGCAACGATGACCTCCTATTTGACGGAGCGAGCATGGTCGTGGATCGGAGCGGCCGATTGATTCTCCAGGGTAAGGAGTTCGAGACGGATCTCCTCGTGTGGGACAGTGAAAAGCCATACGAAGAATTCAAAGGGCCTTGGCCCAAAGAGGAAGAGTCGATCCTGAAAGGCCTTGTGATGGGCACAAGGGATTATGTCACCAAATGCGGGTTCAAGAGCGTGATCATCGGGCTGAGCGGAGGCATTGACTCTTCCATTGTCGCCGTGGTCGCCCAAAAAGCCCTTGGTGCTGAAAACGTGACCGGCGTGAGCATGCCCTCTCCCTACACCTCTCAGATGAGCCGTGAGGATGCTCGAGCGCTCGCTCAAAACCTGGGGATCAAGTTTCTGGAGATCCCGATCAACGACGTTTTCAACGCCTACACCAGGAGCCTGGCAGAGGTCTTCAAAGGCTTCAAGCCGAATGAAACAGAGGAAAACATTCAGGCGAGGATCCGCGGCACTCTTCTCATGGCGCTTTCCAACAAGTTCGGCTCCATCCTCCTGAGTACAGGGAACAAATCAGAAACCGCGGTGGGTTACTGCACCATTTATGGCGACATGAACGGCGGGCTTGCCGTGATATCAGATCTCCCTAAGACTCTTGTGTATCGCCTCGCCCAGCGCATTAATCGAGAAAGGGAAATGATTCCCGCCAGGGTCATCTCGCGCCCCCCCTCCGCCGAGCTCAGGCCCGACCAGACCGACCAGGACAGCCTTCCCCCCTATGACGTGCTCGACGGAATCCTCGACGCAGCCATAGAAAAGAACCTCGCCTTCGACGACATCGTCGCCTTGGGCTATGACCCGTCTGCGGTGAGAGATGTGCTGCGTCGGATTGTGGTCAATGAGTACAAGCGAAGGCAGGCGGCTCCCGGTCTCAAGGTCACCAGCAAGGCCTTTGGTTACGGCCGCCGGTATCCAATAGCCAGAGGCAAAGAACATTATTAGAGCAGGTTGCTGAAAAACGCCTATCTACGGCGTTGCCCTCATCCCTCGTCGTTGCGACGTACTGGACTGTACGACTCACTCCTCGGGATCTCGGGCGCCTTGTATCTGACCGTTTTTGAGCAACCTGCGAACCGAATTCTTGTGAGTTCTGTGTTGAACCTCTTACTTTGATTTTGGGATCGCCAACATCTCTCTGGCTTGCTTCGGAGATGCCGGCTCATAACCCATCTGCTGAACCAGGGACACGGCCTTTTCAACCAGCTCCGAGTTGGTGATTGCCCTCTTGCCCGGCGCATAAAAGACGCTGTCTTCGAATCCCACACGAATCGCTCGTGCGCCCATGCCGATGGCGGTGGCGAGGAGCGACAAATCGTTCATGCCGTCATGAATCATCCCCCACTCTTCGTTTTCCTTCAGGAAGGAGGTCATGAAAAAAAGGCTTTTGGGAACCGCAGGCAAAGCCCAGTGAAAACCCAGGCAAAAATTGAAATGACACGGGGGTCTCAGCACGCCTTCCTGAACGAGATGTCTCACCGCAGGCATCATCCCCACATCGAAGACTTCCAGCTCCGGGACAACTTTCGTCTCTTCCATTCGCTTGGCCCAGTATCGGATGTCAGGCATCCTGTTGATGTAGACATCCTCTCCGAAATTTACGGATCCCATGTTCAGGGAAGCGACCTGAACTCTCGGATCATTCAGAGACACGCAGCGCTCTTCGAGCGTGAGCGTTGTGAGCCCTCCCGTGGAACCCTGAATAATGATGTCCGAACTCTCTCGAACGAGATCCAGGGTCCTGGAAAAATCCTGAAGCTTCTCCGTCTGTTTCCCTTCCCTGTCTCGAACATGGAGGTGGACCATGCTCGCCCCAGCCTTCGCGCATCCGACCACCTCTTTTGCCACCTCTTCCGGAGTGAGCGGGTTCAGCGAGGGGGGTTCAACGCTCCTGCCCACCGGTGCTACTGCGACAATGATTTTTCTTCCTTTTAATGTCTGACCCATATTCTTAACTCCCATGTAAAATGCTTGAGACAAGCGCCCCTGCTCATAGGTTGCTCAAAACAAAAGCATTCGCTTTATTGCTGTCATTCCCGCGAAGGCGGGAATCCAGTTTTAAATGGCTTTTCTAGACTCCCGCCTTCGCGGGAGTGACAACCTGTAGCGTTTTTCAGCAACCTATTCTTCTAATACCTTTACGATTCTGACAATGTCAGGATCCGTGAACTGATCCAGAGCGTCCCTGGCCACACTGGAAAAACTGTACATGACCGCTCCCTCGTCACGGGATTGGAACCAGTGTTTTTCGCCGGGCTGGAAAGTGATCTGGTCCCCGGGCTTGAGAATGATCTCGTGCATCAGGGTGTAGTATTTTTCTTTGCCCTTCACCAGGAAGCCTTGATTGAAGGTGTTCTCGCCCTGAACATAGAAGTAGACCGTGCCTGACACCACCCGGATGGTTTCCTCTTTTCCCGGGTCGTCTCCCACGGGCGGATGCCAGTGCTCAGGCTCTGTCTGGTTGGGCAGCATGGCCAGCACTTTCACACTGATCCGCTCGGTCTGCACCAGGGTCAGAACCTGAACGCCTTCGATGTCGAGGTGGCTCAAGCCGAAGTCCACCACCTCTATCTTCTTCGTTTCCTCTTCGGTGATCCTGATGCCGGCTTCAGCGATCATTTGCGCTGCCCGTTCCCGTGCCTTCTTCTGCTCAACTCTTGTGATCATTCTGCACGACCTCTTGTGAAAGTTTACCAGGTCACTTTAGGTTGTCCCTCGCCCTGATGTCAACCACGCATCTCCACACTGAAGAATCCTGTTGCCAATGCTCTTTCCCTTATTATATTGCCTCCCTAAAAGCGAGAGTCATGTCAAAGCTCATCTTATCATTCGCAATCATTCTCTTCGGCCTTCTGCTGGGTTACGGGATTCAAGTCCTTGTGAACCGGCAGGCCCTGCGCCTCCCGCTCCCTATTGATCACCTTCGGAAACTGCTTCAACGAACCGCCCTTCTCTTCGTAAACCCGGTTGCGATCGTAGGAGCCCTGTGGGTGGTGAACATCGAGAGCATCCGGCTCGCTGCGCTTCCCTTCAACGGTCTTTTTGCCATCCTCGCAGGGGGCGGCCTCGCCCTGGGAGCAGCCAAGGTCCTTCAACTGGAGCCCAGAAAAACAGGGGCCATGTACGGCTGCGGGTCTTTCACAAATATCGGGTCCATCGGCGCACTCGTCTGCTTCATCTTTCTTGGGGAACAGGGATTCGCACTGGTTCCGATTTACAAAATCTTCGAGGAGCTGTCCTACTATACCATCGGCTTCCCCATCGCCAAATATTACAGCTCCGGTGCAAAAACAGAAAAGACCCTGGACAGGATCAGAAGCCTGGGAAAAGACCCTTTTATCCTGACCGCCCTGTCGAGCATTGTGCTTGGCGGTCTTCTTAACTGGTCAGGCATTCAGAGGCCGGAATTCTTCAGAACCATCGTCTCCGCCTTCGTACCCCTTGGAACCGTTCTCCTGCTCACCTCCATAGGACTTGCCCTGAAGTTCAGAAGAGTTAGAGACTACCTCAAGGAATGCATCTCCGTCTCCATCATCAAGTTCCTGTTTGTTCCTATCCTGGCCTCTTCCCTGGCCTACCTCCTTGGCTTCGGGAACATCGAGAACGGGCTGCCGCTCAAGGTGGTGATCATCCTCTCCTCCATGCCTGTTGCCTTCAACGCCCTGATTCCCCCTTCCATCTACGACCTGGACCTCGATCTCGCCAATTCCTGCTGGTTCTTCACCACCGCCCTTCTCTTGTTTGTGCTGCCCCTGCTTTTTCTCATCGTCAATTCGTTTTGAAAAAAACTTTTCTCTTGACATGCGATCGCGGTCATGGCATTTTTGCATACAAAATACAAAATGCAGATTTGATTCCGCCCATCGGATCCCCTCAAAGGAGCATTGGGAAAGAGCCGGATCATGAAAAAGATAGGAGCCGCCCATCGAAACCTCGACGCCAAGGTCTATGACCGGCTCAAGGCCATGATCCTGGAAGGAAGGCTCGTCCCGGGCGACAAGGTCTATCAGGACAGGCTGGCTCAGGTCATGGGAGTCAGCCGCACCCCCCTGGTCAATGCCCTTAAGGTCCTTGAGCAGGAAAAGCTCATCAAGGCGATCCCCAGAAGAGGCTTCTTTGTCCGGCAGTTCAGCAAGGAAGAGATGATCTATATCTTTGAATTGCGCGAGGTGCTCGAAGGCCTGGCGGCGAGGCGCGCCGCCGCCCTGATCACGCCTGCTCAGACCAAACAGCTCCAGACCTTCTTTCAACCCTTCAAAGGCATCAAACACATCGAGGATTACGACGCTTATGCCAATGAGGACAGGCGCTTCCATAATTTCATCACCGAACTGGGCGGAAGGGAATTTCTGAGGAGCATTCTGACGAGCTACAACGTGGTCATGTTCAGCTACCAGGTGAGTTCCTATGGCGGGCTGGTCCGGCCGCCGGATGAGACCTTGCAGGAACACCTGGCCATCATCAGGGCGTTGGAGGCTAAGGACAGCGCAAAAGCCGAAGAGATCATGCGACTTCACCTGAAACGGTCTTCGGATGTGCTGAGAAAAGACATTGAAGCAAGAGAAAAGGGCGAAGAAAAGTCTGGAGGAAGATAGCATGAAACCATTCAATGACGGTGTTGTCAACGAAAGGGGGGATGAGGCAAAGGATCGTTTCTAATGGCAGAGAACAGGTTGGATCAGAGAATAGAGCTTAGACCATTTACCCAAGGAGGGAATTCATGAAAAAGATTATCGTTGCGGTTCTTGTGGTGCTCCTGGCGGCTTCAGCGGCCTGGGGCCAGTCGAAAGTGATCACCCGCCCGGTCACGATCGTGTGCGCCTTTTCTGCGGGCGGCGGAACAGACCAGGTCAACCGGGGTCTGGCCGAAGGAATGAAGGAGTTCCTCGGCGTTCAAGTCAATGTCATCAACATGACCGGTGCAGGCGGCGGCGTGGCCATGGACTATGTCTGGCAAAAGCCCCGTGACGGTCTGAACATCCTCGGGATTTCTGAAACCGGCCTCTTTGTTCCTGCGAATGCCGCGCACACCACCACGGCCAAAGACTGGCAATGGTTCTGGGCTGGCGGCTCGCCGGGCGTCGTGCTCGTTCCTGAGAACTCAAAGTACAAGACCATCAAAGAACTGATTGACGATGCCAAGGCTCGTCCCGGCCAGGTGAAGGCTGCGTGCAGCGTGCTTCCGGGCATCTGGAGCATCCGATGGATGACCATGATGAACGCCGCCGGAGTGAAAACCAACGTGCTGCCCTATGCAGGCTCGGCGCCTTCCGTCACAGCGGCCCTGACCGGTGAGGTGGATATCGTCCACGTCTCCGTGGGTGAGGCTCTCCAGTACATGCAGGCGAAGAAGCTTCGCCCCCTCGTGGCGAGCGAAGTGGAGGGCACGGACGTCCCTGGCGTCGGGAAGGTCCAGCCCATCACGGACTTCTATCCTGACCTCAAGAAAGTGCTTCCCATGCCGCAGTTGCTCGGCATGGCCATCCCCATGGATACGCCCAAGGAGATCAAAGACGAGATCACCAAGGCCTTTGACGCCGCGATGAAGTCAGCCTCAGTGAAAAAGGTTCTGGACGCCCAGGTGGCGGCACCTTTTGGCTGGTCCGGCGACAAGGCCAACAGCATGTCCAAATCCCTTGAGTCCAAGTTCAGCTGGATGCTCGTTGATTTGAATCTGGCGAAAAAGAACCCGGCAGATCTCGGTATCCCAAAACCATAACTCCTTTTCCCCTCCGCTGTCCCTCTCCCCCTCGGGAGAGGGACAGGGTGAGGGAGTGAGAAAGTGATCATGGAAGAATCAACAAAGCGATTGCGTTCCCTCGACTTCTTCATGGGAACAGGTTTTGCGCTCATCGGCCTTTACGTGATGTTTGATGGATACATCGCCTATGTATCACCCGCACTTGTCACCGTGGAAAAGTCGGTCAACCCGGGAGTCACCACGCTTTTCGTCGGAGGATCCCTTGCCTTGCTCGGCCTTGTTTTGGCGGTTATCGGTCTGCGCGGGTCGGGCAATCCCTTCCTGAAAGCCGCGGAAGTCATTCCTGAGACCCTCCGCAAGAAGTCTTTCCTGAGAGGCGTCCTCGCCATGGCCTGCATTGGCGTTTACTTCTTTATTTTCTGGGGTCGCATCCCCTATGTGATTGCCACTTTCATCTTCCTGGCCGGAATGATGTTCCTCTTCAAAGGCGGGGCCTGGTGGAAGATCTCTCTCATTTCCGGCATCACTGTGGCCGTCATTTGGTACCTCTTCGGCGTTCTCGCCATGATTCCCCTCCCATGAATCTGAAGGAAAGGAATGGCCATGGGTTCTGAACAGATTTTTTATGAAGTCCTCAAGACACTGAACCTCGAATTTATTGTGCTCATCGCCATCGGCACTTTTATCGGTCTCATCGTAGGAGCCCTCCCCGGCCTGACAACCACCATGGGCATCGCCCTGCTTACCGGCATCACCTTCAAGTTTTCGGGCCACTCGGCCATTGCCCTGCTCATGGGACTCTACGTGGGTGGCGTTTCCGGCGGGTCTCTCTCAGGAGTCCTCATCGGCATTCCCGGCACGCCGGCCAATGCCGCAGCCACATTGGACGGCTTCCCTCTCGCCATGGCGGGCAAAGGCGCACAGGCGATTACCATATCGCGTACGGCCTCCATCATCGGCACCCTCTTCGGCATCGGGTGTTTGGCATTTTTCACCCCGCTCCTCAGTAATCTTGCCCTCAAATTTACGTCCGCAGAGTTCTGCCTGCTCGGGCTCTTCGGCGTGCTGATCTCGGGCACGCTCACCGGCGCCGACCTCCCCATGAAGGGATGGATTGCCGGCATCTTCGGTCTCTCCATCGGCATGATCGGCATGGATGAACTCACAGCTTGGCACAGGCTCACTTTTGGCATTCCCGAACTCATTGGCGGAGTGCCCTTCATCCCCATCATGATCGGGTTTTTCGGCATTCCGCAGGTCATCGAAGCCTTGATGTCCGAGCAAGATGTGCTGGTTGCTGCATTGGACAAGACAAAGGTCAAGCTCAAGGAAATCCTGGTTCACTGGTGGACAGCTCTCCGCGCCGGGCTGATCGGGGTCGGGATCGGCATTATTCCCGGCGTGGGCGAGGACGTTGCCGCATGGGTCTCTTACGGCGTGGCCAAGAAAGGGAGCAAGCATCCCGAGGAATACGGCAAGGGATCCTACGAAGGTCTTGTTGCGGCAGAGACCGCCGACAATGCGTGCATTGGCGGCGCCATCATTCCACTCCTGTCCCTCGGAATCCCAGGAAGCCCACCTGCCGCAGTGCTTCTCGGCGCTTTTCTGATTCATGGCGTGCGGCCCGGCCCTATGATGAGCTTCGAGTTCCCTGCCTTTACCTATCAGGCTGTGTCGTGGCTCCTGGTGGCGACCTTATTCATGAGGTTCATGGCTCTGTGGCTTGCCCGGCCCATGCAAAAGATCCTGCAAATCAAGAATGCCATTCTGATGCCCATCGTTGCAGTACTGTGTGCGATCGGCGCTTTCTCTCTGGACATCCGTTTCCTCGATATTGTGCTCGTGTTCTTTGCTGGCCTGATCGGGCTTATTTTCAGAAAAGGGAAATATCCTCCTGCACCCCTTGTCCTTGGGATCATTCTCGGGCCTCTCGTGGACACCAATTTCAGGCGGGCACTCAAAGCCTCGGGTGGGGATTTTTCCATCTTTTTCACGCGACCTATTGCACTCGCCCTGGCTCTTGCGATCGTCGTTCTCATTCTTGGCCAGCTCGGCGTATTCGGCATGCTCCGGGAGAAATGGAGAAACAGGAAAGAGAGAACGGCCGTTTGATCTTGTATCTGGCAAGGCTTTAATAAGGAGAAACGTCCATGTTGAAAATGGCCATTATCACCGGATTTTTGTCCCGCACCAAAGACCGCTTCCATGAGTACAATGAACCTCTTTCGCTCGATCAGAAGTTTCAACTCATGAGCGAGATCGAGGGCTGCGATGGGGTGGAAATCGTGTACCCTTATGAAGTCAACGATCCGAAGGCCACAAAAGCCCTGCTCAAGAAACACAAGCTGCGTGTGGCGGCGGTCAACGTGAACGTCAAGGCAGAGCCCGAGTTCCGCAACGGCGGTCTCACCTCTCTCAAGAAGGGGATCAGGAACAAGGCTGTTCGCTTTATCAAGGAGGCCAAGGATTTCGCGGCTGCCTTGGGAGCGGACAAGGTGACCTGCTGCCCCCTGGGCGACGGGTACGAATTCGCTTTTCAGTACGACTACGGCAAAGCGTGGAAGCACTTGGTCGAGACCTTCGGTGAGGCCGGCTCTTACAAAACAAAGATCCCCCTGTTTATCGAATACAAACCCAGCGAGACCCGGGGCCGCTGTTTTGTGGACACGGCGGCAAAGGCCCTGTGCCTCCTCAACGACATGCAGGTCAAGGAAATGGGTGTCACCCTCGACTTCGGCCACTCCACTTACGGGAACGAAAACCCTGCCGAAGCCCTGGTGCATCTGGCCGAGAGCCCTTTCAAGTATTACGTCCACATTAATGACAACGACGCCCGGTGGGACTGGGATTACTTTTGCGGCACCAAGCATTTCCTGGAGTATGTCGAGTTTCTCTACTACCTGAAGAAGTACCGTTATAATGACTATCTGACCTCCGACACCTCACCCACGCGATGGGACATTAAAGGTACCTTTGAAGCCAACAGCAGGATGTCCAACAAAATATGGCAGAAACTCGACGACATCGACGGAGGCAGAATCGCTGCGCTCATGGCCAAAGGAGATTACCTGGAGACCTGGAAGTTTATTGAACGCCGGATCTTCTCTTTAAAGTAGCCCTCCCCTCCCTCGACGGGAGGGGACAAAGGGGAGGGTGAAGCACAGCAAGAAATCAGCATTAGGAGTCTAAATTGAATTTATCTCAAACCCCCATGACCATCCCAGAACTCAAGCAAGTGGCGGCAACCGTCCGCTGCGACATCATCGAGATGATCACCACAGCCAACGCCGGGCACCCGGGCGGATCGCTTTCTGCAGCCGACATCGTGACCGCCCTTTATTTCCGCATCATGCGCATTGACCCGAAGGATCCGGGCTGGCCAGACCGGGACCGCTTCATTCTCTCAAAAGGCCATGCCTGCCCTGTGTGGTACGCGGCCCTGGCGGAACGCGGTTATTTCGACAAGTCCCACCTCGGAACCCTTCGCCGCATGAACAGCATTCTTCAAGGCCATCCGGACATGAGAAAGACCCCGGGCATTGACATGACCGCCGGATCCCTCGGGCATGGGCTCTCTGCCGGACTGGGCATGGCCTTGAGCGGAAAGCTGCGGAAAAAGGATTATCACGTGTGGGTCGTTGTCGGTGACGGCGAAACACAGGAAGGCTCTATCTGGGAAGCAGCCATGGCCGCCGCCAAGTGGAAACTCGATAATCTGACGGCCATCGTCGACCGCAACCGTCTGCAGAACGACGCCTGTGTCGTTGATGTGATGCCCATCGAACCCCTGGCCGACAAGTGGCGCGCCTTTGGCTGGCGCGTCGTGGAAATCGACGGCCATGACATGGAGCAGATCGTGGAGACTCTCGAACGGGCCAGGACCCACAAAGGGGCGCCAACGCTTATTCTGGCTCACACCGTCAAAGGCAAAGGGGTCTCCTACATGGAAAACGTGGTGGAGTGGCACGGGAAAGCTCCTTGCAAGGAAGAGGCGGAGTGCGCTCTGGAAGAAATTAGGAGGTGTGCCTGTGAGTCCTAATTCGAAGTCCCCTTACCGTTACATCCGGAGCGACGTCCTCCCCCTCCTGGGATCGGGCGAGCTGTTTTCCAAAGCGAAGCAGCAACCCACGCGTCATGCCTACGCAGAAACCATCCTTGAACTTGCAGAGTCCAATCCCGACATCGTGGTTCTCGATGCGGACGTGTCCAAGTCCATCGGCACCAACAAGTTCGCCCAGAAGTTTCCAGAGCGGTCTTTCAATTTCGGCATTGCCGAGCAGAATATGATGGCTGCGGCAGCGGGCATGGCGACGACAGGGCTCATCCCCTTTGCGAGCACCTATGCCGTGTTCGCCAGCATGCGGGCACTCGACCAAGTTCGGAACAGCATCCACTACCCGCGTTTGAATGTGAAGATCGCCGCAAGCCACAGCGGCATCACCCCCGGGCCTGACGGTGTGACCCATCAGGGCCAGGAGGATCTTTCCATTCTGCGGGCCATTGCCTATTCCACCATCATCGCCCCTGCAGACGGGGTAAGCGCAAAGCTCGCGGTGAGAGCGGCTGTTGAATGGACCGGCCCCGTGTACTTGAGCTTCACCCGCGATCCTGTTCCTCTTCTTTACGATTCGGAGTATCCCTTTAAAATCGGGAAAGCGGTCAGAGTCCGCAACGGCGCAGACGCAACGATCATCGCGAACCGGGACATGGTGGTTCAGTCTCTCGTTGCAGCGGAGCAGCTCGCAAAAAAAGGAATCGATGTACGCGTGATCGATTGTCACACCCTCAAGCCCCTTGATGTGGAAACCATTCTTCAGGCGGCCAGGGAAACCGGGGCCATCGTCACGGCGGAAAACAATGTGATCTACGGCGGGCTGGGGAGCGCTGTCGCGGAAGTGCTGGTCGAGAACCACCCTGTTCCCATGAAGCGCATCGGGGTCCGCGATATTTTCACGGAGTCCGCTCCCTACCTGGACCTGCTTAAAAAGTATGGTCTTTCCGCGGATCACATTGCCCAAGCCGTCGAAGACGTGCTCAAGAGAAAGTGAGGCTAGAATCATCGACTCTGCCCTGAAGAGCAAAGCCATCAACAAAGAAGACCTGTTTCGTGACCTCCCTCCCGAATGGCCGCAGGAGATCCTTCCGCTCATTCGTGAACAGGTCGGCGCAAGCAAGCGTAAAGTCGTTGTCCTGGATGATGACCCCACGGGCACCCAAACCGTTCACAACAATCCTGTGCTCACCGAATGGTCTGTCGGAGCGCTCGAGTCTGAGCTCCAAAAGGACTTCCCTGCCTTTTACATTCTTACCAACTCCAGAAGCCTGACCCTCCCCGCAGCCCGGTCTTTGAATGCGGACATAGGACGCAACCTTGTTGAGGCAGGAAAGAAAGCCAAACGCAATTTCGTCGTTGTTAGCCGTAGCGACTCGACCCTGCGAGGTCATTTCCCTGGTGAGGTAGAAGCCCTGGCTTCTGGCTTGGAAGAAAACTTCGACGGGTGGATCATCCTCCCCTTTTTTCTCGAAGGAGGCCGCTATACCGTCGGAGACACCCACTATGTGGAGGAAGGGGGATGGCTTGTTCCGTCGGCTGAGACGGAGTTTGCCCGAGACAGCGTTTTTGGGTACAGGTCCTCCAACCTGCGCGACTGGGTAGAAGAGAAAACAGGGGGACGCATTTCATCCGAAGACGTACTCTCTATCTCCGTCGAGGATCTTCGAATGGAAGGCCCGCCGGGAATCACGGAACGGTTGTCAAGCCTTCGAAGATCAAAGATATGCGTGGTGAACGCGGCCGGCTACAGAGATGTTGAGGTTTTCGTCAAAGGCCTGCTGGATACCGAAGCTCAAGGCCGCCGATTTCTTTATCGAAGCGCAGCGTCTTTTGTCCGCGTGCGGGCCGGCATCTCTCCTCGCCCCCTTCTCTCCTCCTCTGATTTAGACTTGCCGAAACAGGGAGGCGGGCTCACCCTTGTCGGTTCTTATGTGCCCAAGACAACGCGTCAGCTGCAGAAGCTTCTCGCTCTTCCCCATATGGAAGGCATAGAGATGGATGTGGAAGAGCTTCTGGTTGGAGACCGAAGCAGGGCTGAAATAGAGCGTGTTCGTCGGACCGCGGAAAGTTTGCTTCAAAGCGAGAAAGAAGTCGTCATCTACACAAGTCGGAAACTGATGACGGCCGGCCATGCCGAAGGCGATCTTTCCATTGGGAGTCGAGTGTCCGAGGCATTGATCACAACGCTCCAGCGCATCGATGCAAAGCTGCGCTACCTGATCGCCAAAGGCGGCATCACGGCAAGCGACGTCGCAACAAAAGGTCTGAATGTCAGGAGGGCTTTGGTGCTCGGACAAATCCTGCCGGGCGTGCCCGTGTGGCGACTGGGCCCCGAGAGCAGGCACGCAGGCATTCCTTACGTTGTCTTTCCCGGCAACGTGGGCGGCGACGACGCCCTGGCAGAGACCGTGCAAACCCTCCGCCCTAGATAGAATGGAAAAACAGAATATCGAATGTCGAAGAATGAATTTCGAATGATGAAGTAAAATCTCTTTTTTTGCCTTCGACATTCGTCATTCGACATTCTTCTGTTCTCTTTTGAATTTCTTTCCAAATCCTGATTTCAGCTTTCCCACGAGGTATCCGTCCATCATCAGGTGAATGAAGTGATGGAACACGCAGAAGGCCAGGGCCAAGCCGAACTGGGGGAAAAGTTTTACCTGAAAAAGCACTGAAAGGGGCAAGGTCTTCTGGCCTCCCATGAACAGGATGCTCTCCAGCCGGCCCCGCGGGATGCGGAACAGACGTATCGCCAGGAACCCTGCGACAAGAAGAACTGCGTGAAAGACAAAGGACAGGACAAGGATAACAAATACCTGCGCCCCGCCGCTCAGCACCGTGGCCCTGGCGTCCGAGACGCCCATCCACACAATAGCCAGAATCAGGCATTGATTGAGCACAGGAATACCCCTCTGGAGGGAACTCAGTAAGGCTCCCTTTTTCGGCCTCAGAAACAGTCCGAGCAACAAGGGCAGAAGCACAAGAAGGGCCATCTGGATCATCATCCGCACCTTGTCAATCGGCACTGAGTCAACGGTCTGCAGCAGGAGCGAAAGGGAAAATGGGATCGTGACGATGCTCAAACTGTTTGCGAGCACCGTGATCAGCAAAGCGTGGGCAATATTGCCGCCGGCAGCCCCGGTCATCACCACCCCGCTGCTCATGGTGGTCGGCATGACCGAAACGAGAAACAACCCGATCCTCACGGCCGGGTCAAGAGGGAGCAAACCGATGACGTAAGCTGCCAATGGCGCAATGGTGAAGATGATCACCAGGGCAATCACCGCACCCCTGATATCCCGCAGCCCTGCCCGGATCTCTTCCCTTTTGAGAATCAGGCCCGAGCACAAGAAAATCGTGCAGATGACCGCATCCGCTCCGTTGTGGGCCTTGAACCATTTCCCCATGCCTGCAATGGTCCCGGTGACATCGATCAGAGTGACCGCGCAGATGCCCGCCAGTGCAATAATAAACCAGTTCTGCTTGATGAGACGCATGAACGTCAACATTCTCCTTTGATCTTTCCAAAATATGTTTCAGAAGATCACAAATTTAGATGCTTGCAGGCCGAATGTCAAAAGCATCCACCACCAAGCTCCTAACGCCACTTAAGAAACAGATCTCTGTGTGGGCGGGCTTTTCTCGCCTGAGGCGAGTTACTGCCCTCCCGGCGGAGGAATTTCCTTCATTCGCCTTCGCCATTTCTCTCTGCAGCATGCTGCAGAGAGAAATGGCGAGGCGACCGCCCCGTAGCTCGTGAGAGCGAAGGCGGGTGGGGCTTCGGCGCAATTTCGCACCAGAGATACCCCGCAGCTTGCTGCGGGGAGCTTCATTCACCAGTGAAGTGAGGTTTTCTTTTTTCGAGAAAGGCGCGGGCCGCTTCCTGATGGTCACGTGTTTCTGAAAGAAGCCCCAACTGAGAGGAGATGTAGTCCAGATGGGAACGGAGATCACTCTTTTGGGCCTGGTAGACCGCTCTTTTGATCATCCTCGCTGCAAGAGGCGGCTTGCTTGCAATCTCCTTGGCTAGCGACATTGCCTCTTCCATCAACTTCTCATGGGGGACAACGCGGTTCACCAGACCTATTTCGAGAGCCTCCTTTGCACCGATGACCCTTCCGGTGAGAAGAAGTTCCAAGGCTGTTGCGATTCCC
>Ga0209450_10000688_pt1 | contig 17043 bp, 4 predicted proteins | sample FrelakmetLWP11LW_FD_187149 | JGI IMG/M metagenome (GOLD analysis project Ga0209450, IMG submission 187149) | Freshwater lake sediment microbial communities from the University of Notre Dame, USA, for methane emissions studies - LWP11 LW (SPAdes)... | ecosystem: Environmental > Aquatic >...
GCGAGCCTCGGCGGCATCGCAGACAAGCTGCGCCCGGGCGCGCGCCAGCGCACTGCTTTCGGCCTCATCCTTGGGGTGCTGCGAGGGCTGCATGCGGTTGCGGGGGCGGAAGAGAAGCGGCCCGAGCGTTGCCGCCCGGGCCGCGCGTGTTTCGCGATGTCAGGCGGCTAGGGTTCGAAACCGTCCTGGAACAGCAGCCAGCCACTCTGGGTGGGGCGTGTCCCGGGGTTGATGCGCAGCACGAAGCCGTCATGGTCGGATGCCCGCAAGAGCAGGTTGGCCGGGGCGACGTCGAACTCGAGGCTCGCTTGCGCATCTGCGTTGCCGCGCCCGAAAGCAAAACCCTCGAAGCGACCGCTCGCCGCACCGTTCAGGAAGGCATGGTCGAGCACCTGCGCGTTGCCCTCGAAGTTGAACGAGTAGCGCTGCGCATCCGGGACTGCCAGCAGCGCCTGCTCCAACGCCGGCTGGACGATCTGTCCGCCCGATGCGACGCAGGGCGAGGTCGGCGTCCCCCCGAAGCCGATGTCGTACTCGGACTGGGCCGGGTTGGTGTCGCCGCGGATGATGCCGGCGACGTCGGCGTAGCCGTCCGAGAACTGGAAGGCATTGAAGTCGCCGATCACCACCAGCGGCACGCCCGAATTCGCCGCGTTCGATTGAAACGCCTGGACCTCGCAGGCAAGGGAGATTGCCTGGCGTAGTCGCTTCTGCCGGACTCGATGGGCGTCCTGGCGGAAGGTCGGTGCGGTGATCGGGTCGCCGGTGTCTTGGGTGTCGCGCAGGTCGTCGATCCCGCCGAGAGAGCGCAGGTGGTTGACGATCACCGCGAACCGGAGCGGACTGGTGCCGGCCGTGCTGCTGGCTTCCAGCAGCAGCGCCGGCCGATCGTTCAGGTTGCCGGTCGAGACCTGGGATGCACCGTTGCCGTCCGTATAGGCGAACGAAAACTGCTCGGTCGCGCGGAGTTGGGTGAAGGTTGGAGACGCGATGCGATCAGCGCGGTACAGGAAACCGACCGCGATGAAGCCGGGGTCGTTCCGCACCTGCCCATAGGCGACGGTATACGTCGGGCCGCCGTCCAAGGCGATCCGGTTCGCCAAGAGTTGCAGCGCGGGAGTAACGCCGAGACTCGCGCCTGCGCACACGGTGTCAGGAGCGCTCGGGTGTTCGACCTCCTGCAGCCCGATCACGTCCGGGGCGCGCATGATGTTGCGAATGTAGGCCGACAGCTTCTCGAGCTTGGCGTTGGTGTTCGCGATCTGGGTGGGCGTCAGTGACGGTTCCCCGCCGTTCGGCGGTGCTGGCCGCGAGGGGTCGTCGCAGAGGTCGTACAGACGACGCACGTTCAACGACCCGATCGTCAGTTGGTCGGCTGATGCCGCCGGTACTGGGACCGACAGCGTCGGCTGCGGTCCCAACAGCGCGTACGTCGACGGCCAGATCTCGTAGTCCGCGAAGTCGATGCCGAGCACGCCGGTCGCCGACAGCCGCGTGCCGGGCGCGAACGACGTGTTCGGCTGCCCGAGTCGATCGGCGTCGAACTCCACCAGTTCCGGGTTCGCGTCCCACACGAACCCGGCAGGCAGCGGGGGAGCGGCCGGCGTGATGGCGGCCAGCGAGGCGTCCTCGCCGGCGACGGGGAACGCAACACCAGGCTCACGGTAGGTGCGGGCGCCAGCGAGCGACACCGTCGCTTCAGCGACCGGGTCCGAGCCGAACGACAGGTTCGGGGCAGTGACGACCGCATTGGCCGCACTGACGCGCATGTACTCGTAGCATTCGAAGTTCTGCACACGAACAGCGGTCCCGGTCGGGAACGTGCTGCCGAGTGCCGGGCACGCCGGCACGACGCTGCTCGGGCTGGGGATCACGGCATCCAGCGCCAGCGGTGGGGCCAACGTGTCCAGCGAGCCGGTGCCGATACGGTTGATCGTGAGCGGCGGGGTCGTATTGGTGAATTGCGTGCCGCTGAGCGTGCGACCCTGGCTCGTCGAAGCAAATTCGACGACGCGTCCGCGCAGCGCGACCAGGTCGCCAACGGCTACCGGAGTCGTCGTGCCCGTGTACTGCGGTGCGCTACCGGTGAATACGAAGATGCCGTCCGAGGTGCCGGCATTCCCGTCGCCGGGCGCCGGCGCCTGCATGACGAAGCCGTTCGAGACCACGGCCGTCACGATGTTGCCGGCCGTGATCACCGTGTTGCCCGCCTGGGGCGATGCGTCGCCGGCGCCCTGGATGGCGGGAATCGACAGCGGCGCATCGTCGTTGTCGTTGATGATGCCGGTGGCGGTCGCGACGCCGAGCGTGACGCGCGGGTCCGACGACGCGATGGTCAACGTGTAGCTCTCGGTGCTCTCGTCATCGATGTCGCCGAGCACCGATACCGGAACAGTGGTGGTCAGGCTGCCGCCGGGGATCGTGAAAGGCGCGCTCGCCAGCGGCACGAAGTCCGCGGTCGTCGCGGTGCCTGCGGCGGTGCTCGCGGTGAAGGCGACGTCGCTCGCCAGCGCGCCGCTCAGCGTCACGGTGAAGCTCTGCGGCTGCGACCCGCTGTCGCCCTCGGTGACGGATGTCGCGTCGGCAATCGACAAGGTGGCACTGGTTGCGTCGTCGTCCACGATCGTGCCCACGCCCGTGCTGGCGTCCGGGTCCGACGTCGCGCCGGTGATCTTGGTGACCACGACGAGGAAGGTTTCGTTGCCCTCGACCACTTCGTCGCCGTTGACCTGCACCGTGAACGTGTAGGTGCTCTGGCCGGCCGGGATGGTCTGTGCCGCGAGGTTCTGCGGCACGTAGTCGACGGTGGCCGTCGCGGTCTGGTCGGCGGTGGCGATGGTGAAGCCCACGCCGCCGACGCCGGCCGGACTCGACAGCGAGACGGTGAACACCGCATTGCGGGTGCCGGTGTTGCCTTCGGTCACCGAGACATCGTTGATTGAGAGGCTCGGCGTCACGGACCCGACGACCGGGGCGAGGGCGATGCCCCGGAAGGCCGTGTTGGTGCCTGCGGCGGCGATCGGCGTCGGCGTCCCGGTGAGCGTCGCGTTGTAGCCGCTCGCGTCCGAAAGGCTGAGCAGCGCGGTGGCGCTGCTGGCGAACAGCGTCACCGTGCCAGCATTGACCGAAGCCGCAAGTCCCCGGACCGCAGCCGCGGTCACCGTGCCATTCGCGGTCCAGGTGCCGCCGACCAGCGCGTACTTCAGGATCTGGTTGGCCGTGTCGTCGGCGACATATAGCGTGTCGTTGCCGGCAACAGCGTCGGTCAGGTCGAGCAGGACGAACGCGTATGGCGAGCCCGCGCTGATGGGGAGGCCCGGAAGCGGCGCGATGGTCTGCCCAGCCGTCGTCGGCGTGCCGGCCCCGACGGTGCCGATCCGGATCGCGCTGCCGGACGAGGTCGAGACGTGCAACTGGTCGCCGGCGATGTACGCGTTGCGTAGGTTGGTCACGGTGGTCGACAACTGCGTGCTGGTCGTTGAGCCGAAGCTCGCGTACCGCACGCCGCCGGTCGAGCCGGTGAACCACAGGTCGGTGCCGTTGGTCGATGCCGCGCCGCGCGGGTTACCGGCACTGGCGAAGTCGGTGAGCGCGGTACTGGTGTCGACGACGCCGTCGGAGCCGACGCGGAACACAACCCGATTGGTCGCCGCTGACGTGGTGCCGGCAATGCTCGCCGTGCCAGGCGCCGCCGCATAGCACGTGCCAACCAGGAACCGGTTGTCGGTGCTGCGGGTCAGCATGCCCTCGGAGGTCGAGGTGCCCGCAGCGACGCACTCGCGGTTCCCGCCGGCCACGGCGGTCGGCAGCGCGATGCTCTGCACCAGCGTGCCGGCCGTCGTGTACTCGTCCAGGAAGACCACGGTGCCCGCGTTGCTCAGCGCAGCGGCGCCATTGCCGACCCGGTAGACCACGACGTTGCCAGGCGTGAACGGCGCCGCGAACGCGGCAGTGGCAGCGAACAGAGAACCCGCCGCGACCAGCGCGGCCATCGAACGACGAGGAAGCATCAGACCCCCGGTAAGGAACGACCCGATTGACGAGTCGCGGGAGCCTACCAGCAAGGCTTCACCGTTTCATGGCAAGCGCAAGTGCTTGATGCGACGATCATTCAGGGTGCGACTACGTGGACGGAGCTTGGCCTGGGCTGCCGTTCCATCGCAGGCGCCAGCGATCGAGACAGCAACTGGTCTCCGTGCGGACACTACGCCGATGGCCCTCAGGCGTGCGGCAGTTTGGCCAACGCACCAGCTTCGGCGCCGAGGGTGGTGCCGTTCGACGGAGCTTGTGCAGATGTCCCCGACCAGCCGATGCTGCGGGCTGCGCGCGCTCTGCCGCCAGCCACCGTCTGATGCGTGAGTCGCTGCTGGGCCGGAGATCCGCTTGCGTGCGGCCCGTTTGACGAGCGCAGGAGGCCATGCCGGGTTGGAGTTATTGACACTCCGAAACTCGATGGGAATACTCCGCAACTGTCGCCAGATGGACCGCTTGCCGTGCGCATGGAGTGCATCGTCTCTCTCAGTCGGAGTGCACGGCTGACTCGCGTTGTGCACAGGGTACCGCCGCAATCGGCCTTCTCACCTGAGGCCGGGAGCAGGGCTGCACGACCATCGTTACTGCGTCGTGCCGAATCGCGGGCATCGCTAGTCGTGCCCGCTCGAAGTTTGGGTCGTCCCGAGCCCGATCGGTTCGCGGCGCCCCTTGAGTCCCGGGGCGCGGCCTCGATCGATCGAGCGCCGTCCGCGGCAGACGCCGCAACGCTCGCCTTCCGACTCCGAAATGTCGCCTCGCTCGGGCGATGCGAGGATCGGTCGCGAGATATTCGGAATTCCTGCATGCGGCGGTCAATGGAGGCTCGAATCCAGCCTCGCCCATCAAGGTGGATTTCCGCGCCAATGCTCGACCAGACAGGTCGAGCGCGGACCACCGTCCAAACACGTTTTCGGAGAACCCCCAGGTCGCGCGGTTGCTTTCGCGCGAGTCGGTACGTGCGAGCTTGAGCGCCTCAAGCTCCATAAAAGTCGGACGAAAAGGAATCGCAATGGACGTCTTTGGCACGCGGTTGCTTTGGCTGATGCTGCTCATGATCACTCCATGGGCAGCTCTGGCCGAACCGGAGGACAGCGGGGCCTACCTCGCTCGCGCCGATGGAGGGGACGGTTTGAGGGGCATCGCCGAGATCAACGAAGGAAAGGTCGGCGGGGAACACTCCCTCAATCCATGCGGTTGTCCGCCCGGAAACGACTGCATTCCAACCCCGCGAGTGGGATTCCTCTGGCCGGCGCCAGGCTCAACGCACTTGGCTGGCTCGCCAGTAGGCGTTGCTGTCTATGCCTGTGATTTCGAAGTGCTGGGCGGAGGCCCGCATACGCGAACCTCGGTGCAGTGCCCTGGTTTTTCGCAGGAATCGACGCTGCTGGAATTTTCGTTTACGCCGCCGGCCGCCGGCCAGTGCAATCTGGTCGTAAACGGCGGAGGTGGCGCAACGGAGTCGACCGGCAAGGCGGCAAAAGCTCTTTCGCAATCGTTGACCATCACAATTCAGACTCCGGCGCCAATTCTTGGCCGGCCCGGTCCGACTACGGCACCGCCTTGCGCTCCTGGCGTGTCGAGTTGTGCTTCCATTCCAAACCAGCTTGTCTTTCTTCAGGGCAGCATCCCGCAGTTTTGGGTGAAGACACAAAGCCTCCGGCCTGTAACGTCAGTACGGTTTCGTTTGGAAGGAAACGACATCGGCCAGGCCGAGCAGCTGTCTTCTGACCTTTTTGCAATCAGCCTGCCAGCGCTGACTGCGTCGTCGATGCAGCGATCGCTCACGGCAACCGCCACAAACGACGTTGGCATTTCGTCGACCTCTGAACCAACGAGGTTTGTGGTTGTGACCTCCCCGCCCCGCGTGACTCTAGACCGTCCCGTAACGGGATCCGTCTTCAAGCAGGGGAGCGTTGTCGATGCATTTGCGACGGCACAGGGCTCGAACCTTGGTGTGTTCGGCGTCGAATTTTTTCGAAACGGGGTAAGTGTCCCGATCGACGGGTTTCCCCCGTTCCAGCACTCCTTCACCAATCTGCCGCTGGGAAAGCACATCATCCAGGCGCGCGTCATCGATTCATCGGGGCTTTCAGCCGTGTCGGCGCCCAGCGTCATCACTGTCGTGGCAAACCAGCCGCCAAGTGTCACGTTGGCAGCCCTGCCAGGTCCGCTCGTTCCTGGTTTGCCGGTCGCTCTGCGGGCCGATGCAAATGACCCGGACGGGCGAATCGCCAGCGTTGAATTCTTTGTGGGCGGCGTAAGCGTTGGCTCGGATACCGAAGCGCCTTACGCCGTCGAGTGGCAGACAACAGGTTCCTATGCTGGACAGTCTAACGTTCAGGTCAGCGCCGTTGCGACCGACGACGGCCCTATCGCCAGGACCGCAACATCCTTGCGGACCGTTGCAGTTTCTCCAAATGTTGCGCCGACCATCAGCGCCATCGCCGGGCAAGGGCTCCTGCAACCAGCGACTGTGCCGGAAGCCTTCCCGTTTATTCCTGAGGGATTCCAGTCGGTCGACACTGGGTATCGGTGGTCTCGGAACATCTACGGAGTTGGACAGACACTTCGGCTTGAGGTGCGTGTCGTCGACCCGGATCGCAACATGCGTAGCGTGGCTTTCTTCCGGCGCTGGTGGCCGCTAGGTCACACTGGAGTTGCCCAACAGCAGTTGATCGCGACATCGACCCGGCCGGTGTCGACCAACGCGTCGGATGGCTCGAGCATCTATCGGGTCGATGTGGCAGTGCAGTCAGAATGGGCATGGCCATTCCTGACGGAGGTGTACGCGGAGGCTCGCGACGCAGTCGGAGCCACTACAGCGTCGATAGCTGCACCGGTGGCCTTCATGAACGCCTCCAGCTTTGGCGTATGTGGCGGAGAGCGCGACGATTACTGCGGCACGGCGCCGACCGTTGTCCCACCGGCGCCCACGCAGGGAGGGCAGGAACCGACCGAGGCCGTGGTTGAGGCCGAGCGCTACGATCAAGGGACCGGGCAAGGCGCCAGCTACTTTGTGACGGGACGGCCGATCAATCTTGGATACTCCAATGCTCACCCAGAGTTTCCGCGTGGTGATGACGTCAGGATTCGGAGGGTCGGAGACCAAGGAGGGCTTCTGCCGCGTCACAGCTATCTCTATGGAGTGACGCGCGGCCAGTTCTTCAGCTATTCGCTACAAGTTCGTGTTGCTGGAATGTACCTTGTCGACGGATGCATTCGCTGGAGCGCGCCGTCTGGCGCCGCCAAGAGCGGGTCGCCACTCGTCGCGCCTGTTCCCGGCGGAACGTCGGACGGAGTTGCTCCCAGTGATCTTGCCGGAGTCGTCGTCGAGCGGATCATTGCAGACGGTAAGTCGCAGCGTTTTGAGGTCGTCCAGGACGTTGCAGCAGGGCGCTTTCGAGATGCCGAAGGCCTTCAGAAGTCGTCGAGCACCTGTGCTACCGAGGGCGGTTGGGTCAGGGCGCAGGTGTCGTCGCGCGGTTGGTTCCTCCAGCCCGGCGCTTATCGGATGCGAACCACTTACCATGAAGCGATTGGTGGGGTGAGTCCGTCGCCAAGTGGTGCCGGAATGGACGTGGATCGACTGTTCGTTCGTCGCGTGCAGCCGACGGCAGCGCGCGACGTCACGCTTGAGGCGCCCCAGTCCGGTGCTGCATTCCGGCCCGGAGCCACTGTTGGACTCCGTGCGGTTGTGTCGCCGCCCGACGGGGTGCAGCGGCTTGAGTTCCAGATTGCCCGGCCGGGATCCCAAAGCGACAGCGCATGGTCTGTCATTGGGTCGGCAGCGCCGACCTTATCGACGACACAGAGTTGGACGGTGGAGGGGAATCGGTTCGGCGCATATGTGGTGCGGGCGTGCGCTTGGCATGGTCCGACGATCGCTGATCGCACGTGCTCTTCCCACGCGACGATCGACGTTTCGCCCTTCGCTGCAATTCTGCCAAGTCTTTCTCTTGAGCAACCCAATGTGGACGACGTGCTCTCGCTCGGGCGCGCCGTCGCCTTGGTTGCGCGAGTGACGATTGATGCGCCCGAGACAATCGCTCGAGTTGAGTTTGAAGTCGAGCGCGATGGCGCCGTGATCGCCACCGTAGCTGGGATTGCTGGACCTCAACCACGCTACTCCGCGACATGGACTCCAGCGGTCGCCGGGCCTTTCCGCTATCGCGTCAGGGCTTCGACGAATTCGTTTCCCAACACATGGACACAGTCGCCGTGGCGCCCATTCAGGGTAACGGCCGGCGGCGCCGAATCAGGCCTGGCTTCACCCAACTTGCCGAGCTATGAGCCGGTTCCTGCGATCGACTCGAGTTCGCAACTGGTTGCGTCCAGCGCTGGTTCGTTCCGCGTAGACGAATCCGGCGCGGCCACATACTCGATTCCGCTGGCCATGGCCCCCGGCCTCGGTGGTGTCGTGCCGCAACTTTCGCTGAGCTACTCCAGTGGTGCGGGCGAAGGCATGCTCGGCGTCGGCTGGGCGGTCTCCGGTCTGCACGCGATTTCCCGGTGCCGCAAGTCGATCGAGGCCGGTGATGCGTTCTCGGTGGCAAACGCTGGGAACACCGAAGTGACCGAATTGGGACACAAGCCGCTTCGGTTCTTCCCGGCATCGGGGTCGGTGGATCCAGACCAATTCTGCCTCGACGGGCAGCGTCTGTTACGCATCGACGATGCGGGCTCCGCATCCCACGGCGCGGTCGGCGCCCAGTACCGCACCGAGATCGACGACTTCACGTACGTCACAGTCGTGGATGATCTCGATACGCCGAGCGTCAATGCGGGGCCCGAGCAGTTCCGCGTCGAGCGCAAGGACGGGTCGGTGCTTACCTTCGGTGGCCTTACGGCCCGCAGCACTTCGGGCCAGCCCAGGGCCACCAATGCTCGATTGCCGGTGAACGAGCCTTCGGGCCCGACATCGCTGCGCCAGCGCGTCGAGTCCGGTCGTGGAGCGATCATGACCTGGGCCCTCAGCCGGATGGAGGATCGCCTCGGCAACGCCATTCACTACTTCTACGAGTATCCGAACGACGACGCTGCCGCCGGCGAGCAGTACATCAAGGAAATTCACTACACCGTGCCCGGAGGTGGCTCGACGCTGAGTCCGCGGTCACGGGTGGTCTTCCACTACGCCACCGTCGGGGCTGATGTCTCGTTCGTTTCGGGAATGAGGCTCCAGCGCAGCAGGCGCCTTGAGCGCATCGAGGTGTTCAACGATGGCAACGTCAATCCGATACGTGCCTACTTGCTGGGGTACGAAGCGCGGGCGTCGGTCTCGGGCCGCGATCGGTTGGCGTCAGTGCAGGAGTGCGTCGACGCAGCGGGTACCGTCTGCTATCCCCGGACACGATTCGAGTGGACGGATGGCGTGCTTGGTGTAGCCAGAAGCGAGGCCTCCAACATCCCGAATGAGGTGCACGTGGTTCAGCCGCCGGGCGGCGGTGAGCCGGCGCCGCATGCGATCAAGTACGGCGACCTCAACGGTGACGGTCTGACCGACCTCGTGTGGGCTCGCAACGTGCCGAATAGCGAGAACCAGGAAATCTGCTGGGCCATCGCTCAAGCGACTGGCTTTACGTATGCGACAGGATGCAATTCAGAGTTGATCCTCTTTCAGCGACTCAACAGAAATCCACGAGTCGGGCCGGAGGGAATGTTCACGGTTGCATCGAATCTGGCGTTTCACCTGTATGACTTCAGCGGTGACGGTCGGGACGATCTGTTGATTGCGCAGAAGGACGCCGCAGCATGGCGAGTTTATGTTTCGGATGGTTCCGGTTTTGCTCCGGGATCGGCCGTCATGCAGGCGCCAAAGGCAGCAGGTATCAGCACTGGCGGCACCGGTGAAGTACAGCTTGCTGACTTCAACGGCGACGGCTTGCTCGATGCCATCTACGGCGTGGGCCCGGGAACTGGCGGTGTAGGCGGGGGCGGGTCAGGGGGGGATGTTGAGTGCCCGGGTTGCTTGCCGAATCGGAACGTAGGCACCAATAGCACCGCGTCAGCCCTTGGATTCCGCGGGATCTCCGATCCTGCAACGGGTGTGCGGCCAGTAATCTCGTACATGGCTACGGCACGTCCTGATGGCTCGCCATGCTCCAGTGGCCTCAAGTACTGTTTCTCTCAGACCGCCACGGTGGGTGGCCGCGCGGCAACCAGTCTGCCGGCCCTCGTCGGTCACAGCACAGCCTGCGGCACCGCTTCTTCTGTGATGCAAGACCCCTTGGGACCTCCGGTTCGATTCGATGGCGGAATCGAAGTCCTCGACTTCGATGGAGACGGACTGAATGATCTCGTTGCAAAGGCTGCGCCGGGAGACGCTTGCGGGCAGAGCGTGGCTGCAGCATGGGTGATCTATCGAAACGCTGGTTGGAGCTACGGCCCCAACGGCCAACCCGATCCGCTGAATCCCGAGATCGGGCTCCGGCACACGTTCGTCCGCGTCTTCGCCCAGAGAGTTGGCGCCGGTGAGAGTAACGGTGCCCCCAATATCGACACGGGCGCGCAAATCGGATGGCGCCCGGTCGAGACCAACGATCACCGCTTTGTCACCGGTGACCTCAATGGCGACGGGCTGACTGACCTGCTGTATCGCGGTCGGACCGCGACAGGCGCCAGGCCGTGGTACTACCGGCTCAGCATGGGTCGAGTCAGACCTGCCACACTTCCCGGTGGCCAATTGGCCGACGGTCTCTCCATCGACTTCGCCCCGGCTGTCGCTTTGGATGAGTTGTCGGCCAGTGGCGTCGAAGAGAGGACAGTGACGCTCGCAGACGTGAACGGCGACGGTGCTGCTGAAGTGATCTTCGGCGCGGATGTCGGGTCGTCGATAACGGGTCGCCGGGATTATCGGGCCCTGACCTGGAATGGCTCAGGTTTCCAGCCGCTACAGCCATTTGTGCTGCCGAATGTCCAGTCTTCTCGCGATCAGAACTCCGAACGATCGGTGTTCCTCGATCTCGACGGCGACGGGCGGCTCGACCAGGTCGTGGCTGACTACGAGGACCATACGCCGGGCAAGGGTGAAATCATCCTGCGCCGAGCGTCGCCGGGGGTCGAGGGGACCACGCCTCGCCGGTACCTGCCGCTCGACCACGTCTACCAGATCGTCGACGGCTTCGGTGCCGCGACGTCGATCCAGTACTCGCCCCTTACCGTTCTGGCCACCTATCTGCCAGGCCGCAGCAGCGCCGGCCGCGCGGTCGAGTTCGGCCGCGGCAGCAATGTGTTCGACTTGCGGCATGCACAGTACGTTGTTCGCACAGTCGCAAGCTCCGCGCCACGACTGGAGGATCCGCTCGCGGTCAGTCGCGTTGCCTATCGCTACCGCGGGGCCCGAATGCAGATGGGCGGGCGAGGCTTCCTCGGCTTCGAAGAAATCCAGACACTCGACTTGCAGAGTCTGGTCGAATCAAGTACGACCTATGCCCAGACCTTCCCGCTGGTCGGAATGCCGATCTCGACGTGGTCTCGTGCGCTCGATCACACACGGCTCGCGCAATCGGGCTGGGCCGTCTGCCAACCTCACGACGAGCAGTGTCGAGCGCCGGTTGTCACTTGCGCCGCCGAGCCATCTGGAGTGGCTTGTTTCGGCTTCCGTGCAGATGGAAGCCGCATGTGGCCCGCGGGTGACGATTCTCCTGGTCTCATGATGTCCGAAAGCAGCGACCGCTACGGGTTTGCGGTGCGCTCGACCGGCGGCTACGTCGCGCCGATCAACACCGCCACTGCGGTTTCGCTGCCGGGACCCTCGGCGCTGCCCGCGCCGGTGTTCCGCTTCAAGGCATCGTCGGAGAGCACGACCTACGACCTCGGTCCGACCAAGACGCAGATCGAAGATCTGCGGAACGAAACCTACGATGCCCATGGCAACGTGACGCGTCTCGTCGCGCGGCGGAAGAACAATGCCGGCACGACGCTCCGCGAGGCCGTGACCGAAAACGTCTATGGGGCGAGCGTTTCCCATCAGCGCTTCGGACGCTTGAGCTCGACCGTGGTCACGACCAATCCCGGACCGCAGGAGAAGGTTCGTCGCGTTGCCTTCCGATACCACGAGCCATCCTTGCTGCTGCGCGCCGAGGTCGTGGAACCCACTGGTGCCGCCGATCGCGTGCTCGTCACTACCCACAGCTACAACAGTTTCGGCAACAAAGAGGTGACCGCGACGTGCTCGGCGCACCACCTGCCAGGCGCGGTGTCGAGCGGCAACGTGGTGGTCGACACGGCGGTCGCGCAGTGTGCGCAGACCGATTGGACCAACGTGGCCTTCGGCGGCAACGACCTCGTGGTCCGGCGCTATGCCAAGACCACGTTCGCAGCGAACGACCCGCGCTACGTCGTAAGCGAGCAAGCGCCGTTCGCGACGTCCGGCACGGCCGCCACCGAACAGACCGTTTCGACGATCGAGGGCCGCGATCGGTTCGGCAACCCGACCGAGATCGTGGAGATCAACGGCCTGCGAACGCGCTTCGGGTACGACGCGTTCGGTGCGAAGTATTTCGAAAGCACCAATGCCGGCACGTCGACGCGCACGGTCCGCAGATTCTGCAGCGGGTCCTTCGACGGCAGTCAGCCGCGCTGGGGCGCGACCATTCCGCCACAGGTCGCTTCGTGCCCGGCCGGTGCCGTGGTGCGTGTCGATACCTTGAGCGCTGGCGCGCCCGCGCAGACGGTGTTCCTCGATGTGCTCGGTCGCGAGATGCGCTCGGTCACGCAGGGCTTCCGTGCCAACCAGTTCGTGGTCAGCGATACCCGCTACGACGAGATGGGCCGGCTGGCGCGCAAGAGCGTGCCGGTGATCCTGCCCAGTCCGCTCGACGCCGTGCCGGCGACCCACTTCGCGGAGACGTACTACGACGTCGCCGGTCGCGTGGTTCGGCTCGTCACGCCGGACAGCAACGCTCCCGATGGACGTTCCGAGACCACCACGACCTACAACGGCCTGACCACGACGGTCACCATGCCGCCGAACGTCAGCAACTTCCAGGCGACCCGCGAGGAGATCCGCAATGCCCTGGGCGAGATCATCCAGAGCAAGGATGGCACCGGGCTGCGCGCCTGCTATGCCTACGATGCGCACGGCAACCTGAGCAATGTGTGGCGCAACGACAAGGCCGATTGCGGAACGACCCCGCCGGCCACCGTGCTGACCAGCGTCGTGTACGACGATCTAGGCCGCAAGACCAGCATGGTTGATCAGGACAAAGGGACCTGGCGCTATGCGTACAACGCCGCGGGCGAGGTGATTCGTGAGATCACGGCGCGCAGTCAATGCATCGAGTACCTCTACGACGCGCGCGGCCGCGTGGTGACACGGACCGACCGCACGACGGGTTCGGCCCCCGACGCGGCCTGCGGCGGCACCATCGAGAGCGAGTCGGTTTGGACTTATGACACGGCCGCGAATGGGTTCGGCCAACCGGCCTCGGAGAAGGTGTCGACGACGGACCCGTTGGACGCAACCAACACGCTCCGGCTGCTGCAGGACAAAACCTTCGCTTATGACGGCTTCGGCCGCGCCAGCTCCACCACAACGCGGATGCTGCCGAATACCCCGGCCGCACGCTCCTACACCAATGCGCGGACCTACGACGAGTACGGGCGGTTGTTCCAGGACCTGCTGACCTCGCCCGAATTCCCGGCGTCCGGTGCACTGTATGAGTACACGGACAGTTTCCCCACTGGCGCGTCGGAGGACGATCCGAACCTGGCCGAGGGTCATCTGCGCAAGGTGCGCGACGCAACGGGCCAGCGCCGCGGACTCGCCTGGCACGAGATCATCAATGTGGATGCCTTCGGCACGGTGATCGAGGAGCGGCGGGGCGAGAGCGCTATCCTGCAGACCCTGCGCACTACCGACGATCGCACCGGTCGTCTGGCGACGATCCGCACGAACGGCGGCCAGTTGCAGAACTGGTCGGTCCAGTGGGATGCCGCCGGAAACGTGCGTTCGCGGGCCAATAGCGCCGCGGGCGCCAATCCTGGTGAAACGTTCGCCTATGACGTCGCAAACCGTCTGGTGGGCGTGACCGCGACCGTCGGCAACTCGACCGAGTCGTATGCGTATTCCGTTACCGGCAATCTGACGTCGCGTGCCGGGGGCACGATCCACTACGGCAGCAGCCGGCCTGCAGCGTGCCAGGCACTGCCTGCGCCCGGCCCGCATGCCGCGAACGCCTACGTGCTGGGCACCAATACGGTGTGCTACACCTACGACGCGTCCGGCAACCAAGTTTCGGCCGCAGGCGGCGGTCTCAACCGTACCGTGCTCTACAGCGTCGCCGATCAGGCCCGGCGCATGGACAGCACCATCGACAACCTGGGTAGCCGGCTCGCGTTCGAGTACGGCGCAGGGCGCGAGCGCATTCGCCGTCGCGACTACCCCACCGCGACCGCCACCACGCCCAGCAGTGAGACCCACTACGTCGGCGGCGCCGAGGTCGTCCTGACACCGGCCAACAACTGCGGAAGCACGCGCAATGTGCTGGTGCGGCGCGAGTACGCCGGAGCCGTGTTGCTGCAGCGAAGCGAGTGCGCGACCGGCACCAGCACGTCGAACACCTCGCTGGCATATCGCCTCGTCGACCACCTTGGGTCGACCGATGCGCTGGTGACCGCCGCGGGCGTTGCGGTCGATTCCCCGGCCCAGCAGCGCTTCGACGCCTTCGGTGCACGTCGCGACGCGACGACCTGGGCGCGCCTCGCCCGCCCATCGGCGGTGACGTTCAACACCGCCACCACGCGGCGCGGCTTCACCGGCCACGAGCAGCTCGACGTGGCGGGCCTGGTGCACATGAACGGCCGCGTCTACGACCCCGAGATCGGTCGCTTCGTGCAGGCCGACCCGATCGTGCAGGCGCCGTACAACCCGCAGAGCCTGAACCGCTACAGCTACGTGATGAACAACCCGCTCGGGACCACCGACCCGACGGGCTACGTCGGGCGGCCGAAGTGGTTGAACTATGCGATGCAGGCGGTGGCGCTGTACGTGACCATCCAGACCGGGATCAACATCGCGACCATCGGTGAACTCTACGGTGCTGCAGGACTGTCGGCATTTTCGGCCGACATCGCCCTCATGTCGGCCGGCAGCGGGGCGCTGTCCGGAATGGCCTCCACAGGATCACCGAAGGGGGCGCTGATGGGGGCCATCACGCCGCTCGCTTTCATGGGAGTCGGCCAGGCCGCCAGTGCGTTGGGATTCGGGTCAGGCTCGATCGCCCGCGCCGGGATGCATGGTGTCGCGGGCGGCGTTCTCGCCGAGTTGCAGGGCGGAAACTTCGGCCATGGGTTCATGCGGGCGGGCCTCACGAAGTTCCTGAGCGCGAACTTGCCGGTGCCTGGCGGTGGCATGGCCGCCGGGGCGATCCATGCAGTGGTCATCGGAGGGACGGTCGACGAACTGACCGGAGGCAAGTTCGCCAATGGGGCGAAGAGTGCTGCGTGGCAGTTCGTCATGAACTGTCTGCATGACCCAGAGTGCAGGGCGCGGCTCGAGGCGGCTGATCAGGCGAGGCGCCAGTCCGCAGCGGACATTGTCGACGTGTTTGGAGGGCCGATTTCGTCGGCGAAGAGCTTCTTTACGAACCTGATGGAGGGGAACTGGGGCGCGTTGATGCTCGATGTCGGAACAGCTGGCAGGGGAGGCCAGGCGAAGAACGCAATAAAGGGCTTGTCCATGGCGGGTGATGCGGCAAAGAAGCCGCCAATCGTGATTGGCGAAAACATGGACCGCGTGAGAGAGTACGCCGCCAAAGTAGGAGGACATGCCTATAGTCCTTGGAAGCTCGTCCCTTGGGACCGCGTCACCGCTCTCCGTCGGAATGAGCGATGGGTTCTTGACCAGCGACGGGCCGGTCGCGAGTTTATTGACATTGGTCCAGACTTCGAGAGACGCTCAAGCACTGGATACGTTAGTGATTTCTATGAGATGGAGCGGCGGAACCTACGTGGTTATGGCAACCACCAGAAGGCTTTCGAGCGCTCTGGATCGGCCGGCGGTGTTCCAGGATTGGATTTTTGACATGTCTGAGACAAAGCAGATCGAGGACTTCGCGACCAGAGAGTTTGGCGGCCTACTTGGTGAGTACGGGTATCACGCAGAGGAGCCTGTGCGGGTTGATGGAAAGACCCGAATTGATTTTGTCAAGGACGGAATCGCGGTCGAGGTCGAGCTCGATTGGAGAGAGTTTTTCGCGTTCGTTCTATTCGTAGAGTTGAAGGATGGACGGCTGCCGGGCGGCTACTACGTTGCTGATGGAAAGCCATGCAGAAAACACCTTGCAAGGGTGATCCAAGAGCAAGGATGGAAGACCCCACCCGGTCCGCGCTTCGAACGAAAAAAGGTACGTCCCAGCAGCGCCGCGCACCTCAACGCGGTACTAGTGCAGTACAAGGAGCAACTTGCGGCATGCATGAGTCACGTGGACGCCGTTGGTGTTTCGATTTTCGATTGAAGGGGCCCGAACGAGGACAGCCGCCAAATGCGCGAACGGACAGTGCGCGAACTGGGACAGGCATCAAACCCAAACCGGTGCGCGAACTGGGACAGGCATCAAACCCACCAAACAGCGTTTTTCCTACACGCCCACGCGGAGCGCGAACGAGGACATCCACCAAATAGCGTACATGGCGCTGGCAGTGGTCTCCGAACGAGTTCGAGGAGTCCGAGGTATGACCGCGAACGAGGACATCCACCAAATAGCATTTTTCCTACACGCCCGCGCTGCAGGTGAAGCGCGAACGAGGACATCCACCAAATAGCGCTTTTCCTACACGCCCGCGCCGCAGCGGCTGACAGACCACCGGTCGGCGCTACGCGATGCTGTCGCCATGACCTCGCCCCGCAGCCAACTGGTCGACCCCGAGGCCCCGGGCTTCTACCACTGCATCTCGCGCTGCGTGCGTCGCGCGTTCCTGTGTGGCGAGGACGCACTGACAGGTCGCAGCTTCGAGCACCGCAAGCAGTGGGTCGAGGATCGGCTGCTCGAGCTGGCGGAGGTCTTTGCCGTG
>Ga0209450_10000689_pt1 | contig 17040 bp, 14 predicted proteins | sample FrelakmetLWP11LW_FD_187149 | JGI IMG/M metagenome (GOLD analysis project Ga0209450, IMG submission 187149) | Freshwater lake sediment microbial communities from the University of Notre Dame, USA, for methane emissions studies - LWP11 LW (SPAdes)... | ecosystem: Environmental > Aquatic >...
AGAACAACGAAACTGGGCGCCAAAAAGGTGGAAATCTCCTTCACCCCGGTGCCGGGGGTGAAGGAGAATCCCTTCCAATGCGAGAACCGGATGGGGCAGTTGGAAGCGATCACCAAGGTGTTCACCAACAAGTTCGCGAAGATTGAGCACTCCTCGTGCTTGCACAAGAACGGAGACCTCTGCCGCTACGTGATCACGTGGGATGAAGCGCCCTCCTATTTCTGGAAAAGAATTTCCCGCTATTCGGTTCTAACAGGAGTCGCTCTGGCGCTGGTTTTCTCCTTCTTTCTGCCCCTTCTCTATGAAATGATTCTAACTCTTGCCATTGTGCTCGGCGTGCTTTCGGTGAGTCTCTATGCGGGGCGTCTTGAAAAAGAGGAACTCGCGAAAAGCATGGTTTTCCAGGGCGACGCGGCCGAAATCTACCTGGGTGAGATGCAAATGCGCTACAACCAGGCGCTGCTCGTGCAGGAGATCGGCCAGGTCTGCTCCAGTGTTCTCGACATCAGGGAACTGACGAAGAAAGTGATGGAAGTTCTCGAGAGGCGACTGAATTTCGATCGCGGGATGATCCTCCTTCTGGATGGGGATAAGCGGCGACTGCGCTACACCGCCGGTTATGGTTTCACTGACAACCAGAAAGAGCCTTGGCGAGACCCTGGAATGGCGCTGGATGGGATCAAAGAAAAGGATCTCTTTGTTTCCGCCCTGAGAAAGTTCAAGCCCGTGTTGCTCCACGATGCGGAAAAAGACCAGGAGAAGCTTTCCAGGGGGACAAGAGAGATCGTGAAGGAAACCGGCATGTCTTCGATCGCCGCGGTGCCCATCGTTCACAAAAGGCGGTTTCTGGGATTGATGGCCGTGGGCAACCTCTCATCGGGACAACCCCTGACTCAGAGCGATGTCAATCTTCTGAGGGGGATCGCCTCTGCGGCGTCTTTGGGCATCATCAATGCGCTGTCGTTCCAAAAACTCAAGGAAAGCGAAAAGAAGTACCGTGAGCTTGTGGAAAACGCGAACAGCATCATCCTGCGGAGAGATCCTGCGGGGAAGATCACCTTCTTCAATGAGTATGCCCAGAGGTTCTTCGGCTTCTCGGAAGATGAAATATTGGGGAAAAACATGATCGGCACCATTGTTCCGGAGAAGGATAGCCAAGGAAATGACCAAACAAAGGCGCTTCTCGCTATCGGAACCGATCCCGGCCAATACCCCACCCACGAATATGAGAACAAACGCAGCAACGGGGAGCGGGTCTGGGTGTCTTGGACGAACAGGGCGCTCCATGACCAGCAGGGAAAGGTGGTGGAAATCCTGTGCATTGGAAACGACGTCACCGCTCTGAGGGAGGCGGAAAAAGAGAAAAAGGCACTGGAAGCGCGTCTTCAAAGGGCGGAAAAAATGGAGGCCATTGGAAGCCTGGCAGGCGGAGTGGCTCATGACCTGAACAACATCCTGCCCAGCCTGATCAGTTTCCCGGACGTGATCCTCATGGATCTGCCCGAAGACAGTCCCCTTCGAAAGCCTGTCTTGAGCATCAAGCGCTCTGGAGAGAGAGCGGCTGCGATCGCCCAGGATCTTCTCACGCTGGCCAGAAGAGCGGTGCCCGTGAAGATACCGGTCGACCTCAATGGTCTCATTGGAGAGTACCTCGAAAGCCCTGAGGGAAGCAAACTCCAGTCCGACTATCCCAAGGTTCAGATCTCGAAAGACCTTGAGCCAGGCTTGAGACCGATTCTCGGCTCTCCGGTGCATCTGTCCAAAACGGTCATGAACCTGGTCCTCAATGCCGTGGAGGCTATTCCTGAAGAAGGAAGGGTCGTGCTATCGACGAGGAGGGTGCGGCTGCAAGAGGGAATCAAAGGGTACGAGATGATCGAACCCGGAGAGTACACGGTGCTCAGCGTGGCGGATACCGGGATAGGGATTTCAGCACGGGATGTTGAAAAGATTTTTGAACCCTTTTACACGAAAAAAGCCATGGGCCGGAGCGGGTCCGGCCTTGGGATGGCCATTGTTTGGGGGACTCTGAAAGACCATCGAGGCTATGTGGACGTGAAAAGCGAGGAGGGAAAAGGAACAACGTTCGATCTCTATTTCCCGATGCCTGCAGAAACTCCGGCTACGGCGTGAAAACTCTTCAGAACCTCCTCTCGAACAGCCTCCGGCGGTCTCACGGTAAAGGACTCTTTGTGCATCATCTGAGGGTAGGCGATGTCGCTGTTGCCGATGGGCCTGGGAAAGAGGCGCGGGCAAATTCGGGCATTCACCCGGTGGCTCTTTTCTTCTTTGGTAGAAAAAATTGAAACATTGAAACTGTAGATGTTTTCTTTCAGGAAGTGCTTTAAGGTCCTGCTCAGTCCCTCCAAGAAAACCTCAACATCATCCTCGCTCAGCTCCATCAGGCTCAGGCGTTCAGGAAACACACACTGCACGTCCGGCAGAAAGGCGGCGGGCACAAAGCTCATGATCCAGACGCTTGATCCTATGGTTTTAAGATATCTTTCATCCCTTCTCTTTTCCTCCTGAATAAAGTCCTGCCAGAAATCCCGCCGGTTCTCCTGCGCGTATCTCCTGCATCCTTCTATCTGCTCGCGAAGGGCATTGGTCGCCACTTCGCCGGCATTGGGCTGAAGGTGCGCATGAACAATACTCGAGCCCGCGCAAGGCATGTAGTTCCAGTTGATGCTGAAAAAATGAACCAGAGGGTCGGATTGGGCGACTGTCCTGAGATAGAGGAGGCATGCGGAAAAGGCATCGCGTATCGTCTCCGGCGTCAGGTTCTCCATGGGGAGGAAATGCTCCTGTGAAAAGATCGCGACACCCGCGTGTTTCTCAAAAGGTGCAAGGTTCGGGATCAGAGTCGCGTCGCCCACCCTGATCCTGCCCTCCGGGATGAGATCCTCAGGAAATTCCGGAGTGGATTTTTCAAGAGCCGCGGGACAGAAGGGGCAAAAGATCTTCTTGGAACGATCCACAATGTCGGCAACATCCGGTTTCTCGGCCTTGAAGGGAAGGTCAAAAACCCGGCCTGTGGCTCCGGTGAGGGGATCAAAACGAATCTCAAAAGGAATTTCGTCGAGAGCGTGTCCCTTAAAAGGGTTCATCAACCGGACCTGAGATCGGATTTTCTTGAACTCAAGGCTCATGGCTATCTCCCTTTCAGCATCCAAAATCGTGTGAGAGTATATATATATTGTTCTCGGTGCTGGCGCAATAGGGTTCACCCTTTCCTGCGCAGTCCTTGGTCTGTTGCTGGACGCTGCTTTTCTTTTCGTGATATAGAAAACTGAACCCCACAGAAGGAGGGTGCCATGTCTGAATGGAAGAGAACATCGTGCGTGCTCTGCTATCACAACTGCGGCCTGGAAGTGCAGACTGAAGGGAACAAGATCCTCAAGGTTCGGGCCGACAAGAATCATCCAAGAACCAGAGGCTACATATGCAGGAAAGGCACAAGAATCGCTTTCTACCAGGCCCACAAAGAGAGACTGACTCACCCTTTAAAGAGAGAAGGGAACGGCTTCAGCAGGATTTCATGGGATCAGGCGATCACCGAGATCTCAGGCAAGCTGAAAGACATCCTGAGCCTTCACGGCCCCCGCGCCCTGGCTTATATGGGCGGAGGCGGTCAGGGGTCTCACGTGGAGGCGGGCTTTGGCCGGACCCTCTTGAGCGCCCTGGGATCCCAGTACCACTACTCCGCCATTGCCCAGGAGCTGAGCGGGCTCTTCTGGGTCAACGGCCGGGCTTATGGCCGTCAAAACCTGCACACCGGCGCGGATCTGGACAGGGCCAAGAATTTCCTCGTCATGGGTTGGAATGGCTATGTGAGCAACGCGGGAGTGAACCGGGCGAGGGAAAGGATCGATGAGTTTTCAAAGGACCCGGCCAAGCGGTTGATCGTGGTGGATCCCCTCCGGAGTGAAACCGCTCAAAGAGCCAACACCCATCTCCAGCCGAGAATCGGCACCATCGCCCTTTTTCTCAAAAGCCTGATCGCGATCATCCTCCAGGAAGGGTGGGAGAACAGGGAATTCCTCGCCAGGCACTGCGACGGGTTTGAACGCGTTGAGGGATGGTTCAGGCATTTTGACGCGGCCTCCGGCCTCAAGGTGTGCGGACTGGACGCCGGCAAAGTCCGGGAAATTGCAAGGATCTGCGCTTCAGAGCCTACAGCCATGAGAACGGATCTCGGACTTCTTATGGACCGTCAGAGCACCATGAATTCCTACCTGGAGATGATCCTCATGGCGGTCTGCGGCAGGATCGGAACGCCCGGGGGAAACGTTTTTCCTGGTCACCTGATGCCCCTAGGGCCTCACACGGACGAGCGCGACCCTCGAACGTGGAGAACCGTGGAGACCCATTTCCCGCCGAGCATGGGGTATTTCGCACCTAACGTGCTTCCGGAGGAGATTCTTTCAGAGAAGGAGGAGCGCACCCGGGCCCTGATCGTAAGCAGCTCGAACCCGCTTCGATCCTATGCGGACACGCTCCTTTACGAGAAGGCCTTCCGGGAACTGGATCTTCTTGTGACCATCGAAATCGCCATGTCCGAGACCGCCAGGCTCAGCCACTACGTGCTGCCTGCCAAATCAGGGTTTGAAAAGTGGGACGCCGCTTTTTTCAGCCTCACCTTTCCCGAAGTCTACTTCCAGATCAGGCATCCCTGCTGCGAAACCGACGGCGAAGCCCTCGAAGAAGGAGAGATCTTCACCCGCCTTGCGGACGCCCTGGGGATTCTGCCCTCGATCCCGGACGCCCTGTTCCAGCGATCCCGTGAGGACCGGGGTCTCTTTGCCATGGAGTTGTTGCAATTCATGGGGAGCGACAGGAAGGCCGCGAGGTTTCTTCCCTTCATCGTGGCGAAAACGCTCGGCCGGGAACTCGGTTCAGCTCACCTTTCCGCCCTGTGGGGTCTTTTGATGATGTTTCCCCAGCACGCCGGAGAGGACATCGCCAGGGCCGGTTATGACGTGAGCCCCTTGGTAGGGGAGGAGCTCTTCAATAAGCTTCTCGATCATCCGGAAGGGACCGTGATTGCCAAAATGCCTGAACAGGACAACCTGAACGCCCTCAGGACTCCTGACAGGAAGGTCCATCTTTACATCGAGGAGATGGAATCGTGGATAAATGAAATCGCTCCGGACAAGGAAGAGCGCAGCCTCAGAAATGTGGAGTATCCTTTTGTCCTGGTGGCAGGCCGGCATTTTCCATACACGGCCAACTCCATCATGAGGGACCCCGAGTGGAACAGTGGCAAACAAGTCTGCACTCTTCTTATGAGCGAGGAAGATGCTCGTGCTCTGGGGCTGAAAGACGGTGCTGAAGTTTGGCTCACCACAGAGGCGTCACGACTTAAAGTTCCGGTCGAAGTTTCCGATATTCCTCCGCGAGGGACGGTGGTTTTGCCACACGGTTTCGGACTGGTGCACGGCGGGGAAAGGGTTGGCGTGAACGTGAATCAGCTCACGAAAAACACCCATCGGGACAGGATCGCTGCGACCCCGCTTCACCGCTACGTCCCATGCCGCATCGAGGCAGGATAGGGGCAGGACAATGAAATCACCGCAAGAGTACATAGAAAGCCTGCGTAAGCTCAATCTGGTCGTTTACCTGTTCGGCAAGCGGATTGAAAATGTCGTCGATGACCCGATCATCCGGCCGTCCCTCAATGCGGTGGCCTTGACCTACGGGATGGCCCAGAGCCCCAAGTTCGAGGACCTCATGACCGCGAGGTCGCATCTGACCGGGAAGAAAATCAACCGCTTCACCCATGTTCACCAGAGCGTCGAGGACTTGGTCAAGAAGAGCAAGATGGGCAGGCTCATGGGGTCCCTCACGGGCTGCTGCTTCCAGCGGTGCGTCGGCATGGACGCTCTCAACGCCCTTTCCATAACGACCTACGACATCGACGTGAAATACGGAACCGACTACAACAAGCGCTTCCTGAAGTATCTTGCCTATGTGCAGGAAAACGACCTGGTGTGCGACGGAGCCATGACAGACCCCAAGGGAGACCGCTCCCTCCCTCCCCACCGGCAGGAGGATCCGGACATGTACCTCAGGGTCGTCGAGGAACGGGACGACGGAATCGTGGTGCGCGGGGCCAAGGTCCATCAGACCGGCGCGGTAAACTCCCACGAGGTCATCGTGATGCCCACCCTGTCGATGCGGGAGGAGGACAGGGATTACGCGGTCTCCTTTGCCGTGCCGAGCGATGCCCTCGGCATCACTTATGTCCTGGGCCGGCAGTCTTGCGATACCCGGAAGCTTGAAAAGGGACAGCTGGACCGCGGGAACATCCGCTTCGGCGGGCACGAAGCCCTGATTGTGTTCGACGATGTTTTCGTGCCGTGGGAAAGGGTCTTCATGTTCAGGGAGCATGACTTTACCGGCGCCCTGGTAGAACTCTTCGCCTCCTATCATCGCCAGAGTTATGCCTGCAAGGTGGGCGTGGGCGACGTGCTCATCGGGGCCGTGCAAACCATTGCGGAGTACAACGGGGTGGACAAAGCGTCGCACGTGAAGGACAAGATCATCGAAATGAACCACCTGAACGAGACGCTCTACTGCGGGTGTGTCGCCTGTGCGGCCGAGGGAGCGAGAATGCCGAGTGGCACCTATTACGTGGATCCTCTCCTGGCCAATGTCCACAAGCAGAATGTGACGCGTTTTCCCTATGAGATTGCCCGGCTTGCCCAGGATATTGCGGGCGGGCTGATGGTGACCTTGCCGTCGGAAGAGGACCTGAAATCCCCTGCCGTGGGAAAATGGCTGGAGAAGTGTTTCAAAGCACGGAGCGGCGTGCCCACGGAACACCGCATGAGAATTCTCAGGCTGATTGAGAACTTGACGCTGGGCACGGCTGCGGTAGGATATCTCACCGAATCCATGCATGGGGCCGGATCCCCTCAGGCTCAACGGATCATGATTTCCCGTCTGGTCGACATGAGGGAGAAGCAGAGGAATGCGAAGCGGCTCTGCGGCATCACGGGAGAGAGTGAAATGGAGTAAACCGCTGTTCCCTTTTCATCAACCCGAATTCCTGATATAGAGAAGACACAAACGTACTCCACTCTCGCTTCAAAAGAGGAGGCAAAGAGAATGAAGCCGGGCAGCTTGTTGCAAGATAAATTGGTGCTGGTGGTCGACGACGAGAAGGACGTGCTCGATGCTGTTGCGGAAATGCTTGAGAAGTCAACGGTCCACAAGGCGGCCGACTATGAAACAGCGCTTCAGCATCTTCTGAGCTACACCTACGACATCGTGGTGCTCGACATCATGGGAGTGAACGGCTTCGAACTGTTGAAGGTGGCTGTTAAAAGGGGATTCCCTGCGGTGATGCTCACGGCGCACGCCCTGACACCGGAATCGCTCAAGAAATCCATTCGGCTTGGGGCTGTGTCCTTCCTCCCGAAGGAGAGAATGGGTGATCTGGTCGAGTACCTGGAAGACGTGGTGCTTGAAGGCGGTAAACCGGCTTGGCAGAAACTTTTCGACAAGGTGGGAGAGATTTTCAACCGGCGCTTCGGGCCGGATTGGAGAGAAAAGGACCGGTTCTTCAAGGAATTTGAAGAAGAGCTCACGAAAAGCGAAAGGTCCCAGCTGACCGATAAGAAACTGTAGAGAAAAGGAAGATACCCTATGGACAAACCGATGGATCACTACTGGCAACTCCGTCTCAAGGCGGTGAAAGAGGCCCTTGAGGCCAATCATTTCGAAGTCTTCCTGGCCAATGACGTGGGGGAAGCGAGGAAAATAGTCAAGGAGCAGATCCTGCCCGCCACTGGCGCGAAGAGTGTCTCCTGGGGAGGCTCCATGACCTTTCTCGCTACTGGCCTTTATGAAGAGATCAAAAAGATGCCGGGGCTGGAGATTCTCGACACTTTTGATCGAAGCAAGCCCCCTGAAGAAAACATGGAAATCCGCAGGAGGTCTGTTCTCGCCGATCTCTTCATCACCGGGACCAATGCCCTGACCGAAGGCGGTATGCTGGTCAACCTCGACATGATCGGGAACAGGGCTTGTTCGATCAATTTCGGCCCCAAGCACGTGGTGATTCTCGCGGGCCGGAACAAGATCGTTTCCGAACTGGATGACGCCATGTACAGGGTCAAGAACTACGCCGCCCCTGTGAACGCGATGAGGCTCGACAAGAAAACCCCTTGTGTCAAAACCTCCTATTGCGAAGACTGCAAGAGCCCGGATCGCATCTGCAATGTGTGGACCATCACGGAGAAGTCCTTTCCTAAGGGAAGAATCAAGGTGATCCTGATCAACCAGGACTTGGGGCTCTGAGGGAGGCGACATGGAAAAGCCGGAAATTCTTTACCTGTCTCAGGCGGAAGTGGCATCCGTGAACCTGCCTATGGCCGAGATCCTTAAAGCTTTGGAAACGGCTTTCCGCCAGAAGGGGGAAGGCAAGACGGAGATGCCCCCGAAGCCGGGGATCCATCCGGGTGGAGGGGATAATTTCATCCATGCCATGCCCGCGTACATCCCGGCCCTGAAGTCGGCAGGGATCAAGTGGGTGGGCGGATTCTTAGACAACTCCAAACGGGACCTGCCTTATATTACCGGATTACTTATTCTCAACGACGTGGAGACGGGCCTGCCCCTGGCGGTCATGGACTGCGTCTGGATTACGGGCATGCGCACCGGTGCAGCAACGGCCCTGTCCGCACGATACCTGGCGCGTCCGGAATCTTCCGTGGTGGGGATCCTGGGCTGCGGCGTGCAGGGGAGGACCCATCTGGAGGCCCTGAGAGTTCTGTTTCCTGTGAAGAAAGTCAAGGCTTACGATGTGGATCCGGGAATCGCTCGAGGCTACGCAAAGGAGATGGAGTCCCGGTTCGGCGTGGAGGTGGTGACGGTGCAGAAGCCGCGAGACGCGGTGAGCGGGTGCGACATCGTTGTCACCGCAGGGCCGATCCTGAGGACCCCTCATCAAACCATCCAGCCGGGATGGTTGGGGGAGGGGGCCTTTGCCTCTCTTGTGGATTTTGACTCCTACTGGCATCCTGAGGCCATGAAGCAGGCTTCCAAGTTCTGCACCGATGACACGGAGCAGCTGCTCCATTACCGGCAGGTCGGGTACTTCCAGGACATTCCGCCGATTCACGCGGATCTCGGAGAACTTGTGACAGGCAAGAAACTGGGCCGGCAAAAGGCGGAGGAACGCACCATAACGGCGAACCTGGGGCTGGCCATCGATGACATGGCCGTGGCGCCGATTCTTTACCGGCGTGCGCTTGAGAAAGGAATCGGCAGAAAGCTGCCGTTGTGAGATTATTCACCACGTAGCCACAGAGAACGCAGAGAAGAGTTTTTGTTTTTCGGGAGATGCCGAAAAACAAGAATGTTCTGTTCGGAATAATGAAACGACCACGGTTAAAGCAGGAGATCCTAAGGAGGCTATTATCGCCTATCGGTATCTCCCGATAGGCGATAATTTCCCTCCGTGCTCTCAGTGCCTCTGTGGTGAGAAGCGGTTTGCGCATTGGTGAGTCATCCTTTCGGGAAGGAGCGTGTCATGAAAAAAGTGATTCATACGGATAAGGCGCCGAAGGCGGTGGGGCCTTACAGTCAGGCCGTCAGCACCGGGAATCTTTTGTTCACTGCAGGGCAGGTGGCCATTGACCCGGCGACGGGAAAACTGGTGGAAGGCGGGATCCAGGACCAGACCCGGCAGGTCATGGAAAATCTCAGAGCCATCCTGACGGCGGCGCGCACGGATTTCACTAAAGTGGTGAAGAGCACGGTCTTTCTTCAAGACATCAAGACCTTTGCCGACTTCAACCAGGTCTATGCAGCGTATTTCCCCTCTGAGCCTCCGGCGCGCAGCACGTTCCAGGTGGGTGCGCTCCCGCTTGGAGCGATGGTGGAGATCGAGATGATCGCGCTTCTGGGGTGAAGAGGTGAGGAAGTGAGGAGGATGTCATGAATTTCGAAGAAGTCCAGCCCTTCCTGAGGCTCGGGTCTATTTTGCAGTGGCTCGTGATCGCCTTGGTTTTTCTTGCAGGCTTTTTGCAGATTGCGAAGTTCCTGCTGGACAAGAAGGTGGATACCATGCGGGAAGAAATCGCAAGAACCAAGGTCGCGGAGTATGAAAAGAAGATCAGCGACCTGCAGGCAAAAGCCGCTGAACGGGTTGAAAAACGCCAGGTCGTCATCGAAAGGGAGAAAGATCGCAAGATCCCTGAAGAGATGGCTCTTCAACTCAAAGGGGATCTTCTCAAATACTCTGGATCGACGGTGCGCTTCGCCTGTGACAAAGGCGACAAGGAAGCATTGGCTTTTGCGGAACAACTCAAGGGCTTGTTCGAGGAGTCGGGTTGGACTGTGAAGGGAGTCAGTCAGGCCGTCCATGCCAAGCCGGTCAAGGAAGTTGTGCTGATTTTGAACCACGAGGATCAGAAGCTGAAGGCAAACATGCTTTTCTCCGCTCTCATGTCCCTCAACATCAAATCCAGCGCCCGTTTGAACAAGAACCAAGAGGAAGACCTGGGAATCCTTGTGGGGCAAAGGGAATAGGAAACAAGTTATCAGTGATCAGTAATCAGTAAACAGTGAACGCAGATCTCTTCCGTCTTTAGGATGTTTGCTGATCACTGATCTTCTTGTCCCTTACTGTTCACTGATTCCTGGTGACTGGTCACTGATTCGATGCTTGGGCTTTCACCAGATCCCGGAAGGCTTTGAAAAGGAGGGGGTGAAAGTCCTTGCCCGCCCCTTGATTCATGGTGTTCAGCGTTTCGGTCATGGACAGGGCTTTTTGTTCGGGCCTGTCTCTGCGCAGGTTGTCGTAGGTGTCTGCGATAGAGACAATCATGCTTCCAAGATTCAGTTCCCGGGGCCGCTGCTGGGCGGGGAAGCCTTTGCCGTCATAATGAAGGTGATGCTCATAGGCGATGATGGGAACCAGTTCCGGGATCCCGGGGGTTGCAAGCAGCAGTTCAGCGCCGCGCACCGGGTGGTCCCAGTGTCTGGTTTTCTCGTCCAGCGAGAGCACAGCGGTCGTGGACAGAAACGTGGACGGAGCCAAGTACATGCCGATGTCGTGGAGAATGGCGCCAAGGGCGATTTCCTGGACCCATTCCTTTTCAAGGCCGATCTGCTCTGCAATTCCCATAGAAAGGGCGCAGACGTGCAGAGCGTGCGCATAAGGGTCTGGGTTGGGGCCTCGCTGAAATATGAGGATCTTGAGAGGCAGCTCCTTGGCTTTGATCATTTTGTGAATGGTGTCCGCAGCGCCTTTGGCCAGAGCCACCTTTTCGCTGGAGAGGGGTCCGTCCACGTCGCTGAAAAGTTCCTTGAGCAGCGAGGAAAAGGTGAGCATGGATTGGCGCGCGACTCTGAACGCATCGGCAAATTGCTCATAAGACACTTGAGGCTGGGATTCCAGAGGAAGGCGGCCCGCCAGTATGTGAGGGAGTCTCTCCTGATTCCTCGCAAGCACCATCTCTCCGTCCTTAGGCTTTTGGAGAAGCGGGACTAGAAGCTGCAGAAAACTGGTCAGTTCCTCTGCGCTGAGTCCCCTGCGAAAGAGGATGCGCTCCAAGTGCATGGCATCAAGCGCCTGGAGCAATTTGGGGAGGAGCTTTGTGAGCTCAAGAAGAGGCATGTCCTCCACGATCACCTCGTTGCTGAGAAGGAGGAGTGTCAGGGAGGAACGCTGTGAGAGATACAGGTCTAGCCTTTTAAACAACCCCTCAAGCTTTTCTCTGGTTTCCGGGTGCTCAGGCGGGTAAAGCGAGAGGGAACGAACGGAGCCCACAAGCGCCAGAACAAGTTCCTTGTAAAAAGCACGCGATTTTTCTTTTGATTTCTCTTCGGGCATGGATTACGACTCGCGATCTACAAAAGCTCTTGGCAGAGTGCCTTAAGGTCTCCCGACGCCTCAGCGGCTGCATGAGTCAATGCTTGCCTTGCCTCTTCCGTCCCGATCTCCGCAAGCGCCCTTGCGGTGTCCAGTTGAAGGGACTTGAGTTTCTTTCCAATGATCCAGGAGCGTTGGATCAAAATCGCTCCAAGTCGATCCACGGATTTCCTGGATTTCAGATGCCCTAACGTTCTGACCGCCAAGGACCGGATGGCATAATCCTTGTGATCCAGCAGACCCTCCAGTGCCGGCGCCATGTCTTCGTTCATGATGAGGTCGACCAGTTTGATCAAGTCAGGAAGCGAGGCTTCGGAGATCTTTTGGAATTGCTGATCGAGGGTCTTGGTAAGATGAGGCGCAATGCTCGCAAGGGTCGTCAGGGTCCACTGGTAGAGTGCGGTGTCGGGGTCGTGCAGGGAAAGGAAAAGTTCGACCAGGTATCCCCCGGCTTTTTCAGGGTAGAGCCGGCACACGGCCGTAAGGGCAGCCGTTTCGCGGGGGCTGTAGGTTTCGCCCTTCTCCATGAGGCTTTGCAAGACGGCGTGCACTTCTTCTGTCCGCAGCCATGAGGAAATGATATCTCTCGCCACCTTCTGTTTGGGGAACCGGTTTAAGTGCAGGAAAACCTGTCGGAGCAAGTTCCCAACGAGCCTTGGCCTTTGCTCGCTCAACAGGCCTTCCACGGTGTCCCCCATGGAGGCGAGCAAGGGAAGAAGAAAGAGATCGGCCTCTTTCGAGGAATGGGTGTGGCTCAGGAGATCGAGAATGAGACGGGCCTTGGACAGGTTGAGGAACTCGGAATCCAGCGTGCGTCCGAGACGCGCCATTTCCTCCTGTTCGATCGAGGTCTTCTGGATCTTGAGGGAGGTCGCCAGATCCTCTACGGCCTTCTGGTATTGGGCATTGAATTCTTCGGTCTCCTGGTGCCGGACCACAAGCTGTTCCAGGTGCTGCCACTGGTTCAAGGATCCCGGTCTTCTCTCCTGAGTGACTCGGTTCATCTCCGCGCATATCAGGTCCAGCAGAACTTTGGCTGCTTTGTATCGGAGCATCGATCTCCTGAAAAGGTGGTTGAAGCAAGCCGATTGGGGGCCGCCGTGAGCCAAGGCCTGCAACAGGAGCTCGATGAGCTGCTGATCCGGCATGTCCATGAGGATGTCTTGAAAAACGCTCGTATCGTCGCCCTCGATCTCCGGAGGCAGGGAACCGAGGATCTGTATTTTCAACTCCTCATCCAGGGAGTTGAGCGCGGATTCCACCTGTTTCGAAAACCCTTGTTTTTTCTGCGCTCCCATGGCGGCCAGAATGCTGCTCAGATTCTGAAGGAAGTTCCCGAGAAGGAGGCCGCGTTGCGCCAGCGAGATCCCTTCGACCTGCTGATTCATTTCCCGGTCAAACTGATGGAGCGTTCGTTTGAGTTCTTCAAGGTCCTCGGAGAGGTGAGCAATCTCTTTGACCCTTTCAAGGTCAAGATTGAAATCCCCCAAGCCCGCCGGCTGAAGGATGAGGTGCCGCCAGATCGACGGATCATCGCCGGAAGGAAAGAGCTGCATGGCCACGGCTTGAACGCCCGAGAAAATGCCGTAGTTTAGAAGGCCGAGGCTGATGTGCTTGACATTCTCCCGGACCAAAGCCGCCAAGACGTCATCTCCCTGGCCGGACTTCGCGCCTGCGAGAAGCTCGATGAAGGACTCCAGTTCGCGCAAGACCAGATCTCTCTTAAGAAGCAGGTGGGAAATGCCGAGGGCATGGAAGAAATCAACGAAACCCCTGAAGAGGGCGTCTCTTCCTTGATGGAAGTTTCCTTCCAGGAACAGGGAGTCTTTGGCAATCCCCAGGAAGAGGAAATCACGACCCTCCATAGCTTGCAGAATCTGGTCGTGGAGTTTTTCAGCGTTCTCCTTGAAAAGATCGTGACCGCTGGAATAGAGCCTGCCCGCCTTGATGGTGCGCATGAACCCGGCCAGGAGATCCTGTATCGTGCTTGGGAGGGGGAGGTACTCTTTGTCCTGCTCAATGCTCATCCGGACCCCAAGGTGATGCGAATGCGGCGAAGGAATTGACCCTAGGATACGCGATTCCGTGAGTTGTGTCAACGGAGATTCAAGCTCGGGTGATGGTTCTCGCCCTCTTGGAAGCGGCCAGCGGCTGCGTGCGGGACTTCCCATACGATTGGATTTGTGCTAGAAAAGCCTGAATCCTTCGAGGAGGTGGTTGGCATGGCTGAAAGGAAAGGACTGGCCCTGGTTACAGGAGCGAGCAGCGGCATGGGACGGGAAACCGCAAAGAGGCTTGCGGAAAAAGGATTTGACGTGATCGCGGCGGCAAGGCGGACCGATCGTCTGCAGGAGCTCGCCTCTCAATCCAAAGGCATTGCGCCCAGGAGAGTGGATCTTTCGATTCCGGAAGAGGTCACGGATTTTTGCGATTATCTCTCGAACCTGCCGCAACCCGTGTCGATTCTGATCAACAACGCAGGGTATGCGATTCGGGGTGCTTTGGAGGACGTGCCCGGCGACGGCGTGAAGCGCGTCTTTCAGGTGAATCTTTTTGCCCTGATCCAAATCACCCAGGCCTGCCTGCCGGCCATGCGCAGAAAGAGAAAGGGCAGGATCGTGAATTTGAGCTCTATGGCCGGAAAGTTCGCTTTCCCCATGAGCGGGGTGTATGCAGCGACAAAACATGCGCTGGAGGCTGTGACCGATGCGCTGCGACTGGAAGTGGCTCCTTTCGGAATCCAGGTGGTGGCCATCAGGCCCGGTTTTGTTGCCACCGAGTTTAATGACGCGGCAGCGCGCATCACCGGAGATCTTCTGAGCAAGACAGACCCTGACTACAAGCCCCTCTATCAGACCGCCGCTGCCGGGATCGGCAAGCTCCTGGCCAATGCCGCCATACCCGGTCCTGAGCCGCTTGCGGACCTGATTCTGGAAGCGGCCCTTTCTGATAACCCGAGGATGGTCTATTCCGGCGGATTCCTAAGTCAGGAGATGCTGGGCAGGCGCTTTCAACTGGACGATGAAGGGTTTCACCGGTTCATGGGTGAACTCACCGGACTCGGAGCGCTGAAGGCATGATCACCGCACCGGGAAGGATCACCGAAAGAATCACCCTCTTGGGGTCATCGGAAGTCTGCTTGTATCATGTGGATGGGGCCGGGGAGGCGGCGCTGATCGGTGGGGGCATGGCCTACCTCGCGCCGAGCCTCCTTCCTCAGATAGAAGCGTTCGGCATCGACGTGAAGAAAATCACGAAGCTCGTCGTTCTTCACACCCACTTTGATCACTGCGGCCTGGTCCCCTACTTGAAGAAGCTGTGGCCCTGGATGAAAGTGGTTGCTTCGGCGAAAGGGGCGTCACGTCTTTCCGATCCAAGGGTGACGGAAAACATAGCTGCCTTCAACCAGATGGCCATTGCGCGGGCAGGGCTCGTGGAAGAGGCGACCCGGCTCGGATTCGAATTTACAGGCATCGAGGTGGAGCAGACCTTGAAGGAGGGAGACCGTTTGGTCTGTGGAGACCTCACGATCGATTTCCTTGAGGTGCCCGGCCACTCTTCCTGCTCCATCGCAGCCTATGTGCCCGAGGAAAAAGCTCTCTTCGCCTCGGACGCAGCAGGCGTGTACTACAAGGATTTTGTTTTTGCCGCAGGGAACTCGAACTATGATCTCTACCAGCAAAGTCTGCAGAGGATGGCGGCGTACCCCGTAGAGGTTGTCCTCCTGGAGCACTACGGAGCGGCTGTGGGTGAAGAGGCCAGGACCCTCTTTTCCAAGGCCATACAGGCGGCAGTGGACACGCGGGCGGCGATAGAAAAAACGTACCGCCTTACAGGGGATGTGACCCAAACCACCGAAGCGATCACCCGGTTGGTTTTGGCGAGGTCGCCGGACTATTTCCTCGACAAGGAGATCCTCGCTATGGTGATCGGGCAGATGGTAAAGTTTATTGTAAAAGCGCAGGAATAAAAAGAAAAACCATCATCACGAAAACACGAAAGATAGAAAGCACGAAAAAATCGAAAGGAGAACACCATGTTTTTTGAACTGCGTCAGTATCGGATCAAGAAAGGAAAGATGAAACAGTGGGTGAAGTACATGGAAGAAGTTCTGCTTCCCTTCCAGATCTCCAAGGGGATGGTGGTAGTGGGGAATTTTGTGGGGAAGGAGGAAAAGGATCTCTACGTGTGGATCCGCCGCTTTGAAAGCGAGCAGGAACGAAAGAAGCTCTACAAGAAGGTGTATGAGAGCGAGACCTGGCTGAAACAGATCAAGCCCGAGGTGGACAAGATGCTCATTCGGCCGAAGATGGTCGTGACGGACTTAGAGGCGACGCCCAGGTCCATCATCCACTGATTCTCATTCTGTGATCGGCCCTTTTCTTCACCCCCCTCCTAGCCTCCCCCGTCGAGGGGGAGGAAACGATCCATTATCGCTCAACATTCCCCTCCCTTGGTGGGAGGGGCTAGGGGAGGGGGATGGGAGTAAGAGGAAACTGCGATGAAAGGTCTTCTTATCCGGTGGCTATTCCTGACAGTCGCTATTCTTGTAGCGGCTCACCTCATTCAAGGCTTTGAGGTGAAAGGCTTTTGGAGCGCTTTTCTTGCGGCGGCGATTCTGGGCGTGTTGAACGCCTTGTTCCGGCCTGTCCTGATCATCCTGACCTTGCCGATCAACATACTGACCCTGGGTCTTTTCACCTTTGTCATCAACGCCGTCCTGATAATGATGGTCTCGGGAGTGGTCGGGGGCTTTGAAGTGCATGGCTTCTGGTCAGCCCTCCTCGGGTCTCTCATTATCAGCCTCGTGAGCTGGCTCCTGAACTCCTTCATCAACGAGCAGGGCAGGGTAGGCACCATCGACATGAAAAAAAGACAAGATGGGAAGTGGGAGTAGGACGACAATCCGCCCGCTTATCTTTACCTTTGGGCAGCGTGTGAAGGAGCTGCTGCAGTATCAAACGTGTAAGTTCAGAAGATTATGATCAGTCTCCCACCTGCGCTGCAGAGAGGTTTCAGAAGGAGCATCTCGTCAAGGAGTACAAGCTCAGCCTCAAGGGGGAGGAGTCGGACATCTGCCGCGCAGGAGATTGCATCCGCTGCGGCGTGTGTGCAGAAGAGAGAGGATGGCAACAAGGGAGATCTTCATCCGCATG
>Ga0209450_10000690_pt1 | contig 17002 bp, 12 predicted proteins | sample FrelakmetLWP11LW_FD_187149 | JGI IMG/M metagenome (GOLD analysis project Ga0209450, IMG submission 187149) | Freshwater lake sediment microbial communities from the University of Notre Dame, USA, for methane emissions studies - LWP11 LW (SPAdes)... | ecosystem: Environmental > Aquatic >...
CACTTGAGGATATCATGAGAATATTTGAAAATATCGGATTTAAGGTTGCAGAAGGTTTCGAGATTGAAGACGAGTATCATAATTTTGACGCTCTGAATACACCTGATTACCATCCTTCACGTGATATGCAGGATACTTTTTACTTGAACAACGAGGGAAAAGATAAGCAGTATTTGCTGCGAACTCATACCTCACCGGCGCAGATTCATATAATGTCATCACAAAAACCCCCTGTACGCGTAATTATTCCGGGAAAATGTTACAGGAACGAAACTATAAGTGCAAGGTCATTGTCTATGTTCCACCAGGTTGAAGGACTATATGTTGACAAGAACGTGACATTCAGGGAGCTTAAAGGTACGCTGGATTATTTTGCCAAAGAATTTTTCGGAAAGGACCTTAAAACGCGCCTTCGTCCGAGTTACTTCCCGTTCACTGAACCATCCGGGGAAATGGACGTGGAATGCTATCTTTGCAAAGGCAAAGGATGCCGTATATGCAAACATACCGGCTGGCTTGAAATACTGGGATGCGGTATGGTTGACCCTAATGTTTTTGATTTTGTGGGATATGATAATGAAGATTATACAGGTTATGCATTCGGAATGGGAATTGAAAGAACACTGATGATAAGGCACGGAGTGCCTGACATCAGGATGTTTTACGAAAACGACATAAGATTTTTAAAACAATTCTAATTAATAATTAATTCAGGAGTAATTAATGAAAAAACTTTTTGTTTTTGTAACTTTGATGTTTTTTGCTACAGTGCTCGTAATAGGGTGCGGCAAAGAGGAACCGAAAAAGGAAGAGGTTAAAAAACCTGAAACCGAAACCAAACAAAACGTCCAGACGGAAGTAAAAAAAGATTCCCTTAAGACGGAAGAAAAGAAAGGAGATACAAAAAAATTGGATTACGTACAGTTCGAAACAACAATGGGCAAGTTCAAAGTGAAGTTGTACAGCGACAAAGCGCCGATAACAACGGATAATTTCAGAAGCCTGGTCGAAAAGAAATTTTATGACGGAATAATTTTCCACAGGATTATTGACGGATTCATGATTCAGGGCGGCGACCCGACAGGAACCGGAAGAGGCGGTTCCGGAAAAACCATCCAGGATGAATTCGGACCCGGATTGAAGCACAGCAAAACGGGCATTCTTTCAATGGCAAATGCAGGCCCGAATACAGGCACTTCGCAATTTTTTATAACACTCGGACCCCAGCCGCATCTGGACGGAAAACATGCAGTGTTTGGTGAAGTTGTAGAAGGACTGGATGTCGTCGGTAAGATTGGAAAAACAAAAACCGGCGCACAGGACAGGCCTGTTGAGGATGTCAAAATGACAAAGGTTTACATGGTAGAAGACTAAAGAAACCTAAATATATTATTTTTCAATTATAATCAGGCTTGTCTGTAAATGCAGAAGGGCCTGATTTTTTATTAGGAGGTTAAAATGACATTAATACTAAACAGGAGTGATGTAATATCAGCGCTTCAGATGCAAGATTGCATGAACGCTGTCGAAAAAGCTTTCGGCGAACTGTCAAACGGAACAGCAGTATTGCCCCTGAGAACGGCAATAAAACCCCCTGACGGGCTTTCTCTTTATATGCCTGCTTACCTTAAAGAATCGGGCGCGCTTGCCTGCAAGGTTGTTACCGTTTACAAAGACAATCCAGCTAAGCACAATATTCCGACGACAATCGGAAAGGTGCTTTTGCAGGACATTAATACGGGTGACGTTATCTGTATTATGGACGGCGGATACTTGACTGCTGTCAGGACAGGCGCTGCCAGCGGAGTAGCAACAAAATATCTGGCCCGAGCCGGCGATAACCAGATTGCAGGAATATTCGGCGCGGGTGTCCAGGCGAAAATGCAGTTATGGGCGGTCGCATCTGCAAGAAAAATATCTAAGGCTATTCTTTTCGATATTTCCGATGAAGCGATGAACAGGTTTATCAAGGAGATGGGTGATAAGTTAAATATTGAAATCATAAAAGCGAAAAAACCCGAAGATGTTCTGCAGGCAGATATAATCTGTACTGCTACATCTTCCGCAGTACCCTTATTCGACGGGAAACTTGTAAAAGTAGGAAGTCATATTAACGGTATCGGAAGCCATACTCCGAATGCAAGGGAACTTGATACTGTGACAATAAAACGCTCATTATTTATTGGCGATTCACGCGAAGCATGCTTCAGCGAGGCCGGAGATATTATGATTCCCGTCAGCGAAGGCGCTGTTACAGAAAATCATTTTTATGCTGAACTGGGCGAAATAATAACGGGTAAGAAAAAGGGGAGGACAGACGATAAGATGATAACGCTGTTCAAATCAAACGGGCTTGCCATTCAGGATGCAGCAACGGCAAAGATTGTATATGAAAAGGCAGTTGAAAAGGGTATTGGCGTAAAAGTTGATATATAAATAGTAAACAAAAAACCGTCAGGTCAAAATACCTGACGGTTACCTTATTATAATTTACTATTTTTCTTATTTCACGAATTTCCGAATTCACAAATTACGAATCAACACTTCGCAAGACCCTGTTCAAGGTCTTCGATAAGGTCGCTAACGTCTTCGATGCCGACTGCATACCTGACAAGTCCGTCCGTTATATTCGCTTTCAGCTTGCCTTCTTTTGAAACTTTTGAGTGCGTCATTGATGCAGGGTGTTCAATCAGTGTTTCAACACCTCCGAGGGATACCGCCAGCGTTGCTACATGAACGTTGTTCATCAAAGTTTTTCCTGCCTCTAATCCGCCTTTGAGTCCAAATGCAATCATTGAACCGAATCCCTTCATCTGTTTCTTTGCTATTTCATGTCCGGGATGCGATTTAAGCCCGGGATACCTTATCCATTCAATCTTAGGATGCTTCTCAAGATACTCTGCAATCTTTTCCGCGTTTTCCTGCGCGCGTTCAACCCTTATACCGAGTGTCTTAATTCCTCTTATGACAAGGTATGCCTGGTGCGGGTCCATATTGCAGCCGAGCGTAATCATCATCGGGCGGAGTTTCTTATAAAGTTCTACGGTTTTCGCAATAACTATACCTCCGACAACATCTGCATGTCCGTTTATATATTTTGTTACTGAATGAAATTCCACGTCAGCACCCAATTCAAGTGGTTTCTGCAGTACAGGCGATGCAAAAGTATTATCGACTATAAGAATAAGATTGTGCTCTTTCGCAATTTTTGATGCACCTGCGATATCAGTTACATCGATAGTAGGGTTTGCGGGAGTCTCAAGATAAAGCATTTTTGTGTTCGGTTTGATTGCTTTTCTTATGTTATCAAGATTTGTGGTATCAATATATGTCGATTCCACCCCGAACCTTGACCAGTGGTCTTCCATAACGCCTCTTGAAGGACCGTAGACCGCTGCAGTGCTGACCATATGATCGCCTGTGGAAAGCAGTGCCATATATATAGTATTGACTGCTGCCATTCCTGAGCTGACTGCAACTGCATCATATCCGCTGCAAAGTTCTGCAACACATGTCTCAAGTGCCCTGATTGTCGGATTACCGAGGCGGGTGTAAATATAACCGTCTGATTCCCCGCTGAAACATCTTGCTCCTTCTTCTGCAGAATCAAAAGCAAATGTTGAGGTCTGATAAATTGGCACTGTTGCGGATTTGAATTTGTCTTTTATTGCGCCTGCATGTATAAGCTTTGTGTTGAATCTCTTATTCTTTGTATCCATATGAATTGTTTAAAATTTATATAAGTTTTTTCGATTTCAGTATTAAGTCTATCATCTCCCTTACAGCGCCTTCGCCTCCGTTATTTTTGCAAATATAATGAACGTGTTTTTTTACTTCAGAAACAGCGCTCCCCGGACAGCAGGAAAAGCCTACTTTCTTCAGCAGTGGAATGTCGAATTCATCGTCGCCGATGTAAGCGAATTCGTCGTTTTTAAACTTGTATAATTTCTTCAGTTCTTCGAAGGGAACGAGTTTGTCTTTTATATTTTCGTAAAGGTGATGGATTCTCAGACGTTCTGTCCTTCGTTTATTAACAGCAGAATCCATTCCGCTAATAACGGCAAATTTAATGCCTAATGCTATGCCTCTTGTTAACCCATAACCATCATGTGTATGAAACATTTTAATGTCTTCACCTGAACTGGAGTAGATGATATGTCCTGTTGTGAGACATCCATCCATATCCATGAGGACCATTTTAATTTTTGAGAGAGATTTTTTGTTTAGTTTCATATTATTTATACTTATTACGATTTTACGAATACACATAAATCACGGAGAAAGCATTCATCGCATTTCGGCTTCTTTGCCTGACAGATTTGTCTGCCGTGTTCTCCGATTCGCATTGAGAAATGATACTGTTCCTTTTCCGGAACAATTTCTCTCAGTTCTGCTTCGATTTTATCGGGATTATCGTTCTCGATAAGACCGAGACGCGCAGATACCCTTTTTAGGTGCGTATCTACAATAATGACATCCTTTTTACCGAAACAGTTGCCAAGTATTACAGAGGCAGATTTTCTCCCGACACCCGGAAGTTCAGTGAGCTCTTCCATAGTCGAGGGAATTTTTCCTTTGTGCTTTATTTCAACCGTTTCGCTTAATGCCAGTATTGATTTTGCTTTATTATTAAAGAAGTTTATTGATTTAATATTGTCACGGAACTTGTCATGCCCGTTTTTAAGGATATCCTTAGGTGATTTATACTTTAATTTGTAAAGCGGGACCATAGTCATGTTAACCCTGATATCAGTACATTGCGCAGCCAGGACAGTTGAAACCAAAAGTTCAAAAGGACTATTGAATTCCAGATGGCATTTTGCATCCGGGTAATATTCTGCTAGTCTCTTTACAATAACTTTGGATTTCTTTACCAGGTCTTTTTTGCCCATAAATTCTATTTGATGAAATAATTCAGCATTTTATAAATCAGTTTTGCAGTGAGAAAATCAGGATACGGATTATCCTTTTTAGGAGCCAGTTCTACTACATCAAATCCAACTACATTACGTTTTTGTCCGAGTTTTCTCAGCAGTTGCATGGTTTCTTCCCAGTAAAATCCGAGAGGCTCAGGTGTGCCTGTGGAAAGCATTACAGAAGGGTCAAAATAATCAACGTCGAAAGTAACATAAACATTTTTCTTCATCCCGTTAATAACTTTATCAATCCAGTTTTTTCCGTGAAGTCCGTTTCTAATTGCATATGCGTAATAAGTCTTAATTCCGTGTTTTTTGATGAATTTGTTTTCTTCGATGCATTGTGCCCTGATTCCGACCTGTGTTATGTCAGTTGTGAACTCTGCAACTCGAGCACAGAAACTGGCATGTGAGTATTTTGTCCCCTCGTATTCTTCCCGAAGGTCTGAATGTGCGTCGAAATGGAGGATAGAAAGATTTTTGTAATTATCATAATGCGCTTTTATAGAAGCAGTCGAGATTGAATGTTCTCCTCCGACCGTTACAACAAACTTTTTGTCTTTAATTAATTTGACAACATTCTTATATATAAAATCGATTGCTTTCTTATCTTTTATTCCTTTCATGTTCAGCAGGGGAAGGGAAGCGATACCTTTTTCGAAGCAGAATTCACGCTCAAGTTCCTCATCAAAGAATTCAACATAATGTGATGCTTTATAAACTGCGAGAGGTCCTTTTGCTGTACCCTTTCCGTATGAAGTCGTTGCTTCGTAAGGAACGGGCAGAACAGCAACGAGGGAATCGCTGTAATTTGAGTATTCCTCCTCAATCATAAGAAAATTCTTTTTAAATCCGAGTGTTTTCATTTATTATTTGGGTCGTAATCTACAGCTCCGAAGAGTTCTTTTAATGTTTTTACAAATTCGTTTTCAAATTCTTCAGGTAAAACAGGATTAACTAGCGGAATTATGCCGCGCCATTCGTAATTCAGTTCAAAGTTTTTTTTTTAAGGGATTCCAGCCCTGAAATAAGTTCGGAAATATCAACAACTTCCTTATTCAGCCTGCAGAGTTCCACCAAAAGTGTTTCCATAAGCACTTTCTGGTTAGGTGAAAATCTGAATCTGTATTCGGAATCAAGCAGAACTTTGAGGATTCGCTGTATCTGATCGACGGAATAATTCTTAGATTCTTCAGCGAACTTATTTTTAATGATATCAGGTTCGTCGAGCAGGTCAGTATTACCGGTCGTGATAACGATTAGAAGGTTCCTGTAGTGGTCTGTAATTCCGTTGAGGTAAGTCATTATATCAAAACCGCTCTCTTCAAGTTCATTGAAATATTTTACCATCCCTTTAAAATCAGAGGTAACGATATAATTCGATGTAATAAAATAAATATCCTTATCAGGCAGGTTAAGGAATTCCTTGAGAGCTTCATAGCGTATATTTTCACCGCAGTATGAAACTGCCATATCAAAAATTCCAAGTGAATCCCGAAGCGCGCCGTCTCCGAGTTTAGCCATCAAAAAGAGTGATTCTTCGTCAATCTTTATTTTTTGTTCTTTAGCAACAAACTTAAGCTGATCGGAAATCTCGGCGATTTTAAGTCTGTGCAGAGCAAAGCGCTGGCATCTGCTGGAGATTGTCGGAGGTATCTTTTCGGGGTTCGTGGTTGCGAGTATAAAAATCAGGTAAGACGGAGGTTCTTCGAGAATTTTAAGAAGTGCATTGAATGCCTGAATTGTCAGCATATGAACTTCGTCAACAATAAAGAATTTATATGACGCTTTTATCGGGAAATACTTTGCTGCGTCCTGAATCGAACGAACATCGTCTATACCGCGGTTTGATGCGGCATCAAGTTCGAATACATCAGGATGGACTCCGCGTGTTATTTCATCACAGTCACTGCATTTATTACACGGTTCGCCGTTCTTTGAATTTTTGCAGTTAATCGCTTTTGCAAAAATTCTTGCAATCGTTGTTTTACCGACGCCTCTCGGACCGCTGAACAGGTATGAATGAGCAATTTTCCTGTTTTTTATTGCGTTCTTCAGGGTAGTTGTTACAAATTCCTGCGAGACAACCTCATCGAATGTCTGCGGCCTGAAAGTCAGCGCTGATACCTTGAATTTATTATCTGACATTTATTTCTTTCTGAAAACTAATTTTTTAACGCCGAACAATATATCAATTCCATCTTCAACTTTCGATACAGGAATAATCCTGATTTTTGACGTAATATCCTTCGGGATTTCCGCAATATTTTTCTCATTATCCTTCGGGATAATAACGCATTTAATTCCGCTTCTGACTGCTGCAAGCAGCTTCTCATTAAGTCCGCCTACGGGCAGTACATTTCCGCGGAGAGTAATTTCCCCCGTCATTGCGATGTCCGTTCTGACAGGATTCTGAGTAATGGCAGACAGCATGCCCATTATCATTGTTATTCCGGCTGAGGGTCCGTCTTTCGGTATAGCGCCTTCAGGGACGTGAATATGAATTTCCTTATCCTTGAAATAATTTTCAGGTATACAGAAATTTTTTGCATTGGACTTAATGTAAGACAAACCTGCGATGGCAGATTCTTTCATTACATCACCAAGTTTTCCTGTCAGTGTTATTTTACTTGTGCCTTTCATGATAGTGACATCAACTGTAAGAATATCACCTCCAAGCGACGTCCATGCGAGTCCATACACAGAACCAACTTTAGTCTTCTCTTCTTTTTTAGCGTCCATATCTTCGAATTTCGGGACTCCGAGGAATTTCAGGACTTTCTCAGGTGTGATTTTAATCTGCTTATTTCTGTTAGCAGGAGAAAGTTTTTCCTTCGTGACTTTTCTTATGACTGATGTAAGTTCCCTTTCAAGATTTCTTACTCCCGCTTCGCGTGTATATTCCCGGATAATCTTCTGGATTACTTCATCGCTGAACTTTACTTCATCGGCTTCAAGCCCGTGTTCAGTAAGTTCCTTTGGAATAATATGCCGTTTTGCAATCTGTATTTTTTCAAAATCGAGGTATGAGCGCATTTCTATAATTTCCATTCTGTCCTGAAGCGGAAGGGGAATGTTATACTGAACATTGGCCGTTGTTATGAACAGAACATTCGAGAGGTCATAATCAATATCGAGATAATGATCATTAAAAGTATTATTCTGTTCAGGGTCAAGCACTTCAAGCATAGCCGAAGCAGGGTCGCCTCTGAAATCATTTCCCATTTTATCAATTTCATCTATCAATACTACAGGATTTGAAGTTCCTGCTTTCTTCATCGCCTGGATAATTCTGCCCGGCATTGAACCAATGTAGGTCCTTCTGTGTCCTCTGATTTCTGCTTCATCCTTAACACCGCCGACAGAGAGGCGCGTGAATTTCCTGTTAAGCGCTCTTGCGATAGATTTTCCGAGCGAAGTCTTACCGACACCCGGAGGGCCGACGAAACACAGAATTTGTCCTTTAGGAGGCTTCTTTATGTTTTTATCTTTTAGAATCTTAAGAACAGCCAGAAGTTCAAGAATCCTTTCTTTAGGTTTTTCGAGTCCGTAGTGGTCTTCGTCTAGAATTTTCTGCGCGTTATCAAGGTCGTAATTATCTTCTGTGAATACATTCCACGGAACTGAAGTCATCCATTCGAGGTAGTTTCTCGAAACGCTGAAATCCGGTGACATCGAAGGTGTTTTCTTAAGTTTCCCAAATTCTTCATGTGCCTTTGCTTTTACATTTTCTGGCATGTCTGCATCATCAATCGCCTTTTTCAGTTTAGCAAGGTCAGGGTCGAGTTCAGCGCTGTCACCGAGTTCGTCCTGCAGAATCCTGATTTGTTCCTGAAGAATAAACTTCTTCTGGTTCTTCTGCATTGAGGACTGGACTTTTGCTTCTATTTCCTTTTCTATATTCTGAATCTGGATTTCCGAAATCAGCAGCGTTACAATTTCAAAATACTTAATCGAAATATCATGAACATCAATTATTCTCTGTTTCAGCCTAATGTCCAGAGGAAGATTTGTAAGTATGTAGTACAGCTTCCTGTCGAACTTATTTATTTTCTCATAGTTCTGGTAAACATCTTTCGAAATCAGGGGACTCAGGGTTACAAATTCGGAAAAAAGTTTCGAAATCCTTTCTGACATGAAACCGATTTCAGGAATATTTTCATATGAATCTTTTATTATTTCAATTTCTGCGTTTATAAAATCAGTCTGAATATAATTAACCGCTTTTGCAGTAATGAACCCCTCAACAAGGATTTTTACCAGCCCGTTCGGCATACGCATAATCTGCATTATCTTTGCTACAGTTCCGGTAGTATATAAATTCCCACTATCTGTTTGTTCAATACTGCTGTCTTTCTGGGCGACCAAAAAGATAAATTTTTCATTTGTTTCCGAGGAGGAATTAATAGCTTTTATTGATGATTCTCTTCCCGCGAGTATAGGATATACCATATATGGCAATATAACGATATCTTTAAGGGGCAGAACGGGAAGCAATTTTGGTATCGTATTTATATCATTTAATCTGTAAGAATTGTCATTCATAACTTCTGTAAATTCAATATTTTGACCGGTAATAAAATCTTCTGTATTTATATCTGCTTTGGGTCTTTTTGGTTTCATTATGTAATATACTTTTAAGGCTTTTGAGTTTCAATTCTGAAAGATGCGAATGTTAAAGTTAATTAAACCTTAAATGACAATACAGCTGAGTGACAGTGTATTACCTTCAACACCGGACGTCAACACCGGCGGCAATAACCTTCAAGAGCGCAGGGTTACAAAATTTGTTTATTCCCTCACTGCCAGGAGGCAGAGTCCATCCTGAAGATTAAATTGAATGACTCAAAAATTACGGCCTGCGGCAATTTTCTTTTTCGTTATCATGGCCGTGTCCTTGGTGATGTTCATGTGACCTGCATAGTTCTCCTGAATCAGTTATTTTACCGCTCAGCCAGTCTTCAATTACTCTTGAAACTGCGCCCGAGCATCCTCTGACTACAGCTATACCGTAACTGCCGAGTTTGTTAACCGCTCCACCGCCGATATTTCCTGCCAGCATGATTTTTACACCCATGTTATGTAAAGTTTCAACAATGTCCGATTTGCATCCGCATCCATGCGCAGATGCAATAGTCATTTCATCTACTGCCCGGTTATCGTCTGTAATTGTATAAACCGTAAAGTATTCGCAATGGCCGAAATGGTCTTCAACCAAACCTGAATTTGAAGGGATTGCAATTTTCATAATTTTACTCCTTATTTATAATTTTTTTTGAAATTTTATTACAGCATCTTCTGTCTTTGCTTTTTTGTTGCGGCTCGTGGTTCATGCCGCAGTGCCTGCACTTTTTGCCCGTTTGTTTTCCAATAATGATATTTCCGCCTTCTATCTTAAGTGCCTTTCCTGATATAAGAGCATCGGCAATTGTTCTGTGAGCGGAAACTATAATTCTTCCCAGCGTTTGTCTTGATACTCCCATAATTTCAGCCGCTTGCTCCTGGTACATCCCATCAAAGTCAGTCAGACGCAGTGCCTCGAGTTCGTCAATCGCAAGAACGGTTTCTTCGAGTTCACAGACGGGAATTCCGCGGGGCTTGAAGTAAGTCACGCCCGGAATTGAAGATATTTTTCTGCAGCATTTTGGCCTTGGCATTAGAAATTTGTTTTTAATAATATGAGCATATGCTCAAAATAAAGCAAGTGCAAAAATATGTACTGTAAAACTGACTTTAATAATTAATCAAGCCCTATCAGTTTTCCGGGAAGTATAAAGTGTATTATAACTCTTCCGTAAGAAAATTCCTTGTTGGAATTTAAGGAAATAAGACTGCCGGTACCTTAATGAATCCCTAGTTAAAGCGCTCTTCCCTGAATTTTTTCCATTGTTCTTTGGCATAGTTCAGGAAACCGGCGGGAGCCGAATCGAATGATTTATCAACTTTGTAACTGCCGCCTTCGTTTATCATATCAGCTTTTATGTGCATGGTACCCCGGATAGCATACTTATCGTCATTTTCGTGCATGATGAGCTTCAGGTCGCAGGGGGATACGTCGCCCCGGCATGCCATTTTATAGAGAAATGTACTTTCAGCAATCCCGTTTTCGTTAATGTCTGTAATTGTCAGTGAATTCGGTATAAAGTCAAGCGTGAGGTCGAGAGGGCATTCGTTGATAAAATCCTGAATCTTCCACAAAAGAGTGAAAGTGCCTCCCGTGCTTACATAATGGTACCCGTACAGTTCGCATTCCTGCTCGTAATCGTCGAAATCAGGATGTTTGGATTTTTTCTTTTTAATATTTGTTTTTGTCAGGATAATTATGTTTTCTCCGTTTTTATCGTTCCATCTTTTGCCTGTTACGATATTACCGGAATATTTGATTTCGGAAGGGATATCAGTCTTGCTGAATACAAGCGTTTCAACGGATTGAATCCTTACTTTATCAGTTTCAATCTCTTTGCTGACATCTTCAGCGGTTGATTTCTGTTCTTCCTTTTTAACGTTTTCTTCTTTTGACTCCGATTTATTAGTCGGCTTATCATCAAAATATTTCTTGCATATTCCGCATGAGAGGAATAACATAACTGATATTGCCAGAACAATAAGTTTTTTCATATTTTATTTAATATAATTGTATTAATGTCAATTTGCTGATATTTGTAATTTTTCCTCCATAATTTTTATTATCATAATCAGTTGTGCTCACTTTGCCGTCTTTTTGTACAAGATGGGAAAAAGGAACTTCATATTTCCCGAAATACTCAAGGTTGCCTTTGCTAGTCATAGTCCTTCCATCCTCAGTTTTCGAAATTACCGTAAAATCAAATTTGATTTCACAATCCGGCTTATCTGAACCAGATTTTGAAATTATTCCTGTTCCTTTTATGATGCAGGTAACTCTGTTTGCCTGCGAATTATTGAAATAATTTAAATTGAAAGTGCTGCCCTTTATTTCTACGACAAACTTATTGTCTGAAGTTACAAACAAATCGAAATAACTTCCGTCACTTGCATTAAAATAAAAACTGCCTGACTCTGGTGATATTGTCACTTCGTAGTTTCCATTTGTGATTCCGGGTTCACCATGTTCTATTTCTTTAGTGATTTCCTTTTCCTTCTCTTTCTCTTTTTCCTTCTTAGTTTCGCCTTTCTTAATTGTTATTTTCTTTTTTGCAGTCGCAATTGCTTTGCCGTAATCCGGATGGTCATTGGTCAGGTTTATGAGCGATACTTCTATTGTATAGTCGCCTGCTTTATCAAAAGTTGTTATCTGGCTGTTTGACGTAAATGTATGGTCACATTCGAAATAGCTTAACGGTGCTCCGTTTATTTTCCAGTCCCATGCCATTTTGGGCACTGTTGTTACCAGATATTCTTCGCTATCCGCGAAATAATCCAGGTCAGGAATTTTTGCACTCGCATTTAAATCGCAGTTAGCGCCTTCTGTGTTTTTATCGAGTTTGTAAGTTAGATCAATCGACGGTGGCGCCTCGATAGTATAAAAGATATTAGTAATGCCTTTTTCTTTTAATTCAAACTTTACTTTTTTGGCGTAATTTTCGGTTATGTAAATAATCGCTTCCTTTGGACTATTGTTTTTCACATAAGCATAAAGTGTTGCGTCAAAATTCCATTCGCCTTTTGCATCAGTAAACCCGCTCCATTCGCCAATTTTCACTTTCACTTTTTTGATTTTATCGGCAGGACCGCTTAATTTTACATGAAACGGAAACTTTGTGTTAAATAACTTTGAAATTTCTTCTACCTGTTTTGCTATTTCTGCATCAACTCTTTTCTTCTCGCGCTGCATAAGTCCTACGTTAACTGCATTTAAAATCGGATTAATAATGTTTTTCCTGTAATCATCCATTATTGCTTTTTTATCCTCCTGTGACAATTCAGCATTCAATCCGCCTTCTTTGAGATAAAAAGAAGATACTAAAGGATCCCAGAATTTCGAAAGATATGTTCCTATTTCGTCTTCGAGCCTGGACTGATAATCCTGATTGCTGTTCATTGCTTCGGAATGAATCTGCTCGACAATAGTAAACCATTTTTTATGGTCCCGTTTAACCTGGCTGTCATCGGAATAGTATTTATAATATGCTTTCTTGTAATTCTCGAATCTTAAATCCAGCATTTCAGAGGCAAACTTATTGATGGTATAGTCAAAAAGAAATATCCCTACCGAAGCAACTTTCAAAGCAGACCAGCCGTAAGCGCCTATTGCCCAGTAAGATGCTCCTTTGAGAGTATTGCCTACTGCTTCGGTATTTTTACCGTCGTATATATTTCCGATTACCTGCAGTCCAGAGAAGAGAACCCCGAGTTTCCCGAATGCCTCGTTAATATTTTTCACGCATTCCATTCCGCCAAGTTCTTCCATCAAAGTCAATGCACCGCCCTGAAAACCAAGGACATCATTTACGTTATTGAACAGTTCTCTGTAAGCAGCATTGTAATCCGGTCCGTCTGATTTTATTACATTATCAGCTTCAAATGTTTTCGGAGGTTTTATTAACTTTGAAATTACCAACGAAGGAATTCTTTCTGCAGGAAAGTAAACATTTGGATTTGATTCATCTTTTTCTGTCTTTATGCCGTAAGGATTTTTTTCTTTATCCTGTTTTTTATTTTCACCCGATATAAACCTTTTATTTACATTTTCACCCGTAATAATGCCAACACCTCCGCAGTGCCGGGTCTTACATCCGATTTTTGCGGCAGGTTTTCCGTCAATAAGCACTTCATTATCGCCTTCTTCAATTGAAAAAGTATTCGAACCGCAGCATGTTTCTATATGCATACCACCGTCTCCGACGCGTGCCGCAGATTTTCCGCGGACTTTGACAGCAGAACTGCCGCTCCCGATTGTTCCAACGACTTCATGAGGGCACATTACGCATCCGTGACTGCATGCATGACAAAAAACAAAATCACCTACACAGGCATAATAGTCAGGCATAACTGCGAACACTTCAAAAGATTTTTTTATGGCCATTCCGTTGTATTCGCATTCAATGTTAATCGTGTTGATACCCGGCCGGTCAAAGACCGGACGTGTTTCCGGACCGTATTCGGGATAAAATTTTCCAGTTCCGCTCCAGCGGATATTTTTCGAAATATCATGAGATGATTCACTGCCGGGGAAAAGTATTCCTTCAGCGCCGAAAACCCATCCCTCAGTAAACACTTTCGGGCTTTCACCTGCAATATGGATAAGGCGGATAGACATAATTCTTTCAGGTGAATGGTTGTCGTATAAACTGAATGAGCAGGTTAATAATGCAAATACAGCAATGAAGTAAATGTATTTTTTCATAGTTCCAATATTTTGTTTTAAACAAGGTTGAAACTGAAACCGCAGATTAAAGGGAAAACGATTTAATCACCAGTTAAAATCTAATAATATTTTACAAAAGAAGAAAGAAACTTTTTATTATATTGGTTAGCGCAAAAATCAATGTGAAAAAATAAAAAATTACAGGAAAGTCGCCCACAAATTTCACAAATTATGACAAATATAGTACAAAAAACACTGAAGTAATTAATAATATGGATGATACTGATGAACTGAATTTTAATACCTTGATTAACTGAAGATTTCAAAATAAATTTATTTATGCTAAAAAACGCAAGAAAGATGGTAATTTTCCTTTGATGAAGAATGCGGGCATAGCGCTTATTCTCCTGATATTATCACTCGCAGTAATTTATTCCTGCGAGCATGTAAAGTACAGCACAGTTCCTATCCCTGACGATTCGACAGATGAACCCGACCCGAATTTTGACGTTACGCTGGATTATTATTTTCAGGATTATACTTCCTTTATATTTCTCGGCAACAGGGCAGAAGCGTTCGGGACTTACTTCAATAAATTTTTCACGGCCACGGAAGACTATGATGAAGCATTAAAAGAATTCAAGGCATCTGCAATAGCATTTTACAACAGACGGCTGGATTCACTGAATGTTCTTCCGCCGGTACAACAGGGCACAAAAGACAAATTCACGAAAGTAATCGAACGCTGTTCGAAAATTATTCAGTATAATAAAAGCACAAAATATTTTGACAGGGCAATAGTACTTGTAGGGAAATCATATTTTTATTCTCAGGACTATATTCAGTCTGAAAGAAAATTTACCGAATTCCTGTCCAGGCTCTCAAAAAGCGAGCAGACGGACGAAGCACTTCTTTTCCTCGGACTTACAAAATTCCGTTTAAGAAGATACCAGGAAGGCGAAAACATCCTGAAGAACCTTCTGTCACGCAATGTTGACAATGAAATAAAGTCCCAGGCATATATTGAACTTGCCGCATATGCATTTACGCAGAGACGGTTAACAGATGCGGAGAATTACTTTATTCAGTCTATAGAACTTACAAAAGACAGCGATTTAAAGGCAGAGAGGCAGTTTCTCCTGGCAAAAATATATATTTATAACAACAAAACTGAACTGGCGCCTGCGCTTTATGAAGCAGCATACAAAAACACTTCTGATTTCGATTTAGAGTTTTATGCAAAATTAAACGAGGCAAAAGCCTATATTCACATAAAAAATTATGATAAGGCAAATGAAATACTTGAGACTATTTACAAAAAATACCTTGATTACCCCGACCTGCTTCAGTTAGTGGAGCTTGAAAGGGGAAACCTTGTTTACAGCAGGAATCTATTCGCGGATGCGCGCAAGATGTATTTTGACGTAATAGTTAAATATTCGGGCTCAAAGGCTGCTGCCGAATCATATTATAATCTCGGAGTTTATTACGAAAACGTGAAATCAGATTACCTCAAGGCGCTTGTTTCATACAAAAAAGCCATTGAAACCAACAGTACGATAGATTATGCAGCTTTATGCACGAGGAAAACACAGGTGCTCGACAGATATTTCACGCTGCAGGCAATCATAAATGATACGTTAAAAATCGAGATACCTGCTGAGGAACCGGAACTGGATAATTTCAAAAAACAGTTTGAGGAAGAAAAAAATAAAGATTTAAAAAAGGAAAACCCAAACAAAGAATTCGGCAATCCCAAGGGAGGCGGTATTATTTACAGGGATACTATTCCCTCGAATGAAGATTCCCTGATGAAAGCATTCGAACAGATTCTTCAGCAGAAAAAACAGCAGGAAGAAGTAATACCCGGCAGGGAAAAACAACAGGATACTCTGCTGAAAGATGAGCGAAAATTAAATGATAAAGAAGATAAAGAAAAAGATACAATTACAGAACAAAAAGAACTAATTCCGGTTGTCAACGAGGATTCAATCCGCCATTCAAAGGAAATGGCAAAGATAGGCGCTTATTTCGAATTATCAGAAATCTTTTTTTACGATATGAACAGGAAGGATTCTTCGGTTTATTATCTTAATAAGATAATTTCGGAATATTCAGATGCGGACTGGCTAAGCAGGGCAACATTTTATCTTGCTTCAATATACAAATCATCCGGAGATGAAATCAGAGCCAACGAATTTTACAAGGAAGTAATTTCAAAATATCCGAATTCTGTTTTTGCAAATGAATCAAGGAAAATTCTCTCTATTGAGGCTGTGGAACTTGTTTATGATGCAGCAGATTCGCTTCTGAATGAAGCACAGAAATATATTATGAGCGGTGAAAATGCAAAAATTCCGCCGCTGTTATATGAAGCGGCGTACAAATACCCGCAAAGTATTTATTATCCGAAAGTTCTGTTAAACCTCGGATGGATGTATGAAAATCTCTTTCCAAATAGAGACAGTGTCTATAAATATTACAGCATTCTTGCAAAAGATTATCCGAATACCGAATACTCAAAATTCATAACAGATAAAAAAGCATTTCTTGATTCTCAGTTTATCCAGGATACTTCGAAAACAGTCACTTTAAAAGACTCCACAAGCGGCAATCGGGATACGCTGAATATCGCTAAAGACTCTCTTAATACCGGGCAGGATTCAGTAACAATAAAGCAGGAAGAAAAAGAAGAAAGCGGTGAGATGAAGAAAGAAGAAAGCGGTGAGATCAAGAAAAAAGAAAGCGGTGAGATCAAGGAAGAAGAAAGCGGTGAGATCAAGGAAGAAGAAAGTGGTGA
>Ga0209450_10000691_pt1 | contig 17000 bp, 11 predicted proteins | sample FrelakmetLWP11LW_FD_187149 | JGI IMG/M metagenome (GOLD analysis project Ga0209450, IMG submission 187149) | Freshwater lake sediment microbial communities from the University of Notre Dame, USA, for methane emissions studies - LWP11 LW (SPAdes)... | ecosystem: Environmental > Aquatic >...
GGGCCGTCCAGCAGCCACACAATGGGTCCGCATAAAGCTGCCGAACAATTCCGGCAATCAACACCCGGCGCTGATTCGTACCGCGTTACTCTTTACGGAAGCCTGGCAGCGACCGGGAAAGGGCACGGGACGGACCGCGCAATAAAAGAAGCTCTTAAACCCGCTAATGCCGATATTACCTGGCTCCCGGAAACATTTCTTTCGTATCATCCGAATGCCGTTAAATTCGAAGCCGCTGATAAGTCCGGTAAAACAATAACGGAAAAAACCTTTTACAGCGTCGGCGGGGGAAAAATAACCGACGGTATAAACAAAGACGAAACAAAAAGAATTTATGAAATGACCACAATAACAGAAATTCTTGACTGGATTCAAAAGAACGGAAGTTCATTCTGGGAATACGTTGAAATGGCCGAGGGTCCTGGTATTTATAGCCACATGGAACTCGTCTGGAAAACAATGAATGATGCAATTAAACGCGGCCTTGAAGAAGAAGGTGTACTTCCGGGCGGTTTGAACATGAGAAGGAAAGCGTCATCATATTATATAAAGTCTAAAGGATTCGCAGATACAATGAGGAAAAGGACCCTTACATTTGCTTATGCGCTGGCAGTTTCGGAGGAAAATGCGGGCGGCGGAATTGTCGTAACCGCGCCTACCTGCGGCTCCTGCGGCGTTATGCCGGCAGTTCTTAAAAGAATACAGGACGAACTTGAATTATCCGATATTAAAATCCACCGCGCGCTCATGACTGCAGGACTTTTCGGAAACGTAGTAAAAGAACATGCTTCAATTTCCGGCGCTGAAGTCGGATGCCAGGGGGAAGTCGGAACGGCATGCGCGATGGCCGCCGCTGCTGCTGCACAGCTTGTCGGTGCTTCACCAAGGCAGATTGAATACGCCGCAGAAATGGGAATCGAACATCACCTCGGACTCACATGCGACCCAATAATGGGGCTCGTACAGGCTCCGTGCATTGAACGAAACGCGATGGCTGCCGAAAAAGCAATAAATGCAGGCGCATTCGCAATCCTCGGCGACGGAACTCATCTCGTCAGTTTTGATAAAATAGTAAAAACAATGAACCAGACCGGCCACGACCTTCCGAACATTTACAAAGAAACCTCCGAAGGCGGAATGGCAATTTTTGGCTTATAAGCGGTTTGCCTGATTAGAGTAAAAAATTCTTCGGGAGATTTGCTGTATCTTTAACAATTTAAAATTGTAAATTTTAAACTTTTAATTTCCATTTCAAACTTCAAATTTAATTCTTAGTTCTTCTCTGTGACTTTTGTGCCTTAAGTGGCTTACGTTATTAAATTGTTTAATTCGTTTGATCGCTTAAGGGTTTAATTCCCCGCTGCCTGCAGCGAAAAGTATCAATATAAGATTCTATTAAGCTCCTTAGGAGCGAAATGATTGTAGAAATGCGATTAAACGGTTCTTTTATCTTTTTGATTTAAGAGAATAAATTCAAAAAGGGTTTTCAAAAAACACTATGCAGCTTGCTTCGAAAAATATTCTAATAAGATACCCCGCAGCTTGTTGGAGGAGCGTCATTTCGTTTAATTAGCGGGCTTCGTTTTAGTTCTTAATTGATAATTGGTAGTTCTATGAGTCCCGATTCTTTTTATCGGGATTAATTGCTAATTGAATCCCGTTCTTGCTCTGTGCGCTCTGTGGTGAATTGCTCTTAGCGTCGCAGACCAATAGATTTAACTCTTCTTTATGATTCAACCTTTGTGTCCTTTGTGAACCCGCTCTTAATCTGAACAAATCCGCATAATCTGAGGATATAATTAGTGCGATTAGTTTAATTCGTTTAATTAGCGGGCTTCGTTTTAGTTCTTAATTGATAATTGGTAGTTGCTAATTGTTAATTATGAACAACTCATAACTTTCTCTTCGGAATTATTATCGCTCCCTTCTTCAAATCCCCCAGCACCTCCGCCTTTCCTTTCAGATACAAATACCCCGTATAAGCCCCCGTCACCGCATCAAGTTCATCGTTATTCATTTCCTTATTCAGGCCCTTTATCCCCAGTTTCTCAAGTCCTCTCAGCAATCCCTTCATCGAATGCTGTTTCCTCGGAATCCCGAATACGTCCTGTGTTGCCCCCGGAAAAATTTCAATTGATTCAAACCCCATTCTCTTAAATTTTTTCTTCAGCGAAATTCCCCGCTTCGTCAGCATCCTCATAGGTCCGATTGTTATCGGGAAAAATTTAATCTTCCGTTTAATAAGTTCTTTGTCGCACTCCCTTAAGTGAACACCGTTATTTTCTTCCAGCGTCTTCCTTCCCGGCGGCAGTGAAAGGGGAGCGTCAATTGCAATCACCTGAGCTCCCGAATCTCTTACAAAATCTATTATTTCTTCATCCCCGAACAGTGTAGCGTAAAGAACAACTTTCCTGTCATGCATGATGCACGCGCCCGTATTTCTGTTCGGACTTCCCGCCAGGTCTATTCCGGCAACAATTATTTTTTCTCTCATGAATTATGGGTTCTCATCCGCTGTCGGTCCGTAAACAGGCGGCAGAGGTATATCGTTTAATCTCAGGTACATGCCAAGCTGCGCGCGGTGATGAATAATATGACTCAGCATCATTCCGCGTATAACCTGCGCGCGCGGCATTGAAAACACAACAACATCGTTGTTTTTTCCCGTCCAGATTCCCGCCAGGTTCGCATCATCCGCTTTTTTTAATCCTTCTATTCCAATCCGCAGTGAATCCTCAAACAGCTTTATTAATTCCGCATTATTGTTTACAACGGGCGGTTTGTATTCAAACTTTCCGAAATCAATTTCATCTCCCGATATCGTCGGTTCAATCCAGGCGGGAATTTCCGCCAGATGGGTTGCAAGCGCTTTCATCGTCATTGATTTTTCGTGCGGCTTGTAATCAAACAGTGCATCTGGTACTCTTTCAAGAAGTTTCTTTGTCTGCGCCGATTCATGCTTAAGCTCGGCAATAAACGCTTCATTAAGTTTCATGTGTGTGTATTATAATTATAAAATATCGCCGAACAATAATAAAACAATATCCCGTAAATGAAAATTCAAATAAACTCAGACAAGTCAAAACTCAAAACTCAAAATTTCAAAATTAGTTTAATTCGTTTAATTAGCGGGCATCGTTCTGATTCTTAATTGGTAATTGATAGTTGTTCATTGATAATTGTTCCGTGCAATCCGTGTAATCCGTGGTCCATACCGTTCTTATTTCGTGTTATTTAGTGCCTTTCGTGGGAAACTGTTCTATCTCTTCGCTTTTGAAATTTTGAAATATTTTATCTGTGTTTTTTATCTTTTATTTTTAATCTTTTATATTAAAAAAGGCCGGTTTCCCGGCCCTTATAACTCTTAACCTTTAACTCTTAACTTTTAACTCTCAACTTACTTAATCAGTATCATCCTCTTTATATCGCTGAACTCGCCCGATTCAATCCTGTAGAAATAAACTCCGCTGGATAGATACGATGCGTCGAAGTCAACCGAATACGTCCCCACCTGTTTAACTTCATTTACAAGCGTGCTCACTTCTCTTCCGAGAACGTCGTAAACCCTCAGCGTCACAAATCCCTGTTTCGGAATTGCAAAGTTTATCTTTGTAACCGGGTTAAACGGATTCGGATAGTTCTGAGCCAGCGAGTATGTCTTCGGAAGATTTGACAACTCGTTACCCGTTCCCAGAACAGGTGATATAGTAAAGCATGTGTTCGGTCTGTATGTCAGGTTCGAACCTCCCGTCATTGTACATCCGCTCGAATTATCCGTGTAATAACCTCTTGCCATTCCGGATATTGTCGTTGCATATACAGGCGAGTAAGATGTGTATGAACTGTTATCAAAACATATCTCAACCAGTAAATTGCTTGTTCCGTTATACAAGAAAGATGGATTTGTCAGGTCTATATACCGCCAGCCTGTTCCCGGTACTGCATACGTTCCCGTGAATACATTTGTCCAGCCCGTTGTGACCCAGGCAGATATCGATGTTGCCGTTGTATGCTGGAATTTCACGCTGAAGCCGTTCATCGTCTGGGATGCCGCTGATATTACGTTGAATCCGATTTTTGATATAGCTCCCGCTGAACCTCCGGCTGCCGCTATTTCCGCTGCGGTAAACAGCATCTGTGTTCTTCCGTCCATCCAGTAAGTTGTAAACGGATAGTTTGAAGACACCGTTCCGGTTCCGATGCATATGTTCGTTAAATTAATAATCTTGAATGTGTATCGCGCCGTTGAGTCTGTATTGTGCGCAGTGGAATTATCCCTTGCAAACACCCTGTAGAAAATTGAATCACCGAAATTTACATCAGCATTAACGGAATTGAACAACGCCGCGAAAGTCGAACCGGAAGTATTCAGCAGCTTGAAATGCTTTATTCCTGCGCCTGTATTGTTCCTGTACCATCTTACCCAAACCGAATCGAGTCCGATGTTATCCGTAACATTCGCAGTAACCGTAACCGGCCACATCGCTTTCGGTACGTCTAAAAGCGGTGTATGTGTAATTACGGGTTTTGCAGTATCTGTGCTTGCATAGAACATATGGAACGCTGTCGGCGCTCCCGCGGGATTCGTTGATGTTCTTCCCGTGCTGTCAATTGCCTTTATGTAATATCTGTATGTTGCGATGCTTCCGTTTCCGGGAATGTTATAACTCCAGTTATTGCCTGTTCCTTTTACCATCAGAACGCTGTCCGTGAAAACGGGATTGTTTCTCGACCAGAATAACTTTACTGTCGATACTCCCGAAAGAGTTGAGGCAACGCTCGCGTTAACAGGATATGGGCCTGTTAAATTTTCAGTATTCGGAAGGGGATTGTGCGTAATGACAGGTCCCAGTGACTGGTAAGCCGCCCATACGTCAATAACGCCTTTTCCGTAATCATTGTTTTCAACGCCGTTAACTGGTAGTTGAACTGCCGTGTTGTACAGCGCTTCAAGAATTTGTTTTCCTGTTAAATTCGGCGCTACCTGTCTCAGCAAAGCAACCGCTCCTACAATATGCGGACATGCCATTGATGTGCCCGAAAGCAGGCTGTAACCGCCGCCCGGTACTGATGAACGCACGCTTGTTCCTGGTGCGCAAACTTCGGGCTTTATCAGCAATGAACCCGTTCCGCCGCAAAGTGACGGTCCCCTTGAAGATGAAGATGAAATCGGGTATGGAAAAGGACTGTTTCCGTTAATGTTACCGACGCTGAAAGCGTTTACTAAATTCGTATTGATATTCTTCGGTTTGGTAATGGTTGAAACACCCGGTCCGCCGTTTCCGCATGAAAAAACAACTGCAATACCCGCCGCTTCAAGAGCGTCAAGTGTTGTTTTATAAATGCCGGAACATTCATTTGATAAATCGGGGTCATACCACGAATTTCCGATAGCATCAGGCACGTCATTTGTCGTGCTTGTATTGCTGTCGGGATTCATCGCCCACTGAAATGCTGCGATTGAATTGCTCGTATGCGGCGAACTGCAGATTGTTCTTGCCGCAATCCACTGTGCGTTGGGAGCTACACCGACAGTGTCGCCAGCCGGCGACCTTCCGCACATAATACCCATTGTATGCGTGCCGTGAACGTCGCAGTCCGTCGGTTGTGTTGTCGAGCCGTTCTTATCCATCCAGGCGTGATACCACGGCACTCCGTTGTTCCCCCTCCATTTATAATTCAGCGCTGGATGGTTTACGTCAACGCCAGTATCAATATTCATCACAAGCCTTCCCTGTCCTGTAATTCCGGCTTCCCAGAGTAAGTTTGCTTTGATTACTTTCAAACCGATTTCTGAAGCTTCCGGTCCGTCCTTAGCATCTACCGGGGGGCCTAAAGGACGGTCGTAATCAAGAAGAGCATCCAAATCAATCTGGTCAACATCAAACCTGATTGCCAGTTCCTGAATAGTTTCTGCATTTGCATCGATAACTATCATGTTTGTAATCCAGAAAGATTGATAACCCCTCACTTTTCCGAGAAGTTTCTTATTTTCAAGCATGGTAAGAATAGGTCCCTGCGTATTTTTTGCTTTATCAGTTAAAGCGTCAATAACAGTTTTTGACCTGAGCTGCGCATTTGCTTTAATATTATAAAGCTGCGCGTCAAGCGCTTCAACATTCACCCGGTCCTTAAGTAGAACTATCACGGGTGTATATTCAAGCGGACTCATTGTGGATAACTTAGCTTTCAGCCGTGAGCTCACTTCTGCAATCTGTGCATTAGCAGATGCAAAAACAAAAACGGCTAAAATAACGGTAAAAATAAATTTTTTCATTATGAATAATTATTTAAGAATGTTAAATATTATCAATAAATATAATCATTTTCCCTAAAACATTATTCATAAAACCGCCCGATTCTTTTTATCGGGGCTCTTCAATTTTGCACTTTAAGTTTTTATCCTTCGTGTAATTAGTAAAATTCGTCAATTTCGTGGACTGTTCTTAGCGTCGCAGACCAACAGATTTATGATCTTGTTTCGTGTTTTAAGTGAATTCAGTGTATTTAGTGGCCAAGGTTCTTTCTCTTTTAATTTGCGATAATTTGTGTAATTTGCGGGCCACGCTCTTAGCGTCGCAGACCAACAGATTTATGATCTTGTTTCGTGTTTTAAGTGAATTTAGTGTATTTAGTGGCTAAGGTTCTTTTTGTTTTTAATTAGCGATAATTCGTTTAATTAGCGGGCCACGCTCTTAGTGTCGCAGACCAACAGATTTATGCTCTTGTTTCGTGTTTTTAAGTGAATTTAGTGTATTTAGTGGCTAAGGTTCTTTTTGTTTTTAATTAGCGATAATTCGTTTAATTAGCGGGCAGTCGCTCTTGCTCTTCTGTTTTGCACTTTGTCCGCCGCGGCGGATTGCGCTTTGAGTTTTCTTCATTCGCGTAATTTGTCTAATTCGTTAAATTCGTGGACTGTTCTTAGCGTCGCAGACCAACAGATTTATGCTCTTGTTTCGTGTTTTAAGTGAATTCAGTGTATTTAGTGGCCAAGGTTCTTTCTCTTTTAATTTGCGATAATTTGTGTAATTTGCGGGCAATTTCCGCTCTTAAAAAATTATCACCAAATGATAATGTTCTCACCTCCCCAATTCCCATCTTTGTATAGAATTAATTAATAAACTTAAAATAAAAATTAAAATCATGGTCAGAGAAAACATAAAAGCAGCAACGGAAATCCTGAAAGCGCTCACTTTCATTTCCGGTAAAAACATTGATGTCGCAGATTACAAAACCGAACTGGTTGACATGCTCATCGAAGTATCGGACAACCTCGACACCGACACCGTCGTAGCAGGTATCCTGTGCGACATATTTATTAATACAAACGCCTCGACAGAAGAAATCAGGCGCGAATTCGGAAACAATGTTCTGAGCATAGTTCTTGAACTTACCGCATACACAAACGCTTACAGGACATCGCCCGATAAAATCCGCTCAGCGGTTGAGGTAACATCCTTTTTATCGGATGCGGCAAAAATGATAAAACTGTGTGATATGGCAGTAAAAATGACAGAGATTTCAGGAACGGCGCTTCTCGAAAATGAGTTAAAAAGCAGAATTACATTTTCTGAACTTGCAGAAAAAACAGTTAACAAACTAAAAGGTGTAAACAAAAAAGCCGAAACAATTTTCGAGAGAGCCCTGCGCGCCGAAAAAGCAAAAATCAGAAACGCTCTCATTAAGCAGGAAGCCCTTTTCGAACTCCGGTTCAACACCGGCAGTCCAATGGCTTCATACGCAAAAGCTGTATAAATTGTACCTTCATTTGTTCTTCCTTTCTTTGGTTAAGGCGGTGCAGAAATGCCCGCCTTTTTTAAACGTTCTTTCTCTTGGCTCTTACCATTGTCACTTTGTTACCTTGTCACTTTGTCACCTTGTCACATTGTTACTTTGTCACTTTATTACAGCTCTTAATAAATCTGCGCAATCTGGGTACGATTTGTTCTCCGCTTTTTTTCGTGTTATTTAGTGAATTTAGTGGGCCAATGCTTTTTGTTCTTAATCTGTGTTAATCTGCGCAATCTGGGGATAATTAACTCTTAACTTTGTCATCTTATCAGTACCATCCTCTTCGTCTCTCTATACCCCTCCGCTCTCAGCTCATAAAAATACACCCCGCTCGCCAGCCCATTCCCGTCAAAAGTCACTTCATACATCCCCGGTTCCAGCCGTTCATTCACAAGGGTCCGTACCTCCCTCCCGGTAACATCATAAACCGTAATAGAAGTTGTCCCCCTTTGGAGGGGGGATAGAGGGGAAGAATTTGCAATACTAAACCTTATCTTCGTCACCGGGTTAAACGGGTTCGGATAATTCTGTGATAAAGAAAACCCGGAGGGGGTAACACTGCCGTTATTATTTATTCCAATCGGATTACCTGTCGGATTGCGTTTATAATACATTTCAAAATTCCCGTCGCGGCTGTCATTCCATATAACATGCACCATCGAATCCGCTGCGCCGACAGACGGCCTGTACGAATCGGCAATATTATTGGTCAGCCTTGTATTCGCCTGCCAGTTCACGCCCGCATCGGTAGAACGCGCGTAATAAATTTCGTAATTCCCGTCCGTGTTATCATGCCATGCAAGATGAACCGCCGGACCGGATACAGCCATTGACGGATACCACGATATTCCGGGATTGTTCGTTATTCGTACATCGGAACCCCAGTTCGAACCGCCGTCCGTCGAACGTTTATAATATATTTCTTCAGCACCTTCGCGCGTGTCATGCCATGCAACATGCACAATTTGCCCCGAAACCCCGACTGTCGGGTTATATGATTCTGCTAAACTAAAAGTTATTTGTGTCTCCGGTCCCCAGCTTGTCCCGCCGTCAGTCGAACGCTTATAAAAAACCGCTCTGTGGCCGGTACGGAAGTCATACCAGACCGTGTGCACCGTATTTCCCGATACTGCAACAGAGGGATAAAAGGTGCCGGAAGAATCGAATGTCAGGCGTGTATCCGTTCCCCAGCTTATGCCTCCGTCGGTCGATCGTTTGTAGTAAACTTCTTCATTCCCGTCCCGCGTCTCAGCCCAGACAACATGCAAAATGTTTCCATATAAAGCCATTGAAGGCGCCCACGAACGCAGGGAATCAAAAGTCAGCCGTATATTAGGTCCCCAGTTTGTTCCATTATCGGTCGAGCGTTTATAATAAATCTCAAAATTTCCCGGTGCCTCTTCGCACCAGACCACATGAATAACCGGACCGTACGATGCAATCGACGGCCGCCAGGACGAAAGCGGATTATTCGTGAACCTTGTATCAGTTCTCCAGCTCGTTCCTGCATCCGGCGACCTTTTATAATATATTTCCCTGTTTCCGTCTCTCTCATCACTCCATACAATATGCAACGTGCTCCCGCTGATTGCCACGCACCTCGACCCGTTCAGGGAAACATAACAATCTCCCGTATCATTCGTCAACCTCACATCACTCTGCCATTGCGCAAAAGAACCCGCATAACACAACAGCGCAAAAACAACTCCCATAACCTTTATGAAAAACACCTTCCTCATACAATAAATTTAACAAATCCCCAATCAAAAATAATTATCAATTCAAATCCAAACTTTCTTAACATTTATGCTAATTCGTAAAATTCGTTAATTTCGTTAATTTCGTGGATGATGTTCTTCGTTCTTTTTAGTGCTATTTCGTGAATTTTGTTGGTAAAAGCTTTTCAATTGTTCATTGATAGTTGTTAATTGTTCTGAGTAATCTGCGCAATCTGAGGACAATTTGTTCTTCGTTCTTTTTAGTGAAATTTCGTGTCTTTAGTGGGCAAATTAGTTCTTCTCTCTTCAGTTTTGCCCTTTGACTTTCGTGCTTTGCATTTTTATCATTCGTGTAATTAGTCTAATTCGTTAAATTTGTGGACTGATATGCTCTTAAAAAATTATCATCAAATGATAGCATTTCCTCATTTCCGCTCTCTAACTTTGTATAGTTCATGTTCATAGTACATCTTAAATAACAATTTTTATAACGCTTAAAACAGAAGCCTCTTCCCCGGGCAACAGGGTGAAAAGCAATAAAAATTTTTATAAACTTAAATTTTTAAAATTATGAAAAACTTAATCATCTTATCGGTATTACTGCTCATCGCAGTAAGCGGCTATGCGCAAAACATAAGCGGCAGTTTAAATGAGGAACAGTCCTCGGCAATACAGCCGGTCCCGGCGGCATACAACCCTGCTGAAAATTCAAAAGCTGACTTCAGGGTTCTTGATAATCCCGCTGTTACAAACATCGTTGTTGGTATCGCGGCTGACGACAATACTACAGGCATCCTGAAAGCAGAAGCGGAAATTGAACAGGCGTCGTCTTATAAATCTCTTCCGGCCTTCGGTATTAATTTTATGGTGACCGGTGAACAAGGCGGCGGTACGGATTTAACAGCCCAGGAAAAAGTTAAATCAGAAAGTAACCTGCAGGCTATTCCTGCATTTGACAAAAATGTCCCTTTTGAATATGTTCCGCAGGAAGAGAGCACCATTCCTGAAAAAGCAGTCGAAGCTCTGTAAGCTAAGATTTACTGATGTTCAAAGGGTATTTTGATTTAATCAACGGGCAGTCATTTATTATGGCTGCCCTTAATTTAGAACAATAACTTATTTGTCCCCAGATTTCGCAGATTACTCTTACGTATTAAGAAATTCTTTAGTATTTATTAGTAAAATGACATAGGCAATGACATACCCCGGTAAAAATAACCCTTTGTTTTTTAATATTTTACAAGCGGGGTGTGACCGAAATGGCGGGATTTTAGTAAAAATCATTTTTTAAAAAACTCAAATTATTGTTTATCAAATACTTAAGCACACACAAAAAGAAAAAACTCAGCCATTCCCGCCACTTTTTGTCTACTCCTCCGCCAATTTTTTAAAGATGCTTAACCCACCCCGACTGCCTTCGGCATCCACCCCTCCCAAGAGGGGACCCGAAACCATTTCAGCCACTTTCTGTCTACCCTTCCGTCATTTTTTGATTTCGAGCTTTGCGTTTTCTTTATTTGTGCCAATTTGTGTAATTTGTGGGAGGATTGCACTTCATTGTTATTTCATTGAATAATCAATATTTTCAACTTTTAATTTTTAAACTCTAAACTCATAACTCATAACTTTTAACTGAAAAATTAACTTTTAACTAATGAAATCCCATTTATCCAGGACCTATAATAACATTCTTGTTTCCGAAAAGGAAAATCCGGAAGGTCTTAAAACCGGCGTTATACAGATTAACCGCCCTAAAGTTATGAATGCTCTGAACATCGAACTCATGGGCGAAATGGCGGACGCGCTTTATGCCTTCGATAAAGACTCTGAAATCGGCTGTTCGGTCGTTTACGGCAATGAAAAAGCATTCGCCGCAGGAGCCGATATAAAGGAAATGGCGGAGATGAACGCCGTTGAAATTTATTACCGCGAAATGTTTGCTTCGTGGGACAGGATTCGCCTGATGAAAAAACCCGTAATCGCAGCGGTCAGCGGATTTGCGCTCGGCGGCGGATGCGAACTTGCAATGCTCTGCGATATGATTGTCGCGGGCGAAAACGCAAAGTTCGGACAGCCCGAAGTTAACCTCGGCGTGATTCCCGGCGCAGGCGGAACACAGCGTCTTACCCGCGCAGTCGGCAAAGCACGCGCAATGGAAATTATTCTTACGGGCAGAATGGTCTCCGCAAAAGAAATGTTCGATGCAGGACTGCTCACCAAAGTCGTAGCAGACGACAAGTATCTCGACGAATCGCTTGAACTCGCGAAAATAATCTGTTCTAAACCAACCCTTGCCGTTCAGACCGCAAAGGAAAGCATCCTGAAATCTTTCGATACTACCATCGAAACAGGTATCGAATTTGAACGAAAAAATTTCTATCTGCTCTTTGCGAGCGAAGATAAAACCGAAGGAATGAAAGCATTTGTTGAAAAACGTAAAGCAGACTGGAAGGGCAAATAAGATATATGAACTTTAAAACACTCGTAATCATACTTCTGTCGCTTATGTTTATCTGTGATGCGGCAGTTTCTCAGAATAACGGTAAACCGAAAGAATCCGTTCCCCCCGCTCCGATTTCCGAAAAGAAAGACGACGGGCTCGATGCGGAGGAAATCATTGAAATGAACAAACCCGCACTCGTCTCGGTATGGTACCATACGGACAGCTATACGGATTATTATTATTACGGGCTTCCGAAAGATACCGTGATGCTGAGCGGCAGCGGATTCATTTTCGATAAGAACGGTTTTGTCGGTACGAATTATCACGTCATCGACGGGTTCGACAGCCTTTTCATAAAAACTTCCGACAGTGTTTTCTATAACGCCGAACTTGTTTTCGTTGACCAGAAAAATGATATCGCTATTCTTAAAATATTAAATCCCGAAGGGAGGGTTTTTCCCTTCGTCAAACGGGGGAATTCCGATATTCTTAAAACCGGGCAAAGCGTCTTTGCGATAGGAAGCCCGCTTGGTTTTGAATACACGATTTCGGAAGGCATCATCGCCGCAATCCGCGATAACGAAAAAGTTACTTTCAACGACCCGTCTACCTATATGCCGGTTGAAAAAACTTTCGACCGCGTGGTTCAGATAACCGCGGCTATCTCTCCGGGTAACAGCGGAGGCGCGCTCTTTAACAATAAAGGCGAAATCATAGGCATTACAACGTATTCTTACGGTTTTTACGGTAACCTGAACTTTGCCGTCGCAATAAATTCTTTTTATAAACTTATTGATAATTTAGATTTTGAAAAACTCGACGAGAACGAGGATTTCCTCGCGCGCAAAAAGGAAAACATGTATTCGGTTAACCTCCGCCTTGCCGAGAATTTCAAGACGAAACTGTATTCAAGCTGGTTTTATTCGAAACAGAAAGATACTATGAAGGTTTATGATACGATGACCGTGAAACAGGACTCGCTTAATAAAATTTATTTCGGTAAGTCTGAACAGTTTTATGAATCCTGTATTGCCATGCGTCCGGATTCATTCTATGTCTATTCAGGCCTTATGGATTTGTATATATATACCGAGAACTTTGCGAAAGCAGAAGATTTCTATGGTGTTATCAGGGAGAAATTTTCCTCAGACAGCCTCCTGAATACGTTCTCAAATTCACTTGCCACAGCATATTCTTCGTCGAAGGATTATAAAAAAGCGCTGAGTTTTTATGAAAAAATATACGCGAAAGATACAAACGATATCTATGTTCTTTACCAGATTGCAGACCTCTACGATAAGCAGAAAATGACAAAGAAAGCGGAAGACACTTATATGAAAATCCTGCTGCGCGACGAAAATTATATCATTGGTTATGTTCAGCTCGGAAGGATGTATTATGAACAGAAGGATTATAAAACAGCGAAGAAATATTTTAATATTGCCACCGAAAAAGTTTTCATGGAAGAGTATTCGTACGGAAATTACCTCGATTTATACTATTATAAAGGGCTTCTCGCCGTCAGGGAAGGCAAAAAACTCGAGGCAATGATGAATTATATAGACATGAAGAATACATATACCTACACAAAAGAGGAAAACGAAAAAAAGCTGAAGCTGTATAAAGCAATATTAAAAATGGAAGAATAATATTAACTTTAGTAAAATTTATTATAACCGGTTATGATTAAAAATTATGATGTTGTTATTATAGGTGCGGGCGGCGCAGGCCTCCGCGCTGCAGTTGAAATCCCCAAAGAATATTCCTGCGCGGTTCTTTCTAAAGTTTTTCCCCCAAGGTCACATACAGGCACTGCTCAGGGCGGTGTCTGCGCGGCTCTCGCAAACGAGGAAGAGGATACATGGGAAAATCACTCTTTCGATACTGTTAAGGGAAGCGATTATCTCGGCGACCAGGACTGCATAGATACAATGTGCAAGGATGCTATTCGCGCTATAATTGAACTTGAACACATGGGGCTTCCTTTCTCAAGAACTCCCGAAGGAAAAATCGCCCAGAGAAAATTCGGCGGTCATACAAAACCCGCCGACCCTAATGACCCGTACGGAAAACGCGTTCCGGTTAACCGCGCGTGCTATTCTGCCGACAGGACAGGACACGTCATGCTTCAGACGCTTTATGAAAATTGCATCAAGAATCAGGTTGATTTCTATTCGGAGTTTTTTGTAACTGATATAATTCTTGAAGATAATGTCTGCAAAGGCGTCGTGGCATTTGATATCGCAACGGGCGAAGTTGCCACGTTCCATGCGAAAGCGGTTATGTTTGCATCGGGCGGGTACGGACGGGTGTTCAGGATTACTTCCAATGCGCACGTCGGCACCGGCGACGGTACGGGTATTATTTATAAGAACGGACTGCCGCTTGAGGATATGGAATTCTTCCAGTTTCATCCGACAGGTTTGTGGCGCCTCGGAATTCTTGTCAGTGAAGCCGCAAGAGGCGAAGGCGGAATCCTGAAAAACAAGGACGGCGAAAGATTTATGCAGAGATACGCTCCGACGGTTATGGACCTCGCGCCAAGAGATATGGTGTCAAGGGCTATTATTTCTGAAGTACGCGAAGGTCGCGGAATTCTCGGAAGCGACGGAACGTATTACGTTAACCTTGACGTTTCGCATCTCGGTAAAAAAGTTATTGATGAAAAACTTCCGGAAATTACGGGATTCGCGCGTACTTATCTCGGCGTCGAACCGACAAAGGAACCGATTCCGATTCAGCCGACTGCGCACTACGCCATGGGCGGCATTCCCACGGATGTTGACGGGCGTGTGCTCGCGGACGAAAAAGGAAATAAGGTTACGGGACTTTACGCGGCTGGCGAATGCGCGTGCGTTTCTGTGCACGGCGGCAACAGACTCGGCACAAACTCGCTCCTCGATATAGTCGTGTTCGGAAGGCGCGGCGGAAAAGCAATCGTTGATTTCCTGAAAACCGCGGAAATTTCCGAAATTAAATCAAACCCTGCAGGTAAAACTGCGGATAAGATGAAAGAGTATCTCACGAAATCGGGCAATGAAAAATTGTACGTTCTCAGAACCGAACTTCAGGAATGGATGATGGATAAATGCGGAATCTTCCGCAATGAAGCCGACCTGAAGGCTATGATTGAAAAACTGAAAGAACTCAAGGAAAGATTTAAAAATATTTCGATTCAGGATAAGGGAACGGTGTTTAATACGGATTTGATGGAAGCGCTCGAAATGGAAAACCTGCTTCTTAATGCCGAAGCGACAGTTTATAGCGCGCTTAACAGGAACGAAAGCCGCGGAGCGCATACGCGCGAGGATTTCCCGAAACGCGACGACGATAACTGGATGAAGCATTCGTTTATCACGATTAATGAAAGCGGCGACCCGAAAATTACTTATAAACCTGTTACTGTTACCCGTTATAAACCGATGGAAAGGAAATATTAAACGCGTTGATGAAAAAACTGTTCTTTGTAATTTTGGTTTTGATTGTCAGCGGAAGCCTTTACGGTCAGTACCGCGATAATATTGATAAGAAACTCGGCGGTTATACGTTTAAGTCGTTCTTTGACACAGCAAATTATGAAACTAAGTTCACAATTCTCGGCGCGAACGGCAAAAAGATTTATGAAGCCGTATATCTGGATTTTATAAGCGATGTGAACGAGCATCAGTTCGAGAAGAACGGGAATAAGTACTTTACCGTGGACCTGTATTCGGGCGGCGCGCACTGCTGTTCGGCTCTGCTGATATGCGAGATTAAGAATAATAAATTCAAAATTCTTGACTCCGCTTTCTACGGAAATTCGGGATACGTTATCGAAGACATGGATAAGGACGGCGTGAAAGAAATACTTTCAGGCAACGATATGTTTGCTTATGCTTTTACGAATTACGCCGAAACAAGATTTCCGCTGAGAGTTCAGGAATTTAAAAACGGAAAACTTAACGAAATAACGGGACGCTTTAAAGCCGACCTTCTTGCGGAAGTCGGTTACTTTGAAGCCGACCTCGAAGAGTTCTTGAAGGAAAATCCGGATTATGTATGCCCGGATACCGAAGATGAGGATACGTTCAATACCGACGCGGGAAGCATGAAGATTATGCTCGCGGCAATAGTCGCGGATTATTATTCGCTCGGCGAGGTTGAACGCGGTTATGAACTCGTTAATAAATATTATAAATGCGTTGATAAAGACAAATTTGTGAAAACATTAAAAACAGATTTTAATTTAAAATAATTATGGATATTCAGGTAAAAATTCTTCGTTACAATCCTGAAAAGGACGACAAGCCTTACTATCAGGATTATAAAGTTCCTAATGTAAGCGACGACTGGCGTCTGCTTGACGTTATGCATGAAATTAAATGGAAGTTAGACGGTACTCTTACTTTCAGGCGCTCGTGCGCGCACGGCATCTGCGGAAGCGACGGAATGAAAGTCAACGGCAAAAACCGGCTTGCATGTTCAATCCTTCTGAAGGATTTGAACTTAAAGAAGCCGATTGTCATCGAACCGCTCCCGTCTCTGCCTATTATCAAGGATCTCGTGGTGGATATGAATAATTTCTTCTTTAAGTATGAAGTTATTAAGCCGTATCTGATTACGAAAACGCCGCCGCCGCCAAACTCCGAAAGGCTTCAGTCAAACGAAGACGCCGAAAAACTTTTCGAATCGGCAAAATGCATACTCTGCGGATGCTGCTCGACTTCGTGCCCGTCAACCTGGACCAATGAACATTATATAGGACCTGCTGCATTCCTTAAGGTTTACAGGTTTGCATTCGATACGCGCGACGAAGCCGCAGACGAACGCCTGGATATAATCGATAATCCCGACGGCATCTGGCGCTGTCACACGATTTTCAACTGCATCGAGACATGCCCGAAAGAAATTAACATCACCTGGCATATCTCCCAGCTTAAAAAACGAATCTCATTGAAAGAACTGTAATTGGTTATTTGTGAATTAGTAAATTAGTGAATTGGTGAATTGGTGAATTGGTGAATTGGTGAATTGGTGAATTGGTGAATTTGTGAATTGGTGAATTGGTG
>Ga0209450_10000692_pt1 | contig 16987 bp, 24 predicted proteins | sample FrelakmetLWP11LW_FD_187149 | JGI IMG/M metagenome (GOLD analysis project Ga0209450, IMG submission 187149) | Freshwater lake sediment microbial communities from the University of Notre Dame, USA, for methane emissions studies - LWP11 LW (SPAdes)... | ecosystem: Environmental > Aquatic >...
AGGGCCATTGCCACTGACTGCCTGTTCGCTCAGATTATTCCGATGCTCCGAAATGCGGGGGTACTTTCCAGGCAATTCGATCATGCAAATCCGCAATCGCTGGATGCGCAATTTGCGATGGCGGTTGGCGAGTATCAGTCAGGGGATAGGGGCAGTGCCGCCAAACGATTTGAGAAAATCCTGAATCTGCCGTTCGCCAAGGCGATTGAACAGAAGATTTTCGGACCTAACGAGCGACAAAGCTATGCCGAGGCAATCCATTGTTATGCGACGTGCTGTATCCATTTAGCGGAATACTATATTGATCAGGGACAAAAAGTGCAGGGGCAGCGGATGTTAGACCGCATAACATCCAATAATAATGTGGTTTTGGACTGTAAAAATCAAGATATGGTGTATCGTTTAGTGACGCGGCACCCACAAGCTTCGCTTGAAGGCGCCACCCGGATGTAGTTGTTGGTTCTTCGTTTTTAGTTTGTGGTCAAGGAAACATCCGGCGGGTGAGAAAGGGTATTTAGCGGGGTGGCGTGTTATGACGATAAGATAAGTGCAGGAATATAAGAATTTTTTGGAGTATTCATTATGGGCAGTATAAGTTTGCCAGGGCTTTCGACGGGAATTGATACCGCTGCGCTGATCAAGCAGTTGATGCAGGTGGAAAGCCAGCGTCTGAATGTGATGAAGACCAGCGTCAATAAGACTAAAGAAAAGCAGACGGCGGTTAATCAACTGCAGAGCAAGCTGACGAATTTCAAATCGACGCTGAATAATATCTCGGACACCAGTAAACTGAAGGCATTTAGCGCTACAACCAGCGACAGCGATACCATCACCGCCGACGCCGGGGCCAGCGCAACCGAAGGCAGCCACTCGGTGAAAATCAAGCAGTTGGCAACCGCCGAACGCTGGGTTCACGGCGGATTTGAGTATTCGACGTCCTACGTCGGGGAGGGGAATTTTATTTATTCCTACAACAACGAGGAGCGGGTGATTCAGACCACCGACCAAACGACGCTTAGTGATTTGGTCACGCAGATTAACAACGACCCGGATAATCCCGGGATTACAGCCAGCCTGCTGCGGTATGACGGCGGCGACGGCAATGAATGGCATCTGGTTCTGGCCGGCAAAGAAAGCGGCGGCGACTATCAGATTACCATCAATACGAGCAATACCGAAGTTCGCACAGCGACAACGACACTGCAGCAGAATGGCGCCAACGCCGGCAAAACCACCAAACTTAAGGACCTCGATACGTTTTCCGGAGTCATCGAAAGCGGTTCGACAGCCGATAAGATTCGGATAACCGGAGCGCGACACAACGGAACTGCGGTGGATGTTTCATTTGATGTAACCCAATATACGACCATCGAAGACCTGACCAAAGAAATCGAGTCAGCTTTTGGCGATACGGCGGTGGTTACGTATAAGGACGGCCTGCTGGAAGTTACCGACACGACCAGCGGGGTCAGCCAAATGACCGTTTCGCTGACATTTGTGCCTGGGACAGATTCTACGGCGGCGATGACGCTGCCGACGATAGCGCGAACGGTCGAAGGCGGCAGCAAAACAGCAGGTATAGCGTCTTTGGCAGCGAGCACGTTCACTGAAACGCAGTCGGCACAGAATTCGCTGATTAAAGTCGATGATTACCCGGCGGGGGCAGCCAACTGGATCAGCCGCAGTTCGAATACCGTTGACGATGTGATTTCCGGCGTAACGCTCAAGCTCCACGCGGTTACCGGCAACGAGACCGATGGCTACGGCAATGTGGAAGTGAACCTGACACGCAATACCGAGCAGCTTAAAGAGAAAATCAATGCGATGATCGAGGGGTACAATACGGTCGTGATGTATTTAGACGAGACGACCCAGTACAACGCAGAAACCAAGAAAAGCGGTATTTTGTCTTCTGAGTACAGTCTGACCAGCATTCGCAGTTTGATTAAGAATCCCATGTTATTGAATGCCAGCGGTTTTAACGAGAACGACAGTTTTATCCGCCCGCAGGATATTGGCCTTGAAATTGGCACCGATGGGATGCTGACATTGGACGAAACGAAGTTCGATGAGGCAATCAGCGAGAACTATCTTGATGTGCTTTCACTGATCGGCGCTCAGAAGACAGGGCTTTCGGCAGGCGATGACGCGGCGTATATTTCGTTCTACGGAGCCAGTAAATATACGAAAGCGGGCGAATATGATGTGCAGGTGGTTGTCGATGGTTCGGGCGTTATTACCTCGGCGAAGATTAAGCTGAGCAGCGAAACGACCTATCGGGATATGGTTATTGACGGCACCACCATCCGCGGCAGCTCAGCGGTGGATTCCAGCAAAAAACCGCTTTATCCGGAGTTCGATTTGAACTTGACGGTTGATACCAGCCAACACGGGACGCTGAACGCAAGCATTCAGGTTAAGCAGGGCTTTTCCGGTGCGGTTTATGACTCGGTGGATAGTATGCTGCAATCTTCCGGGCGCGTGCCGATTGCTAAAAAAGGCGTTACCGACCAGATCACCAGCTACGAAAAACGAATCGATAATGAAGAGTCGCGGCTTGTCAAAGTCGAAACCCGACTGAAACTGAAATACGCGCGGCTTGAGTCGATGCTGACAGCGATTCAGCGGCAGTTTGCCGGGGTTGGAATGATGGGTTAGACGATTTCGGCGCGTAAAAAAGCCCCATGATTTTTATCATCGGGCTTTTTTTTGATTTACTTCGGAATGTATTACGCTTTTTTAGCGGTTTTCTTCTTTTTTTCCGGGGCGGACTTTTCTTTCTTTTCCTGGCCTACCAATTGGAGCAATACCAGTTGGGCATTGTCGCCAAGGCGTGTTTTGGCCAGCTTAATGATGCGTGTATAGCCGCCGGGCCGTTCCAGATACTGGGGAGCAATATCACTGAACAACTTTCCGACAACCGTCCCCTTGCGAACATTTTGTTTGTCTTCTTCAACATAGATGCCGCGGTTTCGCAGCTCAGAGATGACCTGGCGACGGGCGTGCAGGGTACCCTGTTTGGCCTTGGTTATCAGCTTTTCTGAAAACCGCTGAACTTCTTTGGCTTTCTGAATAGTCGTTGAAATCGTTCCGTGTTCGAATAACGAGGATGCCATGTTCCGCAACATCGCCAGACGATGTTCGCTGGTTCGATTCAAACGTCTTCTGTCTCTTAAATGACGCATATTTCACAATCCTTACAATACGGTTAATGTCTACTATTACGACTGGCTTTGCTGACCCATTCCGAGCGACAGTCCAAGATCACTGAGTTTCTGGCGTACTTCACGCATACTGGTCTTGCCAAAACTACGAATCTTCATCAGCTCGGCCTCACTCAATGAAACCAACTGTCCGACAGTCTGGATATTATTGGCTTCGAGGCAATTGCCGGAACGGACGGTGAGATTCAATTGCTCAATCGACATTTCCATCTTCGCGGCCAGATCATTGGTATCGACGACCACCGTCGGCGACTCGACAACCAAGGCTTCACTTTCTACGGTTTCTTCCTCTATTTCACAATACTGCACAAACGGGTTGATGTATTTTCGGAGAATCTTGGACGCTTCCACCATAGCCATCTGCGGCAGAACCGTGCCATCGGTCCAGATTTCAAGAATCAGCTTATCATAGTTGGTTCGCTGCCCGACACGCGTATCTTCGGTTTTATACCGCACGCGCAGTACCGGGGTATAGATGGCGTCCACTTCAATCATGCCGGCTTCCTGATCAAACCGGTCTTTCAGAGCGATACGTTCGGCGGCCGAAGAGTACCCGCGGCCAATCCCGACACCCATTTCCATTTCAAACTTGATGTCTTCGGTGAGCGTGGCTAAAACCAGGTCCTTATTGATGACCTCGACAGCCGAATCGCATTCGATCATGCCCGCAGTTACCGCTCCGGCTTTATTGACCGAGATTTTCAGCGTGCGCGGCGTATCATCCTGCATCCGAACAACGAGCTGTTTGACATTAAGGACGATATCGGTAACGTCTTCCATAACGCCTTTGATCGTTGCAAACTCATGATCTGCGCCAGCGATCTTGATCCACTCGACCGCATAGCCTTCGAGCGATGACAACAGGACACGGCGCAAGCTATTGCCAATGGTCGTGCCAAAACCACGTTCAAAGGGTTCAACGACAAACTTTCCGTAACGTTCGTTGGAAACCGTCACATCGCGAACGATGCGGGTCGGCAACTCCAAACCTCTCCATGTAATTCTCATATCTAATCTCCTTAATCGGCGACGGATGTTCTCAGTGTTTGAAAAGACAAGTCTACTTCCAATACACTATCTGGTATCCATACGACCTTAAGTACTATTGTTTTATCGTGAACAGAATTCCACAACAAGCTGTTCTTCAACCACAAGCTGGACATCATCTCGGGTCGGCAAAGCGACCACGGTTCCCATGGGCTTGCCGGCATCAAACTGCAACCACCCCTGAACCGTATAGTTTGGATTGCTGTCTAATTGTCCTTTGACCAGTTTTCGGCTCTTATCGGAATTTTTCAGCGTAATTTTGTCGCCGACTTTAACCAGGATGCTGGGAATATCCACGCGACGTCCGTTGAGGCAGACATGGCCATAGGAAATCAGAGTCCTTGCCGCTTTTCTGGACGGGGCGAAATTGAGCTTATAGACCACATTGTCCAGTCGTCGCTCCAGCAATTCAAGGAACATTTTTCCGGTATCGCCTTTGCCCTTGGCGGCCATGTGAAACGTCTTCATAAACTGGCTGTTCAAAAGACCATAATAGCGTTTGAGTTTTTGTTTTTCACGAAGACGAACGGCATAATCGCTACCGCGTCCCTTTCGCCAGCCGTGCTGACCTGGGGCCATACTCTTCTGACGTTTCTCAACGGCACATTTTGCGGTTTCGCAACGCGTGCCCTTGAGCATCAATTTCATTCCTTCGCGGCGACAAAGTCTGCATGAGGCTTGTAAATAACGTCCCATATTCGCTCAGATTCCTTATGTTATACTAAATCAGTTAATATTGGTTTCATTTTGTTACACTCTGCGGCGTTTCGGCGGACGACATCCATTGTGAGGTATGGGGGTAACGTCTTCGATTGACGAAATCCGAAGTCCCGCCTGCTGGATCGCTGAAATGGCCGACTCACGACCGGAACCGGGTCCCTTGACGCGAATTTCCACCTCGCGGAGACCGACTCGCATCGCGTTTTTGGCGCACTTTTCGGCGGCTTTTTGTGCAGCAAACGGGGTGCTTTTACGCGATCCCTTGAAGCCGACCGAACCGCCGGAGTCCTGGCAGATGGCTGCTCCATCCATATCCGTAATCGATATCAGTGTATTATTAAAGCTGGCTTTAACATTCACGATACCGCGGATGACATTTTTTTTGACTTTCTTTTTTACGTTTTTAGTCATATCTGTTGCAATCCCAATTCGCCTGAGTTTTGTTTATGATCCACTCGCCGTATATCATTTAGCGCATTTCTTTAACGCTCTTCTTGCCGGCCACGGTCTTTCGTTTTCCTTTTCGGGTACGGGCGTTGCTCTGTGTCTGCTGGCCGCGAACCGGAAGGCCGCGTTTGTGGCGAATCCCGCGATAACAGTTAATTTCCCGGAGTCGAGAAATATCCTGAGCCACCTGGCGGCGCAACTGACCTTCGACCATCAAATCACGGTCGATAATCTGGCTGATCCTGCTGACTTCGTCTTCGGTCATCTTGCCGGCACGAAGCTGCGGGTCGATGTTCGCTTCTTTTAAAATTTTCCTAGCCATATAATAGCCGATTCCATACACATACGCCAGCGAAACCCAAGCCGGCTTATCATTCGGAATATCCACACCAACAATACGAGGCATATCGTCTCCTGTATCTCTTTAAATTCTTTTTATCGCTTAACCCTGACGCTGTTTATGACGCGGATTGGTCGAACAGATCACCCGCAAAACACCTTTGCGTCGAATCAGTTTACAGTTTTCACAAATTCTTTTTACCGAGCTGCGTACTTTCATAATCTCACCTAACTTCTTAAAATAATTCTGCCCTTGGTTAAATCATAAGGGCTCATTTCCACAACCACTTTATCGCCTGGCAGAATCCGGATAAAATGCATTCTCATTTTTCCCGATACATGCGCCAGGATTCTATGACCATTCTCCAACTCCACGCGAAACATCGCGTTCGGGAGAGCGTCAATCACTTTTGCATCGACTCTGATGGAGTCTTCTCTTGGCATAGCTTAACTTTACCGCTTTCTGTTAATCCGGCTCAATTCCATCGGTCAACACCTCACAGCCGGTTTTCGTTACCGCGATCGTATGTTCAAAATGAGCCGAACAAAGGCCATCCTGTGTTACCACCGTCCATCCATCCGCCAGGGTGCGTACGGAATGTTTCCCCATATTCACCATAGGCTCTATCGCCAGCGCCATGCCTTGCTGGAGCACAAAGTCGTTTCTCAAAAATTCACGACTGACAAAATTTGGGATTTTCGGGTCTTCATGCATCTCTGTTCCGATGCCATGTCCGACATAATCCCGCACGACAGAAAAACCTGCCTGCTTTGCGCACTGTTCCATGCGGCCTGCGATGACGCTCCAGTTAATCCCTGGTGCGGCCATCTCAATAGCGATATCCAGCATTCGCCGAGTCGTATCCAGCAATTTCTGCTTTTGCGGCGGAATCGATCCTATTGCAATGGTCGTTGCGGCATCGCCGCAGTAGCCGGCCAGTTTCACTCCGAAATCAATACTGAGCAGATCGCCCTGCTTAAGAATCACTTTCGGCGACGGAATCCCGTGAACCAACTGTTCATTGATCGACGAACAGATTGCCCCGGGAAAGGGTTTTCCGCCATACGGACAGGGAACGCCTCGAAAGAGGGCAATTGCCCCGCTTTCGTTGGTCAGTTCGGTCGCTACTTGATCCAACTGGGCGGTGCTGACTCCCGGCGACGCTAACTCTTGAAGTTTTAAAAGAACTTTCGCAACGACCGCTCCGGCCCTGCGAATCATCTGAATTTCTCGGCTGCTTCGCAGCGTAATTGCCATTGCAACAACCTACATATTCAGGGTATCGAGCTTTTTGAAAACAGCCTGAGTAACCTGATCAATATCCTGAGCTGCGTCGATGTCTAAAATGGTCGCACCTTGGGATTTATAATATCCTACCACCGCAGCGGTCTGCTGATGGTAGGTTTTCAATCTGTTTCCGACAACCTCGGGGGTATCGTCCACCCGCTGAACCAGCAGGCCGCATCCTTTGTCGCACTGGCCATCCACTTTAGGCTTAAGCGATTGAATATGATAGACCGCACCGCACTTTGGACAACTGCGACGACCCGTCATACGCGGAAGAATCAACTGGTCATCCACCACCAGATTGACAATAGCATTAATTTTTTCGCCCGCATTTGCCAGCGCCTTATCCAGTCCATCCGCTTGTACCGTTGTCCTTGGAAAACCATCCAAGACATATCCGCGTGGAGCACTGGTCATTGCTTTGACCATCATATCGATAATCAGGCCATCGGGAACCAAGGCTCCTGAATCCATATAGCTTTGAGCTTTTTTGCCCAGATCAGAACCGTTAGTTCGCTCTGCCCTGAGAATATCGCCGCTGGATAAATGGACGATGTTGAACTTTTCAATGATCCTTTTACACTGGGTTCCCTTGCCGGCTCCGGGAGGGCCAAGAAGTATCAATCTCATCGGTAGGCCCCTTTGATTCGGCCGGCTTCGGAGAAACCTTCGTAATTACGCATTAAGAGATTGGCTTCGATTCTCTGAACCAGATCGAGCGAGACGCTGACGACAATAAGTAAGCCTGTGCCGCCCAGATAGGAGGTAACGACATAATTGACCCCCAACAATCCAGAAACAAGGCTGGGAATCACAGCGATAATCGCTAAAAAGGCAGCTCCAAAGAATGTAATCCGAATCATCACCGTTTCAAGATAATCCGCGGTTCGCTGACCGGGACGAAGACCTGGTATAAAACTGCCGCGGTCACGAAGATTTTTGGCCATATCTTTGGGCTGAAACTGAACGGTCGTCCAAAAGAAGGCAAAAACAAAAATCATCACAATATAAACCACGGTATAAGTATAGGACGTCGGCTGAAACGCCTCGTCGAAAAGTCGGGCAAACTGCGATCCGGGGAGCATATTCTTAAGCCAGCCGGCAATAATATTCGGGAAAATCATCAAGCTGGAGGCAAAGATAATGGGCATTACGCCGCCGTGATTAACCCGCAGGGGCAAATAATGACGCTGGCCGCCGTACATCCGATGGCCGCGCATTTGTTTGGCCTGCTGAATGGGTATGCGGCGCTGACCCTGTGTGATTAAGATTGCTCCGGCAACGACAAAAACAAACGCCGCAATGAGGAAAATCAGGGTTCCGGGGCCATATTTGCCTTCGGAAACGCCAACCTGAAATTCCGTATTTTTCCAGACATCATGGAATGCTTTCGGCATACGGGCCAAGATACCAGCCATAATTAAAAGACTGATACCGTTACCGATCCCATATTCGTCAATCTGTTCGCCAAGCCACATCAGGAAAAGGGTTCCGGCAGTCATCCCGACAACCCCCATCAGGATTGTCCAAAACTGCATCCCGGGATAGATATACCCCTCGCCGCTCATAAACATCCGCATATACATCATCGCCTGGAGGATACACAGCGGGACGGTCAGATATCGGGTGTATTCCTGGATTTTTTTATGGCCTGTAGCGCCTTCCTGCCTGAGCTTCCGCAATGAAGGCAGTACCTCGCCCAGAAGCATCAGAATAATCGACGCAGAGATATAAGGCATAATACCCAACCCAAACAAGCTGCTTCGGCTTAGCGTTCCGCCGGTAAACATTTCCAGATAATCTGTCGCCCTGCTCATCGGACTGCTGGAGTCTTTCTGGCTGGTTTGGGCAGCAATCACATCCTGATTGAACCCCGGTACCGGAATGTAGAATCCAATGCGATAGATGCACAACAGCGCAGCGGTAAACAGAATCTTAGTTCTAAGATCCGGAATTTTGAAAATATTAAAAATTGTACCCAGCATCTGAAAATCCTTTTCGGTTATGATTCTCAGGCTACGACCTTGATGGTTCCGCCGCAACCGGAAATTTTCTGTTCGGCACTCTTACTGAACTTATGAGCCGTTACGTTGAGTTTTTTGGACAATTCGCCGTCGCCGAGAACTTTAATACGGCTGGCCGGGCTGTCAATCAGTCCTGCGACCACCATTTCCTGAACCCCCACGGCTGCGCCATCGTCAAACAGACGATCTAACTGCGATACATTGACAACTTCATACCGCATGGTGAAATTGGCGTTGTTAAAGCCGCGTTTTGGAATCCGGCGAAACAAAGGCATCTGTCCGCCTTCGTAGGTCAGCGGGATCGAGAAACCGGAGCGGCTTCCGTCGCCCTTATGTCCGCGTCCGCAGGTCTTTCCGTGTCCACTGCCTTTGCCGCGTCCGACGCGTTTGCGTTTTTTATGCGCCCCGGCAATTGCTGTAATTTCATGTATATACATCGTACTTACGTCCTTAGTTTAAGCTTCAATCTGTACGCCGCGAAGCGATTCGATGGTCTGCTTGTTTCGTAGTTTCAAAAGACCCGCCATCACGGCTTTAACCACATTTTTTGCCGAACGGCTACCATGGATTTTGGTCAGCACGTTGCGGACACCTGCCAACTCCAGCATCGCTCGTGCCGAAGAGCCCGCAATAACGCCTGTACCCGGACTGGCCGGCAGCATAATGATTTCCGTCGCACGACACTTTCCATGCACCTGATGCGGAAGGGTGTCATTGACGACGACGATCTTTTTCAGATTCTTTTTGGCATCTTTGATCGCCTTTTCAACCGCCGGGGGAACTTCATTGGCTTTGCCATATCCATACCCGACCGTACCATTACGATCCCCTACAACAACCAGTGCCGCGAAACTGAAACGTCTTCCGCCTTTAACCACTTTCGCATTGCGATAGACTTTCACTACGGTATCTTCCAGCTGCTGTTCGCCGTACTGTTCTGTTCTGATTGCTTCCTCAGCCAACTTTACTCTCCGTTGTCCAAAACCTGATACTGGGTTATTCTTCTCTTTAATTGACAATTAAAACGCTAAGCCCGCTTTACGTGCGGCATCGGCCAGTGACTTGATTCGACCATGATACTTGTATCCGTTACGGTCAAAACACACCGCATTGATGCCCACTTCGATCGCTCGTTTAGCCAGGGCCGACCCGACTACGGCGGCCGCTTCGCGATTGCCTGTTTTCTTGATTCCCTCTTTGACGCCCTTGGCCATCGTGCTGGCCGAGGCCAGGGTCAAGCCTGCAATATCGTCAATGATCTGGGCATAAATATGCCGTCCCGACCGGAACACGACCAGACGAGGACGTTCGGGCATTCCGAATACTTTCTTACGCGACCGCCAATTTCTGCGGGTTCTGCAATTTTCAATTCGTGCTTTCAACATAGTTTTGTTATTCCTGCGATCTTCTGAGAGCGGCTGTCACGCCGCTGGTAAAATCATTTTTTTTCCGTTATCCACCCGACGCCAGCGCTTTGCCCTCTTTGCGGACCACATGTTCGTCAGCAAATCGAATGCCTTTTCCCTGATAGGGTTCCGGGGGACGCACACGTCGCACATTGGTCGCAAACTGTCCCAAGGCATGTTTGTCTGAACTTGTCAGCGAGAAAAGGGCGGGGGTGTCATTGCCTTTGGTTGCCCCGGTCTTGATCTCAACTTTGACATTCTTGGGAATCGGCAGCTCAATGGTGTTGCAGAATCCGACATTTAAGAGCAGTTTTCCGCCCTGCTCTTTGACGTTATAGCCGGTACCAAAAATCTGGATATCTTTTTGGTATCCTTTGGTCACGCCTTCAATCATATTGAAGATTAACGCGCGTGTGGTTCCATGCATCGCTTTTTTGAACCGGACGTTCTCATCGTCGTTGATGACCAGAATCTGGTTATTTTCGACTTTGACATTGACTTCGGGACTGACGCTTAACTGGAGCGTTCCCTTTGCGCCAACGACCTTGAGAGTTTTACCGCTCAGTTCTACTTTGACGCCACCTGGAATATCTATGGGTTTTTTTCCTATACGACTCATTTAGCTCACCGTACAAATTAGTTCACCGCCAATATTTTCTGCGCGGCATTTTCTATCGCTTACAATTCCTTTGCTGGTCGAGACAATTGAAATCCCCAGCCCGCCGAGGACTTTTGGCAAATCCGCGACGGGGCAATAAATGCGCCGTCCGGGTTTACTGACGCGTTTGATTTCGTTAATCAAATGCTCCCCGGTTACGGAGTACTTTAATTTGACCCGCAACAGACCCTGCTTACCATCATCAATGCTGTCATAGTCATCGATAAAGCCCTCTTCTTTCAAGACAGAGGCGACGCCCTGACAGATCTTTGAGTTAAGAATCTTGACATCCCGTCTGCCGACTCGGCCGGCATTCCGGACTCGCGTTAGCATATCCGCAATCGGATCACTCAGACTCATTCATTTACTCCAAACGTATTGAACCTTAGATTCGTTCTATTTTTTACCAACTTGCTTTTTTGACGCCGGGCATCTTTCCGTCATTGGCCAACTTACGGAAACAGATACGGCAAATCTTAAACTTGCGATAGACCGCTCTTGCCCTCCCGCATACCTGACAGCGGGTGTACCCCCGGCTGCGATACTTGGGTTTTGCCTCACATTTATTTTCCATTGCCTTTGTTGACATAACTTACTCCAAAGGCCCGCAATTGGCAGGCCGGCTTATGATTTAAATGGCATTCCAAACAACCGCAACAGCTCACGACCTTCGTTGTTCGTATTGGCCGTCGTTACAAACGTGATATTCATTCCCTGCTGATGTTCTATCTTGGCCGGATCGATTTCGGCAAACACACTCTGTTCGTCCAGTCCCATCGAATAATTACCCATACCGTCAAATCCATTTGGGTTAAGACCCCGAAAGTCTTTAACGCGGGGAATGGCAAGGTTAATCAGCCGATCCAGAAACTCAAACATCCGCTCCTTGCGAAGGGTTACTTTCAAGCCTGTCTTTTCGCCTTCACGCACCTTAAAATTCGAGACGCTTTTTTTGGCTTTGCAGATTAACGGCTTCTGACCGCTTATGGTGGCCATATCTTTAATCGCCAAATCCATAAACTTTTTGTCCTGGATCGCTTTTCCCAGTCCCATCGAAATCACGATTTTCTGCAGGCGCGGGACAGCCATGATACTGGTGTATCCGTACTTTTCTTTCATCGCCGCGGTGACTTTACTCTTATATAAATCTTTTAAACGAGCCATTATTCCACCTTTTTGTTACGACTTCTTTTTGGTTGCCTTGATCACAACACTAATTTCGCTGCCGCTTTTGCTCACGCGTTTTTTGACGCCCTTGGCATCGGTAACAAACTTTACCCGCGTGGCTTTTCCGGTCTTCGGGTCCACGGGAAGCACATTGCTTACGTGGATTGTTTTTTCGATACGAACGCGTCCGCCCTGCGGATTTTTCTGGGAAGGCCGGACGTGCTTTTGGGCTAAATTGACGCCCTCGACCACCACCCGATCCTTATCCGGGATCACTCGCAGAACTTTTCCGGTAACGCCTTTGCTGTCGCCAGCTATCACCTGTACTGTATCGCCTGATTTAATATGTCTTGCCATATTTTTTATCCTGATGGGGGCCTTAGACTACTTCACTGGCCAACGAAATAATTTTCATGAAATTTTTATCCCGCAACTCTCTGGGAACCGCTCCAAATATACGCGTCCCGATGGGATTGTTTTCCGCGTCTATAATCACCCCTGCGTTGCTGTCAAATCGGACATAACTGCCATCCGGACGACGAATACGATGCTTGGTACGCACGACAACACACTTGTAGACTTTTTTGCGATCCAACTGGCAGCTCGGCAGATATTTTTTGAGAGCAACACAGATAATATCGCCCACAGAAGCCGTGACACGCGTATACTTGCCTTTACGTGCACTGCTTTTTCCAAGAACGCGAATACATTGCGCCTCTTTGACGCCGCTGTTGTCGGCGATTTCAATCATTGTTTCCTGTTGTATCACGGCTGCCCCTTTATTCTACGACTGCCTTTTGTATAACGTTCATCAGACGCCAGCTTTTGTTCTTGCTGATCGGTCTGCACTCGGTAATATCAACCACATCGCCGACACCGGCGATATTGCCTGGATCATGCACGGCAAGGCGCGTCCTGCGGCGCATAAACTTCCCGTATTTTGGATGGCGCGCCAGAAAGTCGATCTGGACTTTAATCGTCTTGTCGCCGCTTTTGCCGATCACTACGGCACGCTGAGTTTTAACTTTCGTTTTTTCCATAGTCAATTACTGAACCTTTAACTGATCCTGACGCATAACGGTCTTAATCCGGGCGATATCTTTGCGGATGTTACGTATCGCATGTCGATTCGATAAATTTTCAGTTACCGATTGACACCGAAGCTCATAGAGCTTCTTATTTAATTCGCCAAGTTTTTCCTGACGTTCGTCATTTCGAAGATCTCGAATTTGAGAAGATTTCATCGCTTTCCTTTCTATCCGAGAGCATGCCGACGCGTTACGAGACGGCATCGGATCGGCATTTTATGAGCCACTCGGAGCAGCGCAACTTTCGCTACTTGTTCATCTACGCCGCCAATTTCAAACATTACGGTTCCGGGTTTAACGCGTGCGACCCACCCGGCAACTTCGGCCTTCCCTTTACCCATACGCGTTTCGAGCGGTTTGGCCGAATACGAATGGTTGGGGAATATCCGAATATGCACTTTACCCTCACGGCGGAGAAAATGCGTCGCAGCCACACGTCCGGCTTCAATTTGCCGACCCGTAATCCAGCTTCCTTCGATGGCCTGGAGGCCCCATTCGCCGAAAGCGACATAATTACACCGGCAAGCATTGCCTTTCATCTTGCCGCGCATCTGCTTTCGGTATTTTACTCTTTTAGGCATTAATGCCATAATTTACATCCCTTGATAGAACTGCTTATTAATTAGCTGTTTTCAACAGGTTTATTCTCTTCGGTCGGGGCCGCGTCGGTCTGGGACGGGGCGACTCTGGCATGACTGGCATCCTGCCGCGTACGGCGAGGCGCCTTATCCCGCTGGGGACGACGACGTTCGCCGCCGCCACTGCGGGCAATCGGCGTAATTTCTTCGCCGAATTTGCCTTTGTAAATCCACACTTTGATGCCGATACAGCCATAGGTTGTTATCGCGGTTGCAACACCGTAATCGACATTGGCCACCAGCGTCTGCAGCGGGACCGAACCTCGTTTTTGCGACTCGCTGCGGGCAATTTCAGCGCCGCCAAGACGACCGCCGATCAAAATCTTGATACCCTTAGCTCCGGCGTTCATCGCATTTTCCAACGCCATCTTCATTACGCGGCGAAACGCTGCTCGTTTTTTCAACTGCTCGGAAATGCCCTCTGCAACCAGCTTGGCGTCGAGAAACGCTTCTTTAATCTCAATAACATTGACATTGACTTTGCGGTCAATCAGATTTTCAATTTCTTCGCGTAACTTATCCACTTCGGCGCCGCGTGGTCCAATGACCATACCGGGACGAGCGGTATGCAGCGTAACCTTTACTTCATTCCGCGTACGGGCGATTTCCGTCTTGGCGACAGCAGCATACGGAGCGCGACGATTAAACTTCTTGTCGACAAACTCGCGAATCTTCAAATCCTCGACGAGGAATTCGCCGTAATTGGCTTTCGGAGCAAACCACAAGCTGTCCCAGCCACGCGTGATACCCGTTCTAAAACCGATTGGAGATGTCTTATGACCCATATATAACCTGTATCCGTAAATTAGAATTCCGACACTGCAACATGAATATGACTGGCCTGCTTACGAATCGCATGAGCACGTCCGCGATCTTTGGCCCTAAATCCTTTGGTTCCAATCCGGCGACCCGCTCCATCAACGCGTATCTCGGAAACAACCAGATTTTCAACATCCGCCTCGTTTTCATCCGCGTTGGCAATGGCAGCCTGCAACGTCTTTCGGACGGCTTCGGCGGCACGTTTGCGGGTGAAAGACAAAATATCCAGCGCGTCCTGAACATCGCGTCCGCGAATCAGCGTAGTCACCAAACGCACTTTGCTGGGCGACATGGGGGCATAGCAATAGGACGATTTCCATTCGGAAATATCGCCGATTTTCACGCCCAACGCGCCGGCAAGACGTTCGACATCCTGTTTTCCAGGTTTGATGGTAAACAAGCCTTTCATCCAGTTTTTCACCGCAGTTAAAGCTGCGTCTTTATCCATTCCGCCGCGAGCCAGATGGTCGGCAAGCTCCTGGACACTGACGCCCTTTTTTTGCGACTGTTTTGAAAATTTCTTAGCGCTCAACATTGTTTTTAACCTTTTGAAACATTCAGCATTCTACGCTGTTATCTCTATTTGCCAGCCTGTTAGGGCCTTATTTATTTACCTTCGCCTTTACTTCCGGAATGGCCCCTAAAGGTACGGGTCAGCGAAAACTCGCCCATTTTGTGGCCGACCATGTCTTCGGTAACAAAGACCTTATGGAACATTTTTCCATTATGGACCATAAACGTATAGCCGACAAACTCCGGTATAATTGTGCAGGCACGGGCCCAAGTCTTAATTGGTTCTTTGCGGCCGCCCTGAATCTGCTTTTGCACTTTCAGGTACAGCTTTTCATCCACATAAGGGCCTTTTTTCTGCGAACGTCCCATTGACTATCCTCAAATATATTTAGTAAATTCCTGTCGTTATCTTAAATTTATAACACCAACTGAATGCCGCGTCCGTTTTTCCTGCGACGAATAATCTTGCTGTTGGTGGTTTTTCGCGGATTACGCGTTTTTCCACCCTTGGCCAGAACACCCGTCGGCGAACATGGATGCCGACCGCCATTGGCACGGCCTTCGCCGCCGCCCATCGGATGAGCAACCGGGTTTTGTGCCTTGCCGCGAACGTGCGGACGTTTGCCCAGATAGCGTTTTCGGCCGGCCTTTCCCAGATGGACATTTTGATGATCGGAGTTGCTAAGCTGCCCAACGGTCGCCCTGCACTCTTTGCGAATATAGCGTGTTTCACCGCTGGGGAGTACGATAGTTACATAGTCGCCTTCTTTGGCCATCAGGCGGGCGACGCCGCCGGCAGTGCGAACCATTTTGCCGCCCTGCCCGGCGTTCATTTCGATATTGTGAATCTCGACGTTAACTGGAATCGCAGACAGGGGCATCGCGTTGCCGATTTTAGGCTCTATGCTTGCTCCGCTCTCAACGACCATTCCAACTTTGAGTCCTTCCGGCGCCAAAATATAACGTTTTTCGCCGTCAGTATATTCCAATAAACTGATAAAACAGTTGCGATTGGGATCATACTCCACCGACGTTACCTTCGCAGGCATTCCGTCCTTGTTACGACGGAAGTCGATGATTCTGTATATTTTCCTGGCTCCGCCGCCGCGAAAACGGACGGTCGTCTTGCCGTGATGATTGCGTCCGCCGGTCTTTTTCAGACGTACGCACAGTCCTTTTTCCGGATCGCTGGTTGTCAACACCGACTTATAGTCGATAACCGAAGCGTTGCGTCGTCCATTACTGGTTGGTTTATAAAATTTAATTGCCATTTGCTCAAATCCTTATTTGCGATGTTTCTCGCTCTTAGAACAGGTCGATCCGGTTATCGGGGTGCAGCTCAACGACTGCTTTTTTCCATCCGGCCGTTACGCCGAAGGTGCGTCCTTTGCGACGAACCTTGCCTTTGACATTGGCCGTCCTGACATTCAGCACTTTCACGTTGTACAGCTTTTCGACAGCGTGACGAATCTGAATTTTGTTAGAATCCCTATGTACCTCAAAAGAATACGCATTTTTGGTATTCGCAAAATGCATTCCCTGTTCGGTTACTATCGGCCTGACTATGATATTGTATTCATTCATCTTAATTACCACCTGCGGTATTAGT
>Ga0209450_10000693_pt1 | contig 16962 bp, 9 predicted proteins | sample FrelakmetLWP11LW_FD_187149 | JGI IMG/M metagenome (GOLD analysis project Ga0209450, IMG submission 187149) | Freshwater lake sediment microbial communities from the University of Notre Dame, USA, for methane emissions studies - LWP11 LW (SPAdes)... | ecosystem: Environmental > Aquatic >...
CGCAGATCTTTCTCAGGAAGTCAAGATTAATACTCAGTGATTCGTAGGTGGTGTCAGGCTGAAACAGCATGAATCCGTAGTCAAAGCCTATACCCAGCCCTTTGAGTGTATCAATTCCGGCGAGGCTTTCTTTGACGGTCATTTTCTTGTTTAGTCTTTTTAATCCCGTGTCGGAGCCATCTTCCAGTCCGATGAACACAAGAAACAGCCCGCACTGTTTCAGCAGGGTGAATAATTCAGAATCAATTTCATCGGGCCTGCAGTTTATCTTCCAGAGGATTTTTCTATGCAATTCTCTTGTCTGCAGTTCGTTGCAGAATGACATTATCCATTCATTGCCTCCTGCTGATCTCATCGGAAAATCGTCATCCTGGAACAGGAAAACAGTACATCCCCTTTCATGATACAGCTGTTCTATTTCGGAGACAACCATCCCTGGTCTCCTGATGCGTTTCTGCGGTCCGCCCGGGGTCATATAGAACTGCCTCGTGTTGCAGAATGAGCAATCATAATTACATCCCCGGCCAGCAAGGATTGTGGCAAATTTCCTGCCTGCAACGTAGTTCATGGGAGCTCTTCTTGACGGGAAGGGATAGCTGTCAAGATCTTTCACGAGCGGGCGGAGGGGTGTCTTAACTACCTCTCCGCCTTCCCTGTATGCCAGGCTTTGCACGTGTTTCCAGTCACCACCTTCATTCAGGCTCCTTACGAGGTCCAGGAAGGTATCTTCACCCTCGAACCTGACTATCGAATCTAGCTCCGGAATGAGATTGAAAAGCTCATCAGGGTGCAGACTGGCATAATAACCCCCGGCTGTGAAGTGGCATGTGATGCCTCCTTTCCTCAGAACCCGCGCCAGGCCTGCAAACTCACTTATGTGGTTGTCAAAAATCACCGAAAAGCCTACTATCAGCGGACAGTGTCTTCTGAGATTGAAAAGGATCGTTTCACTGTCATAACGGAAGTCTATCATCCTGGTTTCAAATCCCTCAGCGTTCAATACCGATGACAGGTATCCTGCTCCGAGGTGATCATATTCCCCGAAGGCAATTAAAATAACGGGATTGGTCTGAGGCATTAAACTTTGCTCTCTAGTCTGTCGAGAACTTCAAGATATTTATTATAAAGATCTACCTCTGACTGTGCGACTTCTTTAAGGTGGATTATGTAATGCATTGTGATCTCTCTCATCTGGGCAGCGGTAAAACCGGAAATAGAAAGCATGTACCATGCCTCCAGCGGGAACTTAACTCGATTCGACGATCTGCCTGTTGCTGATTCTTCATTTTGGCTCATGACTTTTAATTTTTAGTTTGACGAATAAAACTTATCGGGTACCGGCTCTGTCACCGGCCAGTTTATCATATCCGGGCACTGTTGTCAGAAGTTTCCACTCCGGGTCAACCTTTGTCAGATTCAAAGAAAAGCCCGAAGGTTTATTCAGCAGTTGATCAACCAGGAAAAGTGCGTCTGAATAATTGCCGGTCAGCAGGTATATTTTTGCAAGGTTAACCTCCATATCGCTATTCATCATAGCATCCATGGCAGAAAGCTCAACGGCCTTTTTTCCTGATGTTATTGCCTCATCTTTTTTCCCTGCGCCTGCATATGCATGGCCGCAGTATGCGAGTGCATATGCATTGTCAGGATAATCAGCCACCATTTGTTTTAATATTACCAGTGCAGTGTCATTGTACATGACTGCCATTCTCTCATTTTCAAGAAGCTTGTATATACCTCCTTTAAAAAGGTATTTCACTCCGGGGAAGCCAAAATCAGCATCCGTTGAGCCACTTAAAAGCTTCAATGCTTCATCGTATTTTTCATCGTAGACAGAGAGAATGACCCTGTGATATATCATCCGCTCTCCCGTTCTGGCTACTGCACTGTCAAGCACATCTCCTGCCAGTTCTGTGTCGCCATATTTCAGTATCAGGCTTTCTATGAGGTTGTAGTACGGCCCTGACCACTCCGGCATCGCTTCAATTGCCTTCTGGTGGTAGTATATTGAAGTGTCATAGCTGTGGAGGTAGAAGAATGACAGTCCTATATTGGTCAGTGTCAGCGCATCATGAGGCTCCTTTTCGATGACTTTCATTGTCAGTTCCTGTGAGCTCTTCCAGTCACCCATCTTACGGTAGACCGCCGCCATGTAGAAAAGGGGCTGGTAGTTTGCCGGGTCCTGCCTGGAGGCAGTCCTGAAATGAGTCAGTGCCTTCTGATAATCAGTGTTGCAATAATAATAGTAGAACCCGAGGGCCACCTGTGCTTCGGCAAGATCCTTATCAATGTCAAGCGCCCTGTCAATATCAGCCTTGCATTTTTTTACATGTGATTCATCGAGGTTGCCGGTATAATACCCCCATGAGCGGGCGATGGCCCGTCTTGCATATGCAAGCGCGAAGAGAGGGTCGTCTGCTATTGCCTTGTCATACATTACTATTGCCGAGCCAAAGCTTATCGAGTCTATATATCTGTTGCCCAGCAGTACATAATTCAGTGCATTGTTTGACATAACATTGGCAGAGAGATAATTCATATATGCGACAGGATTTCTGGTCGGTTTCTTCTCGATCCTTGCCTTCTCCTCAGGGGAGATGACGGCCTTCAGGACTGAAGCGGTATTGGTGGCTATATCGGTCTGCATCTGGAACACATCGCCCCATGTCCCATCGAACATCTCTCCCCACAGCTGTTCATCTTTTCTTGCATTGAACAATTTAATGCTTGCCCTGAATTGTTCCCCCACGATCTGGTAGGTACCCTCAATTATATAATTGACATCGATCTCACGTCTTATTGTCTGAATCGATTTCCTGGTGCCCCTGTACCGCATTACCGAAGTCCTTGACCTTACCTCCAGGTCGCTGATATTGTATAGCTGGGAGATTAATTCATCAGTAAGGGCATCGCCAAACCAGGAGTGCTCGGTTGAGTTGCCTATATTTTCAAAAGGAAGGACTGCGATAGTTTTTTCACTGTTTCTGGCGTGGATCTTGAATACAGAGAAAAGGCCGGCTGCAAGAAGCAACGCTGCTGCGAGAGCGATAATGACTTTAAGCATTCGCCCCGTTAATCTTCTGATGCTGTTTTTTTTCCCTGTTTTATTTGTTTCCGGCTCTTCCCATGGTTCTTTATGCAGTGTTTTGTCCTTAGGGGCAGTACCCTGGCCTGACTGCAGCGAAGTGATTATCTCCCTGACGGCATTTGCAGTCTTGTTTATCTGGTTACGGTACTTTGTGCCGTTCAGGTTCTTGTTTTCATCATCGGAAGGGGTAAGGGGCCTGTTGACGCCTGGCTCCCTGTAGGTGAAATCAATGGCCCTGAGAACACCGCCAAGCTCATTTTCAAGCAATTCCCTGTCTGTATTATCCAGTTCATGTATACGTACAGGCAGTATCCTGCTTCCGACATTACCGCTATGCAAAGTTACTTTCAGACCATATTTATCCTGCCCGGCCTGTCTTATAAAAGCCCTGAACTCATGCTCCCAGGCAAATGATCTGGGATCGCAGTAGGTCCGTGAGATGACAGGTATGAATACGAGGCTTCTGAGCTTCTCTGAAAGCGATGCGTCAACATCGTGAGTTTCGAGCAGGCCGTCATGCGGATTAATATCGAAGTAAGTGTTTACCTCATCCTTGAATGTTGATTCCAGCTCTGTCTTCAGCGCCTCAACAAATTCACTGACCCATCTGTCGCCCTTGTTGTCCTTCTGGCGATAGCTGATGAAGATGTCATATTCAAAGCCCTGAATGATGCTTGGCATCCCTGACCTGATTATTTCACTATCAAAGTTAAACCTTAGAAGGGCTAAATGCAAATAATAATCAGATCCTTATACCGATGACAGTGATGTCATCAGTCTGATCTTCACTGCCCTCTTCTCTCCATCGCTCTATCTCTTCATAGAGGCTGTCACCCTGTTCCTGCAGAGGCAGGGAGTGTATCCGGAGCAGGAATTCACACAGCATTTTCCTGCTGTATCTCTTATGTGAGCTGCCTGCCTGATCGGGGTAACCGTCCGAACTCAGGTAGACTTTATCACCGGAGCTCAGTTGAAGAAAACCTGTACGGAAACCATTTTCCACCTCTTTGTCTTGCTCCTCCTCTTTCATGTCACATCTTACTGCCGCGATTTTATCCTCAGTGACATGAAACAGGCAGTTGCCTTTTCCGGAAAAAGCCATCCGTCTCGTTCTTATATTAAGGCTGCACAGGATAATATCCATATCGTCCGAGATACCTGTTTCCTCCAGGTCATTTCTCATGAACCTGTGTATTCGTGAAAAGAGATGGGCAAGTATTTCAGACGGTTCAGTGATCTTCAGAACGTTTACTGCCTGGTCGAGGGTGCCGTACCCGATGGTGCTGATGAGCGCACCCGGGATCCCATGCCCTGTGCAGTCGGCCAGTGCAAAGAGTATCAGATCACCCTGCCTGCTGAAGAAGTAAAAATCACCGCTTACAATATCCTTTGGTTTGAAAAGGACAAAGCTCTCGGGGAAACACTCCCTTATGTACAGATCATCAGGAAGGAATGTTTTCTGTATATGCCTGGCATAGTTATAGCTCCCCTGCACTTCCCCGATGGTCACTTTGATCCTTTCATGAACTGCCTCTATCTTTTCACTTATCCCGGGCGAAGCAGCAGCAAGGGATTTGATCTCATTGCTCAACTCATTAGTCTCACAAAGGAGCTTGTAGATATTGCTTTGCGGCTTAATGGCATATGACAGGTTGCTTATTAGACCGGGCGATGCGGGGAAGGCCTCATATTCAATATCCTTGAGGATTGCCGGTATCAGCCGCACCAGCCCGCGGTCCTTTTCCTTTTCTCCTTCATCCAGCTCGTCGTAGGATATCAGTCCCGGATGGATCTTTTTATCCACATCCTTTACCCTGCCGTATCTCCATCCGTTCAGTCTTTTTTCCCAGCACCACCTGAGATGTTCAACCCTGGCCATGGTTTCAACCTGTTCATCATTCAGGTGCAGTGCAAGAAGTTTAAAACCCTTCCTTAACGGCCTTATCTTATATCCTATTGAAAGCAGTTTGGTGGGGATGTGTGCTGCATTATCGATATTCGAGTACTTAAGTTCATCGGGCAGCTCTTCAAACTCGGGTATCCTCATGTCACTCCCGTCTGAGGCGTTACGGTCAATATATACCAGTCCGTGCCTGTATCTTGAGTGTATTACCCGGGCAATTTTTTTGATCATTGACAGAGTCACTCCCTCAAGTTCCTGGTTCCTGATTATTTCATATCCGGCCTTTTTTGCCATGGCGGGTATCAGGTAATTCAGATCCAGGAAGAACTCTCTTCTCTCTTCCCTCTCATCCTTTTCAGCAAACATGTCAAGGTCGGTCTTTACCATAGCGGCAATCTCACTCTCGGTTATGATGCATGTCCTGCAGAAACCTTCATAAAGCCGCAGGTAAAGATTCAGTGCCTTCAGTTTATCCTGTACGGAATAGGCATATTGGTGCCAGAACTTTCTTTCATTGTCAGTGGGGGAGTGGGATTTTTTCACTTCCGGGGAAGAGCCCGGAGGCTGGCTGGTGCCTTTCCGTACTTCCCTGGCAAGGCCTTCAGCGACAGGCTTAACAAAATCCTCCAGGTATTTCCTGTCATCAACCTGTTTTTCCCTGGTTGCCCTTTCAGAAGAATCATATATGTTTCCGGGCCACATCAGGGTTTGAAATTTCTAAACGGCCGGAAAACAATCTTATTCTGATTGATCGAGGCCGTTTTCATTGGGAAAGTAGTCTTTCGGTTCCGTCTCAACATATTCGAAAGGAAACCTGACCATTTGTGAGATCTCCATCCCGGCCTCAAGCATATCATTATCATCCCTTTCATGATACCATCTTACTGAGGCATTTATCTCCCTGGCACGTATCCGGGCAATAATCTTACAGATATCCAGAATAAACTTACCCGATGAGGAATTGAAATAGTTGAAGTTGAGGTTAAATACATACTCATTTTGTTCTTTCCCTGACGGCTTCAGGTGTGCGTCGAGCTCATTGAGCCAGTTGATGATCTGACCGTAAAACTCCCTCGAATCCTGAGGCCTTGACTCTCCTGAGATCTCAAATACTCTCTTTTCGACGTCAAAAGTGACTTCGGGTGTGAAGGTGGTAGGGTCGATTATCAACTTATCCATTAATAACCTGCTATAAAGCTCCGCAAAAACCGGCCTAAAATCACCGCGTGAATTGCCTTTTACCAGTTAAGCCTAAAAATTCTTTTACGGAACCATAATTATTATTAACTTAATTCGCTCCAAACAAAGATAAAATTTTTAAGCTATATTGGTTAAAAATAGCCGTGAAAATTTGCCTGAGGCTTTAAATTCATAACCTCCTGAACAATGAGTGAATCCATACTAAAAGCACTGATTCAATTATTTGCCCTGATAAGCGACGTCAAAGATGATGCCGGTATCTCAAGCAGGGGCCGGGACATTGTAAAACTCTTTCTCGCCAGGCAGCTGAACAATGAGCTTGTTATGAAATACCTGGCTATGTTTGATGATTACCTAAGGCTTTACCACCAGGAACATGTTTCAAAGGGGACACTGAAGGAGAGAAAGCGGACCTCGCTGACTGCCACCAGGATCCTCTCAAAATGTGAAAAGATAAATGAAGAGCTTCATCAGAGGCAGAAAATATTTGTCATGGTTCAGCTGATGGACTTTATCTTTTTCAGCGGTGCATTGACGGAACAGGAGCTTGATTTCCTCGGGCTGGTAGCAACGGCGTTCAATATTGAAACGAGGGAGTATGAAAACATAAAGGTATTTGTTCTGGGTGCAGAAAATGAGGAACCTGAGAGTAACAGGCTCATGATTATTGACAGCAAAAAAAGCCGGGACCGGAAAGATATAAAGCACATATGCAATGAAAACCTGAAGGGCCGTTTGCTGTTCCTGCATATAGTCAGTGTCAATACCCTCATTATGAGGTATTCAGGAGGGGAGGACCTGTTTCTGAACGGACAGAACATATTCCCGGGCCGGACATATGTCTTTGATCACGGTTCTTCAATAAGAGGATCGGGCATCGAAACGGTATATTACAATGATGTTGCGGGCGTTTTCACCGAAGAGGCCTTTAAACTTAGGGTATCACTGGATGCAAGGAACATCTCTCTCAGTTTTAAAAACAGTGACAGCGGATTACAGAAGCTAAATTTTCATGAAGAATCAGGCAAGCTTGTTGCCATCATGGGAGGCAGCGGTGTGGGGAAATCAACACTGATGAATATCCTGAGCGGAGTAACTGAACCGGATACCGGTGAGGTAACGATCAACGGATATAATCTTTATTCAGTTGATGAGAGAGATAACCTGAAAGGTGTCATCGGATTTGTGCCGCAGGATGACCTTCTCTTTGAAGAGCTGACCGTCTGGCAGAACCTGTACTATAATGCCCGGATGTGTCTCGATAACCTAAACGAGGAACAGCTGAGAGAAGCGGTATATAACATCCTTGATGATTTTGACCTTGCAGAGATAAAAGACCTGAAGGTTGGAAACTATCTGAATAAGGTAATAAGCGGCGGACAGCGCAAAAGGCTCAATATTGCCCTTGAGCTTATCCGTGAGCCAACAATTCTCTTTGTTGATGAGCCAACATCCGGACTTTCTTCAGCAGATGCCGAGGTGGTCATGAATATGCTTAAGGCTCAGACCTACAGGGGCAGGCTGGTGATAGTAAGTATACATCAGCCCGGCTCTGACATCTATAAAATGTTTAACAGTGTCATGATCATCGACAAGGGCGGTTACATGATCTTCTACGGCAACCCCACTGAGGCAGTTGTATGGTTCAAGACCAGGGCAAACCACGCCAATGCCCTGGAAGACCAGTGCGTTTCATGCGGGAATGTGAATACCGACCAGCTTCTGCAGATCATTGAGTCAAAAGTGGTAAACGAAGATGGCAAGCCGACCCATATAAGGAAGGTAACACCCGCTGAGTGGGCCGAAGCATTCAGTGTAGAGGCTGCTAGAATTGCCCGGGAGAACAGACCGGAAAAGACCAGACTGCCTGAAAATAATTACTCCATTCCAGCCCTTTTCAAGCAGTCACGTATATTTTTTATACGCGATCTGCTGTCAAAGCTCGCTGACACGCAGTACATACTGATAAGCCTTCTGGGGGCTCCGTTGCTGGCGTTTATCCTTGCTTATTTCACAAAAGACCGGTCGGGAGAGGCATATAATTTCAGTCTGAATGAAAACCTGCCGGCATATATGTTCATGTGCGTGATTACTGCATTCTTCCTGGGACTTATTATCAGCGCCGAAGAGATAGTAAAGGATCGTAAGATACTCAAGAGAGAATCATTTCTCAACCTTAGCTGGTTCAGTTATATAAACTCAAAAGTATTCATGATGTTCCTTTTCTCTGCTATACAGACCCTTTCATTCATACTGATCGGCAACCTGATACTGGGAATCAGGGATGTGACTGCCGTGTACTGGGCTGTATTGTTTACCACGTCGTGCCTGGCCAACATGATTGGATTGAACATTTCATCAGCCATGAACTCCGTTGTTTCCATTTACATTCTTATTCCCTTTATTCTTATTCCCCAGTTGCTTTTCAGCGGGGTGCTGGTGAAATTTGACAAGCTGCATAAGAATGAAAGTTCGAACTATGAATATGTGCCTGTCATTGGCGACCTGATGCCAGCCCGTTGGTCATTCGAGGCTCTGGCCGTCGAGCAGTTCAAAAACAACAGGTATGAGAAGAACTTCTTCAGGTATGATGCAGAGATCAGCCAGAACACCTGGTATGCATCGTACCTAATAGTTGCACTAAGGGAAGATTCGTATGAGTGCCGCAATTACCGTGACAGTCTTCAATACAGTGAAATTATTGACGGCAACTTCAGAAAACTGGAATTGTATACAGATCAGCTTGCTCGTCTGGCCGGATTCGGACCGCTCCCCGAAGAGCTGGCACTTTCTCTGAACAGGGAGAGTTTCAGTCCGGCAGCAGCAGACAGGATTGACAGCTATCTTGACAGCCTGGCAAGGAAATTTCATGGCATCAGAAAGAACAATATAGAGCTGAAGGATTCAGTCACCCGGTCTCTCATAGACTTGATGGGAAAGGATGAATTTCTGGCAATGAAGGAGAACTATACAAACAGGAAGCTGAGAGAGATTCTTCTTGATGAGTTCACAATCAAAAAGACAATTGAGACTCGTGAAAGAATGATACAGCGGTTTGAACCTGTCTATATGAAACCGGTCTCGCGTAACGGACGTGCGCAGTTCTATGTATCAAATAAGCAGGTTGGAAATGTCGTAATAGAAACTTTATGGTTCAATATCAGTGTATTATGGATTGTCACACTGATATTTTACATGTTGCTGAATTTTGATGTTCTGAGGAAGGCTGTCAGCTTTGGATTTCGCGTTAAACTCCTTCGCCGTAAGGAGAGAAAGCCAGGTATCAGGGCTTCCTAAAAGTACTTGTCAAGTAATTTACGGAATCGGACATCATATTGCATGGGATAGAGATCGGTGTTCATTTTCAACCATGGCAGATCACGGTATCCGGTTTCAAGTGCCTTCTCTATTTGCTCCAGGGCTTCGGGGACCTTCCCCTGAAGGCATAGTAAACCTGCAATCCGGAGATAGTTGGCGGAGTCTATCTCTACAGCCTTCCTGAGCATCTGTTCTGAATATCCCATATCACCCATCCGGGCTGCAACTGCTCCAAGCGAGATATAAGTATCCGGGTTATCGGGCCAGTTTTTCAGCCAGTCGTCACTGGCATATTTCCTGTACATCAAGAAATACTTATCAGCCTCCGCCTTGGCTCCCAGCAACTGATAATTTACCCCCAGGTTATACCAGGTGGTTAATGTTTCACTCTGGTTTATTGCAGGTATTCCTTCTATGGTTTCTATCGCTTCTTTATATTTTCCCTGAAGACGGTACGTATATGACAGGCGGAAGAGGTTAAAGGTGAAGCCGGGATTTATCGCCTGTGCTTTCCTGAAAGCCGTTACCGCCTTGTCTAGGCTGTCAAGACACACCCATGCTGATCCCAGGTAAGAGTATGACCATGGATTCTGCGGATTGTCAGAGATCATTTTTTCAGCCCAGACCATTGCCGAATCAATGTTCCCGATATTTGTAAGATACAGCCACAAAAGGCCTCCGTAGGTCAGGGCCTGCTTCGGATTGATTGCCAGGGCTGCCTTGTATTCTGTTGCGGCTTCTTCATATTGGTTTGACAGCTGGTAATAATAGCCGAGGTTGTTACGGTAAGCAGGGTCGTCAGGATAAAGATCGGTCAGTCTCTTTGTATACTCTATCCCCTTCGGGAGATTGTTCCCGACATGTATCTCGTAAAAACCGAGGATGCCGTATTTTTCCTTGTCTGTAAGGTTGTCAACAGACCTGACTGCCTGGCGGAGCAGCTCTTTGCCCTTTTCAGAATCAAATTGTTCGATAAGGATATTACCCAGCGAGGCTTTTGCTGCAGTAAAGCCTGTATCGACACGCAGTGCGCTCTCATAATACTCTCTTGCCCCCTTGAAGTCAAGTTGGTAGTGTTTCTCAATGCCAAGGGAAAAAAGCTTCAAGGCCTCTAAAGATGATGTAGTGACCCGTGACAGAGGCTTGTCCTGCGTTGAGATGCTGTATCTTGATTCGCCCAGGCCCCTGCGAATTTTTCTGCTCAGGGCGTCAATTTTCAAAAGAATCTCGTTCATGTCTTCGGCATATAGTACCTCTGACTTAAGAATGTCTCCTGTTTCTGTATCCTGGACTTTTGCTGTAACGACATACGTTCCGCCGGCTTCACTTATGCCGGGAACAATATATATATCGACATTCTCCCTGGCCGCGATCTCCCTGCCTGTTTTATCATCGATAAAAGTGTCCTTGCTGAGCTCCATCCTCGATAAAGCTTCCATCATCCTCTGCCGCGGTAAAATATTAATATACCTTGACTGGCTGGTTGTGAGACAGAATGCCGTATAAAGTGATTTATCAAAAACCGGATCACCGGTGGTGTTCTCAAAGTCAGTTATAACAATCCAGTCACGTTTTTCAAAAGGTGTATCGGTTGAGCCTGAAAAAGTGAAGAGAAGTCCGAACAGAACCAGAAGTACAGGTATGACAAACTTCGGTTTCGCAAGAATGGAAACCATCCTTCCTGCGGCTGAGCGTTTCCTGATTACCGGGGTGGGTTGCTGTTCAGGCTTTTCAGCTTCCTCTTCATGACCAGGAGCGGAGGCGATGATTATTCCTTCAATGATACCCTTTACCGAAAGAGCGACTTTATTAATCTGATCTCGATAAATTGTATGGTTCAGATTGTCATGAGGGTTATCCTCCCGCGACCTGAGAGGTCTGTTCACCCCGGCAGATTTGTAAATGAATTCCACTCCGCGGAGAACACTTCCGGTTACCGATTCGCATAGTTTTATATCAGCATCGTCAAGATCGTGAATTCTTACCGGCAACACCCTGCTTGCAACATTGCTGTTTGGGAGACGTATCTTCAGCCCGAACCTGTCACCGGAGGCCATGTCGATGAACGACTTGAACTCATGCTCCCAGGCAAATGACTTCGGATCACAGTAAGTACGGGATATTATCGGGATGAAGACAAGGCATCTGAGCTTGTTTTTAAGAGAGGCGCCTACATCATGTGTCTCAAGAAGTCCGTCATGAGCATTACTGTCGAAGTAGACCGTTATTTCTTCCTTGAAGGTTGCCTCAAGTTCACGGTTGAGGTTATCGACAAACTCAGTCACCCAGCCGTCATACTTATTATCCTTCTGGCGGTAACTTATGAATATGTCATATTCAAATCCAGTGACAATGCCAGACATCCCTGTTCTATTTGGTTCATTATCAAAGTTAACCTATAACAGAGCTAAAAACAAATATTTATTTTCCCGTGCTGATGCCACTGAACATTAATTGTGGCAGATGTTATGAGAACATCTCTGAAGGCGTTCCGTCTAGAACCAGGTATCAATCAACACCTGGCGGTCATGCTGAAATTCTGTGGCCCTGTATGAAACTGACGAGTCGTTCTCGATATGATAGATCCAGTAACCTGAAACAACGCCCGGGTTGTAGAAGGTTCTTCGTAAATATAGCCTGTCACCCTCCCTGAATTCACATTTCTTGCCCTGCGCCGATATTTTCCCGTAGATGCTCTCGAGTGATGTCTTGATCCATATGATGTTGGGGCCGTTGAGGTCTTCAGGGCCGGTATGGCGGTATTCTACAAATACCCCGACATATTTTCTGGTGATATAGAGTTCTTCTTCTTCAGGTACGGCAGAAGATTTCTTCATCGCCGTACATGAAGAGATCGTTGCTATCAATATCAGTATCAAGAGTTTCTTCATCTCTGTGAGTTCTGACGGTACAATGTCCTGAGAGCTTGCTCAGCTGGGTGTAAGATAAGAATAAAACGGCTAAAATGGAAATCGAAAGTTACCGGATACCTTCGGATAAACGTCAGCAACCAATGGCAGGTCAATAGACCGGAGAAATTAATTCTTCTGTTGGCTCGTACTTGCTGGCAGCGCTCCAGCGTATTCCCCGCTTAAGTATCTCGAGTGCCTCCGGCACTTCCATGTCGCCAGCCAGCAACCCGTAACGCGCGGATCACTTAAATCTTTACTTTTGGGGTAGCAAATATCCTTAAATAACATTCAATGGCATTGGGCATAATTGTCAGGCAGATAGCGGTACTGGCCATCCTTGTAATTATCGGGCTGGTTGCTTCCAGATCGAAGGTAATCACGTCGGCATCAAAGGATTTCCTTGCCAGAATCATATTCTACATCACCCTGCCGGCCATGCTTTTAACGAATTTCAGCCGCATTGACCTTACGCCAAGGCTTCTGTCAAACAGCCTCCAGGTGCTTGTGCTTTCGATCTTCGTTTTGTTCTTTATGCTGCTGATCGGATGGCTGACATCGAAGATCGCAGGGCTGAAAGGAAGTTCTGCTGCGATCTTCAGGCTGCACAGTATGCTGGGGAATGTCATTTATCTCGGCCTTCCGGTCATCTCCTCACTCTTCGGGGAGGAGGGGCTGCTTTACGGGAGCATTTTTGTCCTTGTTTCCAATATCCTGATGTGGACCGTCGGCGTCGCAGTCATTACGCCCGGAACTTCTTTCAGCATCCGAAAGAACCTGGGAAGAATACTTAATCTGAATACCATAGCAATCATTACTGGATTTATACTGTTCCTGCTTTCAATAAAGCTGCCCCCAATAATCCTCGACTCGGTGGGAGCTCTCGGCAGGGCAAACACTTACCTCTCAATGATCTATATCGGAGCTGTGCTCTGGTTTGCTGACGGCAGAAAGATGATGAGAAACAAGGCAGTATATCTTCTGTCATTGAACAGGCTGATAATAGTGCCGCTTTTGATACTCGGCATTTTTATACTGATCAGTCATTTTTTCCCCTCGCTGACAGACAGTAAGGTAGTTTCCGTTCTGGTGATGCAGGCGGCAATGCCATGTATGGTAAACGTGGTGATCATGGTCAATATCCTGGGCGGGGACGACGGCATCGCAACTGCAAACGTATTTATCTCAACATTGCTGAGCGTCATTACCCTTCCCTTCATTCTAATGATAATCAGCATGATCTATTGAATTCAATTTCAGCGTAATATATACTGCCAGGGACTATCCTCAATTCACATCTTTCAATCATTATTTAAACACGGAGGTCACACTGGGTTGGCACGAAGTTTCACTGTTTATTCCAACAATAATATTTTACCTCCAAAATCATTCCGTTTGTCAAAATGACGAATTGCGGGAGCCAAACCCTGAATTTCGTCTATCATTAAGCAAATGAGATCATTATGTAACTACTTACCGGGATTTTTCATTTTACCCCCGGTTTCCCGGTAAATATTGGCAGGTTTTTGACGAATGTCATCATAGCGTGTGCCACCTGTTTTCAATCGTAAATGAACTGATGTTTTTTTTTGATCAGCGGTGCTCACAGCATTCGCAAAAACCCATTATATGGGCTTTATCCACTTGCAGCGGGCGCTTTTGATAACTATTTTTACACTGATAAAATTGATGGCCATGAAGACTTTTTATCAGATTGAATCAAAAGAAACCGGCATCGTCTTGCTGAGACGCCGGAAGATAGCCAAGGCATTGCGCCGATGGCTTCGTGAAAACAACATCCCTTTTGAATATACATTTTGCCTTCTGTAAGAATTTGAATTGAGTCAAAAGAATAACTATGAACATAGAAGTAACCGGAGATAATCCTGGTGTCATCAACAGTCAGTCACAGAACATGATATTTCATAAGCATCTTTTACCGAACGATAGCAGAATTGATCAACTCAGTGCAGGGTTAGCCGAAGAAGTACACAGCGACCTGTTCAGTTTTCTCAATCAGTTGGGTATGGTTAATACCTCAGGATTGCTTGTCATTCCTGCCGGCCAGCATTATTTTTACGATGCGGAAGACCTTAAGGGGGTGGAAACAGTCATTAATCTCAGGCAGCTCAACTATGTTAGGGAGATAAGGAATTTCCTGCAGACGATCGCAAACCTGCTGCCTCACAAAAGCAAATTTGTCGGGTGTTTTGTTGACAACAAATCGCAGAACGGTTTCCCTGACAAGTACAACAACCTCCCGAAGCAGCTGTCGGAGAAGCTTGAGGCTTATGAAAACGGCATTGAATCGAGAATACCCTTTATCAACAGGATGTACAGCTTCATTGACTCTAGGACCAACAGGTACCTGACAAAAAGGACTGTGTCGCACCTGCTTGAGGAGTGTGGCCTGCAGCTGGTCAGCATGGCCGAGCTTAACGGCCTGACCTATTTCTGCACGGAGAAGATCAAACCTGCCGCATAATCACAGTTCTGACGGCGGAAGAAAGAAAGCGTTGAACAACAGTTTATAGGTTGCCTGCGTCGATGCCCTGAACTGGGGATTGAAGGCATAGAGAATAAGTTCCCCTTTGCCTTTCTTAATCCATATCATAGCCGGCTTGCCGGACATAATCTCCTCTTTCTCGCAGTAGCCGCTCATGAGGATGTTCTTTTCAGGGAATGCACCTATCACCCTCCGGTCCATGTCAAACCGTGGCACGGTGGTTGAAAAAAGTGGTGCACCGCGGTAAAACACTCCTGCTTCAGCCGGCATGCCGTATGTCAGCGGATGATCCTGTTTAAGCAGCACCCGTACCAGTGAGCCGGGGATTGACAGGCCGTCCCTGCGTGCCTGGTCAGCTACGTTTGAAAAAGGCAGAACAAACTCTTCAGTCTTTATACTGTCAGTGATCTCCAGCATACCGGTAAAGAGATCAGTTGAGGATCCCCATGAGAGCACCCTTCCACCGTTATTGATGAAGAGCAATAGTTTCTCAAATCCCTTTTTGCCCATCCCTTTCTGGTAGTCAGGATGATAGTTGCCCATGTAGGCACCCCCGTCTGAAGAGGGCTTGCCATTCATTAGCATTGCTTTGGAAGTGCCCGGGAAAATGATAATGTCATACTCTCCGTACAGGTCGGTTTTTTCAAATTCATCGGGGCGAAGTACGGTATACGGCAGCTTATATGTGTCAAAGAGATAGCGTGTCCATCCGGCATCCATATCGCTGAAGTAGGTCTCGACCAGGGCTATCCTCGGGATGGAGACCTCCGTCATCGACAGTTTCCCGGGCTCGCTGACATAGCCCGGCTCAGTGCATGTTTCCTGCGCAAGCCGGTTCAGGAGGGCTTCATCCTTGCCCTGTAACACAAAGCTCCCCTTCCCGTATACCTTGTCATTCAGCCTGACTTCCTGGTTAAGCCTGCTGATGTTTAATCCTTCATTGGCGGCGACAAATGCAGCCATGAAGCTTCCGTTGCTTGTTGCCGGGAAGATAGCCGGCAGCCTGTAGTTTTTCTGCAGCGGATTATAGTTTCCTTCCAGAGGTTTAAGTGCGGACTCGAAGGCCATATCACGGACCGTGATCTCATGCGACAGGATCCCCCTGTGCAGAGGCAGGGACCAGCTGGTAACGTCATAGGGACGGATCACATCGCCTCCGGGAGTATAGTGTCTTACAGGGAACACCTGCTTCTCCATGACCTCCTTGACAAAGGCACGGAATGGCTGTGCCAGGGGATATACTATGTCGCCTGCCCTGAGGTTGATGCCGCTGAGGGTATAATCCGAGGCGAGCCGGAAGCCATTGACTCCCTGCTCTTCCATGAGCCGCACAAGGCGGATAAACTCACTCTGGTCTGCCTGCCTGGCCGGGATAACGTAGTAGTAGGGAGGTTCAGTCCTCCCTTTCTCAACCTCTCTTTTGCATACTTCATTCCTGAATTTCAGGATATCATTCTTCATCAGTGATGCAGTCTTGATAACTGAGAAGGTAGACTCTATTTCAAGCTTTACGATATCGCCGAGACGCCACCATCCGCCCGTCCACGGCACCGGGAAGTTGATGCTCTTGTCGTACTCTGACAACCCTTTGCCGCTTGCCTGCAGCTCATTGGGCTCAATATATACCGGTGAGGCCTCGCGGGCGCTGGCAGCTTCAGTAAGCATTCCTATCACATTTTTCCAGATGCAGGTTTCTGTCGAGCCGGGCCAGTACATGTCGAAAATAGTCTTCTGGCCTACACCTGTAAGCCCTGCATTGGTGAGATCCCTCAGCATGTTTGTCCCGAAGACACCGGTCCATGTCCATAACTCCCCATCCACGTTTTCAGCGATCGGGTCATGAGCAGGCGGAACAAAATAGCGTATCCCGGTTGATCCCATCTGATGCTTTTCCACCATGACCTGCGGAAACCAGTCAAGGTTGTATATTCTTGCTATTGCCCTGGTGTCTTCCTGGGTAAGACTGATAAAATCGCGGTTGTTGTCATGCCCCACATACTTGTGGTAAACCCTTGGCAGGGAGGCGCCTTCGTATTGG
>Ga0209450_10000694_pt1 | contig 16957 bp, 12 predicted proteins | sample FrelakmetLWP11LW_FD_187149 | JGI IMG/M metagenome (GOLD analysis project Ga0209450, IMG submission 187149) | Freshwater lake sediment microbial communities from the University of Notre Dame, USA, for methane emissions studies - LWP11 LW (SPAdes)... | ecosystem: Environmental > Aquatic >...
TGTTGGCCCAAACACCCCGACGCAGGATATCAATATCATCCGTGCAAGGTCTAATGCGCCGCTTTATGCCAGTCCTGTGACCAGGCAACAGATACGTGACGAGCGGTACCTGGAACTCTGCTGGGAAGGTTTCCGTCTGCACGATCTGAAAAGGTGGAAGCAGAATATCGGCAGCTATGCCTACGATGCCGGTAATCTTATACTTCCCGTTCCTTTCAGGGAACTGGAGGTAAATGATCTGCTCGTCCAGAACGACTGGTACCTCACGGGCAAATAAAGGTTTTACTCTTGTTAAAAAAGGAGGGTGGCTTGCGCTTCCCTCCTTTTTTTTGCCCCCGTCCTCAGCTTTTTTTGCCGGATTATTTGTTCAATTTGCAAAATATTCAGACGTTTTCTATATATTGATTTTTTTTTATGCTCAATTACCTAAACCTCTAACACTATTTGAAATGAGAAAACTACTTTTATCAATGGTGATCTCCTGTATTATGGTCTTTTCTGCCTTCGGACAGCAGAAGACCATAACGGGAGTGATCACTGACAAGTCGGACGGATTGCCCGTTATAGGGGCGATAGTCATTGTCCAGGGAACCTCTGTCGGGACGGCAACTGACATGAATGGCAGGTATACCATCTCGGCAGAGCCGGGTAAAACTATCGTTTACAGGTACATCGGAATGAAAACACAGGAACGTGTTGTGGGAACCGATGCTGTGATCGATATCCAGTTCGAGCTGGATGATGTGGGTCTTGATGAAGTGATTGTTGTCGGTTATGGCTCGGCCATAAAGCGCGAGCTTACCGGTGCTATCACCAAGGTTGAGACCAAAGGTATTGCCGAGATTCCGACGGCAAGTTTTGAATCAGCAATCCAGGGCAAAACGTCCGGCGTTTTCATCGAACAGGCCAGTGGCAAGCTTGGCGAAACTGTCAAGATGAGGATCAGGGGATCATCATCCGTATCGGCTAACAACCAGCCGCTTTATGTCGTTGACGGAGTCCCCATTACAACTGAAAACCTCTCCAACTCCAGCAACCAGCCGACAAGTCCGCTGGCTGACCTGGCCATGACAGACGTCGAGTCCATTCAGATACTTAAGGATGCATCCGCAGCTGCAATTTACGGTTCAAGGGCATCGAACGGCGTTGTGATCATCCAGACCAAGAGAGGAAAATCCGGTGCTACAAAATTTGATGTTCAGTACACTACCGGTATCAGCGAGCCTAGCCGCCTTGTTGAATGGCTCAATGCTGACCAGTACCTGGAGCTCTTCAATGAATCAATGGATAACGTGTCAGTCGACGGCCTTGTATGGGACTGGCTGCCCAAGGAAGATATCTGGGAGATATACGTGGGCGAGACATGGGATGACGGATATGATACCGACTGGCAGAAAGAAGCTTTTCAGAAAGGCTCGCTTAACAGGATCAACGTCTCGGCATCTGGTGGCTCTGAAAACACAAGGTACTATACCGGCGTCTCATATGATGATACAAAAGGTATTCTGCGCGGCAACAACATGAACAAAATGAGCGCCAGGCTGAACCTTGACCAGAAGGCAACCGAAAAACTAAGCTTCGGCGTTCAGATGAACGTCATCAGAACCGAGATGGAAAGGGTTGAAAATGACAATGCCTTCGCCACACCGCTCCAGCTGGTGGCACAGTCACCCCTCACCCCCGTCTATGACCCTGAGACAGGTGAACTGAACACCAATACAATATACTATAACGGCCTTATCTCTCTGAGAGACGGCATCAACAACCAGACGTCGTTCAGATCGCTGGCTAACCTCAATGCTTCCTACAATATCTTAAAGGATCTGGCATTCAAGAGCGAATTCGGGACAGATATCTATGACCTCAGGGAGAAAAACTTCTGGGGACGTGAGACCATAGGCGCAGGCCCTGCCGGTGAGGCTCAGAACCGTTCGGTAAGGGTGATTAACTACAACTGGGAAAACTACCTCACCTATATCAAATCATTTGGCATTCATCACCTTAACCTCGTGGGAGGGATGTCATACCAGCAGTCCGATATGACAGGCTCTGATATTCAGGCAAAGGGATTCCCCACTGACGACTTTACAAACATAGCAAACGCCGCAGAGGCAACTTCATTCTCCAGCTGGGAGAATACTACAACATACCTCTCATATTTTGCACGCGCATCCTATAAGATCAATGAGAAGTATTTCTTCACCCTGAGCGGCCGCGTTGACGGATCATCACGATTTGGTGTTGACAACCGGTTCGGTTTCTTCCCTGCAGCATCGGCAGGATGGATCATCACCGAAGAGAATTTCATGGCAGGGGTAAAGAATGTCCTGAGCTATCTCAAGCTGAGAGCCAGCTACGGTATCACAGGGAACTCAGGTATTCCTGACTATGCGCACCTCGCACTCTATACCGGTGTAAACTATGCGGGCAGGACAGGTCTCGAGGTTGTACAGCTTCAGAGCAGCGAGCTGGGATGGGAAAACACGGCACAGTTAGACGTGGGCCTCGATTTCGGCTTTTTCAACAACAGGCTCACCGGTGAATTCGACTACTATCAGAAAACCACCACGGACCTGCTTCTCTACCGTACCCTGCCTTCCACTTCAGGCTTTACAGGAGTATGGAGCAATGTCGGTGAACTGGAAAACAAGGGCATAGAATTCTCCCTCCACTCAAATAACTTCACTGGCAAGTTCGTATGGACTACCGACTTCAACATGGCATTCAACAAAAACACGATCATAGACATCAACGGCCCCGAGATCACTCCGAACGCAATAAACTATGTTATTGAAGGACAACCTATCGGGGTATTCAATATTGTAAAATATGCAGGAGTGGATCCGGATAACGGTGATGCCCTCTACTTCGTTGAGGAAGGCAGTGATGAGACCACCAATAACTTTAACCTGGCCTCCAGGCAGGTCGTCGGATCACCGAACCCTGATTTCTCGGGTGGATTCAATAACTATTTCGAATATGCAGGGTTTGACTTCAATGTGCTGATCAGCTTTGTTTATGGCAATAAGGTCTATAACGGGGGTGGCGTGTACCAGTCGGCCAACGGCGACTGGTTTGACAACCAGACCATTGACCAGATGAACAGGTGGCAGAATCCGGGTGACATCACCGATGTTCCACAGGCACGTCTCGGTGACGGCAACGGAACAAAAGTGTCAAGCAGGTATCTGTATGACGGTTCATATCTGAGGTTCAGAAATCTCAACCTTGGTTATACACTGCCCGGAAAGCTTACCTCCCGTATTAATATGTCTTCTGTAAGGGTTTACATCGGAGTACAGAACCTTTATACCATTACAAACTATAAAGGCTGGGATCCCGAAGTAAACTACACCGGAACAGGACGTTCCACACAGAACACTAATATTATCCAGGGATATGACTTCTATACTGCCCCGCAGGCAAGGACCTATACGCTTGGTATAAACCTTTCATTCTAACGCTAAAATACCAATGATCATGAAAAATATGATAAACAAATATAAGATCGGGTTATTGATTGTACCGGTTATTGTCATGCTTTTCTCGTGTACCGAGAAACTGGAAATAAAGCCCAAACAGTCAATTGATGCCGAGATGGCACTTTCTACTCCTGAGAACATCAAGACCACACTGGTCGGAGCTTACCTGCAGGCAAGCAGCTCCTCAATATTCGGCTCAACCTTTAACGAATACAGTGAGCTTTATGCCTCCACCGGGGATCTGAGGTTCATGGGTACTTACCAGCAACCGCGTGAATTCATAAACAAGGAAGCTTCAACAACAAACAGCTATGTGGCAAGTTCATGGATACAGGCCTATCAGCTTATCAACACATGCAACACCCTGTTGCAGGATGACGTACTGTCTATCCTCGATGCGGGTGATGCGGAGACAGTCAAGGGTGAAGCACTCTTCCTCAGAGGATGGACAATCTTCGAGATGACAAGGTTTTTCGGACTTCCTTACGAACCAGGTCAGGCCAACAGTCAACCGGGCATTCCCATTGTACTGACACCCACACTGGATGTCTCCGATGCCGTCCCGGTTGCAAGAAACACTGTGGCAGAGTGCTATACCAGGGCAACTGAAGACCTGATAATGGCACGTGACCTGCTGCCCGGTGAAAATGACATCTATGCCACATCATTTGCTGCCAGTGCCGTTCTAGCCAGGCTCTACCTTCAGATGGGCAATTACAATGCAGCGGCAACGGAAGCAAACAAGGTCATACAGAACGGCACATTCAGCCTGGCCTCAACACCGCTGAAGGCTTTCAACAACACGGAGAATTCTACCGAGGACATATTTGCCATTCAGAAGAACGCTACATCTGAAACGTCATGGCTCGCTGTCATGTACGCCTCGCTCAGCGGCGCCGGCAGAGGAGACTATGAGATTCAGCAAGTGTTCCTTGACAGATTCAGCCCATCGGACCTTCGTGGGATGTATCAGTCAAATACGGAGTCAGGCTACACCATTGACCAGATAACAATGATGTATTACAAGGGAGTGGGCACCATCCTTAATGACGGCGGTATAAACACAGCCAAGTGGGGAAACTATTACAGGAATATCTCACTCATCAGGCTTGCCGAGATGTATCTGATCAGGGCAGAGGCCAACTTTGAGAATCCGGGCGCAGACATAGGACCCAACAGTCCCACCCAGGATATCAATTTGATTCGTGGAAGAGCTAATGCCCCTTTGTTTGCCGGACCGGTGACGAGGACTCAGATCAGGGATGAGAGATATTTCGAGCTTTGCTGGGAGGGACACCGCCTGCACGACCTGAAGAGATGGAAGATGAATATCGGATCAGACGCATATGATGCCGGCAATCTCATCCTCCCGATACCTTTCAGGGAGATGGAGGTTAATGACCTTCTTGTACAGAACGAGTGGTACACTTCAGGCAAATAGTCTGACAGTCAAAAGATTAAATTTAAAGGAGGGTGGCTTGCGCTTCCCTCCTTTTCATTTTATCTGGCCTGCACCAGGTAATTCTTAATTCCTATTTTTTTATTCTCTTATTCTTGCTTTTTTTCTTTTTGTCCGGCACAACCACAGGAATTGCTTCAAGCACTCTCTCCGGGGTGAATGGCACCCTGAAGAGCCTTGCTCCCGTGGCATCGAAGATGGCGTTGCCCACAGCCGCACCAACAGCAATGATTGCAGGCTCGCCTCCACCCTGCGGTGGCTGATCCTGCCTGTCCATGATTACGCATTCAAGCTGCGGAAGCCATGAGAACCGTGGTATTGCATAACTGTCAAAATTCCTGTCACGGATATTGCCTCCGTTATACTTCAACTCTTCGGTGAGGGTGTAACCAAGTGCCATTGTAAGGCAGCCCTCCATCTGTATCAGTGCTCCCTGCGGATTGACGCATAGGCCCATATCCTGGGCACATGCCAGCTTCAGGACCTTGACGCTGCCTGTTTTTCTGTCTACATCAACCTCGGCAATATGTGCCACCCAGGTGCCGGCATCCGTACCGCAGGCTATGCCGATGCCTCTCCCCGACGGAGTTTTTCCGGGTACATATCCGAATCTGTCGGCCACAGCTTTCAGGACACCTATCATCTTCCCATCCTTCAGGTTATTAAGCCTGAATTCAAGCGGGTCAATTCCTGCTGCTGAGGCCATGATGTCAATCTGCGTCTCCCGGGCAAAGGTGTTCGTGTTGTTGTTGGGAGCACGCCATGGCCCGGTGGCAAACGGATGAACGGGGTATTTTGACCGGTCTTCATTGTAACTTGTAGTACGGGCATTGGGCACATCGTAGGTGGTCTCAGCGCCCCGGGTGCCGGCAAGATAAACATGATAATCCCATAGCAGTATCTTACCGCTTTTGTCTGTCCCCGACTTCACCTTTACAACAGATGCGGCATGGAAATTATCATAGAAGAACTCTTCATCACGTGTCCACGCTACCATTACCGGCTTCCCTGTCAGCCGTGCCAGTCTTGCAGCCTCCACTCCCTGCCTGTGTGCGCTCTTGCCTCCGAACCCACCGCCAAGATGAGGTGTGATCACCCTGACATTCTCCACTGATAGCCCCATATCCCTTACGAGGTTGTCCTGCAGCCCAAAGGGCGACTGTGTTGAAGCCCACACCGTCAGTTTATCGCCCTCAAAACGGGCAAGAGCGGTGTGAGTCTCCATGGGGGCATGTGCGAGATAGGGATCATGGTACTCATGTTCGAAAAGTTTGTCGCACTGTCCGGGGGCAGCGTCCATATCCCCTGCCGTCCGCACAACATTAACCCTGTATTCCCCGCTGTTGATATAGTCAAATATGGTATCATGGCTGACTTTCAACTCGTCATAGGAATATTCAGCACCAATCCGCACAACAGCAAGATCGGCAAGGTCACGGTTCTCACTCAGGACAGCTATGAAGTCGCCGTCACGCACAACCTTTACCCCTTCCATACTTTCTGCGGCTGATGTATCGGCAGTCACCAGTTTAGCTCCGTGGGAAGGTGGCCTCAGTATCCTGGCGTGAAGCATGCCTGGCAGCTTAAGGTCGCCGGTGTATATGGCCCTGCCGGTGACTTTCTCATAAGCGTCGCTGTGCTTATACGACCTGCCAACATAGGTGAATGCGCGGTAATCTTCAACCGTGGGTTTTACGTCAAGGTATTTCTCAAGCTTCTTTCCCCTGGCCAGCTCGGCGTAGCTTACATTTTTCGACGGGGCCCCTGTCACGGCAACAACACCATCCTGTACCTCCAGCTGTGCGACCGGAACACCCAGTTTTTCCGAAGCCATTTCTACCAGAACAGCTCTGGCCTCCGCAGCCGCAGCTATCATGGCCGGACCGAAGACGCGGGTGGTGAGGGAACCCCAGGTGCCCTGATCATAAGGACAGAGATCTGTGTCACCCATAACCATCTTTACCTTCTCCAGCGGCACATTAAGCTCATCTGCCATCATCTGAGGCAATGAGGTTATTATCCCCTGCCCCATCTCTATCTTTCCCGTGTAACAGGTCACGGTGCCGTCTTCCGCAATATGAAGGAAAGCATTGTAGTCCTTGGTCAGTGTCCTCCTCTGTTCTGCCGGAAGCGCCAGCAGGTCGAGTGCGCCCCATGGCTGGAAGAATAATACTATCCCGCCACCGAGAACCTTCAGAAAGTTTCTTCGCTTCATTCCCTGTGGGATTGCAGCGGTGGATTCTTTTACATTCGGGTTTTTCATTTTGCAACTCCTCCTTTCATGACTTTTGAAGCATCTTCCACAGCATCGATGATGCGTGTATGTGCTCCGCACCTGCAGAGATTATCCTCCATGCCGGAGATTATCTGTGCACGCGTGGGAGCGGGATTCTTGCCAAGCATGCCCACCGCTGTCACGATCATGCCCGGGGTGCAGAATCCGCACTGCAGTGCATCATGGTCAATAAAGGCCTGCTGCACGGGGTGAAGTCTGCCTTCTTGCTCAAGGCCTTCGATTGTGACCACGCTTTTGCCGGCCACATCGCTGACAGGAATCATGCACGACCTGACGGGCTCATTGTCAATAAGCACGGTACAGGCTCCGCAGAAGCCTATTCCGCATCCGTACTTGGTGCCGGTAAGACCGAAATGATTCCTCAGAACCCATAGCAGGATCTGGTTTGGATCAGTGACCAGTTCCGTCTCTTTGTCGTTAAGTTTGAACCGGATTGTCTCTTCCATCTCTTTCGATTATTTTTAGTTCATTCAGGTAATCTTCTTTCGTATCGATATCCCTCAGCACTGACGGATCATCCGTCTCTGCCTCAAGAACATCATCAGGGTGCCTCGCCGCCAGCGCCCGGAGGCCCTCCTCCTCCGGCAGGGCAAGAACCTCTGCAAGGTACTTCATTTCGACCAACAGCGGATGTCCCCTTTTGCCGTCGTATGCAGGCATAACGATCCCTTTTCCGGACGATTTCCAGGCTTTAATCACCTTTTTTATCTCCCTGGCACCTATCATCGGCTGGTCTCCCGGCATTATGAGAGCGGCATGGCAATCATCAGGCAGAAATGAGAATCCGCACTGCACCGAGGAGAGCATTCCGCTACTGTAGTTTTCATTATAACTGTGCTGCACAGGATATTTGTTTATCGCCTTCATTATCTCATCCCGTTCCGCGCCCGTTATTACCAGCGTATCAATTTTACCCGCGGCCAGAACATTTTCTATAACCTTTCCTATGACGGTCGTCCCGTTAAAGGGCAGCAGCATCTTTGGCGAGCCCATTCTCCTTGACTCCCCGGCTGCCAGTACTATTGCCCATATACCAGTCATCAGTCATCAGTCTTCAGTCTCCAGTCTTCAGTCTCCAGTCCTCAGTCAATCAACAGTTTACGACTGTGGACTGCCGACTGTGGACTGCCGACTGGAATTATTGTCCCCTTACCCGTATAAGCTGTGCTGCGATGCTTACAGCAATCTCCTCTATCGTCTTTGATCCGATCTCCACACCAATGGGTGTGAATATTCCCTGCCACTGTTCTTCAGTAGCCCACCCTTTTGCGATGAACTCCTCATGCATTTTTGCCACCTTTACCCTGCTGCCCATCATGCCGACGTATGCTGCCGGTGATCCTATGCAGGGCTTCAGGGCATCAGCGTCATGGCCGTGGCCGCGGGTTACTATCACGATGAAGGTATCCTTATCCTTTGGCATCTCCTTCATCGCCTCACCTATATTCTTTACGATGATGTTATCTGCATCCGGCAGGTTAACGGGGTTGGCAAACTCTGCCCGGTCATCGATCACCGTGACCTCAAAACCGAGTAACCTCCCATGGTGCGACACCGCCTTACCTATGTGACCGGCTCCGGCAATCACAAGTCGCGGAAGCGGGAACATCGGTTCCAGGAAGATCTTTGCCGACTGTTTCTCACCCGGTACCGGGACGTCTATCTCCCTGTATCCTGCCCTGTTACCAGCGCTGAGGATGGCATTGACCTCTTGCCGCAGGTCATAATCCGCACTGCAGGATATGGGGATCTCGTCTGTTCCTGTGGTCCAGCACCGTTTTATCATTACCTGGGCTTCATTCCATGGAATGACCTTGGTTACGAGCACACCCGGTTGTCCGGACCTGATGCTCTGCTCCATCTCCCTGAAGGCTGACAGATGGGCCAGCGGGTCGCTGTCGACAAGTATGGTAATTGTGCCTCCGCAGACAGCCTCTTCCGTCTCTGAGGTCTCCTTGTCAAGGGAAAATTGAAGCAGGGCTGATTCGCAGCCTCCGGAGCAGTTACGCGCGTACTCTAGTACCCTGTGCTCGATTATTCCACCGCCAACGGTTCCGGATATCAGGCTGCCGTCAAGAAGCAGCGCCGAGCTACCGGCTTTTTGGGGTGTTGAACCGCTGGTGCCGGTGACAGTGGCCAGTACAAGGCCCGGAATGGGTGTATCCGTTTCTGCTATCTGGAAGTATATATTTTTCATGATTCTGAGCTCAAACAAATATAATAAACCTGCTGGATTACGGTCATTTTTAGGGATTGAATTGCCTTGTGCAGAGGTGCTTTTAAGGAGAAATAAAGCCGGCCAAAGGTGCGACAGATATATTTAAACAAAATATTTTGAGGAATGGAAAATTGCATTAATTTTGCATCGCTTTTGGTGCGGTAGTTCAGTTTGGTTAGAATATCGGCCTGTCACGCCGAGGGTCGCGGGTTCGAGTCCCGTCCGCACCGCTCTTAATATGATAAACGACTGAAAATCAGTCGTTTATTTTTTTTGTTTTTTCACTGAGTATATTAGAAGTATTTTCCAGGCAAACTTCACTGTATACATTAATTTTCAAGGTCAATCCATATTTACTATTAGCTTATAGCTTTCCGGCAGGACAAAGAAACAAATTGGTCAGGTGGTGATTTACTTTTTTAATAATTATCAGGAGTTATTGTTTGCATTGTGATTGCCACCGGATATATGTATTCAACATCAACCGGATTACCATTATAAATACCTGGGACCCAATTATGTGGAAGGGATTGGAACACTCTTACGACCTCTTCATCTATTCCAAAACCAAGAGATTTCAGAATTTTAAAACTACCCATATTGCCTGATTTGTCAATGACAAATGAGATATAAACTTTGCCAGTAAGGGTTAACCCAAGAGCTTCCTCAGGGAACCTGATTCTACTTATTATCTCATAATAGAGAAAATCATTACCACCGACAAAAAGAGGAGGACGGTCCAAAATCACATTCGGATTGTCAATGCCATTTATTAGTTTATAGGGTTTGTATTTTTCGTTCTCATCGGATTTGTAATAAACAATGTCTTTCTTTAAGACATCATATTTTTGAATGAGATCACCTTCTGAATTATAGAAACTCCAGATACTGTCCTCAACTCCGTTTTTGTAATAACCAACTATTTGTAAAACTCTTTTTTGGCTGAACTTTTTGTATTCACCATGCATAACTGAAGTATTACTCTTCAATACATAGTATTCCTCATGGTTTAGATCATCTTTGATCAATTTTGTTTTTTGCCCGGACAAACAAGTAGATAACAGCACCAAGAGGGAAATGAGTGTTATTTTCATATTTCATTGACTTTAAATTAAGACTAATACTCAAAGCTAACCATTGTTTTAATTAATTGGATTGAAGTGACAAGAATTAAATTGGATTGCACGACCAAATATAACATTTTCACTTAAGATTTTTCATCAAATATTCCACTTATCTGCTTCTGAGCGAAGATGCTTCAAAGAGACCCGCATGTAAGGCTTCATACCCTTGTAATCACTGTGACCACTCATGCGCATAACATCCTGAATAGGAATTCCTTTTTGAAGACATAGTGTAATGAATGTCCTTCGGGCATCGTGACTTGTAATGACTGAGTAAAGTGGAGAAACTGACCTGTGGACAATTTTGCCCTTTACAGTATTGGTAACGATGGGTCTGTTAAGATTGAGTCCCTGAAAGAGCACCTTCAGGTGCTTGTTAAACTTCGCATTACTTATCTTAGGAGGAATACCATTCCACTTGTTCAGGACCTGTCTGGTGGCTTCATAAAGGGGCGGCATAGCCTTGCCTCCCGTCTTGAGCTGGTTAAACTCCAGAACCTGCTCAGGCATTATCCAGGATGGTTCAAAGCGCTGGCTATCACTAAACCGCATTCCTGTTGTGGCAAGGAATACAAACAGGTCTCTTATTTTGTCATGAATACCTTCAAGCTCTGCCGAAATCAAAACCTTGAGCTCTGCTTCGGTAAGAGCCACTATTTCTTCATCAATGGGTAGTTGGTTATACGTCATCCATGAATAATCCTTTTTCGGGTAAGCGAATCGCAAAAATGATTTAGTACCCCGGACAAGCCTGTTAATGGTTGAGTCTGAATACTTCTGATCAATTAATAAGTGCTGAATGAATCGTCCGAACGTCAAATTATCCCAGGTATCAATATTGAAACTGTAACCGGATTGGGTACAGAAGCGCTCCAGGGCATTTCTATATACAATAGCCTTCTGCCTGGTCCCTGGTTTGAATGTCTGCACTTCAAGATACTCATCATACAACTCCCAAAACGGTTTAACGTTTGTTACCTGAGCATAGAACTCAGCCCTGACCATATCTACAACCGGGTCTATTCCCAATGCCCTAAGTTTAAGTGATGCATTCAGGACACGTAATTCCATATCCGTTATCTGACGCATAATGATTTCATAGTCCGGGCAACTTTTCCTGGGAAATGAACCATTCCAATCCTTGTCTTCAACTTTAACTCCGGTAAAAATCTTGAAGATTTTCATCCGGTGAGTGTAAATGACATAAACTGATCTCTTGTACTTCCTGATTTTCAATGTAGGCATGGCATGTAATAATAAAATTACGAGTACTGATTTCAGTACTTCAGCCATACTCGAAGAAGTCTTATCCAGAATATTCTTTGCCATCAGCGTAGATCTACGGAAATAATCTACTCATATGCAGCACAAATCCATCGCCGAGGGTCGCGGGGACGATCCCGTCCGCACCGCCCTTAAGACCTCATAACCCCTTGATTTTCAAGGGGTTTTTTAGTATCTGCCACAGAATCTGCCACAAAATCCGCCACAATCTGCCACAAATTTTCTCCTAAACCTTCGTGACAAAGAAATATGAGAATCCTTTGAAAATATCTTTGATATAACCTCTATTTCAATTACTTAGTCGCATTTTAAATATAAATCTAGAATTTCTTGTGAATAAAATTCAAAATGGACATTTTGGTCATTAAAATTTAAACATATTTATTGAAAAGATATGAAACAGGTAACATTAACTCGGAAAGAACTCTATGATTTAGTTTGGACAGAACCACTCTCAAGACTTGCAAAGAAGTATAAGATTTCTGATAACGGCTTGCGGAAGATATGCAAACGGATAAACATTCCAATACCTGCAATGGGACGCATAAAACTCATTCATTTGAAGAACTTTTGAAGGAGTGGCAGTAATCGATAATTGAATTTTTGCTTTAAATAGCATCTAAATTGTAAAATAAAATACCTATATTTCCTGAAATATAAATAATTTTACCTATTTTTCTCTTACTGTACCTATTTTTCCTATATTTGCTATACCTATATTTCACAAGTACATATGAATAATATCCAATTTTCACAAGAAATACTCGTTTTTCACGGACGTACTGCTCCTGAGACCGGTTTTATAGCAGGGTATGGTGCCCTCATTCAATACTATGAATTGAATGTTCCAATTCCTCAAAAGCTAGCTTTAATAAGCAAAAAAAATAGAAATTATAATCAACCTGCGTGGATAGTATTTGGCCCAAAGTACAACCCTGCAGATACTTTAACTGGCCACCTGGTATTTGCTTTGAAATACGAGGGAGTCAATCTATTATTTTTCAAAAAGCTGTTTGAGAAATTAGGACAGGCAAAAATAGTTCAACTAATAAATGCTGAATACACAGGACAGTATATCAGAAAAATTTGGTTTCTATACGAGTGGCTAATGAAAGAACAATTGCCAATAGCAGATCTTACATTTAAGAATTTTGTGCCATTGCTGGACGAGGAACTACAATATGCAAGTAGCACTGGGATCAATTCATCCCGACATCGCATTCGTAATAATTTGCCAGGGACAGTAAATTTTTGTCCACTTATCAACAAGAGTTCTAAATTGGAAAACTATATCCAGGAAAACCTTTCAGAGAAAACCCTCGAAGTTATACAGGGTGTTCATAAAGATATATTACTACGAACCTCAGCGTTTTTATTACTTAAAGATTCAAAGGCTTCATTTAATATAGAAGGAGAATCTCCTTCACATACAAGGGCAAGTAGATGGGGAAACGCTATTGGACAGGCTGGCAACAAACCTCTTTCTGTTGCTGAATTGATTCGACTTCAACAAATTGTAATTGAGAATAGTCGATTTATAACACTTGGATTAAGAATAAAAGGGGGTTTCGTAGGGGAACACGATCGTCAAACAGGGGAGCCTATTCCTGAACATATTTCCGCTCGATGGCAGGATCTAAATACACTATTGAATGGTTTAATTGAGACTTCTCTATTGTTGGAAAAGATTCAGTTTAATCCAGTCCTGACCGCTAGTAATATTGCATTTGGCTTTGTTTTTATTCATCCCTTTGTGGACGGTAATGGAAGAATTCATCGCTATTTGATCCATCACTTATTAGCGATAATGAAATATACACCACAAGGAATAATCTTCCCAGTCTCAGCAGCCATATTAGAAAAGTTAGACGATTATCGCAAGGTGCTAGAAATCTATTCACGACCGTTACTTGAATTTATTGAATGGGAAAAAACACAGGACAATAATGTTGAAGTTCTCAACGAGACGATAGACTATTATCGATACTTTGACGCTACATCGCAAGCTGAATTCCTATTTGATTGTGTTAATTATACTATCAATAGGATAATTCCTCAGGAGGTTGAGTACCTACAAAAGTACGATACATTGAAAGTCTGGTTGGACGACAATTTCGAAATGCCAGACAAAATGGTAGCCATGTTAATTCGATTTTTTGAACAGAACAATGGGACATTATCAAAAAGAGCACAGGAAAAGGAGTTTAAAGATTTAACATCCGAAGAAATTAAGCAGATTGAAAATAAGTATAAAATTATTTTCCAGAAAGAATAGCGGCCAGTTGTAATGCCGTTAGTTAATATTCAGATGTTTATGAAAATTTAAGAAAATCAAACAAAAGACACTAAACTGACTTTAGTGTCCAATGTTTGAAAATTAATTTCGATTATAAAGCATAGATAATCTACCAGAGTGACCTCTGGATTTGGTGACGGTTCAATCAAATTTCCTTTAGCTGTTTAACTTTTCGGACAGTGTTAATTGAATGTCCGGTGATTCCGGCAATCCTCCTGACAGATAGTTCACTCTTATCTGCATACACCGGATAATCTGACCACCCCGCGCCGGGCCAAATTGACCACCTCAGAGTTGGTCTTTTAAAGAGAGCTTTCTCACGGTAGAAAGTGGTTTAACAAATTTATCTTTTTTAGTTCATTATCTCCAAATTTTTCTGTTTTTCCCTGGTCTTTCTCAGAGACTCTCCCCGGAGCTCTATTCGGTGAGCGTCATGCACGATGCGATCCAGGATAGCATCGGCCACAGTTTTCTCTCCGATTACTTCATGCCAGCAGTTAACCGGCAGCTGTGATGTTATTATCATTGAGGCTCTTTTATGACGGTCTTCGACTATTTCCATTAGGGCAGAGCGGTTTGCGCTGTCAATGGGCAGAAGTCCGAAGTCATCTATTATGAGCAGGTCCTGACGCTCTATCTTTGATATTTCTTTCAGATAGGATCCGTCAGCCTTGCCCATCTTAAGCCTGGAGAAGAGTTTGCCAAGGTTTGCATAATAGACTTTGAAGCCAAGCGTACATGCCTGATGCCCGATGGCAGTGGCAATGTAACTTTTGCCTATCCCGGTGCTGCCTGTAATGATAATGTTCTCATGTTTGCTGATGAAGCCGCATTCGGCAAAGCGGAGCAACTGTCCCCGATCCAGGTTACGGTCAGAGTGGTGGTCAATGTTTTCAATTGAAGACTGATACCGGAACCTGGCATTACGCAGCCTTCTCTCAAGGTTACGCATCTGACGGTCATCCCACTCTGCTTCAACGAGCATACCGATCAGCTCATCAGCAGACAGGGCAAGCATCTTCTCATTCTCAAGGCTTGTTTCATAGGTTCTTGCCATACCCCACAGGTTTAGTTTTTTAATCTTTTCAAGTGTCTCTTTTGTCATCGTTTGGATTGTATTTATTTGGGTTGTTACTGATAGTATTTTTCTCCCCGGATGTTTTCATGCTCCGGGATATCGGCAGTGATCTCCGCATACGTGATCATATCATATTTGTTCTCAAGGATTGTTTTAATGGCCCCATAGGAGTAGTTTTCATATTCAATAGCTCTGCGGCATGCATTGATAAGTCTTTCTCTGCCAACCTTACGCTCAAAGCCCAGAACACCCTGACAGGCCTTGTACGCCTGCTCAGGATGTGACTTACTGTCCATCAGACCTGTAATGAACGCTTTCACCGAAGGATCAATAGACTCTCCCCACTTAATAAATCTATCCGGATTCCACTCGGTGAGATACCTGTGTGTGCTTGCCAGGTGGTCGGGGTTTGTTGTGTAGCCATAGGCCTTACGGTCTCGTTTGTGTATGGCTATCAGAACATAATTGTAAAAGATCTCCACCTGGGTGGCGGAGTACATGACCTTGACCTTCTTGCCGATATATCCATAAGGTACGCTGTAGTAGTGTTTATCCTCCTTAAGGCAGGTGTGACCGTTTACCGATACTGTAGAGTATTGCTGACGCTTAAACTCGTATGGCAGAACAGGAAGCGGAGTGAGTACCGGTCTTTCTATATCTTCAAACAGGTCCCTGCGGCTGTATGGTCGGCCCGTAAGCCTGATGGCATTATACTGCTCCAATGCAACCCGCAGGGCAGCGTTCAACTCTTCAAGGCTGTGGTAGGTCCTGCGGTCAAGGACAGAGTAAATGCGACGGTAGGTGATCCTGACGGCCCCTTCAACCAGTGACTTGTCCTTTGGCTTATAGCTTCTTGCCGGCAGGATGGTTGTGCTGTAGTGAAGGGCAAAGTTCTCAAAGGCCTGGTTGAGTGTGGGCTCATACAGTGAGCCCCTGGTAACTGCACTCTTGAGATTATCAGGGACTATCGCCCTGGGAACACCACCGTAATAAACCAGGGCATGGATACAACAGGTGATAAGGTCTTCCTTGCATTGACTGGGTACAGCTTCAATATAAGTCAGTTGACTGGCTCCAAGCACAGCAATAAAAACCTCAACTCCGGTTATCTCCCCGGTCTCCCAGTCAACAACATGAAGCTTCTCCCCGGCAAAGTCAATGTACATCTTATCACCGGCAATATGCTCGATATGCATTACCGGCCTGCTGCGCTTTAACCACTGATGGTAATAATGTTTGAACTGAGACAACTTGTAACCATCCGGGTGTGCAGTAATGTACCTTGTCCATAATATCTGTCTGGTAATGCCACGGCGCTTGAGTTCTTTTTCAATAACAGGGAACAATGCCTCAAGGGTCTTGTACTTATCACCTGGCTCTGGTTTCAGGCTCTCGCCAAACAACTCATCAAGGCTCTTATCGCTGAGCATCTCAATGTCTTTAATGCTCAGGCCAAGCCCATGATATATCCTTAGGTATTTCTTTAATGTATTGCGCGACACCCCGGTCAGGGTGCTGATCTTCAGCTTTTTTTCTCCCTGGGAGTAAAGTCGCAAAATCTGTCTTAGCTTACTCATGTCTGTCCTTTTATTGGCCATAGTCCCGCTGTTAATCGTTAGTAAAACAGCAAAGATCATGGCTCCTTTCTAAACATGAGAAGAGCTCTTTAAAAAGTGGTCAGTTTGCTCCGGCGCGAGGTGGTCAATTTGCTCCGGCGCGG
>Ga0209450_10000695_pt1 | contig 16953 bp, 7 predicted proteins | sample FrelakmetLWP11LW_FD_187149 | JGI IMG/M metagenome (GOLD analysis project Ga0209450, IMG submission 187149) | Freshwater lake sediment microbial communities from the University of Notre Dame, USA, for methane emissions studies - LWP11 LW (SPAdes)... | ecosystem: Environmental > Aquatic >...
CAGCAGATGCGCGCGCACCAGCCGCGGCTCGGCGTGGATCAGAGCCATGGCGTCCTGTAGCTGGTCGCGGAAGCCAAACGCGCCGCCAGACTGGTAATACCCGCTGCGCGCCCAGAATCGGCAGGCGAGCGTCTGATAGACGAGCCAGCCATTGGTCAGCACGTTGAGCGATTCGTCGGGTGTCTCGACTTGCACTGCGCCGAGCGTCCGCTTCCAGTATTCCCAGACTGATTCGAGCGCATCGCGCGCTGCCGCGGCTCCGCGGAACCGGTTCACCAGCGTGCGGGCATCGTCGATGCCGCGGCCGACACCCATGCGGAATACCAGCTGGCGCTCCTGCCCCGGTGCCAGATCAAAGCACACCTGGATCGCCGCGCAGGGATCGAGTGCCGCACCGACTCTGCCCGACAGGCGTGTGCGCGCCATCGCCGCAGGATTCTGCAGTGACCCGTTGCGGCCGAGGAACTCCACCCGGTCGCCGGTCAGGGTCCGGCTCGCTTCATCGACGTCGAAGAACGCGATTCGATCGGGGAACTCCGAGTTGAACGGGTTGCGTGCGAGCAGCGCGCCGGTCTTCGGGTCCACCTCGGTCATGACGTGCATCGCGGACTTCGGCGGCAGGTCGCCCAGGACCCACTCGACATAGCCCGTCGCGGACAGCCGGCGCACTTCGGCCGAGTCGTTGCGAACCTTGAGCACCGAGAACTTGACCGGGGCGTCCAGGGCGACATGCACCGTCATTTCCGAGTGGATCTGGGCGTTGTCGTGCTCGAAGACGCTGTAGCCGAAGCCATGCCGGCTGACGTATGCGCGCTCGCCGGGAGCCGGCAGAGGCGAGGGCGACCAGAAGCGTCCGGTCTCCTCGTCGCGCAGGTAAAACGCCTCCCCACTCGCATCCGTGACGGGATCGTTGTGCCACGGGGTCAGGCGGAACTCGTGGGCGTTCTCGCACCACGTGTATCCGACGCCGTTCTCGGACACCACCGTGCCGAAGTGCGCGTTCGCGATCACGTTGACCCAGGGGGCCGGCGTCGTTTGCCCGGGCGCGAGCGTGATGACGTATTCACGCCCGTCGCGCGTGAAGCCGCCGACGTGGTTCGTCAGTATCAGGTCGGCACGGGGCCCGATGGGCGCCACGGGGGCCGGGGAGGCGCGCGTGGCGACGACCTTCAAGGCCGGAGTCCTCGCGGGCAGCCGACGGCGACCCTTCAGTTGCTCCGACAGGCTGCCGCGGCCATCGACGATGATGAGGCGCGCGACGGACTGCAGCAGCAGCCGGTCTTCCAGGGAAATCTGGTCCGCCGGCCGCACGAAGATGCCGCCCGGACGATCGATCACATTGGCTTCGACTCCGGCCGCGATCAGGCCCATGATTTCATCGTGGAGTTGCTGGCGGTAGCCGGACTGGTCCTCGGTCCAGATCACCAGGTCCACGACGAGGCCTTTCAGGCGCCAGTACGCGCGGGCCTGCACAAGCTGGCGGACGAGGCCGATGTTGGCCAGGTCCGCGATCTGCAGCAGCACGATCGGCAGGTCGCCGGAAATCGCGTAGCCCCACAGTCCCGATTGTCCGCGTCGATTCCTCAGGATGACGCCGGCGTCGGCGCGCATCGACGCATTGGCAAAGATCATCGAGCCGGCCAGGCGCTCGTACTCCTGCGCCGCGGCTTCGGAAATGCCGAACTGCTGCAGCACCACCTGGTTGTGCGTCCACGCGAGGTCGAAGACCCGGTTGGCGAGATGCCGATCCTGGTAACGCTGGACCAGGTGCTCCGCCGTGTCGCGCGCAGCCGCCGCCCCGGTCACGAGGTCGATCGTGGCCGTCTGGTCGGGATCGAGGATGATCTCCTGACGGATGGCGACGACCGGGTCGAGCACCGGACCCTCGTTGCCGGAGAGCGGATCGTGCCTGGTGAGTGCGCGGGGAGTGGCGAGCGTCCGGCCGCGGCCGACGAACCGCGCGCGATCGGTTTCGAAGGACATCTCGCCGGTGTCCGCGCCCGACACCGCCATCAGGTGAAACAGCCAGCCCGGCTGATCGCCCTGCGCGCGGGGCCGGCGCGTACAGATAATGGCTCGTTGCGACCGGAGGATCTCGGTCTGCACGAACAGCTTGCTGAACGCGGGATGCAACGCGTCCGCTGCCGGGGCGGCCAGGGCGACTTCGGCGTAACTCGTGACCTCTATCGTCCGGCGCTCGCCGGACCGGTTGATGAGCCGGATGCGGCGCAGCTCGATGTCGTCCTCGGGCGAGACGACGATCTCCGTCCGGGTCTCGATCAGCGCACCGGCGACGCGGTCCCGGCGATGAAACTCTGCGCGTCCCTCGGTAAATATCGCCTCGTAAGCCTCGGGCAGCTTCTGCGTCGGTTGCGAGGTATTCGACCAGAACACGCCGCTCGCCGTGTCGCGGAAGTAGCAGAAGCTGCCCCAGTGGTCACGGGTCGGGTCCTCCTGCCAGCGGGTGACCGCGATATCCTTCCAGCGGCTGTAGCCGCCGCCGGCCGCCGTGACGAGCACGTGGTAACGGCCGTTCGACAACAGCTGCACTTCGGGCACGGGGGTGTCCGGGTTGCTGATGACTCGAACCGGCGGGGCAGCCGCTTCTGCCGCGTGTGCCAGCGGCAACGCGGCGGGATGCGCAAGGAATGCCGTGGATCTCGGGATCCTCTCGTGCAGGAGCATCAGCGTGGCCTGGAACTGGGGGTCCGACGCGAATCGCTTCTGCAGGGGGTGATCGAGCACCAGGTCCGCGATGGACAGCAGGCTCATGCCCTGGTGGTGCGCCATGTACGATCGGACGATCGCCTTCGTCTGGCCGCGTGGTATCCGGGACGGCGTGTAGTCGACCGCCTCGTGCATGCCGTACTGCCCGAGTACTCCCTCTGCGGCGAGTCGCTGCAGGTTCTCGCACGCGGCCTCGGGCTCGACCATCAGCGCAAGGGCCGATGCGTATGGGGCGATGACCAGTTCGTCCGCAAGCCCGCGCTGCAATCCCAGGCCCGGCACGCCGAACGCGCGGTACTGGTAGTTGCGGTGCGCGTCGACCATGTTGTAGCCGGATTCGGAAATGCCCCAGGGAACACCGCGCTGGCTGCCATACTCGATCTGGCGCCGCACCGCCGACCGGTTGGTCTGGTCGAGCAGGGTGGCCGGGTAGTCGGGCATCACCAGCAGCGGCATCAGGTACTCGAACATCGAGCCGCTCCACGAGACGAGTACCGGGTCCCCGCCAGCGAGCGTCAGCAACCGTCCCAGCGCAAACCAGTTCTCCTGCGGCAGCTGTCCCTGCGCGATCGCCACGAAGCTGCTGAGTCTCGCCTCCGACGCCAGCAAGTCGTAGTAGCTCGCGTCGCGGCGCCGTTCAGTCACGTTGTAGCCGATCGCCAGCAGGCGGCGACTTTTGTCGTACAGGAAGTCGAAGTCCGGGGTCGCGAACTCGCTGGCCTGCAGCGCGAGGTCCTCGACGACGGCGATTTGCTGCCGCGCGAGCGCGCTCCCTGCGGCGATGGCGTCCCGGAGCGCGAGCAGCCACGCGCGCGTCGCATCGTCACGATCCGCGGTGAGTTCCTGCACTATGAGCGGCAGCGCCCGATCCTCGAGACCCGCGATTTCACGCAGGGTCGGTACTTGAGCGTGCGGCAGCAGGTCCTCGAGCCCCGCGGGAGCAGCGACCAGCGACGTCCACGGAGCGAGGAGGGTGACCTCGTCGCGCACGGCCCGGCACTGCTCCAGCAGGACCTGGGCCCAGTCCTGCTGGGCACCGGCGTTGGCCGGCGCAGCGGTCGCTGCACGGTCGCTGGTCGATACGCCGGCCAATGCCTCCAGCCGATCCAGGCGTCGGCGTGCGTCGCTGAGCGTCGTAACCCCCGCTGCGATGGCCGAGTCGAGTTCGCGCCGCAGTTCCGTATGCGACGCCGACACGTCGCCGCCCCGGGATTCGCTGAGGACGCTCAGCGTGTCGGCCAGGCCTTCGAACGCCCGCCGCGACAGGACCGGGCCGTCGGGCAAGGCGAGCAGGCCGACGCGCAGCGTCAGCAGGTGACCCGCAAGGTTGCCGGTGTCGACGGTCGAGACGTACTTCGGCAACAGCGGCTGGAGGGCCTGCGTGTCGTACCAGTTGTAGAAGTGACCCCGGTACCGTTCGAGGGACGCCATGCTGCGCAGCGCCTTCGTGGTGCGCTCGAGCAGTCGCCCGGTCGGCAGGTAACCGAAGTCATGGGCGGCCAGGTTGGCGAGCAACGCCAGCCCGAGGTTGGTCGGCGAGGTGCGATGCGCTACCGCCGGGCCGGGTTGTGTCTGGACATTGTCCGGCGGCAGCCAGTTGTCGTCCGGTCCGACGAACGTGTCGAAGAACGCCCAGGTCCGCCGTGCGAGGTTGCGGAGAAAGACGTGCTGTTCCTGCGACAGCGTCGACTGCGGCCGGACCAGCGGGCAGCTCAGCCACCAGGTGATGCCGGGTGCGACGAGCCACAGGAGCAGGATCGGTGCCGCAAACACGAGCACCGACGGCCGCGCCAGGACCAGGTACGCAGCGCTCGTCAGGGCAATCGCCGGCGTCGTCCACATCGATCGGAGTGATCCCGGCAATCCCGCAGTGTCACCGCTGGCCGGGTCCCCGGATGGGCTCCATTCGAGGCGCCGCCGGTGGGAAACCAGTATTCGCCAGGTCGTGCGCAGCACCGCGTCGGCGCTGTTGAAGGCTTCATGCGGCAGGCAGGCGAGCGTAAGTCCCGCCTGCGCCCACTGCGTCGCGACCGATCGCATGGCCGCCGCGAGGTGTTGGCGCACCGCCGCGTCTCGTGGCTTGCGCAACAATTGCAGGATTGAGCCGAGCAGGGGTGGCACCAGGATGATGCCAACGACGACGAGGGTCCAGGCCAGTGCGGACGGCAGCACGATCCAGGCGGCCAGCAGCAGCAACAGCAGCGCGACAGGCACCAGGCTGCGCCGCAGGTTGTCGGCAATCTTCCAGAGCGACAGGGCAGACAGCGGGTTGCGGTAACGCTGCCCCGCGGGGCCGGGCACCCACGGCAGCAGCCAGCTTGCGATCTGCCAGTCGCCCCGGATCCAGCGGTGCCGGCGGGCGGTGTCCGCCGCATACGTCGCAGGGTAGTCCTCGAACAGCTCGAGGTCGCTGAGCAGGCCCGACCGCGCGTAGCAGCCTTCCAGCAGATCGTGGCTCAGTATTCGATTGTCGGGAATCCTGCCGTTCATTGACTGCTCGAACGCGTCAATGTCGTAGATGCCCTTGCCTATGAACGAGCCTTCGTCGAACAGGTCCTGGTAGACATCGGACACCGTCCTCGTATACGGGTCGATGCCGGGTTCGCCGCTGTGCATGCGCGCGTACCTGGAACGGTTCGTTCCCGGCAGGCTCGGGCTCACCCGCGGCTGCAGGATCCCATAGCCGCCGCTCACCCGCCCGAGACCGTCGTCGAAGCGAGGCCGGTTCAGCGGGTGGGCCATGGTGCCGACGAACTGTCGCGCGGCATCTCGCGGCAGCTGCGTGTCCGTGTCGAGCGTAATCACGTAGCGGGTGCCGGTCAGCACCGCCAGGTTGCCGACGACGAGCGAGAAACGCTCGGATGCGCTCGCGTGGCCGGCCGCGCGCAGCAGACAGTTGAGATCGGCGAGCTTGCCGCGCTTGCGCTCGAACCCCATCCAGACGCGCTCGCCCGGATTCCATCGACGGGGACGGTGAAACAGGAAAAATGCATCGCCGCCATACAGCGCATTCAGCGCGTGGATCCGCCTCGAGGCGTGTTCGAGCAGCGCCGCGTCCTCCGGCATCGATTCCGCGGCCGCATCCCGGAAGTCCGTCAACAGGCCGAAGCGCAGGTTCCCGTCGCGATTGGCGAGAAATCGGACTTCGAGCGCCTCGACGAGGTCGTCGATGCTGCCGGTGCTGGTGAGCATCGTGGGAATGACCACCAGGGCGCTTGACGATGCCGGGATGCCGCTCGAGAAGTCCATGCGAGGAATCGCGTTTGGCCTCACGAGCAGCGTTGCGAGCCAGTTGACCAGTGCGACTGCGAGCTGGCTGGTCGCAAGCACCGCGATGACGGCGACGAGCGCGAGGGGCCATTCGGCCAGCCCGTCGGCCTGCGCGATCGACCACAGGTATCCGCTGATCGCCGCCGTGACCACCGCGATCGTTCCGAGGTACGTCAGCAGCGGAAAGCGGCCTATTGCAGTGCGCACGATCTCTGCTGTCGAGCGACGGAACCGCGCGGCTCGTTCGAGCTCACGCAGCCCGCGATCGATCAGGTAGTAGCCCACGTGCGCGCGCCGAGCGCGCTCCTCGTCGCCCACCGCTGTGCGCGCCGCCGCGTCGCGCGCCAGGCGGAGCGCGGTTTCGGCAACGTGTCGCTCCGTTTGATCGCTGCGCCGCGCGATCCGCTCGATCACCTGACGGTAGCTATTGCGGGTTTCGAAGTCCATCCGGGCGTACGTGTCGACCGGGTCCTCGCGCAGCACCTGGTCCACGACGCTCATCGCCTCGACGAAGCTGCGCCAGTCCACGGATGCGAGGAACCGCAGGCTGCCGATCGAGTTTCCAATGGTGACCTGGTCGGCGGCCTGGACCTGGTTGCCCGACTGCACCAGCCGTTCGGTCGTCAGGCCATCCTCGGCCAGACGTTGCTCGACCCAGGTCAGCGCGAGGGCCAGCGCCGGGTTCTGGCCCTGCAGGCCGCGCACGAACTCGGACACGAACGGCGCGGACATCGGCGGATTCGAGCGTGCCATGTCCGCGATCACCAGGATCAGGCTCTTGGGATCCGCGTCGACGGCCGCGATCATCTTTGCGGACCAGCCGTCCGCAAGATCGCGGTCGATGCGTCCCGCCGCGATGCGCAGCGCCACCCGGCGCACGTTCTCGATCAGGGCGAGTCGCAGCATGATCGGGATCGCCCAGAGCTCCCCGAGGTTCAGTGGCGTGACGCTTTCGTACGCGGTCAGGAAGCGACTGAAGCCATGCAGGCCGATTCGACCATCGCCATGCGCGATCGTCTCGAGCGCGACGTCATAGACCCGGGGGAAGCCGGCCGACGATCCCTGGGCGAGGCGCGGCAGTTGCCGGCTGTAGTTCTTCGGCAGGTGCCGCTTCGCGGTGCGAATCTGTTCCTCGATCAGGTAGAAATTGTCGAGCAGCCATTCGCTGGCGGGCGTCACGCGGCGGTCGGCTGTGACCGCCTCGGTCAGTTGGTCGAATACCCAGTGAAGGATTTCTTCGTTGGCGGCCAGCCGCGGCAGCAACTGGTCCGGCGCCCGCCCACGTGCGAGGGTGTGCGATCCCGCGAGATACCGACCGTGCTGCTCCATCTGGTCGGCGCTGAAGAGCTCCGACCGCAGCGGCGGTTCCGCGAGCGAGGCCTCGAACTCCAGGCCGCGCGGTCGCAGGGTTGCCGTCACGCGTCGGAGACGATCGAGGAGGCTGGCACCAGTCAAATTCAATGCGGAACACTCCTGGTGCCCGATGGCGTGCGGTGCCCGCCCCGTGGGCCTCCCATCGGCACGAGCCCGGCGGTGACCGGGCGATTCACGTGTCGCGCGGTGACCCGGAGTCGGAAGCAGCGAACCGCGCGGTACCCAAGAGGAAGAGTCCTACACCCCTGGGACCTGCTTTTCAACCGCGTCCCTGCAAGCGTGCTGGTGCACTTCTGGCGCGAACGACCGGCAGGACCCCCGCCACGGTTCGGCGGAGGCGTTGTACCCGTGACCGTGGACGCGGTCCGTTCCTGGCGCGATCAACCGTTGTCGTGAACCTCCTGGCCCAGCATCTCTGGCGTGATGAGGACCGTTCCGCGCGGCGTCACGTGAAATCGCGTCTCGTCCGCCGCGCGGTCCAGGCCGGCGGCGAAACCGTCCGGGAGCACGCAGAACTTGTCGACGATGGCGCGGCGCAGCCTGACGTTGCGACCGACGCGGACCGTGGGCAGCAGGGCCGAGTCCTCGATGACGGATCCACTGTCCACGGTGACGTCGGTGAAGAGCAGGGATCGGATGACCGCAGCGCCCCTCACGATGCATCCGCTCGATACCAGTGAGTCGAGCGCCTGGCCGCGCGGATCGGTGCTCGGGAAGACGAACTTGGCGGGCGGCAGGTGCTCCTCGAGCGTGCGGATCGGCCACTGCTCGTCGTACATGTTGAGCTCCGGCTGCGCCCGGGTGAGATCGAGGTTGGCTTCCAGGTACGCATCGACCGTCCCCACGTCGCGCCAGTAGGGGCGTCCATCTGCCATGTTGACGCAGCTGTCCGAGAAGCGGTGTGCATAGACACGCGCGCCGTCGCGCAGTAGTCGCGGTATGACGTCCCGGCCGAAATCGTGCGTCGATTCGGCGTGCTGCGCGTCGGTCCGCAGGTAGCCGTAAAGGGATTCCGCATTGAACACGTAGATGCCCATGCTGACCAGGGCGCGTGAGGGATTGCCGGGAGCGTGCAACGGCTTCGCCGGCTTTTCGACGAACTCGCGTATCCGCCCGTCCTCATCGATCTGCATGACCCCGAACGCAGAGGCCGCATCCAGCGGCACTTCGAGACAGGGGATTGAAACATCCGCGCCACGCTCGACGTGCTCGGCCAGCATGACTCCGTAATCCATCTTGTAGACATGGTCGCCGGCCAGCACGAGGACGAAGCGCGGCGACTGCATGCGGAGGATGTCGAGGTTCCGATAGAGCGCGTCCGCCGTGCCGGCGTACCACCCCTCCCGGAGCCGCTGCTCGGCGGGGAGTACGTCCACGAATTCCTGCAGGGCAGCATCCAGGAAATTCCAGCCGTGCTGCAGGTGCTGGATCAAACTGTGTGCCTTGTACTGGGTCGCAACCCCGATCCGGCGAATGCCCGAATTGATGCAGTTGCTGAGCGCAAAGTCGATGATGCGGTGCTTGCCCCCGAATGGCACGGCCGGCTTGGACCGCCAATCCGTCAACTGCTGCAGCCGGGACCCGCGCCCGCCCGCCAGTACAAGAGCATAGGTGTCGCGCACGATCGGCGTGATCGCCGGCCTGCGGCGATGCTCTCCAGCGAACGTCGGGAGGTGGAAGCGGCCGGTGTCGCTGGTGGAAGTGCTGTCTTTCATGTCGATCAAGGTGTTCGACCGCCGCTGGCATCAACGAGTTCAGTGTCGGCACCAATTAAGCGATTGATTCATAGTCGCCACCTCGTGGCCGAGCGGCCCGGCGGGAGGAGGCCCGCCGCACCTTGACACCCCGGCGCCCGGGTAGCAGTCTCGGTGTACAAACGCGGACCAGCCCGCGCATAAGAACTGCAAGGGGAGTTGCCATGCGACACGGTCGTTTCGCTTCGACGGTATGCGCTTTGGGCATTCTCATGTCGGCAGCGGTGCAGGCAGCGCCGGCAACACCGCCGGGCCAGGGCACGCTGCTCGTCGGCGCCGCCTCGACCACAGTCCTGCCGCTGGTGAACGGCGGCTACGACTACCTCAAGGCCGGCTTCCCGAGCCGCGACGACGCGTTCGATCCGGGCATTCCGGTGCCGAGGTGGGACGACGGCACGATCGCGGTCGGCAACGGCGAGCCCGACTCCTACTGGGTGCACGACGACATCCGGGCGACGGCTTTGGCGATCGATGATCCCCGCAGTCCGCACATCGTCGTCATCTTCACGGCCGACCTGTACATGGTGTTTCGCAACGACGGCGAGGAGATCCGCGCCAAGGCAGCCGCACTGCTGCCGCCCGGCATTGCGAAGAAGCTCAAAGTCGTGGTTTCCGCGTCGCACAACCACCACGGCCCGGACACGGCCTTCGTCGTGAACCACGGCTGGTACGAGCACATGACCAACCGGGCAGCCGCCGTGGTCGCTGCCGCGGTCAGGAACCGCCGTCCGGCAAGGCTGCAGGTCGCGGCGGGCGAGCACTGGTTCGGCATGAACGACGGTACCGATCCGCAAATCTTCGATCCGCGCCTCAACGTCCTGCAGGCGATCGACACGCGCGGCAAGGTGATTGCCACGGCGGTGCAGTGGAACAACCACCCGGAGGCCACCCTGGGCTGGGCGCCGCCACTGGAGGAGATCATCGACGACTGTCCGCGGCTGGGTCTCAGCGGCAGCAACTGCAATGCGGAGGGGCGCTATTTTACCTCCGATTTCGTCGGCATCCTGCGCGAAGACCTGCACGCGCGCTACGGCGGCGAAGTGGTGTTCCTGAACGGCGCGCTCGGCGTGCTGATCGGCCCGGGGGGGTCGGAAGTCTGGGAGGTGAGCGCCGCCCACCCGCTCGGCAACCAGATGAGGGCGCCCCCGGGCGCCGTGGCCCCCGCAGGCGGCAGCGATTACACGCAGAAGAACTTCCGCCGCGCCGGGGTCATCGGCGAGCAACTCGCAGTTGCGGTGGGCCGGCTGCTCACCAGTGCCGAGCATCTCACCGCACCACGCGTGTCTTATGCGGTGAAGCCTTTCTATACCTATCTCAGTAACTTCGGGTTCCGTGTGCTGCTGGTCGTCGACCCGACGACGGGCCGCAGCAACCTCGGGCACAACCCCGTGCCACTCTTCAACTGTCCCCTGCAGGGACCGAAGACCGACGCGACCTGCGAGTCCGACGCATTCGCGAGCGCCACGGACCCGCTGATCGGCACCGATTTCCGGCTCGGCGATCACCTGAAGAGCGCGGTTGAGTATGTGCGGATCGGCCCGGTGGGCATGATGTTCCTGCCGGGCGAGATTCCGGGCGAACTCACCGTCGGGCTACCCGCGCTGTTCCGCTCGACTCCCCAGACCTGGTACGAAGAGCCGCCGGGCACGCATGCGTTCGGCGACGACTACACCGTGCCGGGCTATGCCGCGCGCCGCATGTCCGACCGCTACGAGTGGATGATCGGCCTGGGTAGCGACCAGATGGGGTACTTCGTGCCCCTCTCGAATTACCGCGTGCTGTGCCTCGCCGACGCGCTCGGCGCGACGGGCGTTTGCGGGGGATTGCACGCTGCCGGACTGATCGAGTACCCGGACGCGATCGCCGGAGCCACCTGCAAGCGGATCACCGAGACGCCGGGCGAGTTCGCGGAGTATCCACCCGAGGTGGTCGAGGTGATTGCGCTCAGCTGCCGCTACGGGCAGGCCTGGGGCGAGGCGCAGGGTCACTACGAAGAGACCAACTCCGCCGGCTGGGACATCGCCCAGGACATGATGGACGCCATCGGGGCGTTGACCGGCAACATGGACGCGACCGAGGTGAACCCCAGCTTCCCCGGCTGGTGGCAGGGGAATCTGCCGCCAGGCGACCTGCCGTAGGATTGGGTTCGACGGTCAGTGCGCCGCGTGACGCGCGGCGACGACCTCGATTTCCACCAGTGCGCCCGGAACCGGGAGTCCTGCCACCTGCACGGTCGTGCGGGCCGGCAGGCTCTTACCCCGGCCACGCAGGCCGAAGACCTGCAGGTACGCCTTCATCAGCCCGTCGAAATCCATGGCGCCGCCCTTGCGCGGGTCTCCCACCAGGAAGACGTTCATCTTCACGACATCCGCCATCGTGAAGCCCACCGCCTCGAGTTCCCTGGCGAGCTTGTCGAGAACGCTCTTCACCTGGCTTTCGGTATCGCCGAAGCGTTCGACGCTGCCGACAGGGGCCGTCGTGTCCGCCGCGTCGGCGAGCATGCCGCTTACGAAGACCAGCTCCGCGCCCGCCGGCACGACCACGCTGCTGGCAATGGGCAGGCTCGGATTCGCATGACGGATGATGTCGTGCGCGCTCACCGGAGTGGCTGCCGCTGCGCAGAGCAAGGCGGTGGCAAGGGTTGCAGCTTTCATCGTTCGACTCCTCGCTTCCGTTGAGTGATCCGCAGCTCGAGAGGAATTCCGGCGTCCGGGGCTTCGCACGGGCAACCGCGACGAAGGGTCCGGCATCGTTCGGCAGTCACCGGGGCGGCGGAATCTAACGCCCCTGGTTGGCCGGTGCTGCCTCGATGGGCCGCACGTTCCGTTCGGCCGCCTTGCTCTGTCCCTCCGCGATCGGGGGCGCGGACTGCTCCCACAGCAGGCTGCGGATCTCGTCGGGCGGTATGGGCTCGGGCGCAAGCATCACCACGAGACGCATGCCGTCGCTGTGGTAGGGGTCGCCGGTCAGGTTGACGCGTGGCTGCGACGGCGTGCCATCCGCGCTGCCCCTGACGAAGCCGAACCGGTCGACGAAACCCTGTCCGATCAGGCTGTGCAACAGGTACTCGCGGGTGAGGTCGACCTGGGGATCGATGACGTGGGTCGTCAACGTCGGCGACTTCGTCGTGGCCTTCACGCCGATGTCGCGGCTGACCTGCCCGATCCACACCGGGCGCTCCTCGAACCGGAACGGCGCCATCCAGAGGCGCATGTGGTTGCGCTGGGCGATCGAGTGGCGCGCGCGCTGCAGCGCGACGTCCTGCTTCCGGCCGAACACATAGAGGCTGCTGACGGGCGCGACAGGGTAGGCCGAGCCACCGATTGCGGCGCCGATTTCACGCCGGACCGTGCGAAAGTCGATGCGGTGGGTGAAGGACCAGCCACTGCGGGACAGCGAGTTCAGGACGTCCTGCGACTCGCCGACGATCACGACGTTGAGGGGATCGCCCTCGCGTTCTCCGTCCGCGTCCAGTGCGCAGCACGGCAGCCGTTCCAGCGTCGCGCGCAGTTCGTCCAGGGTCAGGTTGGGCAGGACCTGGCCCGAATAGGTATGGGCAGGGTCGAGCTGCTCGTAGTCGAAGTCGCCGTCCGGCAAGGGCAGGGCAAAGTCGAAGCGCAACTCCCTGGGTGCCCTGGTCGGTGCTGCGCTGGAAGGCGAGACGGCGGGCCCGCGCACCTGGCTGGACTCGAGATACGCGTCACCCTGGAGGCGGATGTCCACGTAGCGACCGCCTTCGACCCTCGGCAGGAACACGAATCCCTCGGACACGGTCTGCGGCGCCAGCTGCACGCGGATCGACTCGTCCCGGAACAGCTGGTGCAACGCAGGCCGTGCGTCGCGCGGGACGTCGCCCTGCACCAGCAGCGCCGCCTCCTCGGCGGAGTAGAAGTCCGGGTCGAGCATGTTACGGATGAACCACAGCCGGCGATCCGAGCCGTTGCGCACGCTCATCCACAGGGCCTGGAGGCCGTGCCGGCCGAAGTCGACGCCGAAATGTCGCCGGGCCTGCTCGTCCGTGAGGATCGAGACCGATACGGTCACGTCGCCGATCGACTTCGACTGGACGTCACGCAGTTCGTCCGGCGTCGCTAGTCGCTGCGGCTCGAACGTCGTGGCACAGCCCGCCAGCGCGAGCATCAGTACCGGGAACAGGCCGACCCGTGCTGCCGCGACCATGGCCCTTTCTTCCTGCATCCGAGGGTGACTCAGGTTACGTGGCGCCCGGACGAATACGCAAATTCCGTCGGCGCGCGCGATCGGGCATGCCTGTTAACGTGGGGCCATGAGAAATCCGCCGAGCCCCGCCGCTCCCCGGGAACCCCGCGCTCGCGGCTGGGGCCGCGCGGTCGTCGTCGTGCTGATCTGTGCAGCCGCGGCGGGCCTGCTGTCCGTCGATCCGGTCTACGAAGGCCTGCAACGAGCGCTGTCAGCCGCAGAGCCGCTGATTGCCGGGCGGTCTTGCCTGGGTGCCTTGGTATTCGTGCTGCTCGCCGCCGTGTCGGCAATCCTCGCGTTCTTCTCGAGCGCGCTGCTGTTGCCGGTCGCGGTGTTCACCTGGGGCACCACGGTCACGCTCGGTCTGCTGTGGCTCGGCTGGCTGCTGGGTGGCGTCGCCACCTATTCGCTGGGTCGCGGGTTGCGCGGACCGCGGGGTAAGGCGCCGGGAACCTCGGGCCAGCTTGATTTCTACCTGCAGCGTGTTCCGGGCAATGCCACGTTTGCCCTGGTCCTGCTGCTGTATCTTGCCCTGCCTTCGGAGATTCCCGGATACATTTGCGGGTATCTCAGCGTACGCCTCCGCACGTATTTCGCGGCGCTGGCCCTCGCAGAACTGCCTTACGCGGTCGGCGCCGTCTTGCTGGCGAATGGTGCAGTCAATCGCCAGATCGGCTCGCTGCTGGCGTTCGGCGTGACCGGGGCGGCGCTCAGCCTGACTGCCCTGTGGATGCTGCACAAGCGGCTCGAGCAGCCCTGATGGCGACGCTTCTGTCAGCGCTGCGCTCGCACGCGCTTGCTTTCGCTCAGTGACTTCGCGAGGCCGCGGAGCAGTGCGGCACAATCGCCTCGCCACGCGCTGCCGTGCATGCACGCGAGCACCGCCGGTTGCTCGCTCGCTAGCCGTTCGAGCATGGCAGTAGTGTCCGGGGAGTGCGCGTAGTAGTCCATCTGACCCCGGAATCCTTCGCTCGGGCCGAGGATGTCGGTCTCGGTGAGGGCTACTTCACCCGGTCCGCCCTGGGTGAAGAGGTCGCCGCAGCAGAGGGTGCGGGTGTGCATTTCCATCATCAGGCCGCATTCCCAGGCGTGCGGGAGATGCGGCGTGTCATACCAGCGGACAGCGTGCTGCCCGAGCCGCAGGACCTCGCCGTCGGCCAGCGGGCGCGCTGGCCTGTCGGCAACGTCGTTCACCGACACCATGGCTGCGACGCGGCTGCAGACCGGCACGGCATTCGGCGCTGCCGCGAGGAACTCGTTCAGCGATCCGCACTCGTCCGCCTCGAAGTGCGAGAAGGCGACATAGCGCAGCGTGTCCACAGGCAGGACCCGGCCAATGGCTTCACTGACCAGCGGGAACATGCGTCGCGGACCGGTGTGAAACACGAGCGGGTCGTCGTCCGCGATCAGGTACTGGTTGAAATTGAAGGTGCCGGAGCCATCGGGAAAGACGATCGGCGTGTTGATCCGATAGATACCGGCGGCGATCTCGTGCACGTTCGTGCCAGTGCTCGAATTCGTGATCATGCGGGTCTCCTTGGAGCAGTCCTCGGAACGTTCAGGGGCCGTCGACGGGCACGCACCGCGTCTTGATCGGCGCGGCTGGACGTTGCGGCAGCGACTTCGACGGAGGCCAGACAGAGCATCGGCGGACAGGCGCTACGCATGGGGTGCCTACGGACCAGAGGTTGAGCGTACCCCTGCCCGGCGGGATTCGGCTAACATTTCGCGGTGCAGTCCCCCGGTCCCTGCGTCCTTGCCATCGACCTCGGCACCAGCGGGTGCAAGGCGGCCGCCGTGTCGCTGCAGGGGCGGGTCGTCGGTGCGGCGCGCGCCGCAATCGAGACGATCCACCTGCCGGACGGTGGTGCCGAGCAGGATCCGGAGTCAGTCTGGAGCGCGGTAAAGGTCGCCTGCCGTTCCGCCGTGGCAGCCGCTCGCATCGCACCCGCCGACGTGCTGGCGGTGATCTGCGCGAGCCAGTACTCCTCCGTCGTGCCGGTGGACGCCGAAGGGCGGCCGACCATGAACATGGTCCTGTGGCTCGACAAGCGCGGCGCGACCTCCCGTCTGCGCGAGCTGCCGGGGTTTCCGCGAGGAGCCGATGGACCGTTGCAGATGCTGGACTGGCTGCGCATCCACGGATTGCCACCGGTGGCGGCCGGCATCTCGCTCGCTCACATGCGCTACATCAAGTACGCCTGCCCGGACGCGTACCAGCGCACCGCGACGTTCCTCGAGCCCACCGATTTCGTGACCATGCGCCTCACGGGACGCGCCACGGCCAACCAGTGCTCGGCCTTCATGTTCCTGCTGACCGACAACCGGCGGCTCGGCATCACGGACTACGACGCGACGCTGCTCCGTCACTCGGGCATCGAGCGCAACAAGCTGCCGCCGCTGGTGCCGCTCGACGCCGTGGTGGGCACGGTGCGGCCGGACGTGGCTGGCGAACTCGGGCTGTCCGTCGGCACGAAAGTGGTCACCGGCCTGAACGACACGCAGGCGGGCGGCGTGGCCACGGCGGCGTTCCGCGGTTCGCACGCCGCGATCTCGGTCGGCAGCACCAGCGTGATGGTCACGCACGTGCCGTTCAAGCGCACCGATGTTCGCCACGCCATCCTGAGCATGCCGAGCCCCGTGCCGGACACCTGGTTCGTCATGGCCGAGAACGGCACGGGCGGTGGTGCGCTCGAACACTTCCTCGGCCAGCTCGTGTATGCGGACGATGCGTTCGGCCGGCTCGACGCTGCCGATCGATACCCACGCCTCGAGCGAGCCCTCGAGGCGACGCGGCCGGGCAGTGGTGGCGTGCTGTTCCTGCCCTGGATGAGCGGATCCATGGCGCCGCGCGCCGACGAACGGATGCGCGGCGGGTTCCTCAACGTCGGGCTGGCGAGCACGCGAGCCGAACTGGCCCGGGCCGTGCTCGAGGGTGTCGCGCTGAACCTGCGCTGGCTGCGCGACCCGGTCGAGCGGTTCGCGAAGCGCAGGCTGTCGCACCTCGTGCTGTACGGCGGGGCGGCGGCCTCCGACGGTTGGTCGCAGATCATCGCCGATGTGCTCGACGCGCCGGTGCAGCAGCTGGAGAATCCGCATTTCGCCGTGGCGACGGGCGCGGGCCTGCTAGCATTCCAGCGTCTCGGCCTGCTGGGATTCGACGACATCCCGGGCCGCATCGCCGTGCGTCGCGAATTCGAGCCGAACCCCGCGCATCGCGCCCTGTACCAGGAGCGGGCCGAGCGGTTCGTACACGCGTTCGAGCGCACGCGCCCGGTGTTCCGAGGTCTCAATGCGGAGGTAACGCGCCGATGAGTTCCCACGATGCCCGACGTTACCTGCAGGCCGGGCTCGACGCCGTGCTCGAGGCCGGCCCGATCGCCCTGGAGTATTTCCGCAAGCCGGTGACCGTCGACGACAAGCGCAAGGGTGGGCAGTACGATCCCGTCACGGAGGCGGACCGACTCATCGAACTGGAAATCCGCGATCGCCTGCTGCAGGCATTTCCGGACCACCGCATCGTGGGCGAGGAACATGGTTCGCAGGGCGACGGCCCGGCCTGCTGGTACATCGACCCGATCGACGGTACCCGGGCATTCATCAGCGGCAT
>Ga0209450_10000696_pt1 | contig 16933 bp, 15 predicted proteins | sample FrelakmetLWP11LW_FD_187149 | JGI IMG/M metagenome (GOLD analysis project Ga0209450, IMG submission 187149) | Freshwater lake sediment microbial communities from the University of Notre Dame, USA, for methane emissions studies - LWP11 LW (SPAdes)... | ecosystem: Environmental > Aquatic >...
CGTTCTTCAATAGTTATCTGCCCCGGGCTGTCGATGGTCATGTCAAATGTCGATACCGGAAATGCCGAATAAAACGGTATGCCGTTGTCATGCGCCGCCAGCGCCTTGAGGTAGGTGCCTGTCTTGTTCGCCACGTCTCCTGACGCCGTTGCCCTGTCGCAGCCGACTAATACGATATCGACCATACCGGTCTGCATCAGATGTCCCCCGGCATTGTCGGTCACCAGCGTGCACGGCACGCCGTGGTTTGAGAGCTCCCATGCCGTCAGCCTGCCGCCCTGGTTCCTGGGGCGGGTCTCATCAACCCATACGTGTACCCTGATTCCCTTATCATGGGCGAGATAGACAGGCGCCAGGGCTGTGCCGTAATCGACACATGCAAGCCAGCCGGCATTGCAATGGGTAAGGATGTTTACGGGAAGCCTACCCTTCCTGCTGCTTATCTCTGCGATCAGTCCGAGGCCATATTCCCCGATCCGTTTGCTCCTCTCAGCCTCCTCGTCGCACAGACGCAATGCCTCTGCATGAAGGGCTTCTCCTGACGCGGTTTTTTCATAAACAGCTGTCATCCGGTCTACTGCCCACGAGAGGTTAACCGCTGTGGGACGGGTTGCCTTCAACATCGCGGCATCATTCATAATACCCCCGATAATATTCTTATCGCCTTTATGTTCAAGAAATGAGAACCATACCCCCCATGCTGCTGCTGCCCCTATCAGCGGTGCCCCGCGCACTGCCATGCCGCTTATTGCCATGCAGACATCGTTCACGCTCCTGAGGGGCAATACTTCAAAAGAGAATGGCAGTCTCCTCTGATCAATGACATTGACCGTCGCCGGATCACTCTCATCCTGCCAGATACTTCTGAATTCCTTTTCCCCAACCTTCATCAAAAAAAGTTCTCACAGAGAATTAATTCACAAAATTATAAATAATTAACCTGATTATGACAATCAGTCTTTCCTCATATTTCCCTGAAAAGCCTTTTCGAATTTCCGACCCGATTGGTCTACACAATTCGATATAATTGATTATCTTTGCATAAGTTTAGATTTGATGATCAACAAGGAAGAATACAGGACAAAGATCATCCTGACGGCAAGCAGGATATTCAGCCATTACGGTTTCAGGAAGACCACCATGGAGGAGATATCCAGGGCGCTGAAAAAGGGGAAGAGTTCGATCTACTATTATTTCGGAAGCAAGGAGGAGATATTCGAGGCGGTAGTGCTTTATGAAGCCAATCAGCTCAGGTCACAACTGAGGACTGCCATGAAGGAGGCTGACTCGCCGCCTGACAAGCTCCGCAACTATATATTTGTAAGGATGAGGGCTTTTGAGAAGCTCTCGAATTACTATAATGCGGTATTTGACAAGAACCTTGATCATTATGAGTTCATTGAAAAGATAAGGGCCAGGTATGACCGTGAGGAGCTGGCCATCCTTCGTCTTCTCCTATATCTGGGGAACAGGAGGGGTATCTTTGATGTAGGGGACAGCGAGTACACTGCCATGGCGATACAGACAATGCTGAAAGGGATGGAGGTTCCGCTGTTCTGGCGCAAGCGGGAGTTAGACATTAACAGTCGCCTGAATGCAATCCTGAACCTTATTTTTGACGGGATCAACAAGAGGCCGTAGCCTCTTTATTTTTTTGCTGCCGGCACCGGTTTCCTGAGTGACCAGATAAGAATAACTATTCCGGCGACAACAAACGGGATACTCAGTATCTGACCCATGTTAAGCTTCATCGTTGACTCAAATGCCACCTGGTCTTCCTTGACATACTCCACAAAGAAGCGGAAGGCGAACACAAATATCAGAAAGAGCCCGAACAATAGTCCCGGACGCTGTTTTCCCTTTTTATTCCAGTATATGCGCAGGAGAATGACGAATGTTGCGAGGTAGGCCAGCGCCTCATATATCTGTGTCGGGTGCTTAGGTGCGTTCTCCCCGTTGCGCAGGAAGACAAATCCCCATGGCAGGGTTGTTTCAACACCGTATATTTCCGAATTCATAAGGTTGCCGAGGCGTATCAGCGCTCCGGCAAGGGCTACGACAATGACCACACGGTCAATAGCCCAGATGTAGGGTTTTCGCTCTTTTCTGACGAATAACCACAGGGCAATAAGAATACCTATTGCGGCACCGTGGCTTGCGAGTCCGCCATGCCATACCTTCAGTATCTCACCCGGGTGGGCAAGGTAGTATGCAGGTTCATAGAAGAAACAGTGACCCAGCCTCGCTCCCAGTATTGTGCCGATGGCAACATATACGGTAAGCCGGTCGAGTGTGTTATCGCCAAGACCTTCATTGACGAAGATCTTTTTCATGATGTAGTAGCCGAATACAAACCCTGATGCAAACAAAAGTCCGTACCATCTTACTGCGAAGCTGCCTATCCTGAAAATCTCGGGATCAACATTCCATGGAATGATCTGAAGTGTCATCTGTAGTCTGTTTGAGGCTCAAAATTAAGTAAAAAAGAGACGGGTCGGTGTGACGGCTGCAATAATTTACGTAACAAAATTTGATGTAAGTTTGTAAACAATGGATTACCTGAGATACATAACAGGCAGGCGGGGCGTCGCCCTTGCAGCAATACTGCTCATCGCATCATGTGCCAAGATCAGCTCTCCCTCAGGAGGGCCGAAAGATGAAGATCCACCTGTGATACTTAAAAGCGTGCCTGAAAACGGAACGGTAATGTTCACGGGCAAGACCTTCTCAGTGACATTTGATGAATATGTCATTCTTGACAAGATCAATGAAAAGTTTATGGTTTCCCCCCCGATGAAAAACAAGCCGGAGGTGCGGCTTAAGGGAAAGAGCCTGATTGTAGTCTGGGAGGATGAGCTTGCCGACAGCACTACATACACATTTTATTTTCAGGATGCCATCCGTGACAATAATGAAAACAATCCCATCAATAACTACCAGTATGTTTTTTCAACCGGTCCGGTCCTTGATTCACTGTCACTGACAGGGAACGTGTTCAATGCCTCTGATCTTGAGGCGGCAGAAGACATAATGGTCATGATGTACTCGAATATGTCTGATACGGCTCCCCGCAAGGTTCTTCCGGCATATATCTCCAGGCCCGACCCCTCGGGAGGTTTTCTGATAAGCAACATTAAGCCGGGGCACTACATGCTGTATGCCGTTAAAGACCTGAACGGCAACAGGCTCTATGATCTTGACGATGAGACATTTGCTTATTGCGATTCGATCCTTGAGATCTCCCCTGAAGATAATTTTGCCGTTGTACCAGACACATTGAAATACAAGCCACCGTCAGCAACGGAGACGACAAAGCCCGACATCTTTACATTCGGTACCCATCGTCTTTATGCTTTCGTACCTGAGTCGAAGAAGCAATATCTGAAGTTCACTGAGCGCAGGAGTGCCGGCGGGCTCGGTTTTGGCCTTGCCCTTCCGGCTGATTCGGCGCAGTTCTCTGTGACTTTTAATGCAATTCCTGAGGAATCGTGGTTCATGCAGACAAATGCCAGGCGTGACACTTTTATGATATGGATTACAGACCCCGCCGTTTATGACCTCGATCTTATCGAGGCATACGTGACTTTTCCCTTCACAGACAGCACAGGAGTGATCATTCAGCGTACCGATACGGTCAATATGAGGTTCGTAAAACCACCGGTGCCAAGAGGCGGCACCGGAAGGAAGCCAGCCCTTGTACTGAACACAAACCTTGCCGGTAAGATCAGGCCGGGCAGGGTGCCGCTCTTTATCTCCGGAACTCCCCTGGGGAATGCTGATACCTCAAAAATCACCCTGACAGAGATCATTGACTCAGTACAGACAAGGCTAATCCCTGTTTTCGCGAAAGACAGCTCAGACATCAGGCGGTTGCGGATGACAACACCGCTGAAGCCGGGGGCAAACTACTCGCTTGTCTGCCTCGGCGGGTCATTTACCGATATCTACGGTCATGTGACCGACTCTGTGAACTACAGGATTGCTGTGGCCACAGAAGAAGACTACGGAAGTGTAACGGCAAATCTTACCGGATATGAGGGTGCGGTCATCATACAGCTCATGGCCGAAAAAGACAGGGTGGTAAGAGAGATTGCATTGAAAAGCCCCGGAACGGTCAGGTTCGGACTGCTTGACAAGGGACGCTACAGGCTAAGGGCGATTTACGATCTCAACGGTAACGGCACCTGGACAACAGGAGACTTCAACCTGAAAAGAAGCCCCGAGCCAGTGACTTATTACAACGGAGAACTGGATGTGAAAATTAACTGGGAGCTTGAGCAGGACTGGGATCTGGGTAATATATTCATGAAGGATGTTTCTCTCAGGAACAAGCCGGGTGTAAAAAATTAGAATATATGGCATCACGACGAAGGTTTATCAGGAACAGTATTGTGGCAGGAGCAGCGGTAACTGCAGGCATACCCGCCTTTGCCGGGATAAGACAGGAAAAATGGATCTCAAACAGACCGCCTGCAAAACAGCGAAAATTCCAGAGCAAGGCGGTTGAAGAGACGATAAAAGAGGTAAGGTCATATCTTGGCGACACAGAGCTGGCATGGCTGTTCGAAAACTGTTTTCCCAATACACTTGACACTACCGTCAACTTCTCTGAAAAAGAGGGCAGGCCCGACACGTTTGTCATCACTGGAGATATTCACGCCATGTGGCTCCGCGATTCTACGGCACAGGTGTGGCCATATATCTCCCTGACGGCATCAGACGGCAAACTGAAAGATCTTATTGCCGGTGTGATTAACAGGCAGGTGAAGTGCATACACATTGATCCGTATGCCAATGCCTTCAATGACGGTCCCGGCCAGAGTGAATGGATGAGTGACCTCACCGAGATGAAGCCTGAGCTTCATGAAAGAAAATGGGAGATTGATTCGCTCTGTTATCCCGTAAGGCTGGCACACGGCTACTGGAAGGCCACGGGTGACACCTCTGTTTTTGATGCCTCATGGACTGAGGCGATGAGGATTGTCATACGCACCTTCAGGGAGCAGCAGCGCAAGGATGGTCCGGGGCCTTACAAGTTCCAGAGAGTGACCGGATGGCAGACAGACACTGTGGCCGGAGCCGGATACGGCAACCCCATAGTGCCCGTGGGCCTCATCGTTTCCATCTTCAGGCCGTCAGATGATGCAACCACATGGCCGTTTCTCATCCCCTCAAACTATTTTGCAGTCAGGTCGCTGAGGCAGATTGCAGAGATAGCTGACACTGTTCTGAAGGACGGAAGCCTGAGCATTGATGCGATAAAACTGGCAGATGAGGTTGATGCAGCGCTTACAAAATATGCCAGGGCGACACATCCGCAGCACGGCGAGATCATCCCGTATGAGACCGACGGATATCACAATTATCATTTCATGGACGACGCCAATGTCCCGAGCCTGCTCTCAATGCCTTATCTGGGTACTATTGACCGTAGTGATCCGCTCTACCTCAGGACAAGGAGCTTTGTCCTGAGCAGTAGCAATCCTTACTATTTCTCCGGAATAATGGGTCACGGTGTCGGGAGCCCCCATACAGGCATCAACCGCATCTGGCCTATAGCCATCACGGTGAAGGCTCTGACGGCAAATAACGACTATGATGTCGTGGCATCGCTCAAAATGCTGAAAAGCACTCATGCCGGCACCGGGTTCATGCATGAGTCGTTTATGAAAGATGATCCCACGCAATTTACCAGGAAATGGTTTGCGTGGGCCAACACCCTGTTCGGTGAGCTTGTTCTCGACACATACCGTACCAGGCCGGCATTGTTAAAAGAAGTCTAGACAAAGATATTATGAAAAATGTAGTTGCAGGGGTTGACATTGGCGGTACAAACACCATCATCGGCCTTGTTGATTCTGAGGGTAAGATAATTACCGAGGAGCGGCTCTCAACGCCCGATTATGCATTTGCAGACGATTTTGTCATCGCTCTCGATGAAAAGCTCAAAAGCATGGTGTCGGGGCTGAAGGAGATAAACATTGCAGGTATAGGCATCGGTGCTCCGAATGCCAACTTCAACAAGGGTACGATTGAGCTGGCCCCTAACCTCAGGTGGAAGGGCATCATCCCGCTGGTCAAATTGACAGAGCGTCGCACGGGGCTCAAAACCAGGATCACCAACGATGCCAATGCCGCAGCTCTCGGAGAGATGCTTTTCGGCGGGGCAAAAGGGATGAAGCACTTCATCGTTCTTACTCTCGGCACCGGCCTCGGCAGCGGTATTGTCATCGACGGGGAGGTTGTCTACGGACACACAGGCTTTGCAGGTGAGCTGGGTCACATGACTGTGGCAGAGGGGGGAAGGGTATGCGGCTGCGGACGACGCGGGTGCCTCGAGACCTACGCCTCGGCGACAGGACTGGTGAGGACGGTACTGGCCCTCCTTAGCGACAGGCGCGACCAGAGCACACTGCGCGATCTTAAAAGCACAGACATAACCTCAAGAAGAGTGGCTGAAGCGGCTGCCGCCGGAGACGTGATAGCCGTTGAGGCCCTTGATCAGACAGCGCGCATGATAGCGCTCGGGATAGCCAACGCTGTCATCTTCTCGAGCCCGGAAACAATATTCCTGTTCGGCGGCCTGGCGAAGGCGGGAGAAGCCCTTATGGTGCCCGTGAGAAGGTATGCCGACGAGCTCGTGCAACCTGTATTCAGGGGCACATTCACAATCGAACCTTCAGGCCTTCCGGAGGCCAACGCCGCCATACTCGGAGCCTCGGCACTCATCTGGAAAGAGATGAAATAAATTTGCTACCTTTGTTCATATGTAATAACTTTGCCATATTGGTTCTCTTTGTTCAGAAGTAAGCAAAACCAGCTGAGATGAAAACTATTGAGGTCAGCAAACTGAATACCACCGAAAGAATACCTTCAATGGCTGAGGTTTCTGCCAGGCTCGATGAGCTTGGAAAAGGCCATGCCATTGATACGGTCAACTGGAAGGATTTTTCATACAAACCCGGGGTGAGATTTAATATAGCCTGGGGAGAGAATGAGATTTACCTAAAGTATTATGTCAGGGAATCAAATGTAAAGGCAGAGAAGAGCAAGACCAATGAGATGGTCTGTGAGGACTCGTGCGTTGAGTTTTTTGTTTCACCGTCTGACGACGGGCTTTACTATAACCTTGAGTTTAATCCCATCGGCACTGCCCTTATGGGTTCCGGTCACGGAAGGCATGACAGCACAAGGGCTGATGCCCGCATCGTTGATGGCATCCGCCGCCTTACCAGCATGGGTGATGCCCCCTTCGGAGAGATAAGAGGTGACCTGCAATGGACAATCACCCTTGCGATACCCCTTGAGACATTTTTTCATCATAAGACGGGCAGCCTGAAGGGAAAAAGCTTCAGGGCCAATTTTTACAAATGCGGAGACAAGCTCAGTAATCCGCACTTTGTAACGTGGAACCCCGTTGGCACGGAAAAACCTGATTATCACAGACCTGAACACTTTGGTATTCTGAAGTTTGTTTAGGTCTTAACAAATTATATTTGCTATGGTTAAAGGAAATGCAGTCATTGGGCAGTCCGGCGGCCCGACATCAGTTATTAATTCAAGTCTTGCAGGGGTCATCACTGCGTCTAAGTCTTCGCGTGTCATCAGTGGCATCTATGGCCTGAACTATGGAATAGAAGGGCTCATGAATGAATGGCTCTTCGACCTTGGGGCACAGTCTGAACACATTATAAGCGGTTTGCGCCATACCCCCTCCTCTGCCCTCGGCTCGTCACGCCATAAGGTGAAGGAAGAGGATATGCCCCGGATACTGAAGGTTCTCAAAAAGTATGATATCCGTTTTTTCTTCCTGATAGGAGGGAATGATACGATGGACACTATCAACCGCGTGGAGGCATACTGCCGGAAGGAGGGCTATGAGCTTACGGGTGTGGGGATTCCCAAGACCGTTGACAATGATCTGTTCGGTACTGATCACACTCCGGGCTTCGCCTCTGCCGCATGGTCGAACACTCTCAATGTCATGCAGGCCGGTTTTCTTGCCCGTGACATGAAGAAGGTTGATCAGTTCGTCGTTTACCAGACCATAGGGCGCGATGCCGGATGGCTGGCAGCGGCAACGGCAATGGCCAGAAGGGAGGAGGATGATGCCCCGCACCTTATCTACACACCTGAGCATCACTTCGTAACTGAAAAGTTCCTGGATGACGTTGACATGTGTCTTAACCGATACGGATGGGTCTCCGTGGTATGCGGTGAGGGGCTTAAGTTCGCTGACGGCACCCCCGTGAGCGCCTCTGTGGTGAAGGACAAATTCAGCAATACCGAGTTCGGAGCGATGGGCGGCGCAAGCGTAGGATTGAATCTCCACCGCATGATAACTTCAAAGTTCGGACTCAGGGGGGAGTTCCAGATAACAGAGTCACTGATAATGAGTGACTTCGTCAGGTCTCTTCCGGTTGACCTGGAAGAGGCATACCAGTGCGGCCTCCGTGCTGTTGAGCTTGCCGAAAAAGGAGACTCGGGTTATATGGTGACTATTGTCAGGAGCTCAGACAACCCGTACTCCGTCACCTACGGAAAGGTGCCGCTGAATAATGTGGCTGTGGCTGCCAGGCCGATGCCGGAGGAGTATTTCAACAGAGAGGGTAATTTTGTCTCTGAGGCTTTCATGAAATATATGAAACCTCTTACAGGCGAGCTGCCTGAATTTGTAAGGCTTGAGAAAATAATGGTAAAGAAATAGGAGGAAATTATTATGGCAACTGAATTCAATAAAGTAGCGCTGTCAATCAATGCACATCCTGATGATGCTGAGGCATGGAATGCAGGAGTGCTTAAGCTGCTTCATGAAAAAGGGTACACGATTGTGATAGCCACCATGACAGGGGGTGACCTTGGCGGGTGTAACATGAGCATGGAGGAGACGGCACGAGTCAGGTTTCAGGAGGCGAAGGCCGCCGCAGCCGTTCTCGATGCTGAATATTACTGCCTCGGCGGAATTGACGGCTCTCTATATGACACCAAAGAGATGAGGCTGAAGACAATATCTCTGCTTCGCAAGGTAAGGGCCGGTATTGTATTTACCCATCTTCCGAACGACTACCATCCTGATCACAGGGCTACGGCAGCCATCGTTGAGGCCGCAGCCATGGTCGCCTCGCTTGACCCGGTGCCTGTGCCAGAGAAGCCACTTGAAGTCACTCCTCTTTTGTATCACTCTTCTCCCCTGACGCTCAGTGACCCGTTAGGTGCACAGCTGACACCCCCTCACTTCTTTGTAGATGTCACCAGCGTCGTCAGCACCAAGATTGATATGCTGGGAAAGCACGTCTCGCAGCTTGAACTGATGAAGCACATGCACCGTATCGATGACTTCTTCGGATATGTATTGGAGGGCAACCGCAGCTATGGCCGCATGGTCGGCGTCGAATATGCTGAGGTTTACTGGCAGCACCTTGGCGGCGGATTCCAGAAAGATCCACAGGTTCAGCGTGATCTCGGCAAATTCATTGTAAAAAAATAAAACATACGATCATGAATCTCAATGACAGCAAATACAATCGTTTTCACCTCGTAAGGGAGATGATGGAAACACCAGGGATTATCTCCGGATTTGACACGGCAGCTGTACTGCCCTTCGCGAAGGCAGTGAAGGGTAAGGGGGGGATTTTTCTGACCGGCGAAGGCAGCAGCCGCATCTTTCCGGCAAAAAGAGCAATGTATGCCCGCATGATCAGGGGGTGCCGTTTCCCTGTAATGACGGAAGGCTCGACCCAGGCGATAGAATATGATCTCAGTGACTATGCTGTCTTCGGAGCCTCTAACTCAGGCAAGACCAAAGAGATCATGCGGCTCATGGTCTCTCTCAGGGAAAAGGGTCATGACGCCCTTATGGGTCTTACTGCCAATGCAGGTACGCCGCTATGTGATGTCACGCGCAGGACACATGTCCTCACCTGCGGCAAGGAGAACGCAGTGGCTGCAACGAAGTCGGTGGTAGAGCAAGCGCTCTTTTACGACGCCCTTCAGCACACCCTGTGGGGTGAGCCAATGGCCTCACTGTCAGACCTTGCAGACGGCTTCGGCAAGGCGCTTAAGCTTGAGATAGATCAGAAAATAACAGATAAGCTTGCAGCTGCACCTGTCATCTGGTTTGCAGGCAAAAACAACGGCGTGGCTGAGGAACTGGCCCTGAAGACGAATGAGATCACCCGCAAACGGTCTGATTTCCTGGAAGGGACATATGCCGCCCACGGCATTGAGGAGGTGATGAATCCCGATGAGGTTCTCATCTGGGTTGATCCGTTTGAGGAAGAGGAAGAGAAGTTTCAAGAAATCCTTGTCAGGGGTGTTGGCATGACCGTCATCGCCATCGCCCCTAGGGTGACACGCTTCCCGACAGTGTTGATACCGGGAGACTTTCCCTCTTCGCCCTATATTCAGCTGGCCGCCGGATGGAACCTTCTTGTTGAGACAGGGATAGCCCTTGGCGTTGACCTAGACCATCCCAAAAGAGCCAGGAAAGTAGGTAATGAATACCTTCCGGGGTAATCGCTGCTGAAGAGAGGCCCCCTCAACAGACATTTTTTTTCAACAGTTTAATCTAAACGTTATATTTACCTTTAGTTTAAATCTGACATTACCCATGAAAAAAGAAAAGGTTGTTGTAGGCATTGACATTGGCGGTACCAATACAGTCTTTGGTTTTGTTAACAGAATCGGCCGGATCCTTGCCGAAGACAGTCTTGTCACCACACATTACGATGAGCCTGAGGTTTTTGTAGCGGCACTTTATGAGAAGATCATGCTCACCCAGGCAAAGGCGGGTAAAGAGGTCGAGATACTTGGGTATGGAATCGGTGCACCCATGGGGAACATCAACAAGGGCACCATTGAATACCCGGCAGACCTCCCGTGGAAAGGGATAATTCCATTGGCAGAAATATTCTCAAGGCATACATCCCTCCCTGTTCTTGTAACCAATGATGCCAACGCTGCGGCTGTCGGGGAGATGATATACGGCGGTGCAAAGGGGATGAAGAACTTCGTGGTCATCACTCTCGGCACAGGCCTTGGCAGCGGCTTCGTTATAGACGGCAAGCTTGTATACGGGCATGATGGTTTTGCAGGAGAGATAGGCCATACCGTCATCAGGCCGGGACAGTCGAACCGGGACTGTGGCTGTGGACGCAAAGGGTGCCTTGAGACATATGTCTCGGCCACGGGGCTGAAGCGCACGGTGCTGAAGATACTTGCCGACAGGCTTGATAAGAGCGAGCTGCGCAGCTACAGCTTTGATGAACTTGACTCGAGAAAGATCTATCAGGCGGCCCTGCGTGGTGACCCGATAGCCCTTGAGGCATTTGAGCATACCGGTGCGATGCTCGGGTTTAAGCTTGCCGACGTGGTGGCCCATACCAATCCGGAGGCAATATTCCTTTTCGGCGGACTGGCACTTGCCAAGGAACTGATCTTTGAGCCGGCAAGAGAACATATGGAAAAGAACCTGCTGCATATATACCGTGACAAGGTGAAGCTGCTCCCCTCGGAGCTGAGCACCCAGAATGCGGCAGTCCTCGGTGCGAGCTCGCTGATATGGTCAGAATCTGAAAAAAACAGCTAAGAACCGGTCCATGGAGAAGTACAGTTTCCCGGAGATGTTCAATTACATCATTGGCGGCCTCTTCGTTCTTATCGTCTTCTCCATAGCCTATGCCTACCTTAAACCCCACAGGCTCCATCACTCAAGGCCTCTTTCGACACTCGCCCTGAAAGGCAGCTACCTGGTTTATCTTCTTGTGACGCTCCTGGTGATCTACTTTGCCAGCCTGTCAGGGGGCGGACTGAGCGAGGTCTTTGACGGACCGGAGTTTTTTGTCTTCCTGCTGGTGATCTTTGTTCCCACCGTGGCCATCTTCTCAAGGAAGATAACCCATTTCAGCACAAAGAGAGTATGGTTTAACCTGATATTCGCAGCCGTCAATATTTTGATGATTCTGACGGTTCTGCTCCTTTACCGTTTCTGAACTTTCAGGATTCGTTTAAAAGTTTAAATTTGTTTTGTTAATACAAAAACTCCACCGTCATGATCAAGGAAAGATTCATCACCTATGTGGAAGAGAGCATAAAGAAGAACTGGAATATTGAGGCTCTCTCCAATTACCGTGAGAAAGGCTATACTTACAAGGAGATAGCTGAAATAATTGCCAGGCACAACATTGCATTCCGTGAGTTTGGGATTAAGGAGGGTGATAAGATAGCAATGGTAGGCAGGAACTCTGCAAACTGGTGTTCCATTTACCTGTCCGTAGTGACATACGGTGCAGTTATAGTCCCCATCCTTCCTGACTTCAGGCCCGATGACCTGCATAATATTATCAACCATTCTGACTCGAAGCTCCTTTTTGTCGATGACAAAATATGGGAGACGCTGGAGGCTGAAAAGATAAAGGATATAGTGTGTGTCATCAGTACTGACGACTTCGAGGTATTGATGAGCCGTTCCAAAAAACATTCCGAGATTTACGGGAACATCGGGGTCCGTTTCAAAGAGACCTTCCCGAACTTCAGTCCGGAAGACATCAAATACTCGGATGTGGATAATGAGAAGCTGGCTGTCATAAGCTACACCTCCGGCACAACCGGATTCTCCAAAGGGGTTATGGTACCTCACAGGAGTCTCGCGGCCAACATTCGCTTTGCGCAGCATAACATGCCCCTTAATCCCGGTGATCCGGTGGTCTCATTTCTTCCCCTGGCACACACATTTGGCGGGGCCTTCGAGTTTCTGTTTCCGTTCACCTACGGATGTCATATAACTATTCTTACCAAGACCCCTTCACCGCAGATTCTCCTCCAGGCTTTCAAGGAGATCAAGCCAAGGCTGATTCTCTCTGTTCCCCTGGTGATAGAGAAGGTTTACAAGAAGCAGCTTCTGCCGATAATCAGCAAACCGCATATGAAGGCGCTTCTGATGGTTCCGGGAGTCAACAAGGTTCTGCATAACAAGATACGCGGTAAGCTTGTCGAGACCTTCGGCGGCCGTTTCAAGGAGCTTGTGATAGGTGCAGCCAAATTCAATCCTGATGCAGAAAAATTCTTCAGGACCATAGGCTTTCCGTTCACCGTTGGTTATGGAATGACGGAGTGCGGTCCGCTGATAAGCTACAGGTCATGGGATACAACGCAGCTTGGCGCCTCAGGAAAGGCGGTTGACACCCTTGAGGTGAAGATCGACTCTCCGGACCAGGAAAATATTGTCGGGGAGATCATACTCCGGGGAGACAATGTCATGCTTGGCTATTACAAGAACGAAGCTGCCACAAAAGAGGTCATTGATGAGGAGGGATGGCTTCATACGGGAGACCTGGGCGTCATTGACAAGGAGGGCAATATCTATATCAAGGGGAGAAGCAAAAACATGCTGCTGGGCCCCTCAGGCAAGAACATATATCCGGAAGAGATAGAGACACTGATAAATAACTACAGGTACGTTACGGAGTCTGTTGTCATCTCCGAGGAACATAAGCTTGTAGGCCTCATATTTCCTGATTATGAGCAGCTTAACAAGGACGGCATAACTGAGGAGACCCTCCCCGAAACGCTTGAGACAATACGGAAGGATGTCAATAACCACCTGCCGGAATATATGGCTGTGACGAAGTTCCGGATTCATCCTGAGGAGTTTGCAAAAACGCCGAAGAAGAGCATCAAACGTTATCTATATATGAGAGAATAGCACTCCGGGAGCTTTCATTGCATTGGGTGACCCTCATGACAAATGGAAAAGGGTGAAAAAGTACTGTGTAATAGTTGCAGGCGGAATCGGGCAGAGGATGAGATCCTCAGTTCCGAAGCAGTTTCTCCTTCTCGAAGGCAGGCCGTTGCTGATGCACACCATCGAGCGTTTCTTCACCTTTGATGAACACATTGAACTGATTGTCGTTCTGCCGGAAGAACATATTCCACTGTGGCAAACCCTTGTCACGGAGCACTCATTTGGCATTAGTCACCGGGTGGTGCCGGGCGGGGAGGAGCGATTCCATTCCGTAAAAGCAGGCCTTGGTGCTGTGGACGAAGAGTCTCTCGTAGCCATTCATGACGGGGTGAGGCCGCTGGTAAGCCATGACACCGTCTGGAGGTGCTTTGCTGATGCCGAAGAGTTCGGCTCTGCTGTCCCTTTTATCGAGCCCTCAGACTCAGTCAGGCTTCTTGCCGGGTATGACAGCCGCCCCTTTCCCAGGGGAGAGGTAAGGCTCATACAGACCCCGCAGGTGTTTAACGGCCGATTGATAAAGAGGGCATACGACCGTCCCTTTGACCCATCCTTCACCGATGACGCCACAGTTGCAGAGGCTTCAGGAGTCACCATACACCTTACCCACGGCAACAGGGAGAACATCAAGATTACCACTCCTGAGGACCTTCTGGTGGCTCAGGCGCTTCTGCGAATCGTAAAATAGAAAACAGACCTGCCTGATGGAACACACCAACATACTCGATTATAAAAGACTGGAGCTGAAGAAGGTTTACTCGATCAATGAAGATATCACCGCATTGCTGGAAAAGACCGTTCAGGGGTCTGAGGGGGGTATGCGCTGGACGGTGCACAACATCTCCGAAAAGGCAGGCGCCTATGGTGACAGTCTTTATTTTCTTGCTCTTTACAAGAAGAGCAGCCTGATGGGAGTGGTTGGCGTTTGCCGCAGGAAGACCCTGAACTGCGGCAGGGAGTATGACTCGACATATCTCCGTTACCTTGCCATACAGAGCGCTTTCCAGACTGCAGGGGCACCGGGAGGAAGAGGCCAGCGGTTGACTAATGTAGAAGAGGGGTTCAAACACAACCTGCTGTCTATGTTCAGAGGTCCCGGCCATAACCCGGAGCATGATCATTCACAGCCGGAGAGCCCGCATGTTATGTATGCCTATATCGAGAGCAAGAACGAGAGGTCTAAAAACCTGATACATCAGGCCGGATATGAGTATATCCGCTCGTTCCTGACTGTCGCTTTCAGCCGCTTCAGCCCGCGCAGCGACCGGTCGGTTGCCTTACTCGCACCGGAAAGCCAGCCGGAGATGTCACGCCTGCTTGCAGGACAATATGCTGATTACTGTTTCTACACAGATGAGTTCTCGTTCTACAGGAACAGGTATTATGTAAAGAGAAAAGGCAATGAGATCATTGCAGGCGTCTGCGCCATCCCGGCAGAATACAGGGTGGTAAATGTTCCCGGTGTCTGGGGCTGGATGATAATGAAAGTACTGCCTGCAACCCCTTTCTTCCGGAGGCTGTTCAACCCGGGCAAATTCAGGTATCTGGTGCTGGGGGCAATCTACTGCCGCAAAGGGTATGAAGATCACCTTCCCGATCTCTTTGAGGCCGTATGCGCGGAGGAGGGATATCATACGGCTCTCACATGGCTCGATGATCATTCTGAACTGTATGAGACTCTTAGAACCAACAGAAGGATGGGTATGCTCAACAGGATGCTGAATGCGAAGCCAGGACTGGTATATGCCTCCTTCTCCGGAATGACGGAAAGTGAAAAGGAGAAGTTTTACGACAAACCGGCATACATTTCCGGATTTGATTTTTCCTAAAATAAAACCCTGACAATCATGAATTTTAAGGAGAGTGTGAAAGGCAGAATATTCCTTGTTGCGTTACTGTTTGCCCTTGTTGCCGTTACAGCCGGCGCACAGCAGAAAGGCGAAAGCAAGATGGAATGGTTTGAGAATGCAAGGCTTGGTATTTTTATCCACTGGGGCATATATTCGGTGAACGGCATCGATGAGTCGTGGTCTTTCTTTAACGGATACATACCCTATGATGAGTATATGAAACAGCTCAACGGCTTCACTGCCTCATCGTATGACCCTGAGGCATGGGTAAGGCTCATCAGGGAGAGCGGAGCGGGATATGCCGTGCTGACAACAAAGCATCATGACGGTGTAGCCCTCTGGGATACAAAGCTGAGCAGGCTTAACGTGGTTGACTCCACTCCGGCAGAGCGTGACCTGATCAAACCATTTGTCAGGGCTCTCCGTAAGGCTGACCTGAAGGTAGGGCTGTATTATTCGCTCCTTGACTGGTCACATCCTGACTATCCTAATTTCACAGGAAGGGAGAAGAGATATGAAGCCGATTCTGCAAGGTGGGAGAGGTTTGTGAAGTTCAATCACGGGCAGATAAATGAGATCATCAGGGAGTTCAGTCCTGACCTTTACTGGTTTGACGGCGACTGGGAACAGAGTGCAGAAAGGTGGAAGGCGCCGGAGATAAGAAAGATGATACTCGAGCACAATCCATCTGCTATCATAAATTCACGCCTGGCAGGGTATGGCGATTATGCCACGCCGGAACAGGGTCTTCCTTCAAAGCGGCCGTCGGACAAGCACTGGGAGCTATGCATGACAATGAATGACTCATGGGGCTATCAGGGCAATGACACAAACTACAAAAGCTCACTTCAGGTGATACGCATATTTGCCGAATGCATTGGCATGGGAGGAAACCTGCTTCTTGACACAGGCCCTGAGCCTGACGGCACCATACCGGAAGAGCAGCAGCAGGTTCTGAGAGACCTAGGCCGGTGGACCTCAAAGCACAAAGAGGCCATATACGGCACCAGGGCAGGACTGCCCGAGGGTCACTTTGACGGACCGTCAACCATGAACCGGGACAGTACGATGGTATACCTCTTCTTTACCGGTGATGCCGGCGGTGAGCTTATGCTTGAAGGGGTTAAAAACAGGATTAACAAGGCGGTAGTGATAGGAAACGGAACCTCTCTTGAGGTGAAGGAGTTTCTCAGACCCTCATGGAGCAGCCATGCCGGGGTCTATTTCATAAAAGTGCCAGAAGGGGTGCTTGATGAGAAGATGACAGTGGTGGGCCTCTCTCTCAACGGTAAACTTGAACTGGAATAACAGGTGTGACTATGAAAAAATATGCCGTGGTTTTTTT
>Ga0209450_10000697_pt1 | contig 16857 bp, 14 predicted proteins | sample FrelakmetLWP11LW_FD_187149 | JGI IMG/M metagenome (GOLD analysis project Ga0209450, IMG submission 187149) | Freshwater lake sediment microbial communities from the University of Notre Dame, USA, for methane emissions studies - LWP11 LW (SPAdes)... | ecosystem: Environmental > Aquatic >...
GCCCGCCCGCCCGCAGGTCTTCGACCGGTACGCGTACAAACGGGATGCCGTAACGCGCGGCAAGCTCCCAGGTCAGATCGAACAGCCCCGGCAGGGCATGCACGTGCTGATGACTGTCCAGGTGTGACACCCGGATTCCATTCTCCAGGACGCGTTCGATCTGTGCCGACCACTCTGCCGCAACATCGGCCCTGCGAACGCTCCCGGTCAACCATCGGCAGGTGAAGGCGCCGGCGCTTGCGGGGAAACGCCCTTCGCTGCCGACCAACGAGGACTTTCTTCGGAGCAGAGGGGCTTCGGCGACAAGGGTCAAGTGCACGCCCACGTCCAGCGACGGAGTGGTGCGCGAGACTTGAACGGCATGTTCGAAGGCGCGGCCTGCGGCCATCAGGGAGGTTGCCGTGACGATCCCCTCGCGATGGGCCTGCAGGATGCCGGCATTGATGCGGTCGGATATCCCGAAGTCGTCGGCGTTGACGACCAGGCGGATCAATGGGCGGTGCCCGGATGGATGGCCGGGGCCGGCGTTCGGGCGAAGGTCAGTCATGGGGCAGCGGGCGGCGGCCGGCAAAGCCCTTGGTCTCGCTGACGATGAAACGCGGGCGGCGCCGCACTTCGATGACCATGCGGCCGATGTATTCACCGAGAACCCCGAGGTAGATGAACAAAAGGAAAAACAGCAGCGAGATCACCATCAGGGTCGAGGCCCAGCCGGGAACCAGTCCCTTGCCGAAAAACCGGCCGAAAAAGACATAGAGGATGGCCAACGCCGACAGCAGGCTGCCGACCATGCCGATGAGCATGCCGATGCGCAAGGGCATGATCGAAAAGGAGCTCACCCCCCGCCAGCCCAGCTTGATCATTTTTTTCAGGCTGTATTGGGTCTTCCCGTGCACGCGTTTTCCCGGCTGGTAGGGGATGGCACAGGAGGGGAAGCCGATCCATTCGGTCAGGCCCCGCAGGAACAGGCCCTCCTCCCTGAAGCGCAGCATCTCTTCCAGCGCCTTTCGATCCAGCAACCGGAAATCCGCCAGGCCGGGCTGCAAATCCACGCCGCTGAGAAACGAAAACAGGCGATAGAAATTGCGCGAGGACCAGCGCTTGAACCACCCCATGTCGCCGACGTCCTGTCGCAGGGTCTTCACCACCAAGAACCCCTCCCGCCACTTTTGAAGAAGGAGCGGGAGCATTTCCACGGGGTGCTGCAGGTCGCAGTCCATCATGATGACCGCTTGCCCGTCCGCCATTTCCATTCCGGCCAGAAGCGCGTATTGGTGTCCGAAATTTCGGGACAGGCGGATGCCTCTGACGTTTGGGTTTTCTGCGGCCAATCGGGTGATTTCCGACCAGGTGGCGTCGCGGCTGCCGTCGTCAATGAAGATCAATTCCCATTGGTGCGGGATATAACCTTGCAGCACCTCGGAGACCCGACGGTGCAGCAGGAGGGTGTTCTGCGCTTCGTTGAAAGCGGGAACGATCAGACTGAGGACGAGGCCACTGGATTCGCCGGCTTCTCGGGAAGAAGCATCGGGTTCAGGGGCCGGGGTTGCGGATGAGTTGTCGGTTTCCATAGTCGAGGAGCACGTCTCTCTCGGGCGGATGTCGCCTGTCTTTTGATCCGGCGTCGTCAGCCGGCCCAGTAATGGTTCACGAAACAGATGATGTCGAGCGCCAGCAGCAGGACCGACCCGAACAGCCAGGCGCCGCGGCCCACCGCCGAATCGATGCCGGCGCCGATGAGGTGGATCGGGAAAAGCACCATGGAGTAGCGTGCCGCCCCCAGAAAGGACCCGCTGCCCAAGGCAATGGCCAGCGAGACCAGCATATAAACGCCGTAGGAGAGCCTCAGCCGCATGAGCGCGATGAAGCCCATGAGGATGGCCGCGGCGATGAAGAACCAGTCCAGCACCGTGACGACAAGATCGGCGCCGTTGCGAAATTCAAAATCGGCCGCATCCATTGCGAAGTCTCGTCCATACGTGTTCTGCACCTTGATATAGAGAAAGAAATCGCCGAATGCGATCCAGTGGTAAACAAAAAAAGCGAGAACGCCGACCGGCGCCAGCGCCAGCGGCCAGGCCCGGCGTGTGAACAAGGCGCGCCACCCGTGGGTCTGGACGAATTCGAGCAGCAGGAGCACGAACAGAAAAACGCCCGCGACCCGGGTGGCCGAGGCCAGCCCCGCCAAGGCGCCCGCCGGCAGAAAATTGCGCCGGCGCGCATAGAGCACCATCGCCAGCGACAGGAACAAAAACAGCGATTCGGAATAGACCGCGTTGAGAAAAAATGCAGCCGGGTAAGCCAAGAGAAACACAACCGGCCGCATGGGATCGATGCCGGGATGGAACTCCTGGGTCAGCCGGACCAGCATCCATACGGCCAGCGCCAGGAACACGCTGCTCACCATCCAGCCGGCCAGCACCCGGTTGCCGCCCGCCAGAGGTGCCGCCATGCGCACCAGCAGCGGATAGAGCGGGAAAAATACGACGTTGGCCTGACCTTTCTCGCCGCGCAGGTAATATCCATTTTCAGCGATGTCGAGATACCAGTAGGAGTCCCAGCGATTGTGCAGGTCGATGATGGCCCAGTCTTGTCTCACCGGACGGACGTTGTGGGGGGACATCCATTCCATGGATGTGTCGGGGGCGAGATTCAAACGGTTGAACGCCAGGAGGGCGAAAATGTTGACGACGACCAGCCAGGCAGCGACCATCGCCAAGCCGCGCCGGACCGGTGCGTCGAGCTCAAATGGCGGCACAACCCCTCCGTTTCGCGCGAACAATGTCAAAAAAGCCGGCCATACTCCGCTTGGAAGCGTCCTCTCAGCTGAAAACGGGAACAACCCACCTTGATGGCCGAAACCGCATTAAAAAAAATCGGAAAAGCCGTGCGATGGCAGCAACGGTCAGAATGTTGAATATTATCTAAAAAGATCTGCAACGGTCAAGTTTTGTTTGTTTCCGGTCCATCCCGTCAGCGCCATTCTGCTCGGCGTGACCTTTCTCGGTGAGCACATTCAGATCAAGCATCTTGTAGGCATGGGCTTGATCGGTCTGGGGTTGGCCGCGATCGACGGCCGGGCGTTGGATGTCTTTAAAACAAAGAGGATATGATCAGGCAACGGCTCCAGGAGTTTCAGGACGCGATCGGTCCGGCCGAGTTTTCAAGCGCGGAGATCTTTTGCTTCAGCTCAGCCGGAAGCGGGGCCTTGCGGTTTTCCCGGTAATCGAAGCAGACGATGTTGTTTACGTGGCCGTAGGCGTCCATCTCGCCCCAGGCCACCGGGATGTCGACCACGACGGGATAATCTGCTAAGGGGGAACTCATGGCATCGTTCACAAGTGAAATCTGATTCTGGAGACAGGGGCGCCGGCGGTTTGCCGTATGGGCGTCCCCAGTAGCACAAAGACCGTTCCGCGGTCAAACCTTCCTGGAGGAACGACATGAAAACCAAACTCAAGACGAATGTTGAATACCTCACCTCGGACGCCTTGAAAGGCCTGCCGTTTTCAGAGGCCGTGCGCGTGGGCGACATGCTTTATCTGTCCGGCAAACTGGGAACGGACAGCTCCGGCAAGGTGGTGCCCGGCGGTATTGCCGCCGAAACCCGCCAGACCATGGAAAACATCAAGGCCGCGCTGGAGCGCTGCGGCTCTTCGCTTCATCATGTCGTCAAGGCCACGGTCATGTTGGCGGACATGAACGAGTGGGCCGAAATGAACAAGGTCTATGTCACCTTTTTCACCGACCACCTCCCGGCGCGCAGTGCCATGGGCGTGAACGGGCTCGCCCGGGGGGCGCGGGTGGAAATAGAGGTCGTCGCCGTCGTCAAACAAGATTAACCACGCCCATGGCGTGGCTAATGTTAAAAGGGCCTTTCGCATGGTAGGGCTTTTCCCGGTAGGGTAACGTGCAATGAAATCGCAGCCGAGATATCTGTAAACGGTGCGGTCAACGGATTTGCGGGTTGGAAAGACCGGCGCAGAAAACCATACGGGTGCGATTTCATCAGGGTTGGGCTTTGAGGTTGAGCTCCACCCGCCAGGACCGGCCGCCGTCGTTGACGATGATGTCATCCTTGCGGATCTGCATGACGTTGTAACCTTCGACGGATTCCCCCTCCTTGACGATGTGCCCGTTGACGACAGCCAGTCGCCGTGTGGGATCGTCGGTCCAGGCGATGGCCATCACTTTGAGTTTGGATTCCTCCAGACGGCTCAGGCTGTCCTCGGGGGATCGGCCGGACGCCGGGCGGGCTGCCGGTGCGCTCCTTTGGGCCGACGGCGGCCGTGTTTCGGACCCCGTCGGCCCACCGCCGTCCCGCGGGCGGATGCGGCTTGAGGGGGGCGGCGCCTGAACCGGGGGGGCGGCCTTGGGTTGGCCCGCTGCGGCGGCCGGGCCGTCAACGCCTTCGGTCGGCCGGGGAGCCGGGGCCGGGGGGGGCGTCGGGATCGGCTTGGCCGGCGGCGGCGTTGTCTGGCCGGGAGGCAAGGGAGATCGTACCTCGCGTGCCACACCGGCCGTCTGAGACGGTGGGCTGCCGTTGGACCACCCGTAATAGGCGGCGGCCCCGGCTGCCAGAAACATGGCACCCAGCAACCACAGGACACCCCGGCGGGTGTACCACCGTGCTCCCAACTGCGGCGCAAACATCGCCTGCAGGCCAGAGGGCACCTGTTGGCCGCTGGGCTCCTCGGAGACCCCGGTGGTTTCAATCTTCTTGAGGGCTTTCAGAATCGAGCTCACAAAATCCGTCCACCAATGGCTTAGTTTGAAACGAGCCGGGGGATGTCGAAGTGGTTCCCCTCACGGTAAAGAATGATTTTGGTCAGATTGCCGACCACCCCGTCTACAGGCACACCATACTTGGCTTGAATTTGCTCGACCGTTTTCTGGGTGGTGCCGTCGTAGTCCTTGCTCAACGGGATGCCGGTGTAGCCAAGGTCGCGCAACAGCATTTTCAGGGCCAGCACCGAGTCCGCCGGGGCGTTCCCGGGAATGGTGCCCGAGAGCGAGAGAAAGTTTTTCCAGGGGAGGTACGCCACGCCGTTCCAGCTCTGGCCGAGCTCGCCCGCATCGCTTTCGATGGCGCGTTCGCCGGCGCCGGTTTTGAGTAAAAATTTGGCGCCGTCGACCGCGGTCAACCCCAGGTAGGAGTGGGGCTGTTTTCCGGAGGAACGAAACTCCAGAATGGCCGGCATGTTCAGCCGGCGCAGGAACGCCAGGTCCCCCTCGATGCGCTGGACGAGAAAGCCTGCGGCTTTGGCGGAGAGATTGAAAAAGGTCGGGTCGTCGTCGACCGCCTCTAGATAATGTTTCGGCTCAAGGGTCGCCCCCCAGGCCCCCATGACTTCCGCCAGCGCCGCTTGCCGCGAGGCGCGGCGGTCTGCGCGTTTGAGGTGATCGGGCAGGCGCGCGCCTTCACGCAGTGCGGCCGTTGGCTCAGTGACCGGGATCGGCGCTTTCGCCTCCATCGCAGAACCGGAAGCCGAGGTGCCGGCGGCCGCGGTGGGAGGACGGAGAGGTTCTGCCGTAGGGGCGCCGGCCGCTTCGCCCGCCGGCGCGGCGGAGCCGGTGGCAGCCGGCCGGGGGGTGAAAAACGAGCTCACGGCCTCGCTCAAGGATTTATGGTAGAGAAGCGCCACTGCCAGCAGGCAGACCAGTGCAAACAGCCCGAATGCGTAGCGGCCTTCCATGAGAGGCGATCGGCGGACATGCCCGCGGTGGGTCATTTCCGACAAGGCGATGTCGGCGATCCGGCCCGTCACTTTGTGCCGGTTCATGCCGAAGGCGGTGAGCAGGGCCCGATCGCAGGCGATGTTGATCACCCGCGGTATTCCGCGCGAATGGGCGTAGATGCGGCGGATGGCGGAGGGGTCAAACAGGGGCGAGCGTTTCTGGGAAGCGATGTTGAGTCGGTACTGGATGTACTCCTGGGTTTCCTTCAAGCTCAACGGGGTGATCTGATAGCGGAGCGATATCCGCTGGCCGATCTGCCGCAGATCATGGGAGTCGAGCATTTCCGCCAGCTCGGGCTGCCCCACCAGAATGATCTGGAGCAGTTTTTCTTTGCTGGTCTCGAGGTTCGACAGCAACCGCAACTGCTCCAGCACGGTTTTCGAGAGGTTCTGAGCCTCGTCGATCAGGACAATGACTTTTTTGCGCTCCGCCTTCTTCTGGATGAGAAAACGGTTGAGTTTGTCGATGAGGTCCTTCGTGTCGTCGGCGTTGTACTGGATGCCGAATTCGTCATTGATGGTCTTGATCAGCTGCTTCGGGCCCAGCTTGGGGTTGAAGATGTAGGCCGCCGCCGTCGTGTCGTCCAGGTTCTCCAGGAAAGCTCGACACAGTGTTGTTTTTCCGGTGCCCACCTCGCCGGTGATTTCAACGAAACCGTCCCCCTGGGCGATGGCATAGTTCAAGTGGGCCAGCGCCTCTTCGTGGCTTTTGCTGAGAAAAAGATATTCCGGATTCGGCACCAGCCTGAATGGTTTTTCTCTGAATCCGAAATAGGCGTTATACATGCAGTCCTATCCTCGGGAAGGGCAGGTCGTTCGAACATTTTTGTCGATGCCGAAAAATCAGCATGAAATGTCCGGGAAAACCGGATAGCCGGTGACGATCCGGGAAAGGGGTGAAACCCGTTGTTCGGGACGGCACTACCCGAAAAAATTTCTCACATTATCAGAATATTATAGGGGACATGGCCACAGCTGTCAATACGCAGCGGGTGGCTGCCAGGGTGGTTTTGTTCTGGCCAACAAATCATACTTTACCAAATAGTTGCCACGGGATCTGGACAATCACCCACAGCTGAGATATATTTGAAGTCATGTGGCACTTCATGCGGGGGTGACTGTGTTAAACCTGTTGGAAGTCCTTGTCCGGCCCGTTCATCCGCTCGAAGCGCAGCGCTTTGAGCTTCTGATGCAGGAGCATCACTATCTCGGTGCTTTGCCCAAGATCAGCGAGACCCTCTGGTATGTTGCCACCCTGGCCGATCAATGGCTCGCCCTTCTGAGTTTTTCCGCCGCAGCCTTAAAGTGCGCGCCACGAGATCGTTGGATCGGATGGAACTTCCGCCATCAGTACGATCGGCTAAAACTGCTGACCAACAACAGCCGTTTTCTCATCCTGCCGGACTGGCATTTGCCGAATTTGGCCTCCCGCATTCTATCGTTGTGCCAAAAAAGGCTTGCCGCCGATTGGCAGGCCGCCTTCGGCCATCCGGTGGTTTTGCTGGAGACCTTTGTGGATCCCCGGCAGTTCCGAGGCACCATCTACAAAGCGGCCAACTGGTTATATGTGGGAGACACCAAGGGCTTTCGTCGCACCCGCACGGGCTACAGCGCCACAGCAGGCTGCCCGAAGATGGTTTTTGTCAAACCATTAACCTCCGATGCGCAAGCCCTGTTATCCCGGCCCATTCTTGAACCCGCCTATCGTACAGGAGAGCCCAAAATCATGCTCAGTGCCCAACAGATGCAATCCTTGCCCGAGTTCTTTGCCGATATCCCCGACCCGCGCCGCTCCCAAGGCCGACGCCATCGACTGGCCACCGTTTTAGCCATTGCCGCCGGCGCCATCCTGTGCGGGATGCGCGGCTACCGGGCCATCTCGGATTGGGCCGACAGCCTCGGCCAAAAGGCCCGGCAGCGCTTCGGCTGCCGCCGCCAAAAAGCTCGCTACATTGTCCCCAGCCAGTCCATCATCCGCGATGTGCTCATCCGCGTCGACCCCCTACATTTGGACCGCGCCCTGCAAGGCTGGAACCAATGCTATGCGCAACAGGACGAAAGTCTGGCCATTGACGGAAAGACGATGTGCAACGCCATCGATGAGCACGGTCATCAAACCCATATCATGAGTGTCATCGGTCATCAGAGCAAGACTTGCTACACCCAAAAAAAGTGGCTTCCCTGCCGGTAAAAAAAACCGAAGCGCTCAAGCGTACCAACGAGATCAAGATGGCCATCCCGCTGCTGGAGACCATCGATATTCAGGGCAAACAGGTGACCGCTGATGCCCTGTTGACCCAGCGCAGGCTTGCCGACTACCTGGTCCGCCAACGCAAGGCGCATTATCACTTCACCGTCAAGGCAAATCAACCCAAGCTGTTTGAAGATCTAAAGCTGTTCTTCCAGGGCCGCCGGCAGCCGGATTTTGTTGATGATGCGTGCTGTGAACATGGACGAATCGAAATCCGCAAAATCTGGACCACCACCGAACTCAACGGCTACTTGAACTTTCCTCACGTCGGCCAGGCGTTTGTCATTGAACGGCAATCCACAGAGAAAAAAAGCGGTGAACATTCCCACGAAACCGCCTATGGCATCACCAGTCAAAGCCCGCCGCAAGCCGACGCCCGAAGCCTGCTTGCCACCAATCGCGGCCACTGGAGCATCGAGAACAGCTGTCATTACATCCTCGACTGGAACTATGACGAAGACCGCAGTCGCATCCGCACGGGCCATGGCCCGGAGAACATCACGCGGCTGCGGCGCTTTGCCATTGGAATCATCAAATCCAAAGGCGTGCGCAGTGTCGCGCAGACAATGCGCCAGCTTACGCGAAACGTACGCATGGTCTTCGACTATTTGCGCATGGCTAACAGCTCATGCGCTCATGCCTCTGGAGGTTAGAACAAATTAACCGTGGGTGGCTGCGGCTGGCCGATACGATGGGTTTATGACGGTCGAGCGGACATCAACAGCTTTAGATCCTGCCGGCGTTCGGATGGCGACAGGCGGGACAGCCTGCGGCATTCCTCGTAAAAAACGGTCAAATCGCCATGGGATCGACTCAGGATCCGCTGAAAGGCGGGCACCAGGTCATGATAGACGGCAATGGTCGCCAGCCCGGCGTTGTTGAGTCCCGAGGCGAACCAGTGCTGATATCTTGCCATTTCGGGGATCTTTTGCCTCTCCGCTTCGAAATCGTTCAGCAGCGCGCTGAACAGTGCGGCTTTTTCAATCCGCTTCCGGTCCAGGGACAGGTCGCTCGCGTACATGGCGGTCAACTCGTTTTTCCGCCTCGACACCATGGCGATGAAGTCTTCGGTCAACTTCTGCCGGCGTTCATGCTCGGCGAGGAGGCCGGGGGCCCGGCTGGCCGCGGCCCAGCGGCGCATACCTTCCTCCTCGACCGCGGTGGCGAAGCTTTCGTTGAATGCGGTATCGCCGGGCACATAGAGCATCCGATGGGCCAGCTCATGGAAGATCAATGCGCTGAGCCGGGCGTCGTCCAACTGCAGGAATGTGCTCAGCACCGGGTCGTCGAACCACCCCAGGGTGGAGTAGGCGAGGACCCCCGAGACAAACACATCGTACCCGTCCCCGCGCAGGGAGTCCGAATAACGCTCGGCCGCCGCTTGCTCAAAGTATCCCCGATAGGGCGCGCAGCCGACCATCGGGTAGCACCAGTTCTTCGGTTCCAGAGAGAGCTCCGGCGCGGCAAAGACGTTCCACACCACGTAGGGGCGATGGACATCGGCATACGCCAGGTAGGTGTCGCCCACCGGCAGCAGGAGGTCGTTTTGGGCAAACTCGCGAACCGCCATCACATAAGCGAGTTTTTCTCTGAGGGCCTGGGGGATGCCCGGGTCTTCGAGCCATTCGGCGATCGGCCGTTTCGCGAGCATGACCTGCGCATGCCCCCAGGCGGCCTGGCCGTAATAGCTCGCGCCCTGGCATCCAGAGAGTAGGGTTGCAAGAATGGTGGTGATGATAAATCGGCAGCAGATCGACCCGTTCATGAGAGGCCCCATACCCTATTCGTGTAAGCGGATTTGAGTCGGCGGAAGGAATTGTATCCCCATTCGGGACGGGATGACAACAGCGGATGAGAATGGTTTCAGTGCACCATGGATCTGATTTAACGGCGGCATGGCTCAGCCATGCCGCCGTTAAATCAGGCTGTAGCAGAATTTTTCGAACAGCTCGCGATTGAACTTGCCGCTTTCGACGTCGTCCTTGAGAAGCTTCAACGTGTCCAGGGGGTCTTTGGCGCGGCGGTAGGGCCGGTCCTCGTTTGTCAGGGCCTCGTAGCAGTCGACGATCCCGATCAGCTGCCCGTGGAAGGATATCTTCTGCAACCCCTTGGGATAACCGCTGCCGTCCAGCTTTTCGTGATGTTCCAGCGCGCCCAGGGCAACATCCTCCCCGAGCCGGCTGATCTGGCGGATGAGCCGCTCCCCGATGGAAGGGTGGGATTTCATCACCTCGAATTCCTCCGAGGTGAGCTTGCGCGGTGCGGCTAGGATCTCGGTGGGAATTTCCGCCTTGCCGACGTCGTGCAACAGAGCGCTCAGGCCGAGGCGCTTGGTCTCCGGCAGGGACAAACCCGAATAAAAACAGAAGCTCAGGGTGAGGGCCATCACGTTTACCGAGTGAATGACGGTCGTGTAGTCCTTGTTTGAGATGGTGGCGAACGTCCTGAGGATGCCCGGTTGCTTGGAATAGCCGCTGACCAGGATGCCCATCGTTTCGGGAAGGGATTGGAGCGTTCCGGCGCGGGGTTCCGCAAGGGTTTCCGCCACCAGGTTGCACAGGTTGGATTTTACCGAGGTGACGTCTCCGGTTTCAATGCTGCGGGCGATGTCGAGGTTGAACCCCTTGTGGACCTCCCGGATGGCATCCATGCGATCGGCCTGCTGGATGAAAAGGCGGGGGTGCATTCCCTGGTCGATACGTATTTCCGAGATTTCCATCCCCGCCGGTTTGTACAACTGAAAAACATGCGTTGCGGTTTCAGAATAGAGCGGAACCCGCCTGTAGTAACGGATTTGGGAGCCCCTCACGGGGATGTAGGAGCTGCTTTTCACGGTCTCCTCGGCGTGCCAACCCTTTTGTCGGGACCAGATCTGATTCGCATAAATCTCATCATCCGTATCATCGGCAGAAAACAGCGAAAGGTTTAGCGAGGACGGGAAAACGGCGCCCCCCAGTTGGTGATTCAGCGCTTGCCGGTATTTGAAAATTCCCGCATCCGAGTTCGCGCTCCGCCTGGCTGGAACAGCCAGCCTTGGTTTATTGACAGGCCAAGAAATCCGTAACAATGATAAAAAACCGGCCCCTACTGGTGGAGTGTTTACATATTCCTACAACAAAGCGAAGTGGTGAAGACAACCTGACCGCCCGGCCGGTTTTTTTGGTTGAAAGATTCGCACCGGGTGGTGTAGATCTCTTTCGCGCGTTCGGCATCCCCGGAACTTCTCGCATTGCCGACATCAATAAGAGCGATGGCGCCATGACATTTGACGATCCCGCTGCCTCTGCGAGCGCATCGGCCGGGCGGAAGGGGCGGACTTGGAGGCATTTTTCAAACGGTTTCTCGAAGAATACGACGGAAAGAGGTGACGGACATGAGCATCAACAGGGTGGAACGAATCGACGAGCGGGTCGTTATCCGGCAGGTATTGGTGAGCGTCTCCGACAAGCGCGGGCTCGAGGCTTTCGTCCCGGAACTCGTGCGGCTGAACCCGGGGCTTCGCATCTTCTCGACCGGCGGTACGTTTACCCATCTGGAGAAAATCCTGGGAAAGGATGCCGGCCGGAATCTGACCCAGGTGGCGGACTACACCGGTCAGCCCGAGACCCAGGGCGGGCTGGTCAAGACGCTGGACTTCAAGATTTATCTGGGGCTGCTGACGGAAACCTACAACGAGGCGCACCAGGCCGACCTGCAGCGGACGCGGAGTGTGCCCATCGACATGGTGGTGGTCAATCTTTACCCCTTCCGGGAGACCATCGCCAGGGCCGGGGTCACGGTCGAGGAGGCGCGGGGCAACATCGACATCGGCGGTCCCTGCATGATCCGCGCCTCGGCCAAAAACTTCATCCGGGTGGCCTCGGTGGTGGACCCGGCCGACTACCCGGCGATCCTCGCCGAGCTCAAGGCCAACGGCGGCAAAATGCCGCTCGCCCTGCGCTTCCGTCTGGCGCAGAAAGCCTTTGCGCACACCGCCGATTACGACCGCGCCATCGCCGATTATTTAGGCCGGCAGGGCGCAGCCGGCGTGAGCGCGTGCTACCGGTATCAGTGAAAAAGTGGTTGGCACGCTGTGACGGCCGGCACTTTATCGGCCAGTAAGCTTGTTTTTTTGTGGGAGAGGCTTTCAGCCTCGATCGTCGCGGCTGGAAAGCCGCTCCCACAGAAGAGACGCCAACGTACTTGAAAGACAGGATTGACAGGATTTTCAGAATAGAAACCAAATCCCCCTTCGCCCCCTTTGCAAAAGAGGGATGGGGGGATTCCCGAAGCGATTTTCTCGCCATTCACCAAAAAAGGAGGCCTTCCATGCCCCAAGACCTCAAGAAAATGTACCGCACCATCATGGACGATCATTTCCCGCCGCGCATGGAAGTGAGCTTCGTGGACGGGAACAAACGGCAGACCCTGGTCTACGACAAGGCCACCTGGGTCATCGACGGCGTCGAGAAGGGACTGCGTTACGGCGAAAACCCAGGCCAGGAAGCCGCGCTCTACAAGCTGGTCAACGGCAACCTCGCTCTCGGGCAGGTTGAAAACATCCAGCCGGGCCGGTATCTGGCCTCGGAGGCGGAGCTGCTGCAGTCCGGCAAGCACCCCGGCAAGACCAACATCACCGACGCCGACAACTCGCTCAACATCCTGCGTTATTTCATCGACCGGCCGACCGTGGTGATCGTCAAGCACAACAACCCCTGCGGGGTGGCGCGGTCCGAAACCCTGCTGGACGCCTATGGGAAAGCCAACATGGCGGACCGGGTCGCGGCTTTCGGCGGCTGCATCGCCTGCAACCGGGCCATGGACAAGGTTACGGCCGAGGCGGTCGCCAAGCAGTATGCCGAGGTGGTGGTGGCGCCGGACTTCGAGGAAGGGGTGATGGACATCTTCGCCCGCAAGAAGAGCCTGCGGGTGATGCGCATCGGCAACATGGCCCGTCTGCAGGGCTATGCCGGGCAGCAATTTGTGGAGTTCAAGAGCCTGATCGACGGCGGTCAGATCGTGCAGTGGTCGTTTGTGCCGGTCACCCGCAGCCAGGCGGACCTGAAGACTGCCGAGTGCGAATACAAGGGCAAGTCTTATCGGGTCAAACGGACTCCGACTCCTAAGGAATACGAGGACCTGCTCTTCGGCTGGTTCGTCGAAGCCGGCGTCAGCTCCAACTCGGTGATTTACGTGAAGGACCAGGTGACGGTAGGTATCGGCACCGGCGAGCAGGACCGGGTGGGAGTGGCGGAGATCGCCCGCGACAAGGCCTACCGAAAGCTCGCCGATCGCTACTGTTTCGAGACCCACGGGATTGCGTACAACGACATGAAGGAGGCCGACCAGAAGGCCGAGATCGACGCCCGCGTGGCGAAGGAAAAGGGCGGGCTGATCGGTGCGGCCATGGTGAGCGACGCCTTCTTCCCCTTCCGCGACGGCGTGGATGTCGGCATCCGGGAGGGGATCCGCTCAGTGATTCAGCCGGGCGGCTCCGAGAACGACTACCAGGTGATCGAAGCCTGCAACGAGGCCGATGTCGCCATGGTGTTCACCGGGCAGCGGTCCTTCAAGCATTGACGGGATGTTGAAAAACGGCCCCACGGAGGGCAGTATCCGGGGTCACACCCCGCTTTATTCAGTTGATCCCGGATCAGGACTTTTTCTATGGGGCAGAAAGGACGGTGGCATCGGCTCCGGCGGCAGGACCTTTGGGGGGCATCCGGGAGGGCCCCGCGCGTTGATCCGGCCGGGCGGCTACGAACCCAAGATCAAATCGACAAGCGGCTGCTTGAGTTGTGGCCCGAATATCGAGAATTTTAAATTCAAATGATGCCCCCATCGGGCCATATTCTTTCACGCTCTTATCACCGATACCCGATCTCATCTGACAAGGGTGTTCGGCTTTTGACGAAAATCCCATTGGCGCGGCCGACTTCGCGCCCGTCTGCATCGTACAGGACGGATTCTGCGATGAATTGGGTACGGCCCCTGCTCACCACCTTGCCGACCGCTTTCAAGGTGCCCTCCGTCACCGGCCGTGTCATGTACGTGGTGAGGCTGGCGGTCAGAACGAAGACGTTCTCCACGAGCGAGTTGACTGCGAAAAAAGCTGCATTGTCGAGCGCCAGAAAATAAAGTGCGCCGTGTAGAGCACCGGCCGCGTGGAAAAATTTCCGCCTGACGGGAAGAGTGATCTCGGCCTCGCCCTCTCTTATGCTGACCCTCGCACCGGTGAGTTTCACCATCGGTGCCGAGTGCATCATGTTTTCAAGCCTTCTGAAGTGATCGGCGTCCGGCATTGCAAGCACCTATCTATCCTAAATCTCTATTCCCATCCCGCCTGTCGCTTTTCAATCTGTTGCGAATACCCTGACGCCCTAATACCCCTCCCCCTCACCTTATCACCCTCGCCATAGCCTCGAGCGCGTAGTCGATGTCCCTCGAGGTCACCTCGTAGTGAGTCACGGCCCGGATCTTGCGGGGGCCGGACGCCAGCATGCGCACGCCTTCCTTCTGCAGGGCGGAGACCAGCTCCGCCGCGCTCAGGCCCGGCTTGACCAGGTTGAAGTAGACAATGTTGGTTTTATATTGCTCGGGGTCCAGCTCGAGTCCGGATACGCCGGCAAGGCCCATGGCGAGCCGGTGCGCGTTGGCGTGGTCTTCGGCGAGCCGGTCCACCATTTCGTTCAGGGCCACGATGCCGGCCGCCGCCAGCACGCCGGCCTGGCGCATCCCGCCGCCCAAAACTTTGCGGGCGCGGCGCGCCGTCTGGATGAACTCCCTGCTGCCGCAGACGACCGAGCCCACCGGCGCCGCCAATCCCTTGCTGAGGCAGAACGAGACCGAATCTGCTTCGACCGCGAGCTGCTGCGCCGGAACCCCGAGTGCTACGGCGGCGTTGAAAAGGCGCGCTCCGTCGATGTGCAGCTTGATCCCGTGGCGCCGGGCAATGTCGCCCACCGAACGGAGGTACGCCGGTTCGAGAGGGGCCCCGCCGCAGAGATTGTGGGTGTTTTCCAGCGCGATCAGCCGCGTGCGCGGGAAGTGGATGTTGTCGCCGCGGATGGCCGCTTCCAGTTCGTCCAGCGGGAGTTTGCCGTCCGGCCGGTTCGCCACCGTGCGCGGGTGAATGGCGGCGACGGCCGCGGACCCGCCCTGCTCGTAGTAGAAGCTGTGGGCCAGGCTGCCGAGGATCATTTCGTCGCCCCGGCCGCAGTGGGCCATCTGGCTCACCAGGTTCGCCATGGTGCCGCTGGGGACAAAAAGGGCGGCCTCTTTGTTCAAGCGCTCCGCTGCCAGTTTTTCGAGTCGGTTGACTGTCGGGTCTTCCCCGAAGACATCGTCGCCCACCTCGGCTTCGGCCATGGCCTTGCGCATCGCAGGGGTCGGCCGGGTCATCGTGTCGGATCTGAGTTCAACATTCCGCATGGTGTTCTCCGTCTGTATCGAAGGTTTCCGCCTGTATCGCACATCCATGGGCGGCCTGCAAGGCGACACATGCACATGCCGGTCTTGACGGCTTCGTAAAAAGTCCCCAAAGCCGTCACCCCGGCGAACGCCGGGGTCCAGAAACAATTGATGTGACTGGATTCCGGCCTCCGCCGGGATGACCATAAGCGGGGTTTTTCGATTTTTTACGAGTCCATCAGTCTTGACGGCCTGCTGCTTTGACGGTAAGAATAATTTTTGAACCGCTTTCATTGTTTCAATCACATAGGCAAAAAGTTGCCGAATCAAATCGTTTCCAAAATCCCCCCAACCCCCTTTGCCAAAGGGGGCGAAGGGGGATTTGGTCCCACGTAGGATGGCGCATCGCTCCATAACCGGCTTTCAACGAAAGACCGACCTGCGAACAAACTGCAATGCAGCAGGCGACAACAACACAAAGAAGGGGGTTGACCATGTCGAAGATGTTGTGGAAGCCTTCGGGAGAGAACATTCGACAGTCCAACATGCACCGCTTCATGCAGCTTGTTAACGCCGGGCACCACCAGAAATTCGATGAGTACACTCCTCTTTACCGGTGGTCGGTCGAACACATTTCCGAATTCTGGGCGGCCATGTGGGAATTTGCCGGGATCATCCACTCGGCGACCTACAGCGAGGTGGCCGACGATCTCACGAAAATGCCGGGCACTCATTGGTTCCCGGGCGCACGCCTCAATTTTGCGGAAAACCTGCTGCGCTACCAGGACGACCGCACGGCCCTGATTTTCAAGGGGGAAGGCCGGCCGGCGACCCGGATGACCTACGCCCAGCTCTACGACGAGGTGGCGCGGATGGCCAAATCCCTGCGCGCCATGGGGATCAAGCCCGGCGACCGGGTGGTGGGGTTCATGCCCAACATGCCGCAGGCCGTCATCGCCATGCTGGCGGCAACGAGCATCGGCGCGGTCTGGTCCTCCTGCTCGCCGGACTTCGGCATCAAAGGGGTGCTGGATCGGTTCGGTCAAATCCGGCCGCGGGTGATCTTCACGGCCGACGGCTATCGGTTCAAGGGGAAGAAAATCGATTCCCTCGAGCGCATGGCCGGCATTCTCAAAGAACTGCGCACGATCGAGCGGGTGGTGGTCGTGCCCTACACCGAGGCGACCCCCGACATCCGCGGAGTCCCGAACGCCGTGCACTGGTCGGATTTCCGTTCCGGGGAACCCGGCCTGCAGATCGATTTCGAGCAGCTGCCCTTCGAGCACCCGCTGTACATTATGTACTCCTCCGGCACCACGGGGCTGCCGAAGTGCATGGTGCAGAGTGCGGGCGGGATCCTCGTTCACCATCTTAAAGAGCTGCTCCTGCATACCAACCTCACCCGCAGCGACACCATTTTTTACTTCACCACCTGCGGATGGATGATGTGGAACTGGCTGGCCAGCGCGCTCGCCGTGG